>MTKY01053685.1_pt1 | contig 16212 bp, 16 predicted proteins | sample 1042731 | NCBI WGS metagenome assembly MTKY01 (sample SAMN06212206, study PRJNA360538) | anaerobic digester metagenome | biome: Wastewater treatment plant; material: sludge; isolation source: anaerobic digester fed with sludge from wastewater treatment plant | place: Denmark: WWTP Soeholt ... | reverse complement strand
GCTTACTGCTCCGCAGGTTACGCCGTTCTGACCGCGGCGGAAGAGGAAGCCATCCAACTCTTTGCCCGCCAGGAAGGCATCCTGCTCGATCCGGTCTACACCGGACGTGCGGCAGCCGGTCTGTTGGACCTCCTCCGCAAGGGCTTTTTCAAATCAGACGAAACCATCCTCTTCTGGCATACTGGCGGCACCCCTGCTCTCTTCGTGGAACAGTATTCGGAGAGATTAGTGATATCGGAATAATTTTTTAGGTTTTTGCTTTAATCCTGTATTTTCAAGGATTGCATCCTGTATTTTCCTGGTTTTCCGGCTCTTTTTTTGAAAACAAACGATATCCTGAATGTTTTTCATCCTGCACCTGCGAATAGTGGATTTGGATAGTGCTTTTGCAGGTTTTACATCCCTTAAGTTTCCCTCAAAAAGCGTGAAAACAGGTGAGGTCGGGCAGGGCAAACGCATCTTATTTTATAGGGGAAACAACAAAAATGATCTAAGAACGGGATAATCCGAACAGATTTTTCGATATTTAATGGAAAAATAAGGTGATTGGTGCAGGGTGAAAGCAAGGAACAGCCACAGAAGAGCCTGTATATATGAATGACCAATAAAAAACAGGCTTTACACATAACTGTATAAGGATGTTGTAAAAAAATTTTGAGAAAATTCCTAAAATCATGAGGTTTATTGGGTATAGACGCACATTTAGATGCGTTTGCCCTGTGAGGTCGGGGCAGTTGCCAGAACCAATTTGCTCACTGCCGTATAAGCTCTGCGCCTCCTCCTGAAATCGGTCCTTATGGCGAAAATCTGACGAAAAACCCTAACCTCTCTGCCGCCAGATAACCACGTGCCTTCGAGACGAAGGAAAGCTTCCAAAACTATCCATAGTGGCAATCCCTGCTATAATCCAAAAAATGGGCGTCGATATCCGTTCCACGGTTTTTGTGTTGAGTATTATGGCTGTTATTGCTGCCATCTGGCTGACTTTGCGCGCCCGCAGCGCATTTCGCGCCGGCAAGAGGCTGCCATTTTTCTTCAAGAAACGCGAGCAATACGAGCTCGGTGCAAGTTTGGTCTTCGGTGTGGTGCTGTTGCTCGGGTTTGCGTACGCTAACCTGCGTTGGGGCGAAGGCTTCGCCTACCGCTATTTTCCGCCCACGCTGACCCCTTCGCTGACCCCCACTATCACGCTTACCCCCACCCTTACCCTGACGCCTACCATCACGCTCACTCCGACTCTCACTAGCACGCCATCCGTCACCGGCACCCCCTTCGTTCCCGAGCAAATCGCCACGGCTTTTGAGGCGGTCATCACTCAAAAATCAGATTTCGCTTTCAGTCTCATTCAATTTTCAACAGAAATCGATGAGGACCTTCAGCCAATTGACCTCGCGGTGGAGTTCGAAAATCCGCTTAAGACGATTTATGGCACCTACAGTTACAATCTGATGGACCACGGTGTACAGTGGACAGAAATTTGGGTGAGGGATGGCGAGATGATCCACTATAGCACCGGCGCCTGGCAGGGGGGTAGCGGCGGCTACGGAGCCGCCCTGCTTGAACTCCCGCCTGACGAATGGCTGCCCGGGAGCTATCAACTGCAATTTTTCATCGGGGAAAGATGGATCACCAGCGGTCATTTCCGCGTTCTGGGCAATCCTCCCACGCGCACTCCCACCATCACCCCGACTCCATCCCAGACGCCAAGTTCCACACCGACATCTTCCCCCACGCCGCAGGCGAGCGCAACTCCTCAACCTTAGGCTTGAATTTCTCCAGGAAGCCGCGGCGGGCTCTTATTTGGGAGCACAAACGCTGCCACCTGCGCGGCGGTTTTCGTGTTTTTGTTTCATTTCTATTGCATGGATTTATCCGTGGATATTTCTGAATTTTTTATCTCCGGGATGAAACCGGAGGGCAGTATAATAACACCTGTTGCAAAGGTGACATATGATCAAGACGCAAGGACTCAGCAAGACTTTCCTGATTGGCAAAAAGCATGATACCGCCCTGAAAGCCGTGGACGAACTGACGCTCGAGGTGCATGAGGGCGAGGTCTTCGGATTTCTGGGACCCAATGGCGCCGGCAAGACGACCACTGTGCGCATGCTCACCAGCCTCATCCGCCCCACCAGCGGCAGCGCCATAGTGGCTGGCTACCAGGTGGGCAAGGACGATATCGACATCCGGCGTAATGTCGGCTTGCTGACCGAATCGCCTGGGATGTACGAACGCCTGAGCGCCGAGAAGAATCTGCGCATCTTTGCCGAGCTTTATGATGTGCCGGACGTCAACAAGGCGGTCAGCAAGTATCTCAGCCTCTTTGGGCTTTGGGAGCGGCGCGCGGACGCGGTGGGGAGCTTCTCCAAAGGGATGCGCCAAAAGCTGGCGGTCGCGCGAGCGCTCGTGCATGAGCCCAAGGTGCTCTTTTTCGACGAGCCGACCACCGGGCTGGACCCGGAGGCGGCGCGCATTGTGCGCGATTTTATCCTGGAGTTCAAACAGGAAGGACGCACAATTTTCATGACCACCCACAACCTGGACGAGGCGGAAAAACTCTGCGACCGGGTCGGGATTTTCAAGCAAAGCCTGCTCGCGCTTGACAGCCCCGCAAATTTACGTCAGAAGATGTTTGGGCGCAAGGTGGTTTTCCACCTCGGAGGGGTAGATCCGCAGTGGGCTGCGCTTATCGAGGAGGTCGAAGGCGTAAGCGGCGTGGAACTGCTCGAGGATAAGATCGTGGTCTCCATGACCGAGCCCGAAACGAGCAACCCTCTCATCACCCGGCTGCTGGTGGAACAAGGGGCGGATATCCGCTTTATCGGCGAGGTGCGTCAATCGCTTGAGAAAATTTATCTCGAAATGCTGCACGGCAATGAAACGAGGCAGGCATGAAACACATCCGAACGATTATCGGCAAAGAATGGGCTGAGGTTTTCAAAAACAAGCTGGTCCTCTCCGTGCTGCTTATCATGCCGGTGTTATTTTCGCTCCTGCCGCTGGTGATGCTGGGCGTCACCGGGAGCAGCGCGCAGATGAGCATCAACCCGGAAGAAGCCGGCCTGCCTCCGGAGCTGTTTGAAAGTTTCTGCGAAGGCATGAACGCCGGAGAGTGCACTCAGGTCTACATGCTCAATCAGTTCATGCTCTTTTTCGTGATGATGCCGCTGATCATCCCGGTCACGATCGCCGCATACAGCATCGTCGGTGAGAAAACCACCCGCAGTCTTGAGCCTCTGCTGGCAACCCCCACCACTACGATTGAACTACTGGTTGCCAAGTGCTTTGCGGCGGTAATTCCAGCGGTCGCAGCGACTTTTCTATCGTTTATTATTTTCAATATCGGCATCCGCATCCTCGGGGTCAGCCCCAGGGTCCTGGCTTACGTGCTCAGCCCGACCTGGTTGGTGGGGATCCTGCTGCTTGGTCCCATCCTCTCAGTCATGTCCGCCATGTTTGCCATCTTCATATCCTCACGCGTGAATGATCCCCGCGTGGCAGAACAGATTTCCGGGGTCATGATCGTACCCTTCATGGCAGTGTTCCTGCTCACCTCTTTCGGCGTCATCACGCTGGGAATAAAGGCGATGATTGCCACGGTGATTGTTTGCGCATGCCTGGCTGCGGGTCTTTTTTACCTGGGGACGCTGATCTTTGACCGTGAGAACATTCTGACAAAATGGAAGTAAAGGAATTTATGAAAAAGCGAACTTTCCTGTTTTTGATTCTGGCAGTCCTTTTCGCGATGAGTTACAGTGTGGTTCTCGGTCAGGATTCTCCCTTTTCGCTGAAACTCACGCGCGATTGGGGCTACGGCAACGGAGCCGACATCAACGGACGCATGAGCCTCGCGGTCAAAGGCGATCAGGAGAATATCCAGGAGGTAATCTTTTTCATCGACAATGAATCCTTGGCGACTGTCGCTGAAAGCCCATTTAAGGTGCGGTTTGACACCAACACCTTTGATCCTGGGCTGCACACACTGACCGCTGAGGTCAAAACGAAGACAGGCGAAACCTACACCACCTCCGGATTGGTGGCTAACTTCCTCGATAAAAACACTGCCAACCAGTCGACGCTGAAAACGATGCTATTGGTGGGCGGAATTATATTGGCGAGCCTTGCCGTGCAGTTGTTGATGCGAAAGAACGCGGACAAGAACCCCAAGATCGATGAAAACGGACAGATCCAATACGGCGTTTTCGGCGGTGCGGTATGCCCCAACTGCGGTCAGCCATTCAGCCGCTCGTTTTTTGGGATCAACCTCCTGGCAATGCGGCTGGAGCGCTGCCCGCACTGCGGCAAGCTGGTTCAAGCCAGGCGCGCCACTCCCAGCCAGCTCGCTTCTGCTGAGCTTCAATCGCGCCCGGAAAGCGCTGCCCTGTCGCAAGCTCGATCAAAAGCAGAAGAAATCAAAGACAGCTACGACGACAGCAAGTACACGGATTTGTAAAAAATGATGGGGCAGGCATCAGCCTTTTGCTGTGTAACTTAAAATAGATCATGGCAGGCAAATGGGCTGTTTGCCTTTTCCCTGAAAGCCGCTTTTGCGAGGCAGCAAGGGTGTTGGAGGAAATTATGCAAAAAAAGAGATGGGCTCGGATTGGAATGGTTATCGTTTTGGTCATTCTGGCTGTGTTCCTGTTCGAAAACAAAACCCGCCTGCTTCACCGAATCGCTGATGAGGTTTTGTTCAATAACTACCACCACTATCTTTCCTGCAAGGATCTGCCGGATCTGGAGACGGTCGAGCGTCAGCTCAATGAGTTTGACAGCACGGTGAAACAAATCGAAAGCCTTTCAGAAGGCAACGTCGCTCTTGAAGTGGATAAATCCTCCTGTCCGGGGAAAGGGAGCATTAAGATTTACTTTCCCTCACGCTCTGTCAGGCAACAAATCGAAGAAATCCTGGGCGGCAAGACCTTCCACGGCGTCCCGTTGGACCTGATTAATTGGTGATGCAGGTCCGTATTGGAATAAATTAAAGAGAATTTTTCTCCGCGGGATCGCCTGCAGCTGTTTACCTTGCGGCATTGCTCCTTTCCATCCTGGCTTAGGGCAGGGAATCTCTGATTAACTATCCTCTGCATCTCTGGCTCTGAACGCGTCGATCGGTTTCCCCTGTGTTTTCCTGCCCTGCCAGGCATGCCAAGCGTGGTAAAATCACATTATACGAATAAGATGAGTTGGAGGTTGCATGGAAGAACAAGTTTCAAGTTTCGCGGTCAAAAAAGGTCTAGCTGAAATGCTTAAAGGCGGCGTGATCATGGATGTGGTCACGCCTGATCAGGCAAAGATCGCTGAAGATGCCGGGGCTGTGGCGGTAATGGCGCTGGAACGCGTTCCAGCCGATATCCGCGCGGATGGCGGCATTGCCCGTATGAGTGACCCGGAACTCGTCCTCAAGATCATGGAATCGGTCAGCATTCCGGTCATGGCAAAATGCCGCATCGGGCATTTTGTGGAGGCACAAATTCTCGAATCACTCGGCGTAGATTACATCGACGAATCTGAGGTGCTCACCCCAGCCGATGAAGCCTACCATATCAACAAACACGACTTCAAAGTTCCATTCGTTTGCGGCTGCCGCAATTTAGGCGAAGCCTTGCGCCGGATCGGTGAAGGCGCGGCAATGATGCGCACCAAGGGCGAGCCCGGAACCGGCGATGTGGTGGAAGCGGTGCGCCACGCCCGCACCGTCTACTCCGAAATCCGCAGGATCACATCCCTGCCGGAGGAAGAAGTGATGACCTTCGCCAAGAGCATCCAGGCGCCCTATGAGCTCTGCCTGCAGGTGCGTGAGCTTGGCGCGCTGCCCGTGGTCAACTTTGCCGCTGGCGGCATCGCCACCCCCGCAGACGCCGCTCTGATGATGCAGCTCGGCGTGGACGGTATTTTTGTGGGTTCAGGCATTTTCAAGTCTGGTGACCCAACCAAGCGCGCGCAGGCAATCGTCAAGGCAACCACCCATTACAACGAGCCCAAAATTTTGGCTGAGGTCAGCCGCAATCTGGGTGAAGCAATGGTTGGACGCTCCGCCACCGTCCTGCCGGACGCCGAAAAAATGGCAGTCCGCGGTTGGTAATTGACGACAGCCGATGAAGATAGGCGTTCTTGCCCTTCAGGGCGATTTTCGCGAACACCGCATCAGCCTCGAGAAACTCGGGGCTGATGTCACTGAGGTGCGGCTGCCCGGGCACCTCGAAGGGCTGCAGGGTCTGATCATCCCGGGCGGAGAATCCACCGCCATTGGCAAGCTGCTCGTCGCTTTTGATCTGATAGAGCCTCTGCGCGCCTTCGGGCAAACCCGCGCGATTTGGGGCACCTGCGCGGGCGCCATCCTGCTCGCCAAAGAAGTCGGGCGCGACCAACCGTTGATTGGTCTGATGGACATGGAAGTCCAGCGCAATGCCTTTGGGAGGCAGATCGATTCTTTCGAAATGGATATCCCGGTTCCCTTTTTGAAGCCGGCTGAGCAGCCTTACCGGCTCACCTTTATCCGCGGACCGATCATTACCCGGGTTTGGGGAAGAGCCGAGGAGGTGCTGCGGCTGCCAGACGGGCGCATGATTGCCGCCCGGCAGGGTAAGCTCTTCGCGACCTCTTTCCACCCCGAGCTCACCGACGATCTGCGCTTCCATGAGTACTTCCTGGAGTTGGCAAAATCGGAATCCACAGGCTGAATCCCATTGACCTTTCGGTCATCTTGCGCCGGACCGACCTGCTGCAGAGCCTTGACACGCTGCGCTTGGTGACGCGGGGAGAGCCTTTTAATCTAAGAAACCTGGTACGCAGCATCTCTCCGCCCGTGGAGCAGTATACTGCGTACTGCGATAATGACCCCGGGCGTCCCTGCTTCGCCCAGGTGGTCAGCAGGATGGACGAAAACCAGGGGCAGCTAACTTTCCTCGGAGCCGCTGAGGACGCCGACCAGAGCGATACCGTCTGTTTGCTCGAAGACCTGATCGCCAACGCGGGCAAATGGGGCACGTACTTCATCACCTGCGACCTGCCGGCAGACTCTCCCCACATTTCCGCATTCCGGAAAGCTGGTTTTCAAACCTGGGCGAATCAAAGCCTGTTCCAACTTGCGCCATCCGCGCGGGAAAGCGCCAGCCCCCAATACGCCTGGCGCGTCTGGAACGCGAACGATGCCCGCGCGATGACCAGCCTCTACCGCAGCGTGGTGCCGGGTTTGGTCCAGCCCTTGGAACCGCAGACCCGCAAAGCCGCGTTGGGTTTGGTGCTCTATGGCAGTAGTGGCAGCCTGCTTGGCTACGTCGACTTGGATTACGGACCCAAAGGCGTATGGGCACAGCCAGTCCTCTCCCCGGATGCCAATGATCCCCAAATCCTTTCAGACCTGCATCTATCCATCCCGGATCTTTTCAACCGTCCGGTATTTCTGGCGGCGCGTTCTTATCAACCCTGGTTAGCCGGGCTCGCTGCGCAAACTGCCTGCAAGCTGATTGGCAGCCAGCTTTTGATGGTGCGTTATCTCGTCCGCCAGTTGAAAGTGGAAGATCGGCAGCAATTCGCGATATATGAGGGCAAGAATGTTGAACACGGCTTGCCGTTCAGCCAGATGCGCCGGAATTTAGATTAGCAGTCTGTATGAAAGGTAATTAGCCCCAAGATTCCCTCTTGATACGACAAAACGTTCATTCATCTCACCTGATCTAGGGGCATTCTTTGTCGCTGCTGCCCGCTGACACTCTTTGGTCTCCCCGCATCAAATCTCCGGCCTAAGCGCCAGTGTCAGGCTGAGCGTGAAAAACCATCGCAGTTTGTTGAAAGTTGATTTCTTAACTTTCAGGGTGAACGCGGAATTCATAAATCCCATCGCGGTATTCCCAGGTCCGCCCGCAACCCGGGCAGTTCTGGCTGTAGCCGGTCTCGGGCAGTGGGTGAGCGCAGATAGGGCAGCGGAAAAAGGCATCCTCTTCGGGGCGCGGAGAATTTCCGGCAGCAAGCGTGCGTGAAAAAACGCTGGGAGTGAACTGCGCCAAACCGCCAGCGGCTTGCAAAATGCTGTCTGCTGCCACCAATCGGTCGTGTGGAACATGGTCCTTAAACCAGTCCGCACGGAAAAATGAGACGCCAAGCTGTTTCTCCAGCGTGAACCCCGTTTCCTTCAACAGTTTTCGAATCGTGATTGGGTGGAAATTGAAATTCAACTCCACAAACTCGACTTGCCCGTGGTCAAAGGGGTTCCATTCCTGCTTCCCCGCCAGCCAGCGTGCGATAGCTTTGAGGTTGCGCTTGTTCGCGAATTCCAGGATGAACACGGCATTCTCAGCCAGGACCCCGCGCACGTTTTGAAGCGCGAGTTTTGGGTCAGCCATGTGGTGCAGCGTGCGGATCATCGTCGCGCCGTCAAAGAGCCCCGGTACGAAGGGCAGTTGGTAGATGTCCGCCGCCACATACACGAAGCGCGGGCTTTCGCCGAGGCGTTCGCGGGCTTGCAGCAACTGCGTCCGCGAATAATCCACCAAAACCACCCTCTGCCAATCGGCATAGCGCGGAGTGTTGCGTCCTGCGCCTGCGCCGAGCTCCAGCATCAGCCTGCCGGGCTCCCTGAGCAGACGCTTCAGGGCAATGGCTTCCACCGCGTCTTCATAGCGACGCGCGCCAGTTTCCCAGAAAGAAGTCTGATAGTCTGAACCTTCATAGGAGCAAACACGGGGTGTTGTTGGATGTTCGTTTTCAGCCATAATTCGCAAAGCGCCCGGGCAGGATTGCCGACAACACCCGAAGAAACCTCCTTACCGCTGCTTCCTCTCGGACCTGACGGGGTTCGCAGGGCTCCGCCGCGCCGGTCCCGCCCAGACGCGGATTAAGGATAATCGAGTGGGGGAGGATTGTCAATCAAACCTTGCATCAAACTTGCATCAAACCTTTCACCATGCTTCATCATTACATTTCATTAGGAAAACTCAGAAATAACATCTCCTCCGCTCCGATGCCAAACCAATTATGGCACGAAGGTTCTTTCTGAGACCGCAGCAGGCTTTTACAGGAGGTTCCAATTTTCCTTCGCGCCGCATTTCCATTGAAACAGGATGGAGTGGAGGGCGGAACGTGTGCTAAAATCCAGGCATGTCATGGAATCTTTTGGGACATGAAACTGCGGTTCATTTCCTGCAAGTTCACTCTCAACCCGAAAACATTCGCCACGCCTATCTGATTACCGGCGCCGAAGGGGTCGGTCGCGAGACGCTGGCGCTGGCTTTTGTGAAGGTTTTGAATTGCGCCAATCCTCCAGCGGTGGGCGAGTTTTGCGGGGAGTGCCTGCCCTGCCGGCAAATTGAAGCACAAGCATATCCCGACCTGACGATCATCCGCGTTGCGGAAGGCGCCCGCGAAATCAAAATCGAACAAGTTCGCGCCATGCAGCAAACCCTTGCCCTGGCTCCCTACCAATCGCAATACCGCATTGTTCTCATCCCGGATTTCCAGAAAGCAACGCTTGGAGCTTCGAACGCGCTGCTCAAATCTCTCGAAGAACCGCCTTCCCGCGCAATTCTCATCCTCACGGCTGACGCGCGCGAGAGCCTGCTCGAGACTATCGCCTCACGTTGCGAGGTGCTGCGGCTGCGCCCGATGCGCGTGGAAGACCTGGAAAAAGCGCTCCAGGAAAAAGAGGGGGTCAACAAAGCGCAAGCCCGGAAGTTGGCGCAGCTCGCTGGCGGGCGCGTGGGAACCGCGCTGAATTATTTGCGCGATGAAACCCTGTTGGAAAAATACAATAGCGCGCTGGACCAGCTCGAAGAGCTTCTCAGCTTGAATTTGCGCAGCAGGCTTAAGATCGTTGACAAGTGGCAAAAGCAGAAAGGGCAGGCTCGCGAGGCCTACAGCTTCCTGATAGCCACCTGGCTTACCTTCTGGCGGGATGTTCTGATTTGTCGTGAGGCAAGCACGGTGCCGCTGGTTAATCTCGAAAAAGAAGCTCTCAACCGTCGCATTGCGGCGGGACTGGACCTGCAGCAGATTGCGGGCATCCTGAAACGCCATGAAGAGGCGCTGACGATGCTGGACCAGTATGTAAACCCCCGTCTGATCCTCGAAAACTTGTTAGTGAACCTCCCGCGCCTGGAGCCCTGATCTTGAATACCACTTTGAACCCGACCAATTCAGAGGCTGATCAGAAGCCAGTTCCCTTAAGAAAAAAGCTGATTGAGCTGATGCTTGTGAACCTCAAAATCGGCTGCACCAGTTTTGGCGCGCCCACGGCGCACATCGCGATGATGGAAGACGAATACGTGCGCAAGCGCAAGTGGCTGACTGCCGAGCACTTTTTGGACCTGCTGGCAGCCGCTAATCTCATTCCCGGTCCCAATGCCAGTGAGACCTGCTACCACGTGGGATACGTCCACGCGGGCTACCCGGGGCTTTTTACGGCAGGTTTCAGTTTCATCCTGCCCGCGTTGTTTGCCAGCATGCTCCTTTCGTGGGTTTATGTGCGTTTTGGCAGCTTGCCGCAGCTCGAGGGCTTGTTCTACTTCCTCAATCCGCTGGTGCTTGGCATCGTGCTGGTGACCACCTGGCGCATCGGCAAGACCAGCCTGCTGGGCTGGGAGCAGCTACTGCTTTTCTCTCTTGCTCTCGTTGGGAGATGGGCGAACCTCAATGAGGTTCTTATCATGCTTGGATGCGGGGCGCTGGCAGTGCTGCTTCATTTTGGCTTTAAGCGCAAACCAGATAATCCCGGCAGTCTGCTGCTTTCCTTTGTGCCGCTGCCCATGTTGGGTGCGGCACTGAAGATGAGCCTTGAGGCAATCGGTGAACGAGCCTGGCAAATTTTCTGGTATTTCTTGCGCACCGGCGCGGTGCTTTTCGGCTCTTCTCTGGTGCTTTTCGCTCTTATTAAGGAAGATGTGGTCAACCGCTTTGGCTGGCTGACCACCCAGCAGCTCGCTGACGCCATCGCCGTAGGGCAGATCACCCCGGGTCCGGTGCTTTCTTCAAGCACCTTCATAGGCTATCTTGCCGGCGGTTTTTGGGGCGGGATTGCCGCTACAGTGGGAGTCTTTCTGCCTTCATTCATCATTGTGGCAATCACGGCGCCGCTGATCAAGAAAATGCGCGATAACGAGGTTACCAGCCTCTTTTTAAGAGGGGTCAACGCGGCAGTTGTGGCGCTCATTCTGATGGTCTGTGTCGATTTGGCACAAAACGCATTAGTGGACGGCTGGACTGTGTTGGTTTTCATTGCCGGACTCCTTGCCATGATGCTGCTGAAAGCCCAGCCTTACATGTTGGTTCTGGCAGGATTGGCGATGGGTTTGATTAAGGCGCTGGTCTAAACCCCAGCAGCATTCCTGGATTTGGTAAAATCATTTGGTTATGAGTGATTTGCTTGATTTTCTCAATCCGCAGCAACAGCAGGCTGTTGCCGCTGCGCTCGGTCCGACTTTGGTATTGGCAGGTCCTGGCTCGGGCAAGACTCGCGTTCTGACTTACCGTATTGCCTACCTGATCGGGGCGCTAAACGTGCCTGCGTACCGCATTCTGGCAGTGACTTTTACCAACAAAGCCGCGCGCCAAATGGAAGACCGCGTGCAGAAGCTGATCGGCGAGCAGGTGAGCGGGCTCTGGCTCGGCACCTTCCATTCCGTTTGCGGCAGAATCTTGCGCCGCGAAGCCGACCTGCTGCCCGTGAACCAAAACTTCGTCATCTTTGACGCGAATGACCAATTGGCGCTGATGAAGGAAATCGTGCGCGAAAGCAATCTCGACGAAAAGCTCTACCGCCCTTCATCACTTTTGGATGCCATCTCGCGCGCCAAAAACGACCTGATCGAGCCCGAGAACTATCCTGTCCGGAACTTCCGCGATGAACAGGTGCAGCGCTTTTTTATCCAATACCAGCAGCGTCTGGTCAAGAACAACGCCATGGATTTCGACGATATGCTGGTTTATACCAACCGCATCCTCGAAGACTACCCTGTGGTGCGCGAAACCTACGGACACAAGTTTGAACACATCCTCGTAGACGAATTTCAGGACACGAACCTGGCGCAATATGCCATTTTGCGCCTGTTGGCGCAGAAAAACCGCAACCTCTACGTGGTTGGCGATGAGGACCAGAGTATCTACCGCTGGCGGGGCGCGGACTACCGCAACATTTTACGCTTCCAACAGGATTTCAAGGACGCCAAAACCATCCTGCTCGAACAAAATTACCGCTCCACCCAAAATATCCTGGATGGCGCCATGGCGGTCATCGATCACAATCGCAACCGCACAGCCAAAAAGCTCTTCACGGATGCCAAAAGAGGAGAAAAAATCAACCTCATCATCGCCCAGGATGACCGCGAAGAGGCGGATTTGGTCGTCAGCGCCATTCATAACGCCATCACGCACCAGAAGCTGAGCCCTGGGTCATTTGCCATCATGTACCGCACCAACGCGCAGTCTCGCCTTCTGGAAGAAGCCTTCCGGCGGGTCGGAATGAGCTACCGCCTCGTTGGAGCGCAGCGCTTCTACGGGCGGCGCGAAGTCAAAGACCTGATCGCCTTCATGCGTTTGGTCTACAATCCAATGGATGAAGTCAGCCTGCGGCGTGTGATCAACCTGCCCCCGCGGGGCATTGGCGATAAGACCGTCGAAAAAGTCGCCAACCTGGCTGCCCGCGAAAACCTGAGCATGGGGGAAACACTTTTAGGTCTGGCAGCCGGCAATCCGGACTTGCATGAAGCTCTCGGCAGAGAAGCCTCCCGACTGGCAGCCTTTGGGCGTATGCTGAGGAGCTGGCGCGACTGCGCCGAAAAGAACCCGATCACAGTCCTTTTTGACCGGATTTTGGAAGACGTCGGCTACCAGGCGCACATTCAGGACCAAAGCGAAGAAGGCTTGGACCGCTGGGAGAACGTTCTGGAACTGCGGATGGTGGCGCTTGAGTACGAGGAGCAGGGCTTGCAAGCCTTTCTCGAATCGATGGCGCTGGTGGCAGATCAGGACACCCTGCCCGAAACCATCGACGCGCCAACCATGCTCACGCTCCATGCCGCGAAAGGTCTTGAGTTTGACCAGGTTTTCATCACCGGTCTGGATGAAATGCTCCTGCCCCACAGCCGCTCCAGGGATGACGAGGAAGATCTGGCGGAGGAACGCCGTCTGCTCTACGTGGGCATCACGCGGGCTCGCAAACGTCTGACGCTGACGCGCGCGCGCCGCCGCCGCAGCCCCTACGGCAGCTACGAAGAGACCATCCCCTGCCGCTTTTTGGACGACATCCCCGCTGAGCTTCTGCAGGGCAGCCCGCAGGATATTCCCGGGCGCTTCAGCTATGGGCGCGACAGCGGCTATTCCCGCTGGGAAACGCCCTCCTGGATGCGCAGCGCGCCGCCCCTGCGGGAAGCCCCAAAAACCCGCTATAAGCCTGGCATGCAGGTGCAGCACGCCACTTACGGACGCGGTGTGGTCAAGGCCAGCAAGCTGGAACACGGCGACGAAACTGTGGAAGTCTACTTCGAGGGCTTTGGATTGAAAGCGCTCGTGGCTTCTCTGGCAAAGCTTGAGATCTTATAAACAGTTGAGTTTTATACCCTCCAGCTCTTCCCGCAGTTCTGACAAATCGCTATTGTGTTTGTTTTCGATTTTGCTGTAAATCTGTGGGGCTTGAAAAGTTCATAAATAAGCTTTGGCAATGTCAGAAAAATCCAAAGCATCGGTTCAATAAGCCAGCCTATCGTAAGCCAGTAAAGCAGAGATTTCTTTTTTCGCTTAAACGTCGTTTCGGTCACTGCTTGAATGTTTACTTGTGTTGAGCCGCATCTTATGCACTGCATATTAATATTCTCCGACTTTTTAGAGATCGCAAGTCTATTTTACGATGATTTGAAACGAATGGACACTGGTACAGACCCGGTTTTGACACTTCAAACCCGCTATAATGAAGGCAGGAGGACGATGCTATGGAGACAATTTTTATCTGGTATGGGCACGCGGCATTCGGTTTGACCATCGGCGATGACCGCATTCTGATTGATCCCTTCCTCACGGGCAACCCTGCCGCGACGGTAAAAGCGGCGGAGCTCGACGCGGACTATATTCTCATCACCCACGGGCACGGCGACCACATCGGCGACACGCTCCCGATCGCCATGCGCACCAAAGCCCTGTGCATCAGCAACTTTGAGATATGCTCCTGGCTGAGCGCCAAGGGGGTGGACACGCACGCCCAACATATCGGCGGTGGGCATAGCTTCCCCTTCGGTCACCTCAAACTGACACCCGCTCTGCACGGCTCCGCCCTGCCGGATGGAAGCTACGGCGGTAATCCGGTGGGCTTTTTGCTGACGACCCCGGATGGGAAAAAGATATACATCGCGGGCGATACCGGTTTATTCGGGGATATGCAGCTTATTGGCGACGAGGGTATTGATCTGGCAGCCCTTCCGATCGGCGATAACTATACAATGGGTCCGGAGGATGCCCTCAAGGCAGTTAAATTGCTGCGCCCCAGGCGCGTGGTGCCGGTGCACTACAACACCTGGGATCTGATTGCGCAGGACCTGCGTGCCTGGAAAACCCGCGTTGAAGCCGAAACTGAGGCGGAAGTGGTGATCCTGAAACCGGGTGAAAGCCTGGTCTTGTGAGGCTTGGATGTTTGGAGTCTCCAATGACAAAATCAAACAAAGACGGCTGCCTCCCAGGCAGCATCTGACCGACCGATTTCCCGTGCTGCACTACGGACCCGTTCCGCGCCTCGATCTGGAAAGCTGGACCTTCAGGGTTTGGGGCGAGGTTGAGAAGCCCTTGCTGCTCACCTGGGCTGAGTTCAACGAATTGCCGCGCGTTAGGCTGCAGATGGATATCCACTGCGTGACCACCTGGAGCAAGCTCGATACCCATTGGGAGGGCGTCAGCCTGAAGACGCTGCGCGACCTGGGCTTGGTGGTGCCGAAGCCGGGTGCCAGGTACGTCATCCAACACGCCGAGTTTGGCTTCACCGCCAACCTGCCGCTGGAGGTGATGGAAGCCGATAACTTCCTTCTGGCGACGCATTACGAAGGGCAGCCCATCAGCCTCGAACACGGCGCGCCGCTGCGCGGCGTCTGCGGAGCGATCCCCGGCAGGGAGGACCTTAAGGATGTTTACCTCTGGAAGGGAGCCAAGTGGCTGCGCGGGTTGGAATTTTCGACAGCAGACGCTCCGGGTTTTTGGGAACGGATTGGCTACCACAACGGGGCAGATGTCTGGCTCGAACAGCGCCGTGAGAGTGATTATTGATTTCGCGCGGAATCAAGAGACAAAAAAACAGGACGAAAGTCCTGTTTTTTTTTATCGAAAGGCAGCGTTAAATTTTTCGCGAACGCCAGAGATAGAAACCCAATCCCAGACCAGCCAGCAGGATAATTCCGCCAACGATCGCGAGCACGGGAGAACGGCGGGCTGAATCGGGCTCAACCACGCCCGCAGAAGGAGCGGACTCCTGCGCGCCGAAATCGATGGTGGCGTCTTCGCCGGCTTTGACTTCGAGGGCGTAGTTGGTTGAGGTAGTTGCGTTGAAGCCATCGGGGATGGCAACTGTGACGTTGTAAGAATCCGGCGGGAGCTTCTCAAAACAGCGGGGGGTAACGTCTTCCGGATTGCCGGCAACGGTCGTGCCGGTCTCCGACACCGACCCGCTGCGGTTGCTGACGCTGATCTCACCGCCATAGAGGTAGTCCTCTCCCTCCGTGCGCATGCCGTTGCCGTCTTTATCATGGAATAGCACCACACAGATGGTGGCGGTGCCGGGAGAGGGCGTTGGCGAAGGCGTGACCATCTCAGGCGGGATGGTGGGGGTGGGCTCTGCTGTTTGAGTCAAAACCACAGGCTCCACCCTGCCCAGAATGATTTCCTGGTTTTCCATGAGAGTGCAGTTGTCATCCAGGTTGTTCAGACTCTTGATCGTCTCGATGGGCACATTTGTCAGCAGAGAAATGCTGATGCAGCCGTCTCCGGGACGTACTTTAAAAATGATTTCGCCATTCGCATTTGGTGTAGGCGTCTGATAGGGAGTGCCCTGAGCGGATGCCGGCAAGCGCAGCGTGCTGAGGCTCAAAGCAAGCACTGCCAGGAACAGTACAAAAAGGGGCAGCATTTTCAGTTTTGTTTTCATAGTTACCTCATTTTTTGGATTATAACATCATCGCCCAGAGCCGTTTAGTCAAAGGGTCTTGGAATGGCTTGGCACGCATCCCCAAAACCACACGAAGCTGG
>MTKY01054207.1_pt1 | contig 16225 bp, 16 predicted proteins | sample 1042731 | NCBI WGS metagenome assembly MTKY01 (sample SAMN06212206, study PRJNA360538) | anaerobic digester metagenome | biome: Wastewater treatment plant; material: sludge; isolation source: anaerobic digester fed with sludge from wastewater treatment plant | place: Denmark: WWTP Soeholt ... | reverse complement strand
TGAAAGCGGGGGTCAACTGCGGAGGTTGACATCGCTGATCCGGTAATCGGTAGCATCGATGTGTTCCAGCAATCGGCGCTCGAGTACTCTCGCGCACTGCAGTCCGGACGGCTTTCGCGGACGACTCTCTCCAACCTACAAACGGCCGTCGACAGGCTGCATGAGTCGCTGAATCAAGCGGAACAAGCCAACCTATCAGTCCTGCAGGCCAGAGCTCAAATAGAGAATGCGCGCACGTTCTGCAAGATGGTCTCGAACCTCACCTCAGAGGTGATGGCCAAAGACGGCTCGGCGCACACTCAACCGCTGCCCCCGCAATCTAATGACCTCATCCAGCACTTGGAATACCTGTCCTTGCTCCTCGACTGGCAGTCGCGGCTGCTGTTTCCCAAGGCCGCATAGGCGAACTGTCTTCGCAGTCTATTGGGGTGGCGCACTCATCACTAAACGTTCTAACATGCGCATCAAGCTGGCGCGCCCAAGCGTTTGCGCGCTTCGCGCGGTAAGCTGTTGCCCGAGCAGCTTATCCGCCGAGACGTTAGCTCCATAACGGTTGACGTATGATGCGACGCGTTATACTCTGTGGCTAATGATCAAGTCGTTCGCGGATGCTGAAACCGAGAAAGTGTTCAATCGAGAGTTCTCTCGGAAGTTGGCCGGCGACATCCAATCTGTGGCTTTGCGAAAACTGCGGATGCTCAGTAACGCACATGCCATCAACGACCTTCGCAGCCCACCGGCCAATAGGCTCGAGAAACTCTCGGGGGCTCGAGAGGGTCAATACAGCATCCGTGTCAACGATCAGTATCGAATTTGCTTCGTTTGGCAAGACGGAAACGCGTACGACGTAGAGATCGTGGACTATCACTAGAAAGGAGGCCTGTCATGACGACCAAGAAGCTTGCGCCGGTACATCCCGGTGAGGTGCTACAGAAGGAGTTTCTCAAGCCCCTGGGCCTGAGCCAGAACAGGCTGGCCTTGAACATCAGCGTGCCGCCGAGGCGCATAAACGAGATCGTCTTGGGCAAGCGCCGTGTGACTGCCGAGACAGCGTTGCGTCTGGCGCGGTACTTCGATACGACCCCGCAGTTCTGGCTCGGCCTCCAGGCCGACTATGACCTAGACGTTGCCGAGGATGAGCTAGGGGAGCGTCTTGATCACGAGATCCGTGGTCATGCCGTGGCGGTGTGACGTTAGAAAGCTAACACGCTGTTGCAACCGACAGCCTGCGGTTGCATCTGACCGGCTGAAGCGCTGGGCAGAAGGCGCGAAACGTGTAGCGCAGGTGGGTTCATTCATTCTGTCCGATTGAGGTAGTACGCTGGTTCTCGGCCGGTGTTGGTGGTGAACTGTCGTGGCGAGTGCCGGGGGAGACAGAAAATGGCCTTGTTCGACGGAGTGAACGCACCGTCTCCGCAAGGGCAGTCTTCGGTGCGTCTCGTTGTCGTGGATGTCGAGACCACGGGCGTCTACAATAATGACCGCATTGTTGAGGTGGCCGTAGTCACCATGTCACCAGACGGCACCATTCTTGATGAATGGGAGACGTTGGTGAATCCCGGACGCGATGTTGGACCGACGCATCTGCATGGAATCGTGGCCTCGATGGTGTCGGCCGCGCCTCGCTTCGAGGAGATCGCGGGGGCTTTGAGCGAGAGAATCCATGGTGGCGTATTGGTTGCCCACAACTTGCCGTTCGACTCTCGAATGATCGGAAACGAGTATTCGAGGATGGGGGCCCAGTTGGACCCGGGAAGCGGTGTTTGCACTCTTCGGCTCTGTGGGGAGCGCCTCGACCTCGCTTGTGCCAGGTACGGCATACAAATCGGCCACCAGCACCGCGCCCTCGCGGACGCACGGGCGACCGCTCGTCTGCTTACCGCACAGGCGGTCGAACTTGAGTGCCGACCAGCAACGGTGACAGGTGTTGAACCGAGAGTCGGCTACCGCACTCTCCGTCGAGAGCTTGCTGGTGGAGACGGTCCACCCATGCCTTTCTTGGCCAGGCTGGCCTTGAGAACGAGTCACTGGGGTGCCCAAGGGGAAACGCTTCAGTATCTGGACTTGCTGGACTGGGCCATGGGAGACGGCGAGCTATCCGCTGCCGAATGCGAACAACTGAACTCGCTTGCACTAGAGCTGGGCATGAACTCAGAATCAGTGGCCGCCGCTCATGAACACTACTTGAGGGAGTTGATAGCAGCCGCTGCACGGGACCAAATAATCACCCGCGCGGAGCACGAGCGGCTCACCCAGGTGGCCTTGACCTTGGGGCTGGGTACCTATTTGGTGGATGAGGCCGCTCAAACTTGGGCGGAGTCGTCGCGACGAATTCGTATCAACGATGGCATGGGTGTGTGTTTCACCGGCCAAGCGACCTACACGGACGGTTCCGAGATGTGCCGGGACGTTCTCCGTGGTATCGCGGGAAGCCTGGGTCTAAGGGTTGAGGAGTCTGTCACAAAGAAAAGGTGCGATCTTGTAGTGGCGAGTGATCCGTGCTCACTGTCCACAAAAGTGAAGAAGGCTCGTCAGTACGGGATTCCAGTGGTGGCTCTGGCGGACTTCCTCTGTATGGAGCGTGGGGCTGAAGTCCCTGTGAGATAGGCACGAGTTGGCTCGTCGGAAACCAGGAGCTGAGCGAGGGGAGATGCGGCATGGCGAGTAGGGTTCAGCGGTCTATCAGTGAGCCGATACGCCTAGGCCTCACATGGGAAGAGTGTTGGGATGGCGAGGATGGTGGGCTTATCAAGTGCTGGGAGAATGGTCGTCTCCTGCGACAGCGCGAGCCTGCCACCGCCGCCAAGGCGGAGAGAGGAGAGCTTCCGCCGCTTGAGTGGAAAGGCGGAGCAGAGCGTCCGCTGGAACAGAAGAAAGGACCGAGGTTCGGTGTGCACAGGTATGTCGCTACATGGCAGGGCCTACGAGGGGAGGACTTGGACGTCGACCCATCAGTCGAAGTCGAGATGGTCTGCGCGCGCACAGGTGGCGCCTTCATATACACGAACGACATCAAGAAGTACGGCAAATAAACCGACACCAAGGCCTGGCCGAGGTGATTGCGCAGGGCGTGATTCGGTGTGTCCGCGAATGGCTCTGCCCAACAAGCGCCTGCAGTCCGACATCCTGCGTTGGCATCTGCATGGAGTACCATGGCCAACGGGCGCGGCTGACGCGCTAGAACGTTAGGCGTTTCTGGTTCCATCCATTTTCGGTGCTATAATCGGCACCAGAATAGAGCTACGTTTGGGGGTTCGCGATGGGGAGCCCGGTTGTGAAGTTTTCGGAAGACGTCGTGCCCCTGGGCGACATGAAGGTCAACCCAGGCAAGATAGTCCGCCGGGTTAATGAGGCCGGTCGGCCGGTGCTTCTGACGAGTCATGGCCGCGGCGTAGCGGTGCTCCAAGGCCTGGGTGAGTACGAAGCAGCTCAAGAAGAGCGTGAGTTCATGAGAGCTGTCGTCGCAGGTCTTGCGGATGTCGAGGCCGGACGGGTCATATCACTCGACGAGGTCGTGCGTTCTCTCGGCCTGGAATGAGCGAAAGGCGCTGCCGCATAGACGTCGCGCAATCGGCGCGTGACGATTTGCGCCATATCCTTGACTGGTACGCCTCTCAAGAAGTGCCGCACGTCGGCAAGCGCATTGTGCTGGAGATCGTGGAGCGCGTGCAACAGTTGGCCATGTTTCCCGACAGTGGCAGGGTGGTGCCGGAGTTTGAGACGCCGTGGCTTCGCGAACTCGAGCATCCGCCGTTTCGAATCGTCTATCGAAGGGACGAGGCTGTTGTCACGGTCGTGCGTGTGTGGCGATGCGAACGTCTGATGGATCAGTCCCTTGCCAGAAACACCTAACAAGCGCGTGCAGTTCGGTATCCTGCGCCGGTTCTTGCATGGGATACCATGGCCAACGGGCGCGGCTGACCGGGCGAGACGTTAGCCCCCAACTCCCGCTTGTGACTCCCTATGCATCTCGGAGGTAGGTCCGTGCCCCAGCTCGAACGTGGTGGCAAATACGTGTTCGGATGGTCGGTGCTTCGTCTGGACAACTCCGTGCTGTTGCCTCCTGAGGTTGTGGCAGAGTACGGACTTCCACAACAGGGGAGCGTGACCATCTTGTCCGGTAGCAAGACGTCGCGCGGCATGCGGGTCGGCTCACCCGTGCGCCTTGAGGGGACGGTTCTTGACCCGGCCTCAGCAATCCCCTGCGGTGACGGACTTGCTCGCCTGAAGGGCGCTTTGGTCACCTCGGCCACGATCGATAATGGAGTGTTGAGGCTCCCTGCTGCCGCGCTGGCAGCATTCGGGCTTGCCGCAGACGACAGACTGCTCGTGATACGGGGCAGCAATCTCGCCTTCGTGATGGCTCAGACCGGCCCACTCGTAGAGATAGGCCGCAGACATCCTGAGATTCCCGTGTTCGAGTAAGTATGGTTTCTGTCTCACTACTAAAGGAGGTACCGATAGTGAGTGCGATGCCCATCATCGTCCCCATCAGCGAGTTGCGTCAGGATGCTTCCGGCATCGTCCGGCGTGCAGCGGCTTCTGGAGATCCTGTCTTCATCACGCAGCATGGCCGCGCTTCGGCGGTTCTAATGAGCGCAGGCGCCTACGAGAGTACTCAGCGTCGGCTCAAGATCCTGAAGACTCTGGCTCAGGGCGAAGCCGACATCGCGGCCGGAGTCGGCTATGATCTGGATGTCGTGATGGGCGAAGCTGACGAGCTGCTGGACCGCTCTTGATCGTCAAACTCACGCCGCCCGCAAGGGCGCAGCTTCTTGCAGCCGTGACGTATATCCATGCTGATCGGCCCGCGGCGGCCCGCGACTTCAGGATGCGAGTGTTCGGCGCGCTGCATCGGCTGATCGAATTCCCGGAGTCCGGCAGGGTCATACCGGAGTTCAGCGGGCTTGGCTTTCCCGAGGTCTTGGTCGACTCACACCGGTTGTTCTATCGCGTCCAAGGGGCTGGCGTGTGGGTGGTTGGTGTGTGGCATGATGCCCAGATTCTGGATGAGCCGGTTGCACCTGCAGGCGCCTGACCCGCCGGCGCAACCGACAGCCGTCGGCCGCCGCCGACCGGCTGAATCGTTAGACACAACCGTGTGACGGAGAAGGGGTCGCATTGCCCACCTCCAATCGACTGTTAGAGTTGGGATATGGTCCGCGCTGGGAGGCGCTTTTCGCCGAGCACGTCTCTCGCGGGCTCCTGCCTGGACGTGTCATTCGCAGCGACCGCGGCAGTGCGCTCGTAGCCACTGAGCACGATGTAGTGCGCGCCAAGCCGTCGACCCGGCTGCTCAAAGCTGCTCAGCGGTCCTGGGACCTGCCTGCAGTCGGAGACTGGGTGGCGCTGCGCGCGACGACGGACCTCGACGTTCCCCTGATCGAGGCCGTGCTCGACCGGACGAGCTCTATCGCAAGAGGCAGCTCGGACGGGACCTCGGACGTGCAGGTACTCTCTGCCAATGTCGATGTCGTGTTCGTCGTCCATCCCATCGCCCAGGCGCCCAACCTGCGACGCATCGAGCGGGAGCTGTCCCTGGCATGGGAATCCGGAGCGCGTCCGGTCGTCGTGCTCACGAAGGCGGACCTGTCTGCGGATGTGGCGATGGCGTGTCGAAGTGTCGAAGAGGTCGCCTTCGGGGTGGACGTCGTAGCGACGAACGCGCTCGCGGCAGACGGCGCCTGTCCGCTGACCGACTTCATTGTCGGCCGCCACACCGCTGTGCTGATCGGCCCATCCGGGGCCGGCAAGTCCACGCTCGTCAACGCCTTGCTCGGCGAGGCGCGGCAGGCCACCCGCGAGGTGCGCCTCGGCGACGGACGGGGGCGCCATACGACGGTCGTGCGCGAGCTCATAGCGATTCCCTCCGGTGGCGTTCTCATCGACACGCCGGGCTTGCGGGCCCTGGGACTGACCGGATCGGAGGAGGGGATCGCCGCGACCTTCCCCGATATCGAGCAGGTCGCACGCGGCTGCCGGTTTCGCGACTGCGCCCATAGCGGCGAACCCGGGTGCGCCGTCGCGGCCGCGGTCGAGTCGGGTGACCTGCCGCAGGACAGACTGGACAGCTTCCACAAGCTCATCCGTGAGGCTGAGGTCGCGGCGGCCAGGACGGACGCTCGCCTGCGCGCACGGGAGGAGCAGAAGTCCAAGGCGATCAGCAAGGCGGCGAGGGAGTACTTCCGGCACGTGGGCCGGAAGTAGCGACCGCCGGCTCGAGGAGGGGCCGTGGGTGTGGCTGACAGGCGGATCAGGCTGACTCGCCGCAGCGCCGGCGGCCTCACGGGAGGCCGGCGCGCTCGCAGCTCATCCGCGGTGCGGCCTGCGGGCCTCGTCCTCAGCAGCCCTCGCCGCCCGTGCGCTCACGCCCTGTCGGGCCGCATACCGTCGCCCGATCCAGAACGACGCGGTCGCATGCAGGTGCTCGCCGGTGATGTGCCGAGCGCGGTGGTGCCGCCCACGGGTTGTCGCCTCCACCCCCGTCGCCCTTGCCGCGTGGAGGTGTGTGAGCGGCAGAAGCCCGAGTCTCGCGACCTCGACGGTCGCCCCGTCGCGTACCGTCCCGCGACCTCCCTGGACCTCGGCCGGCTTGTCCCATCCCATCCCCTGGAAGAGGGTGACGATGTCTGAGACCCCGACCCACTCGCTGCCACAGCGTCCGCCGACGGCGCAGGAACTCGGCCTGGGCCGTGACCGCGGCCTGCCGCCGTCAAAACGTGTGACTCTGGAGAACTGGCAAGGATGGCCCTGGAACCGCTGGTCGTACCAGCACATCGACGAGCTGATCCCTTGCGCGATCATCGGCGCGAGCACTGATGCGTCCGTTGGGCTTCGCGACGACGGACCCCGGGAGATCGACGTCGGGTTCACAACGACGGGAGGCCGGCGCCGGCGCCTGACCACCTTCTTGCGGCAGACGTGTACGGACGGGTTCCTTGTGCTGCACCGTGGGCGCATCGTCATGGAGGTCTACGACAACGGCATGACCCCCACGTCCCGGCACTTGCTGCAGTCGGTCTCCAAATCGATCACCGGCACCGTCGCCGGCATTCTCGCCGACCGCGGCCTGCTCGACGTCGGACGGCCCGTCAGCGACTACGTGCCGGAGCTGGCTTCAACGTCGTTCAAGGACGCCACCGTGCGGCATCTGCTCGACATGACCGCGGGGACGCGCTTCTCTGAGGACTACGAGGACCCGGAGTCCGACATCTGTCGCTACGAGTCCGCCGCGGGGTGGCGGCCCGGCGAACCCGGCGATTCCGCGAGCCTGCTGGACTATGCGGCCCAGCTGCCCAACCACCGGCGACACGGCGACGTGTTCGAGTATCGTTCCATCCTCACGGACCTCCTCGGCGTGGTCATGGAGCGCGCCGGGGACGGCCGCTTCGCACAACTGACGAGCGACCTTCTCTGGGCGCCGATGGGCGCCGCCGACCCGGCACTCATCACACTCGATCCGGGCGGCAATCCCATGACCGACGGCGGCATCGCGGTGACGCTGCGTGACCTCGCGCGCTTCGGGCTCCTCCACGCGAGAGGGGGCGAGGCGCGCGGTCGGCAGGTCGTCCCGCCCACATGGATCGCCGACACGCTGGAGGCGAACGACGCCTGCCTCCGCGCCTGCCGGCGCCCTGGCTCCGACACCCTCGAGCGCTTTCCCGACGGCCATTACCGCAATCAATGGTGGGTGCCGGTCTCGCGCGGTCACGTGCTCCTGGGCATGGGCATCTACGGGCAGTTCCTTTACGTCGACCTCGAGGCGGATGTCGTCATCGCCAAGATGTCCACTCTCCCGTTCCCGCTGGACCCGGGGGTCTCCGCAGACCATCGTCGCGCTTTCGCCGCGATCGTCCAGGCACTCGGAGAGGGCGTGTGAGCGGACGGTGAGTCCGAGACCTCTCGAGGTCGGGGTCCCCGTCCTCGGGTGTCCACCGGAGCGGGTCGGTTCGAGTCTACGGCAGCGGCCGCGCCGACGGATGTACGGGTCTCGCTGACGACACCAGGCCAGGCAGCTCCTGGGTCAGGCCCGACCCCTACTCCTCCACTGGCTCGCAGTCACGCAGCAGGACGTTGTACTTGTTGCTCTATCTTGGCGACCTGCTTTTCGTACCGTGCATCGAAGGCGCAGTCTACGCCCGCGAGTCAGGCCGCGTATCGGGTCTCGAGCCTCAGGCGTGCTCCTCCGCCCGGCGGCGGACCCGGACGCGCCACACGACCAGGACGGCGACCACGGCCGCGGCGGCTGCGATCGCGGCCACCGTGATCCCCACTGCGCCGCTCCCGGAGGATGCGGCCTCCGTCACGGGCTCGACGTTCAGGAAGGTCCAGTGGCTGTCCACGCTGCCGGCGCCGGTCGGCATCTTCACCCACCCGGTCCACCGGCTGGTGTCGTACGCCTCGCGGCCGTGCCGGTAGACGAGAGGGATGTAGGGGCACTCCTCGGCCACGATCTGCTGCATCTGATGGACGAGGACCCTGCGCGCGGCGGGGTCCAGTTCGCTGTCCTGGGCCTCGTAGAGGCGGTCGTACTCCGTGTTCGACCAGCCGACATCGCCCCAGTTGTTGATCTGGTCCGTCGTCAGCACCGAGAGGATGAACCCCGGGTCGTAATCCCCGGCCCATCCCCACACGAACATGTCGAAGTCGGGGTTGAGCTCGTCGTTCTTTGTGGCGTAGACGGAGTCGACCATGGAGCCGGGGTCCATGGCCTGATAGACGATCTTCAGGCCGACGTCCTTGAGATAACCCGCGACCAGCTTGCCGGCGAGAGGCAGCTCCGGTCGCTCGGTGGACGCCCACAGGCGCAGCTTGATCGGCTCTCCCTTGTACTCACGGATGCCGTCGCCGTCCGTGTCCCTGTAGCCGGCCTCGTCGAGGAGCTGTCCGGCCTTCTCCGGGTCGTAGGAGAAAGCCTGATCCGCGCTCGGCTCCCAGTGGTAGTCGTTGCTCTCGGGCCAATACCGGCTCGCGAGGATGCTCGAGGCCGCCTCGGCAGCGCCGCCGTAGGCGAGCTCGGCGATCTTCTCCCTGTCCACCGCCCACGCGAGCGCATGGCGGAAGGCGGGGTCGCGGACCGCCGGGTGACCGCGCGACGGGCCGAGGTCGTAGCAGTTGAAGCCGATGTCGTCGAAGGCGTCCTCGACGCTGTACGCGGCCGTGAGGCCGGGAGCGTTCTCGAGCCTCTTGAAGGCGGCCTGGGTGACCGGAGCGTACTGGAGCATGCCCGCCTCGAGCTCGGAGGCCATCGTGTCCGGATTCTTGTAGATCACGAACAGGATCTCATCGATCTTGGGCTTGTCGCCCCAGTAGTCGGGGTTGGCCCGCATGCGGAGCCACTCGTCGTGCTTCCACTCGACGACCTGGAACGGACCGGTGCCGATCACCGGCGGATCGTTGGTGAATCTGCGCTCCGCGTCCTCGGGCGAGATCTTCGACCAGATGTGCTCAGGGAGGATCGGCACCCACATCTGCAGCATCGTGGCCTTCGGCTTCTCGGTCGTGAAGACGACCGTGTGATCGCCCTCGGCGACCACGTCGGTGATGCCGCGGGTGTAGCTGTAGTAGGCGCCCATCTCATTGTCGATGACGTACTTGAAGGTGAACACCACGTCCCTGGCGGTGAACGGGGTGCCGTCCTGCCACTTCACGTCGTCACGCAACTCGAACGTCCACGTCTTGCCGTCCGGCGAGTGCGACCAGCTCTTGGCCAAGCCTGGAGCCGCGTCGAGCGTGCCGGCGTCGTACTCGACGAGGCGGTCGTAGTTCAGGTGGTAGACGGCGTACGCCTCGGTCGCCGTGCCGACGAACGGGTTCAGGCTTTCCGGTGAGTAGTTCCAGCCCACGCGGAGGATCTTGGCGCCCTCCCCGGAGGGAGCGGACGGAGAGGCCGCCGTCGAGTCGGTCGGGGCCGTGACGGCCAGGCCGACGAGACAGAGGGCCACACCCAGGACCAGCGCGATCAGTGAGAGACGTCGCATGACAAGTACTCCCCCCCTACGGTAGTGCCGCCGGTGACGTGACGACCCTGAGTATTCGGGGCTCAACCAGAGTCACGCAAGGGCGAAGTTGCCACAATGGCAACACCCCGTCGCAGGCCGCGACGGAATCGGGCGATGGACAGACCCGGTCAGCCCGTGCGTTCGGGGATCTCCCAGTCGGCGACGTCCTTCACCAGGTGCGAGATCAGCAGGGTCTCGACCTTGAGCACGCCGTCGAGGTCGCGCAGCTGCTCATTGACGAACGCCACGACCTCGTCCTCATCCACGGCGTTCACCTCGACGCTCACGTGGCGGCTCGAGCACGCCGTGCTCACGTAGGTCACCGGCGGCAGCTTCGCGGCCGCCGCGGCCACCTCCTCCAGCTTCCACGGGACGACCTCGATGACGATGTCGGCCATCACGGGATACCCGACCGCGAACGGGCTGACGACGAACAGCACGACGTGGTTGTCGATCAGGCGTCTGATGCGGTAGCGGACCACGCGGTCGGAGACATCCCCGAGGCGTCGCGCGATCTCGCGCGAGGACATGCGGACGTTCTCCCGCAGACAGGTGATGATCGCGTGGTCGAGCTCGTCGAGGTTGACCGCTCGTCCAGATTGCAGTCTGCTGTGCTGGCGCAGTTCCGGCCCCTCCTCCAAGCCCGGGGTGACTTCGGTCAGGGAGTGCTCACGCTCGTTCCCGGACCTGCGCGGGGCCAGGTGCGGAGCACCTGGCGACTCACGCTCCGGATGAATCGCGGACTCTGCCTGGCCTGCGCCGTGGCGCCTGTCGTGCCGGGCGTCGTGTCCGGTGATGTTACTACGTCCGTCACGGACATCCTCGACTCTGACGCTCCCGTGCAGCAGATCCCCAGTGCCGGCGCCGCCGCGCCTGAGCGCTGCTGCAAGCGTTCCTGGTCATGATTCTCGGCCTGGTCGGCATGGTGGCCGCCATCTCGTCAGCTCCAACCGAGGACACGCCGCATCACGGCGGCAGGCCATGGGCGTGGATGCCTGCGTCGCCAGGGAGACGGCGGTGGCGACCGACGTCTTCACAAGCTGCGCTGCGCACTGTTCGCCTGCCGGAATGACGATCAGGCGCTCGCGGTCGCTCGCTGCGCTGCTACCGGCTCGATTCGGGACTCGACCCATGGGGTTGGCCTATGATCCACCGATGAGCCAGTTCGCCACGTCAGGGGTACTCGCGGCCTTCCTCGGCCTGTTCCTGATCCCGGTGTTGTTCGTGCCCTACGTCGCCTGGACCTACCACAGGCATGGGACGTTCGGCTGGGGCCACGTGCTTATCGCCGTGGCCACGGTCGTCTACGGCATCGCTCTGTGGACCTACACGATCGTGCCGCTGCCCGACCCCGCCACCATGGACTGCTCGAAGGGTGGCCCACGCCCGCAGCTGATCCCGTTCGGCTCTTTGGCCGACATCCATGTCCTGGCCAACGGCGTACACGACCCGGCGTTGATCCAGCTGGTGGCCAACATCGCGCTGTTCATCCCCTTCGGGATGCTGGTGCGGTATCTGGTCGCACCGCGGCGCCCGGCCTGGATCGTGCTGGCCGCGCTGGGGGTGTCGTTGTTCATCGAGCTCACCCAACTGACCGGTGTGTGGGGCATCTACCCATGCGCCTACAGGGTGTTCGACGTCGACGACCTCATCACGAACACGGCGGGCGCCGCCCTGGGGGTGATGGCGGCTCCCTTGCTGAGGTTCGTGCCGGGTCAGCGGGAGCTTCCGGAGGATCAGCCCCGAATCGTCACGCGTGGACGCCGTCTGGTCGGGATGGCGGTGGATTTCGTCTCGGTGCAGGGCTCGTCGTTGGTGGTCTACCTGCCGTTGGCCATCGCAGCCAGAGATGCGGGCTGGTTCGGCGGGCAGGTCCCGTACGATCGGCTGCTGGGGTGGGTCACTCTGGCGGTCTCGGCGATCCTCTTGCTGGTGGTGCCGTGGGCCGGACGGGGCGCCACGCTCGGTCAGCGCTTCACCTTCGTGCGACCGGTCGACACGTCCGGCGCCCGGCCCCGACGGCGCTCTATCTTGCTGCGTTGGGCCACCGGGTCAGGTGGCTACTTCGTGATGGTCGCTCTCGGAGCGATCACCGGTCGCCACGGGTTCGACCTGATCGCCACCGGTTGGTTGGTGGCCGCCGCTGCCGTCGTCGTCCTCCGCCATCCCCGCGGGGTGTCCGGCTACGTGTCGGGCCAGATGGTCACCGATGCGCGCGACGAGTCTCCCCTGCACAGCCGGGCCTCGGAAGTGGATCCACGCAGTATGGGCATCGCGGTCGTGACGCTGGTGGCGGTCGGGTATCTGGGTTTCAGTGCGCTCGCGGCGCTGGCCGCCCTGGCGCCGGCTGTCGGCGCGGGTTTCGTCATCGCGGGTGCTGTGGTCCTGTTCGTGGCGAGTGTGGCGTTGGTTCCTTACCTCGTGGGGGCAGGAGTGAGGGCGGTGCGCCGAGAAGGCGCCGGGGCGCTCACGCTGTTGCCGCTGGTGGTCGCCGCCGCGATCGTCACGCCGCTGGTCCTGCTCGGGGTGGGGATCTGGACCGGGGTCGCGTCACTGGTGGTAGCCACACTTGCCGTCCTCGCGGTCCTCGGCTACTTCGGGTTCCTGTTCATCGCTTTCCTCGCCTACGGGCAGTGGTATGCACATCGCAGGCCCGCGGGACCGGTCGACGCCGTGGTCGTCCTCGGCTCCCGGGTGTTCGGAGAACGCGTGCCACCCCTGTTGGCCGCCCGGATCGACCTGGGCATCGAGGTGCTCGACGAGCAGATGGGAGCCGATCCCGGATCCCCGATCGTGCTGGTGTGCTCGGGCGGGCAGGGTCCGGACGAGACGATGCCCGAGGGCGAGGCGATGGCGCGCTACGCCGCCGCCCATGGCGTGGCTGAGGACCGCCTGTTCAGGGAGACCGCGTCACGGGATACCCGGGAGAACCTCACCCTCACGCGTCGCCTGCTGGAGGGGCGGGGGCTGGGGACCAGGATGGTCGCCGTGACCAACGACTTCCACGCGTTCCGGGCGTCGATCATCGCCCGGGGATCCGGGATCGCGGCCCAGGTCATCGGGGCTCCGACGGCGCACTACTACTTCCCGGCGGCGGTGATCCGCGAGTTCGCCGGGGTGCTGGCGCTGTCGCCGGCCGTCCATGCCGTCGTCGGCCTGGTGCTGGCGCTCACCGTGGGCGCCCTGGGCGCTCTGCTCCTGCTATGACTCCAGCGGCTCGAACCGGGCCTGGAAGAAGCGCAGATCCCTGGGCTCGTAGACCATGCGCAGGCCGCGCACCTTCTCGCGCCCGTCCCAGACCTCGGCCACCGACTCGGCGACCACGTCCATGTGCGCCTGCGTGTAGACGCGCCGCGGGATCGTGAGGCGTACGAGCTCGAGGTTGGGGCGGCGGTTCTCGCCCGTCTGCGGGTCGCGGCCGGCGGAGACGTTGCCGCGCTCCATGGCGCGCACGCCGCTGTCGAGGTAGAGCTCGGCGGCCAGCGCCTGCGCCGGGTAGGCGTCCTGGTCGAGGTGGGGCAGGAACGCCCTCGCGTCGAGGAACACGCCGTGGCTGCCGATCGGCACGACGATCGGCACGCCCCAGCCGAGCAGCTTCTCGCCCAGGTAGCGCACCTGGCCGACGCGCGCCCGGATGTGGTCGTACTCGACGCTCTCACGCAGCCCGATCGCGACCGCCTCCATGTCGCGGCCGGCCATGCCGCCGTAGGTGTGCAGGCCCTCGTAGACCACCACCAGGTTGCGGCACTGCTCGAAGACGTCCCACTCGTTGAGGGCGAGGAAGCCGCCGATGTTGACCAGGGCGTCCTTCTTGGCGCTCATCGTGCAGCCGTCGGTCAGCGAGCAGATCTCACGCACGATCTCCGCCACCGACCGATCGGAGTGGCCCGGCTCCCGCTCCTTGATGAGGTAGGCGTTCTCGGCCACCCGCGTGGCGTCGTGGATGATGCGGATGCCGTGCGCGGTGCAGAAGGCGCGCACCTCACGCAGGTTGGCGAGGCTGATCGGCTGGCCGCCGGCCATGTTGACCGCGGTCGCGATGCAGACGTAGGGGATCTTCTCGGCGCCGACCTCGTCGACGACCCGCTCGAGCTTGGCGAGGTCGACGTCGCCCTTGAAGGGGTGCTCGCTCGTCGGGTCGTGCGCCTCGTCGATGATCACGTCGACGAAGCGGCCGCCGGCCAGCTCCTGGTGCAGGCGGGTGGTGGTGAAGTACATGTTGCCCGGCACCACGTCGCCGGGTCTGACCAGCGTCTGGCTGAGCAGGTGCTCGGCGCCGCGGCCCTGGTGGGTCGGCACAAGGTACTTGTAGCCGTAGACCTCCTGGACGGCCGCCTCGAGGTGGTAGAAGTTGCGGCTGCCGGCATAGGCCTCGTCGCCCAGCATCATGCCGGCCCACTGGCGGTCGCTCATGGCGCTGGTGCCGGAGTCGGTGAGCAGGTCGATGTAGACGTCCTCGCTGCGCAGCAGGAAGGTGTTGTAGCCGGCCTCGCGGATGGCGGCCTCGCGCTCGGCGCGGGTGGTCATCCGGAGCGGCTCCACCATCTTGATCTTGAAGGGCTCCGCCCAGCTCCTGCGACGTGGCTCGGTCATCGGTACCTCCCCCGATTCAGTCCTGCATCAATCCTATACGCGACGCCCCGTGGAAAGGGGGCATCCGCGGCCGATGGCGTCGATGCTGCTGTCGTGGACGCCCTGCGCCGTATATCATTCTGGGGAAGCGCGCGTGACGGCGGTGAAGGGAGGCCCCATTGGACACCATCGACCGCAAGATCCTCCGTGCCCTGCTCGAGGACGGCCGGCAGACCAACGCACGCCTCGCCGAGAGGGTCGGTCTCTCGCCCTCGGCGACCCTCGAGCGCGTCCGGCGGCTGGAGAGGAACGGCAGCATCCGCGGATATCGCGCCGTGATCGACCCGGAGGCGGTGGGCTACGGCGTCCAGGCGTTGGTCGGCATCCGCCTGCGCACGCACGTCGCCGCCGGTATCCAGCCGTTCGAGCGCGCCGTGCAGGAGGTCGAGGGCATCGTCAGTTGTTACCACGTCACCGGTCCGTTCGACTACGTGCTCCACGTCGTCGCGCGGGACCTGGCCGACCTGCGGGACCTGAACAACAACCAGATCGCCGCCCTTCCGAGCATGGGGCGGCTCGAGAGCCTGCTGGTGCTCTCCGAGATCAAGACCGGCCCCGTGTGGCCGCTGCAGGAGTGAGGATGACCCGTTTCCGCGACACGGGACTGGTGGTCGGCGAGCGGCCACCCGGTTCCCTCAACGCCATCACCGACGTGCCCGGCGTGGCGGTCGGGCACGTCACCCTGATCGAAGGAGACGGCCCCCTCGTGGTCGGCCGGGGGCCGGTGAGGACCGGGGTGACGGTCGTCCTGCCTCATCCCGGCGACGTCTGGAACGAGCCGTTGGCCGCCGGCTTCCACGTGCTGAACGGCTGTGGCGAGGTGACCGGCATGCACTGGGTGCGGGAGTCCGGCATGCTCGCCTCGCCGGTCGCCTTGACCGGCACGCTGGGCGTCGGCGCGGTCCACGAGGGGCTCGTCCGCTGGGCCGCCGAGGACGCCTCGCCGGAGTTGATCGCCGGCGGCGTGCTGCCGGTCGTGGCCGAGACGTGGGACGGCCACCTCAGTGACGGGTTCGGCACCCACGTGCGACCCGTCCACGTGGCGCAGGCGATCGCCGCGGCGACCACCGGACCGGTGCCGGAGGGCAACGTCGGCGGCGGTACCGGCATGATCTGTCACGGCTTCAAGGGCGGGATCGGCACGTCCTCGCGACGCGTGGCGCTCCCGTGCGGCGACTACCGCCTGGGCGTGCTGGTACAGGCCAACCACGGCGTGCGCGAGCGGTTCGTGGTGGACGGCGTGCCGATCGGGCGCCGCATCCCCGATGCGGAGGTGCCCGTCCCGCCGGACGTCGTACCCGGGTCCGGATCCATCATCAGTCTCGTCGCGACCGACGTGCCGCTGCTGCCCCACCAGTGCCGCCGCGTGGCGCAGCGCGTGGGCCTCGCCATCGGCCGTCTCGGCGGGCTCGGCGAGGACGGCAGCGGCGACATGGCGCTCGCCTTCTCGACCGCCAACCGGCTGTGGCCGCCCGTCAGGTGGGTCGGCGGGGAGGACCCGCCGCCCGAGGGGCCGGCGCTCGCGACCGGGGTCGAGGCGCTCGTGGGCGAGCACATCGACGAGGTGTTCGCGGCCACTAGATCGGAAGAGC
>MTKY01051167.1_pt1 | contig 16228 bp, 7 predicted proteins | sample 1042731 | NCBI WGS metagenome assembly MTKY01 (sample SAMN06212206, study PRJNA360538) | anaerobic digester metagenome | biome: Wastewater treatment plant; material: sludge; isolation source: anaerobic digester fed with sludge from wastewater treatment plant | place: Denmark: WWTP Soeholt ... | reverse complement strand
CCTCGAATCTCGTTCCCGCCACGAAATACAAGACGCTTTGGAACGCGCCACTAAAAATTGTGGCAAGGACAAAGCCTATCGTAAGGGACGCCGGTCTTTCCAAGTATTAGCGGCTCTGAACCCAGAAACACTCAAAGTGCATCTTCCTCACTTCGAGCGATTTCTCAAGACACTGGCGCTATATCTCTAGGTGAAACGCACTTTGGAAAGTGCATCCTACCATTATGGAGGTTGCCGATGCCAACGACAGACACGAGCGAAAAGGGCCTCGAAAGCCTGATTGTGGCGGCGCTCACGGGCAAGCCGGTCAGCGAGACGTTGACGGCGGTCCGCGACGAGCGCGCGGCTTACGGCGGCGCGGGCTACGTCCAGGGCGATCCCCACGATTTGGAAGACAATATCACACAAGATGAGTTTGAGGATTTGAACGCAGAGGAGGACGCTTATGACGCAGAATGAATCCCACGCACCGGCCCGTATTGAATACCTGCGCGTCGAAAATTACCGCGCGCTAAAGAACGTCGAATTCCGGGAATTGACGCCGTTGACCGCGCTTTTGGGACCAAACGGCAGCGGAAAATCCACGGTCTTCGATGTTTTCAGTTTCCTGGCGGAGTGTTTTCAATACGGTTTGCGCCATGCCTGGGACCGGCGAGGACGCGCCAAAGAGTTGCGCGCGCGCGGCGCAGAGGGGCCGATCGTCTTTGAACTGAAATACCGGGAGCGGCCAAATTTGCCGATCATCACCTATCATCTGGCCATTGACGAGAGTGACAAAGGCCCGGTCGTTGTAGAAGAATGGCTACAGTGGAGGCGCGGCTCACACGGCAAGCCTTTTCGTTTTATGGAATACCATGAAGGGAGGGGACGCGCCATCAGCGGCGAGATGCCCGACGAAACCGACCAGCGCGTCGAAATTCCTTTGCGTTCTCCAGATTTGATTGCAGTCAACACGTTGGGGCAATTCGCCGAACACCCGCGCGTCGCCGCCCTGCGCGAGTTCATCACCGATTGGTATATCTCTTACCTTTCACTCAACGACACCCGCAGCCAGCCGGAAGCCGGACCGCAGCCCCGGCTTTCCAAGACGGGCGACAACCTGGCAAACGTGATTCAGCACCTCAAGGAACGTCACGGAGAACGACTGGAACGTATTTTCGCGGTGTTGCGCCAGCGTGTGCCCCGGCTGGAACGTGTTGAGGCTGAACCAATGCCCGATGGCCGGTTGTTGTTGCAGCTCAAAGATGCCCCTTTTGCGCAGCCGGTGTTGGCGCGCTTTGCTTCTGACGGCACGCTTAAAATGCTGGCCTACCTGACCGTGCTTTACGATCCCAATCCACCGCAATTTATCGGCATTGAGGAGCCAGAAAATTTCCTTCATCCGCGTTTGTTGCCGGAGCTGGCCGAAGAGTGTCGCGCCGCAAGCGCGCGCACGCAATTGCTCGTCACCACACACTCGCCTTTCTTTATCAACGGTCTGCGCCCCAGAGAAGTGCGCGTGCTTTACCGAGACGAGCAAGGCTATACGCAGACCATACGCGCCAGCGACATTCCGGGAGTATCGGAGCAAATTCAAGCCGGAGCTACATTGGGTCACCTCTGGATGGAGGGCTATTTCGGCTTAGGCGACCCGTTGGTCAACGCCGGCGCGCCCACGTCGCGGAGGTCGCCGCAATGAGCGTGGCGCACGTCGAATTCCTGGTTGAAGAACCTTCGATGGAAGCCTTTCTGCGCGCGCTATTGCCGCGGCTCCTGGGTCAGATTCACTTCGAGGTTCGAGTTTTTCAAGGCAAGGGCGATCTACTGGCGAAGCTCCCCCATCGCTTACGCGGTTATTCTTGGTTTCCGCCAGAATACCGGATTGTCGTCGTAGTAGACCGCGACGATGACGATTGCTACGTCCTCAAGCAGACATTGGAACAGCACTCGGCGTCTGCAAACCTACCGACGCGCTCCCATCCACGTGGAAGTTGCTTTACCGTCATTAACCGTATTGTTATTGAGGAACTGGAAGCCTGGTATTTTGGCGACTGGGAAGCCGTGCGCACAGCTTACCCGAACGTTCCAACCAGGGTTCACCGGGACCCTGATCGTATCACTGGAGGAACTTGGGAGACATTCGAGCGAATATTGCAAAGGCGCGGGTATTTTGAAAGCGGATTACGCAAAGTCGAAGCTGCGCGCACCATTGGCCCCTATATGGACCCAGCGCGCAATACTTCACACAGCTTTCAGGTTTTTCACCGGGCGATCCTGGAATTAGTGGAGTGAGAGAAGGCAAGCGGAACGCCCCCTCGGAAAGCTCCTCACCTTTATGGAGGTTGCCGATGCCAACGACGGACACGAGCGAAAAGGGCCTCGAAAGCCTGATTGTGGCGGCGCTCACGGGCAAGCCGGTCAGTGAGACGTTGACGGCGGCCCGCGACGAGCGCGCGGCTTACGGCGGCGCGGGCTACGTCCAGGGCGACCCCCACGATTACGACCGCGACTATGCCGTGGACCTCGCCAAGCTGCGCGCCTTTCTCGAAGCGACGCAGCCGGAGGTTGCGGCGCGCCTCGACGTGGCGACGGAAAGCCCCAAACGGCAGAAGTTCCTCGCCCGGCTGCAAGGCGAAATCGCCAAACGCGGCGTCATCGACGTGCTGCGCCGCGGCGTCAAGCACGGGCCGGACGCCATCGCCTGCTTCTACGGCGCGCCTACGCCCGGCAATCTCAAGGCCGAGGCGCTGTTCGCCGCCAACATCTTCAGCGTCACCCGCCAACTGCGCTACAGCAAGGATCAAACCCAACTGGCGCTCGACCTGTGCCTCTTCATCAACGGCTTGCCCATCGCCACCTTCGAGCTAAAGAACCGCCTCACCAAGCAGACCGTCGAAGACGCCGTCGAGCAGTACAGACGCGCCCGCGACCCCCGCGAGCTATTGTTCCAGTTCGGGCGGTGCGTCGTTCACTTTGCCGTGGACGATCAAGAAGTGCGGATGTGTACCCACCTCCAGGGCAAAGCCTCGTGGTTCCTGCCCTTCGATAAGGGTTGGAACGACGGTGCGGGCAACCCGCCTAACCCGCGCGGCCTCAAAACGGCCTATCTCTGGGAAGACGTCCTCGCCCGCGAGAGCCTCGCCGACATCCTCGAACACTACGCCCAAATCGTCGAGTCGAAAGTCGAGAAAACCGGCAAGAAGAAACGCGACCAGATTTTCCCCCGCTACCACCAACTCGACGTGGTGCGCCAACTCCTCGCTGCCGCCCAACAGGACGGCGTGGGCCGCCGTTACCTCATCCAACACTCGGCGGGCAGCGGCAAAAGCAACTCCATCGCCTGGCTCGCCTACCAACTCACCAGCTTGCCGTCTCCCCTTACTTCCTACTCCTTACTCCCTACTCCCCCCGTCTTCGACTCCATCATCGTCGTCACCGACCGGCGCGTGCTGGATAAGCAAATCCGCGACACCATCAAGCAGTTCGCTCAGGTTTCCTCGGTCGTCGGGCACGCCGAACACTCCGGCGACCTGCGCGAATTTATCACGGCGGGCAAGAAGATCATCATCACCACCGTGCAGAAGTTCCCCTTCATTCTGGACGCCATCGGCGACGAACACCGTCACCGCCGCTTCGCCATCATCATCGACGAGGCGCACTCTAGCCAGGGTGGGCGCGCGACGGCCAAGATGCACATGGTCTTGTCCCAGGTGGGACAGGCGGGGCGCACTTCCAGACCTGAAACGATAACAGAAAGCACACAAGACACCACCGGAAGCGTAATCCAAGTGCGCCCCACCTCTGATGACGAGGAAGAGGCCACCATCGAGGACATCATCAACCACATTATGGAAACGCGCAAGATGCTGCCCAACGCCAGCTACTTTGCCTTCACTGCCACGCCCAAGAACAAGACGCTGGAAATCTTCGGGGACCCCCTCCCCGGCCCTCCCCCATTGGGGGAGGGAGTGGGTGGGGGCGAAGTCAAGCGCCGGCCTTTCCACTGTTACACGATGAAACAAGCGATCCAAGAGGGCTTCATCCTCGACGTGACGGCCCACTACACACCGGTGGCGAGCTACTACCGCCTGATGAAGACCATCGCCGGCGACCCCGAATTCGACAGCAAGCGGGCGCAGAAGAAACTGCGGCGCTACGTGGAATCCCACGACTACGCGCTCCACCAAAAGGCCGGGATCATGGTCGAGCACTTCCACACGGACGTGCTGGCGCGCAACAAAATCGGCGGGCAGGCGCGGGCGATGGTCGTCACGCCCAGCATCCAGCGCGCCATCCAGACCTACTTTGCCATCGAAGACGCCCTGGAAGCGCGCAAGAGTCCGTATAAAGCCATCGTCGCCTTCTCCGGCGAACCGGACTACGCGGGCCAGCCTGTCACCGAGGCCATGCTCAACGGCTTCCCGAGCAAAGACATCCCGGACAAGTTCAAAGAAGACCCCTACCGCTTCCTCGTCGTCGCCGAGAAATTCCAGACCGGCTACGACGAACCGCTGCTGCACACCATGTACGTGGACAAAGTCCTCTCCGGCATCCAGGCCGTGCAGACCCTCTCGCGCCTCAACCGCGCCCATCCACAGAAGCATGACACCTTTGTGCTGGACTTCGTCAACGACGCCGACGCCATCCGGCGCGCCTTCGAGCCATACTACCGCGCCACTATCCTCAGCGCCGAAACCGACCCGAACAAACTCCACGACCTCAAGGCCGGCCTCGACGGCGCGCAGGTTTACACGGAGGAGCAGGTCGAGCGGCTGGTCGCACTCTACCTCGGCGGAGCGAGCCGCGAGCAGCTCGATCCTATTCTGGACGTGTGCGTCGCCGTTTACAGGACCGACCTCGACGAGGACGGGCAGGTCGCCTTCAAAGGCAGCGCCAAAGCCTTCGTGCGCACCTACAACTTCCTGGCCTCCATCCTCCCCTACAACAATGCGGATTGGGAGAAACTTTCCATCTTTCTCAATTTCCTCATTCCCAAACTGCCCGCGCCCCAGGAAAGCGACCTCGCCAAAGGCATCCTCGAAGCGGTGGATATGGATAGCTATCGCGCCGAAGTGCAGGCGTCGCTGGCTATTGTCCTGGAAGACAAAGACGGTGAAATCGAGCCGGTACCCGTGGGCGAAGGCGGGTGGAAACCGGAGCCGGAGATGGAGTTGCTGAGCGCCATCATCAAAACCTTCAACGACATCTACGGCAACGTGGACTGGAGGGACCGCGACCGGGTCGCCCACATCATCACCCAGGAAATCCCCGCACAGGTTGCCGCCGACGTCGCTTACCAGAACGCCATGCGCTTCTCCGATCTACAGAACGCCCGCGTCGAATTCGAGAAAGCGTTGAGAAGGGTTATGGTCGGGCTGCTGGCGGATCAGACCGAGTTGTTCAAGCAGTACAGCGACAACGACAGCTTCAAGAAGTGGCTGTCGGACGCCGTGTTTGGGTTGACGTATCAGCCGCCAGAACCGGCAGGGCAGGGCAAGGCGCTCTAAATCGCTCTACGTTTATGAACTCAACTGGATGACCGAGAAATCCACCCCGCGAGAAAAGGTCTTACAGTTGATGGACGATGCGCTATGCTGCCGAAGCCCTTTTCGCCATTGACACTCCCGCCGCCCGCAAAGCTCTGGCTAATGCCCTTGCCCACGGCAGCCATAAAGCCGCCAGCAGCGCCGGAACTGCATTGCGCAATCGGTAGGATAGCGAATTATAGGAAAACCGGCTGAAGCCGGCGTGTACACGTATACACCGACTTCAGTCGGTAAAACCACGATATACGCATTTGTTCGCGATTTTTGCGCTCAACGACATCGACGATGTCAACGACAGATGCGGCAGTAACAGGTAACATCGGCGGATGCGCATTTGTCTCCGTCTCCGCTTCCGTCTCCGTACTGATGGGCCACAGTTCCATGGCGACGACGGCGATTTACACGTAACCGAGCGAGGCGGATTTGGCCGAGGCAGTGGCGGGACTGGGATGAACCGCAAGGCTGTCTGGATGTACTGGCAGGCGCTCGCGGCGCTGAAATAGTCTGATGCGTGAAATGCGAAATGTTGGATAGTCCTTGTGATTTTGGCAGGATAGGTGTATACTGAGAGCAGAATTTCTGCTTATTCAGATATACTGAGAAGAGGTGCGATATGGTCGAAACATTACAGGTGCGGCAGCGCGGCACGTTGACCTTGCCTTCCACGTTACGGGAAAAGTACGGCATCCAACCCGGCGACACTTTCTCTTTGGTCGATTTGGACGGGATGTTTGTGTTGACGCCGATGGTGCCGATGGTGCCGGAACTGGCCCGCGAGATCGAACGGCTGCGCCAGGCTGCCGGGTTGACGGTAGAGGATCTATTGACCGGGCTGCGCGAGCAGCGCGAGAAGTATGATCAAGAGCATTACGCGGAGGACGCCGTCAATGGCTGATCCCGCCAGGCTCCGGGTGTTCGTGGATGCCGACGTCTTGATCGCCGGGGCCGCATCGCCCAATGCGCACAGCGCCAGTCTCGTGGTCTTGCAGATGGCGGAGATCACGCTGATCGAGGCGTTGACTTCGGAACAGGTGATCGAGGAGAGCGAGCGCAACCTGCGCGAAAAGCTGCCTGGTGCGTTGGCGACGTTTCGCCTGTTGGTGGAGCGGTGTCTGCGCGTGCTTCCCGCGCCCGACCGGGCCGCCCTCGCGCCCTATCACGGGTTGGCCGATCCCAAAGACCTGCCCATTTTGGTCGCGGCGGTGTTGGCTGAATGCCCGTGGTTGATTACCTTCAACGTGCGCCACTACCAGCCCGGTCATCCCATGCTGAAGATCCTGACGCCCGGCGAGTTCGTCATGCACGCGCGGGACACGCTCTCACAGCTAGGAAGTTGATCGCCATAAAGCCACTGCTTTTCTCAAGATTGTTCTTTTTGGTATCGCTGGAAGGGTAGATTTGTACATCTGATGACCTCCGGTTTTGCGTTTACCTTTCCTGAGTCTTTGGAGGCAGACTTATTCCGCCGTTGGCGCAGCCTGGGACGTGACCATCGGGGGATGGCCCTCTCGTCCAAGCGTTACGCGGCCTTCTTCAAATTGAGCAGACGGCAAGGCGTTGAGACACATTATGAAGATGTGAGATAAAGTGCGAACGGTGTTTGATTTGTAAGAAACAGTCACTTTGCAAAAGGCCGATGTCTCTGCATCGGCTTTTTATTTTGTGTGCGCATCAGGACTAAAGTACTGTTTTGTTGCACATCAAATGATGCTAAAATTGTTATGGTTAGATCACCTCTAACTCCTCCCGCCTCTCACGCTACATCTACTGTTTTAGGTTTAGATTGAGTTGTCTTTAACGTATACTATTATACTTTACGGAGGTCTGATGATGCAATCCCAGTGGAACCCCTTGCGCGTGGTCGTATCGTTGGTGACGGTGGTCTCGATGCTGTTGGGGATGGTCCCCTGGACGGCAAGGCCGGTAGGGGCGAAAAGGATAGAAGCGCCGTCGCTCGCCGTGGCAATAGCGGCAAATGATCCTGACGTCGCGCATGATGTAGGCGGTTCCTCCATACGGCAATCAACTACGCCGCTCTACACTGTATTTCTCCCTCTAGTAGCAAGCTATTTCACTCCTCCGACAACTACCCTGGTTGACCCGGAAACTGGCGGTGTCGTCACTGGCGGCAACATAACGCTGACCTTCGCGCCGGGGACGCTTAGTGAGACCGTGACGGTAGCTTACCGGCCTCTTGGCGCGCCCGACCACATCCCGGCCGCGATGGCGCTGGTGGGACAGCCCTTCGCGCTCACAGCGCAGACGCTGGCGGGGATGCCCGTGACGCAGTTTGCGCCTGAAGTGGCGATGGGCACAATGAACGGACTGCCTGAATACATCGTCACCAACACCGTCGTCATCACCGTAACCTACAGCGACGCCGATGTTGCCGGGCTGAACGAGCGCAGCTTACAGCTCTACACCCGCGCCGAGGGCGAAAACTTCTGGCAGCCGCTGCTCACTGTCGTAGACCCTATCGCTAACGTCGTCCGCGCGCCGCTGAATCACTTCAGCCACTTCGCGCTGCTGGGGCGGACGGCAACGCCCTCCGAAACCCTCGTCATCCTCGACCCCGATCATGGCGGCGCGGACCCGGGCGGGACGGTGACGACGCCGGCGAGTTACGCACTGGAGGAGAAGACGCTGAACCTGGACACCGCGTTGGCCGTCAAGAGCTACTTGCAGGCGTGCGGCGTCAACGTGCTGATGACGCGCGAGGACGACAGCAGCCTGTCCGCGCAATGGCGGACGGATTTCATCAACAGCCACACACCTTCCGGCACGGTGACCATTGCGTTCAATATCACCAGGCACGAGATGAGCCATTTTATGGGCGGGCCGCTTGGCATTGTGGATCTGAGCAAGACGGACGATGTGAGCTTCACGCAGCAGTTGATTGACGATGTGGCGGCGGCCGCTTCATTGCCCGGTTATCGCGGCGTCGAAGACGCGCGTACCTGGGGCGGTGATGGCCTCTATCTGCCCACGCACGTCCCCACCGCAACCTACGCCCACCTCGAAGCGGCATTTATGGATTCGTATTACGATCGCGATAATGTGATTGATCCCAAATTGGCGCACATCGCCGGCGGCATCTACAACGGCATTATCGCGCATTTGGAATTGACTGCCTGCGTCCCATTCAGCGGAACAGTTATCAACGACGCGCCTGTAATACGACGGACGGGACTGGGTGCGGGGGTGCGCTACACGGCGCAGGGCGTCAACCCCGTCACCGGCAACCAGTTCCAATGGTTCCGTGACTTGTTTGTGCCGGGCGCGGGCCTCAACGTGGACCTCGTTCGCTATTACAACTCGCTTTCCACCGAAGTGGGTCTGTTCGGCAAGGGTTGGTCGAGCCTGTACGATATGCGCGTGAAGTTGGAAGACGGCGCGGCGCTGGTCAAATATGCTGACGGACGTTGGGGGAAATTCACCTCGAGCGTGGATGGCTATGAAGCCGAGCCGGGCGTCTTCGACGTGCTGACGGTGGAAGGGGACGGCTACGTTCTCACCACGCCGGAGCAGATTCGCTTCGAGTTCGACGGCGCAGGCGTGTTGCAGGCGATCCGCAACGAGGACGGACAGATGCTCGCACTGAATTATGTGGGTGGGAACCTGGATGCGATTGTGGATGCGAGCGGACGCGCGTTTGACGTGACGGCTAACGGCAACGGCCTGGTCACGAGCATCACCGATCCCGCCGGGCGCGTGGTCACGTACACTTACGGCGTGCAAAGCCTGGCGCGCACCGCCTATTTGCAGCAACTTCGCGGACCGCAGGCGGTGACCACCGGCGCAGATTTGCTACAAATGACCAATGCCAACGGCGGCAGCACGAATTACGCCTACGATGCAGCCGGTGGTTATCTCAATCGCGTCTCTGACCCGATGGGAATCACCTATCTTGAGAACCAATATACGCCCGACGGCAAGGTCGCCAGTCAGAAGAACGGCAATCAAGATGAAGGTAAGTGGGACTACGACCTGGAAAATATGAAAGCCACGTTCACCGACAATGAGGGGAACAAGACTATCTATTACTTTGACAGCAAGTACCGCGTCATCAAGGAAGAGGATGCGCATAGCTTCACCGTCGAATACGAATACGACGATAACGACAACATCACGATGCGCAAGGACAAGCGCGGCAACGTCTGGCGCTACACCTACGATGACCGGGGCAATATGCTCACGCAGAGCGATCCACTGGATGTGTGGTCGTTGTATGACCGTGACGTGACCACTTGGACGTATGACGACAAGAACAACCCCATCAGTATGACGGACGCGCTCGGCAATACCTGGACTTACGAGTACAACGACAAGGGGAACCCTATCCACGTCGTCGAGCCAAACGGCGCGGAGACCTTCGCCGAATACGATAGCAAGGGCCAGATGACCAGGCTGACCGACGCCGAGGGGCGTGTGACCACGTTTGCCTACGACGAGCATGGCAACCGCATCGAGACACATTACGCCGACGGCGGCTGGACGAAATCCACTTACGATGACAGCGGGCACGAACTCACGCGCACCGAGTGCCTCAACCCACCGGCGTGCAGCGAGACGCGCGTCACGGCGAATGTGTACGACAAGAACGGCAATGTCATTCAGACCACCGATCCCGAAGGTGCGATTACACGCTTCGAATATGACAAGAACAACATGCTCATTAAGAAGATTGACCGGCGCGGCGGCGTGTGGACGTGGGAATATGACGACGAACTCAATCCCACCAAGGAGACGAACCCGCTAGGTCACGTCACCACGCATACCTACAACAAGATGAGCAAGCGCCTCAGCACCACCGACGCCGAGAACCGCACGACTTCCTTCGAATATGACAAGCTCTACCGGATGATCAAAGTCACCGATCCGGCCAAGAACATCTACACTTACGAGTACGATCCCAACGGCAACCTGCTCACGCTGACCGATCCGCTGAACTACCGGACGCGCTTCGTGTACGACGCCACGAACCGCCGCAAATTCGTCTACGACGCGCTCGGCGGGATGACCGAGTATTGCTACGACCCGCTCGACCGCATCGTGCAAGCGTTCGATCCGCGCCGCGCCGAGGTGCAGTTGACCTACGATAGTGTGGGCAATCAGGTCGAAGTCGTAGACCCGCTCGGCAACCGTATGACGCTGGGCTACGACAAAGTGCATAACGTCACGCGCCAAACCGTCGGTATTCCATCCGATGGCGTGGAAGCCGATGGCGCGACGACGACGATGGTGTACGATGCGCGCAACCGCGTCGTCTCCCGCACCGACCCCTTGAGCCGCACGATACACACCGAGTACGACGGTGTGGGCAACGTGGTCAAGATGACCGACCCGCTGGGCTACAGTAGCACGTTTGTCTACAACAAGAACGGCTGGATGACGACGCTGACGGACGCTCTGGGCGGTGTGACGCGTTATGAATACGATCCCGAAGGCGCGACGACGGCGATGGTGGACGCCAACGACCACCGCACCGGTTACGCTTACGATTTGGCCGGGCAATTGCTCACGGTGACGGATCCGCTCAATCAGGTGACGACGTTTGACTACGACAAGGTCGGCAATCAAATCAAAGTCACCAACGCGCGTGGGCAGACGACGACCTACGCATATAATGCCCTGAACCTGCTCGTCAAAGAAACCGATCCCCTGGCCAATGTGACAACCTATGAGTATGACAAACTCCGCCGCATGACGGCGCGCACGGATGCCGAGGGTAAGACAACACACTATGGCTACAACGCACTCGGCTGGCTGACCAGTGTGACCGACGCGCTGAATCAGATCACCCGCTACGAATATGACGAAGTCGGCAACCGCACGGCCATTGTGGACGCCAACGGCATTCGCACGACGTTTGAGTACAACTTCCTCGACCAACTCAAGCGGGAGATCAACCCGCTCGGAAAGACTTGGGAATATAGCTACGACGCGCGCGGCAACATGGTCCGCCGCGTGGACGGCAAGTGGCAGGCGACGTATTACGAGTACGACAAGGCCAATCAACTGATTGCGACGGTGTACGGCGAGGGCGCTGGGATGAGCGCCGTCACCTTCGAGTACGACCTCAACGGCAACGAGATCGCCATGCACGACTGGAACGGCGACTGGACGTACACCTACGACGCCCTCAATCGCCGCCTCAGCGCGACGGACCCGCAGGGTCGCACGTTGCAATGGGAGTACGACGCGGTGGGCAATCGCACGGCCATGGTGTACCCGGACGGGCAACGTGTTGAGATGGCCTACGACGCCGCCGACCAACTGGCGACCCTCACTGACTTCGCCGGCCGCGCACACACCTGGGACTACGACCCGCTCGGCTACATCCAGGCGCAGGTCAACCCCAACCACACGCGGGCGGACTACGCCTATGACGCCGCCGGGCGATTGACTAATCTCACGAACACCGGCGCAGGCGGCGCAGTCATTGCGAGCTACGCTTACACCCTCGACGCCGTGGGCAACCGCGTCCAGACCACCGAGCAACGTGGCCCAGAGAGCGTCACGCGCAGCTACGAATACGACGACCTCTACCGCCTGACCCGCGCGCAGACGAATACCGGGCAGGACATGACCTACGTGTATGATCCGGTGGGCAATCGCTTGCAAAAAGTGGGAACGCCGGAATCCGCCGCGGGCAAACCCGCCATCCCCGAAGATACCGCCTACACCTTCGACGCCCTCAACGCTATGCTCACCGCCGGGCCGACTGCCTTCGACTATGACGCCAACGGCAATCGTGTCCGCAGGACCGAGCCGCTCACGGCGAGCAAGTACCTCAGCGCGGCCCTGACCCTGGGATGGGAAGTCACCGGCACGGTCACGATGGACTATATTTACGATTACGAAAACCGCCTCACCCAGGTTTACGAGACGATTGCTTACACTGCGACAGAACCTTTCGGTTCCGTCGCGCTGCCCGTGGGCTACATCAGTCCGACGATGGAGGCGGAGTACGTCTACGATGGCTATGGGCGCCGCGTCGAAAAACGCGTCACCACCTACATCACCGCTACCGGTGTCCTGACCGCGCCCACCGTCTTCACTCGTGAGTACATCTCCGACGGCCTCAACCCCGTTGCGGAAGTCGAATATTCGGGCACAAGCGTCACGCCGACCGTGCAGAGCGCCTATGTCTACGGCAATGGGCGTATGGTGCAACTCGTCCGCACCGAGGGTGTGACCATGACCAACTACTGGTATCACTACGACGGCCTGGGTAGCGTCGTGGCCCTGACGGACGAATCCGGCGCGGACGTGTGCCAGTGGAAGTATGACGAGTATGGGAACCCGTTGCAGGATTGCCCGGAACTGAACCATTATACGTATACCGGGCAGGAGTATGACGCGGAGACGGGGCTGGCGCATTTCTTCGCGAGGTATTATGACGCGGAGGTGGGTATATGGCTAATACAAGATTTGCACAGAGGTAGGGCTGAAAGTCCAATAGATACTCATAGATATATCTATGTAAGAAATAATCCTATAAGTATGCGGGATTGGTATGGTTATTATGCACTTGTAGATGACCTAGTTCTTCTTGGCGGCGGTGCCATTGTTGGTGGAATTTTCGGAGTAGGTGGACAATATGTGAGTGATGTTGTCAACAATTTAGCAGAAGGGAGAGGATGGAGTTCATTCACACAGAATTTGTCTGGTTGGGAAGAATATGTGGCTAGTGGTATTGGTGGTGCTGTTGGTGGTGCCCTGGGCGCCTGGTCAAGCGAATATGGGACTCCAATCGTTGGTGGCGCAATTGCTGGGGCTGCTGGTGGCGCAACTAGATCTTTGCTATTACATGGGTTGCGTGATCATAGATTACCTACACCTGGTGAATATCTCTCTGATGTAACTTTTGGAGCTGCTGGTGGTGCTCTTGGTGACTGGCTTGGTGGTTTAGTCAAGGGAGTGCCTGGCGGCAAGTGGTTTAACTTAAGCAATAATTTAAAACCATTAACTAGAGTGATAGGAAAAAATGCTATCAATAACTTATGGGCCCCTGGTGCAATAGGCTTTTTCTCGGATTATTTCACAGGTGTTGGTGATACATTTGTAAGGATGTTCACAGGAGAATCTTTATCGTCAAGAATGCAGAAAGCTATTGACCAGGCAACGTCTGCTATCTATAGCGGAATTAACAAAACAGGAGAATGGTTAGGTAATACTGCGCAAGACATAGGAAACTGGGCCAGTGATACCGCTGAGAGCATTGGAAACTGGGCCAGCGACACCGCTGAAGGCATTGGAAATTGGGCTAGTGACACCGCTGAAGGCATTGGAAACTGGGTTAATGATATGGCTAAAAGCATTGGTAGTGCGGCTAATGATGCTTGGAACTGGTTAGTAGGCGGCTTCTCTGGTGGTGGCGGTGGTGCTAGCTGGTAAGAAGAGATAGAAAATAACATCAATTGGATATCTCGATTGTTGGATGGACGTTTTAGTGATCACCAGCTTTGGAACAATAAATTCACTAGTGCAAACACAGGCCAGATTCTAGGGAAAGCGGGCATAATAGCGGGTATGCGAACACTCATATACGTCCGTGAACTCATGGCAGAGAACAACGACATTCCCGAAAATGTCGCCTGTTAATGCACTAGCAAGGTACGGAGGACGCTAAGGGAAAAACTCTGCGAACTCTGTGTCTCAGCGGTGAGAAAAGAAGCCGTCATATCCATCGACCAACGTTCACACACCCGCCTCGGCGCGAGCGGTGTGGCTACCCTGGTGGAGCGGCTGCAAGCGATAGTAGCCGTGACACTTTCAGGGACATTCAGTCTTTGTCCCTTGCGCTCTGCGCTGGGACCGGCGCTATTGTATCATCGTGATGGGGCTTGCGCCATTATCACCGAAGAGGCGTGGAGGGTGCAAAGAAAGAAAAAAGCTCGGCAAACTTTGCGCCTTTGCGGTGAGAAAAGAACTTGCACCGCCGAGGCGCGGAGCGCGCAAAGAAAAAAACTCTGCGCTCTCTGCGTCTCTGCGGTGCAAAAAAACTATGATGGCAATACTAGCTTGACAAGAGCTGAAAGTAGCGACTAGAGAGGTGTATAGTCCCCCCACAGTGTCCTGATATGGCTTTGGCACGACGGCTACTGCGGTTGTTGGGATCAAAAAAGACGCTGTCTAGTTGCTATTGCCACCATAGAAAAAAACAAGGATGGAAACTCAATGATGCGTCTCTTAAATTTATTGCTCACTCTCGCGCTATCCCTCGTCGCGCTCCTACTGCTCGCCTGGGGCGTCGTCGCCCTACCTGCCACTCACCACGTCGCGCCGCGCGCCGACTGTGCGGGCGCGACGCCGTGCTACGCCACGCTCCAGGCCGCTGTTGACGCCGCCGCGCCCGGCGACGAAATCCGCGTGGCGCAGGGGGTATATACGGACGTGACCGCGTTCCAATATGCCCTGGGCGGCTGGACGCACACGATCACCCAGGCGATGTTTATTGACAAGAGCCTGACGGTGCGCGGCGGCTACACCATCACCGATTGGACGGCAGCGCAGCCGGTCAGCTATCCCACCGTCATTGATCCACAGGGGCGTGGGCGCGGCGGCGTGGTCAGCGTGCCGGACTTCGACACACCGATTACCATAACGCTGGAAGGGCTGGTCCTCACCAACGGCTACGCACAGGGCAGCGGCGGTGGCTTATATGTGGAGGGCGCAAGCGTGATCATCAGTGACTGTTATATTCACCATAATCACGGCGGTTCGCTCGCCGGCGGGATGTATCTCGACGGACGTGCGATGACGTTGACGCACAATCGTATCGAAAACAACACCGGCGATGGTCACGGGATAGTCGTGGATATGGGCTTCTCGACGCTTTCTGGCAACACCATCACGTCTAATACCAACGGCCTGCTGCTGTGGAACAATCACGCAACACTGATCAACAACGTCATCGCCGCCAATGCAAGAGCCGGCCTGACGGTTATCGGCGGTGCGGCGCAGGCGTGGCACACGACCGTGGCCGATAACGGCGAAGCGGGCGTGTGGGCGCAAAATTCCGGGCAAGGCCCCGCGCATTTGGCAATGACCAACACGATCCTGAGTGGGCCGGGTGTAGAGGTGCGCGCGCTTGGACATACTGAGGACCCCACCGTTGTGCAATTAACCGCGACGCTGTGGCATAACCTCACGGATACGCAGCTTGTGGACGCCGGCGGGCAGGTCATCCGCAGCCGTGACTTCACCGGCGATCCGGCTTTTGCGAGTGTGGGTGACTATCGCCTGACTGTCGCATCCCCGGCGCGGAACCGGGGCGTACCGGCGGGCGTCGCGTTCGACATCCTTGGCGTCCGGCGCGATCCGCTGCCTGACCTGGGCGCGTATGAGTACGACGATCCAGGGAGTATCCGGCAGGTGTTTTTGCCGTTGGTGATGCGGTGAAACAAAAACGCCCCGCACTCACGCGGGGCCGATCATGCACTTTATCAAAACGCTATAACGTCTGCATCCCTAACCGGGTCAGGAATGTTTCCGCATCCACCACTTCAAACGTTTCTGTTTTCAACTCGTGCAGGAAGTGCCGGTTGTCGGAGATCAAATACTGCACGTTCATCCACTCTGCAAATGCGCCGATGAACGCATCCGCTTTGGCAGGAAGGCCGAGTGCAGCGTATTTGCTGACCAGGTTCTCCGGCACCGGATCGTCGATGATAAGGGCGAACTCGTGATTTTGGAAC
>MTKY01059145.1_pt1 | contig 16245 bp, 11 predicted proteins | sample 1042731 | NCBI WGS metagenome assembly MTKY01 (sample SAMN06212206, study PRJNA360538) | anaerobic digester metagenome | biome: Wastewater treatment plant; material: sludge; isolation source: anaerobic digester fed with sludge from wastewater treatment plant | place: Denmark: WWTP Soeholt ... | reverse complement strand
CTGACAGGTTCCCTCGAATGCCGCGGGCGCGGCGTTCGCCCCGATGTGTGTTCTGCCGCCTTTCATTCTTCCTGTCGGCGAAAATCATTCCCAAACAAAAAGCACACGTGCTATCCTTCAAAAAACAGCGCGTGTGCCGTATAGACAAAACACCGCTCCGATCGAGGGAAGCTTCGGTTCCAATCCGTATCTGACTTATCGGCTTCGGTTATCACCTCACCGCATCACAGTGACCCGCTCGTAGGGATTCTCACCCTGTTCCGGACGCGACGGCCTGAGCCGTCGCTGCATAAAATATATTGTGCTTTACTAATAGCATAATCCGTGAATGTTGTCAATTTTCTTTACATTTTCTTCACCAATTATTCGTTAAATTGTATCTATATAATCGTATCTATCAATCGCCAGCCCATTAAAAACAAGTTTTTCCCTTAAAGCTGATTGCCAGAATAACTGGATGGAAATGCGCCACTGGGGCATTAAAACATGTGGTGGCGCACCATTTTCCCGCGCTTCTCCAGCGCCTTTTCTATGATGCGCAGCGCTTCCTTGCGCGGGCGGATGCCGAGTTGTTTGAAAAGCTGCATCTGATGCGCCTCATTTTGCGCGGTTCCCTCGTAGAGATCGATGACATCTGCTTTAAGGAGCATACGCGTCAAAATCTCCGGTGTTGTGTCGCCGGAAATCGTGTCAAGGCCGGCAGTAATCAGGTTGGCAGCCTGGTTCAGAACGAGCGCGCCTTCCGTGACGAGGTCAGCGCCCTCTAAAGTGTAACGTGGCGGGGACTGCAGTCCGTCACCCTTTGATAAAAGCCTGACGGACGTGTGAAGTTCGCGCGCAAAAAGACCGCTTGTTGACGAACCGCAGATGACGCGCGCCCCTGATGCCTTCCGGAAAGCGTCGACGTAATTCGCGTCGCGTTCCCGCGTTCCCGGCGGCCCGGAGAAAAGACTGAGACGGGTGGCCTCGACAGTCTGAATGATAAGCGCCGTCGCGTCGTCTTCGTGCCGGAAACCGGAAATCTTCCGGCAATGCTCCAATATGGCGTCTGCGGCATCCCCGGGTGTATGTTCGTTCAGAAGAGGTTCCAGCATGGAAGCCGCGCCGTGTTCGCTCCATCCGAGCACGTATCCTCTTCCAAGACCGGCCTGGCTGACACCGTCGCTTATCAGGCAGACGAGATCGCCGCAGTCCACATCAAACTTCGACTCGCCGATGATCTCGTAACCCGCCGTGTAAAAACGCGGTTCCATGACCTGAATGACCCCGGCGCGGCGGATAATAGGTTTAGGCGCTTCGTATGTGTACACGAGCGCGTTGCCGTGGCGCGTCAGCATGAGCGCGTTGAATGCCGTGAACGGTGCTTGACCGCTTCGCGCCCTGTTCATATCGGCGGCGATGGTTTCACAGGTTTCCGTAAGCGACAGTCCTTCGCGAATCATCGTGCGCCAGCGGCATCCGCTGCCGATAGCGGCGAGATTGGCGTAGACGCCTGATCCGATCCCGTCGAACACGCCGAAATAGTAGCTGTCCTTGAAGCTGAAAAATTCGACATGATCGCCGCACACGGTGTGCCCGTCCTTGATGCGCTGACGTATGACTGTATCGTAGTGAAGCATGGTGTTATTCCTTTTCCTCATAAAAGTCGATCATACGTTTGAGAAGTGCTTCGCTTTCTGCCGTGCTCTCACCCAGATACTGTGCCATATTCTGCGCAAATTCAACCTGATGGTTCAAGAGTGTTTTCGCCTGGTCGATTGTCTGTTGGCGGATAAGATTCATCTGGCTGCCGTCGAGTTTGATTTTGGAAAGATTCATGTAAAAGCCGATGTACTGTTTTCGGTCTTCAGAGCGGTAGACAATTTCCTGATAACGTTTTCCATATTTCGACCGCACAGCCTCAACCGCATCTTCTGCGCCTTCGGCCGCCTTTTCGTAGCTGATCGGGCTGATAAGGTAACTGATCTCCCTTCCGATGACGCGGTCGGTGCAGAGAAACATCTCACGGAAAGCCGGATTCATCTGTACGATGTGAAGGTCTTCGTCGAGGACAACGACACCTGTAGGGGACAGCTCGATAATCTGGTCAATTTTGCGTTCCGCGAGCCGGCGCATCTGAGGAATGCACATCGAAGCTTCCGCCATGCCGAGCGCGACGGCCGCCGCTTTCTCGCGGCAACTGTTGTAGCCGCACGCGCCGCAGTTGAGGCGCTGGCTCTTGTCAGCTTTCCCCGTGGCCGCGAGGATGCATTCAATCTCCGTTTCGCTGACATCATCTATGGAAAGTGAGCGCTTTTTGTGTTCGAAAAATACCTCGAGATCGACGTCGTCGGGAATTGACGACGGTTTGCCGAGTTGTTTTTTACGGACATAGCTGAGTACCTGCCGGCGGCGCTGATAGATATTGGTATCATTGGGGAATCCCGGTCCGCCGATGCAGCCTCCGTCGCAGAAAAGTGGTTCCGCCGCGCGGAATGACCACGCCGACGGCGGGCTATGAAACAGTTCGCGTACAGCGTGCGGACCGCATGGATGGATGATGTCGTCTATCGCGGCGTCGGCTGAAATGCCGCATGTTTTCAGCATACCGCCCTCAAGCGGAAACAGCCGCGCGACATCGTATCCGCCCTCTCCGTCAAACGGCGTTTCCGGACAGTGGCGAAGATCGATTCCGGCTTCCTCAAACCATTCGCATAGTTCGCTAAACGTCAGCGCGGCATCGACGTTTCCATTGTTTTCGAAACGCTTAATTTCTTGTTTTTTAGCGGCGCAGGGGCCGATAAAGACGATTCTGATGTCGTCGCCGAGCCGTTTGCGCAGAATACGGGCGTGGCCGATCATCGGTGACGCGACACGGATCAGCCTGTCAATGAATTCGGGATGTTCCTGCTCAATATAACGTACAACGACGGGACACGCTGTGAAGATGCTTCCGTCTTCCAGATGTTTCAGCGATTCGCGTGAAATAGCCTCAGCGCCTTCGGCTGTCTCCCCGACGTAACAAAAGCCGAGCCTGCGGAGAGCCGAAGGCAGGCGGGTACTCCGCCAGTCGGGAAAAACAGCGGGAAACGAAGGCGCGACACTCGCTGCGACACGCTCGCCCGAAGCGATCATAGCTTTGACTTCCGCAAGCGAACCCGCGATAAGTTTGGCGTGCTGCGGGCATTCGCGCACGCAGCGTCCACACTGAATGCAGAGCTCAGCTTCGACGCGCGCATAACCGCCTGTGACGCGGATGGCCTTGACAGGACACGCGCGCACACAGCGGTAGCAGTCCATACAGTTGGCCGGGTTTGTCTTGATGACGTTGTCGTCCTGTTCCGCGGGATCTGTGAATACTTCTGCCATTTTGTCGTTTTCCTTTTTATCCGCCGCGCAGGCTTTTCAGTTCAGACGCGCTGAGCAGGTTTTTTTCGCGCGAGGATTTTATGTATAGCGTCCATCGCTTTTTCTTCCGTACAGTGATCGATGACTTCGTTGTTTACCGTGAGGACGGGACCGTTTTTGCAGCGTTCTCCGCAGAAGGACGCCCGAATGGCGCAAAATTCACCTATTCCCTCTTCCTCGATGGCCTTGAGTACATTGTTGTACAGCTTTTGCGCGCCGCGCACATAGCAGCTTGTTCCGAAGCAGAAATTCAGCTCGACGGTATTCTCCGGGTCGCTGTCGGAAAGCAGGACATCGTCAAGCGCGACGCGCTTGCGGTTCTGATATGTTGTATGCAGCAGATGATGCGCGCGTGTTTCATCCAGCCGGTCGCTGTACATTTTCTGAAGATAGGGGTTTTCATCGGAGACATGAAGCTGCAGCATGCGGTCGTTGTTGTAAAGCCCCTGTGAGCGCCGATATACCGTGTCGCGCGTTTTGGAAACAGGCTGGCCGCCTCCGTTGACGCATCCGCCCGGGCAGGCCATGACTTCGATCAGGTCATAGTGCGCGTCGCCGCTCCGGATCCGATCGATCAGCCTGCGCGCGTTGGCGAGCCCGCTCACGACGGCGAGACGGAGCGTTGCGCCGCCGATTTCTATTTCGGTCACGCGGGTACCTTCGCTTCCGCGAAGCTGGGTAAAGGTCTGGTCGCCGTTCTCGCCGAGCGCGGACGCGGCGTACCTCAGGACGGCCTCGGAGACACCGCCCGACGCGCCAAAAATGACACCCGCGCCCGTGTTGAAGCCGAATGGCATATCAAAGGAACCCGGAGACAGTTTTGAGAAATCAATGCCGACCTCCTGAATCATACGCGTCAGTTCGCGCGTCGTGAGAACAAAGTCCACATCGGGATTGCCGTCGACGGCAAATTCGGGACGGCGCGCCTCAAACTTTTTTGCCGTGCATGGCATGACGGAGACAACAACGATGTCCTCGCGCGGGATACGAAGCGTGTCCGACAGCTGGTCTTTGGCAAGCGATCCAAACATCTGCTGAGGCGAACGACAGGAAGAGAGAAGTGAAAGAACGTCGGGACAATACTGCTCCGCGAATTTTACCCAGGCGGGGCAGCATGATGTGAACTGCGGTAGATCGCGGTTTTCCCTGTATCGTTTCAGGAATTCGCTCCCCTCCTCGATCACGGTAACATCGGCGCCGTAAGCCGTATCGAACACTTTATCAAATCCGACCATGCGGAGCGCCGTGATCATCTGTCCCGTTGTGATCTGCCCGGAGTCGAGACCGAACTGTTCGCCTATGGCGACGCGCGTGGCAGGAGCGATCTGGACGACGACGGTTTTCGAAGTGTCATCAATGGCTTCAAAAACACGGTCAATCTCGGATTTGATGGTCAGCGCGCCGACAGGGCAGACCTTAACGCACTGACCGCAGTTGACGCATTCGATCTCACCCATACCCTTATCGTAGCAGGCAACTACGCGCGCGTCCGCGCCGCGGTCCGCAAAGTCAAGAACGCCCACCGACTGGATCTCGTTGCAGACGCGGACACAGTCGCCGCAGAGAACGCACTTGCTCGGATCGCGCACGATGGCGTCACTCGTCGTGTCAACCGGAGCGAATTCTTTTTTCTGCTTAAAGCGCACCTCGCGGACGCCGAGCTGTTTGGCGATTGCCTGTAAACGGCAGTCGTTGCTGGTGTCGCACGTCGTGCATGACTGGTTATGGCTCGCGAGCATAAGCTCGATGATGATTTTCCGCATTTTCCGCAGGCGTTTTGTGTTCGTATGGACAACCATGCCTTCACGGACCGGCGTCGAGCACGCGGGTACCGTGCCCTGCCCCTCGACTTCAACCATGCAGAGACGGCATGCGCCGTAGACGCTGATTTCGCTGTGATAGCAAAAAGTGGGAAGGTCGATGTTGGCCTTGCGGATAACTTCGAGTAGATTTTTTTCTCCCTCGTAGGGCACCTGGCACTGATCAATCGTAATCGAAAATCGTTCCATGGTCATTCTCCTTATGCGGTCTTGATGGCCTTAAATCGGCAGTTCGCGGCACACGCACCGCATCGTATACATTTCTCCGGCTGTATGGCGTAACCTTCCTCGCGGGATCCGCTGATCGCGTTTACAGGACATTTTCTGGCGCAAAGTCCGCAGCGTTTGCACGTATCGTTATCAATCGAATAACGCGCGAGCGCTTTGCAGGCGTTTGCCGGGCAGTGACGTTTTTCCACGTGGGCGAGATACTCGTCGCGGAAATAGCGGAGCGTGGACAACACGGGATTGGGCGCCGTTTTTCCGAGACCGCACAGCGAACCGATACTCACCGTTTCCGCAAGATCTTCCAGGAGTTCGAGTGTCTCCATCGTCGCGCGCCCTTCGATGATATCGTCGAGGAGATTCAGCATCTGCTTCGTCCCTTCCCGGCAAACTGTGCATTTTCCGCATGATTCATTTTGCGTGAACTGCATGAAGAAGCGTGCGATCTGAACCATACACGTGTTCTGATTCATGACGACGAGACCGCCGGAGCCGACCATGGCACCGATGGAGCGGAGCGTCTCGTAGTCGAGCGGCATGTCAAGGTGTTTCCATGTGAGGCAGCCTCCGGATGGCCCGCCGATCTGAACGGCCTTGAAGTCGAGTCCGACATTCTCGCCGTCGCAGATAACACCTCCGCCGATGTCGCCGATGATTTCACGGAGTGTCGTGCCCAGAGGGACTTCAATGAGACCGGTGTTGGCGACGTGGCCGGTGAGCGCAAAGGTTTTTGTTCCGGGAGACGCTTCCGTTCCACGTTTCGCGTACGCTTCCGGTCCCATGCGAAGAATGACGGGAACGGACGACAGCGTTTCAACGTTGTTGATGATGGTGGGTCTGCCAAAGAGACCGGACAATGCGGGAAATGGCGGCTTTGGCATGGGCATGCCGCGCTTTCCCTCGATGGACGCGATCAGCGCCGTCTCCTCGCCGCAGACGAATGCGCCCGCTCCCTCGAAAACATGAATGAAGAACGCCCGGTCTGATCCGAAGATGGATTCGCCGAGGAACCCGTGTGTCTCCGCTTCTTTGACGGCGAGACGGAGTCTTTTCACAGCAAGCGGATATTCCGTGCGGACATAAATATAGCCCTCGTCGGCGCCGATCGCCTGCGCGGCGATGGTCATGCCCTCGATGATGCTGTGAGGGTTGCCTTCCATCAGACACCGGTCCATGAAGGCGCCCGGATCTCCCTCGTCACCGTTGCAGATGATGTATTTTTTATCCGACACATTGCGCCGGGCAAACTCCCATTTTTTCCCGGTCGGAAATCCGCCGCCTCCGCGTCCGCGAAGACCGGAATCCGTCATAGCCTGGCAGATGTCTTCCGGCGACATCTCCAGCACGGCTTTCGCCGCGGCATCGTAACCGCCGCGCGCGGCGTATTCGCCGATGTCCGTGGCGTCGATTGATCCGCAGAACGCAAGCGTCGTCCGCTGCTGGCGCGCATAGAACGGAATGTCCTTCTGCCGCGGGATCGGGGCGCCATCGGCGTCGTGGAACGTAAGTCGATCGACGACTTCTCCCATTATCAATGTCTTCTCGACGATTTCGGGGACATCTTCAGGTTTAACGTGCGTGTAGCAGTACCCTTCGGGATATATTTCAACAAGCGGTCCTTTCTGGCAGAAGCCCTGGCACCCGCTATGTTTCAGAAGCCCTTTCGCTTCTTCTTTTTTCATCGCTACGGTGAGCGGGTATCTGTTTTTTGCGGCATAATCAAGAAACGCCTCATAGACTTCGCCCGAACCGTTCGCAAGACATCCTGTTCCCGCGCAGACGACGATGGTGCGTTCATAGCATGCCGTTTCTTTTCTGTAACGTTCTGCCAAATCGGCCAGCGGTTTGTAGGTCATGCGGTCGCCTCCTGTTCACGGTCGCTCTCACGTATGGCTTCAATCAGTGCGACGGCGGTATCCGGAGTCATCTGTCCGTGCGCTTTTTCATCGACAACGATGACTGGCGCGAGTCCGCACGCGCCGAGACAGGCGACTGTTTCAAGTGTAAAAATGCCATCGTCAGTCGTTCTCTTTTTGTCGCTCAGGTTGAGATGCTTCATCACGGCCTCGAGTATTTCACCCGAGCGGTTGACATGGCACGCCGTTCCATCGCAGATTTTGATGACGTGAAGTCCTTTAGGCGTCAGCGTGAAGTGTGTGAAAAAAGTGGCGACGCCGTATATCCGCGAAGGTGAGATTTTGAGCGCTGTCGAGATATACGTCATGATGTCCTCGGGAAGATAGCCGTATACCTCCTGAATGGCTTGCAGAATCGGAATCAGAGCGCTCGATTTGTGTTCGTAGCGGTCAAGAATATCACAGACACATCTGAATTTCTGATTAGAAACGCTGGAATTCATCCAAAGTCCTCCTGTATGCTCTTTTTTGTTTTGTTATTTATTATTTCCGGTAGAAAGATATTCGCTCAGCACAGCAAGCGAAGCCGCCATATTTTCATTCCGGACGATGACATTGTCCGGCACGTTCAGCATCACCTGCGAGAAGTTCCAGATCGCCCGGATACCTGCCGCGACAAGTTCGTCGCAGACGGCCTGCGCGTTTTCGCTGTTTACGGTGAGAATCGCCATTTTTACGTTCAGGCGCGGGATCAGGTTTTTGAGATGGTCCGATGAAAATACGGGTGTCTCGTTGACCCAGATCTCGTCCTCAACTTGCAGATCAAAACCGGCGACAATGCGCAGTCCTAATTCTCTGAACCCTTTGTAGTTAATGAGCGCCGTGCCGAGATGGCCGACGCCGACGATAACGGCTTCATCCATGCGCCCGAAGCCGAGCGCTTCACGTATGTCACGAATGAGCGGTTTGCGCTCGAATCCTCTGCGCGGCCGGCCTGCTTTGCTGCTGACAGCGGCAAGATCCTTGCGAACCTGGACTTCGTTCAGCCCGAGTGCGTTTGCCAGATCTCTCGACGAGACATCTTCCGTTTCGCGTGATTCCATGTAGTGAAGATAATAGGGAAGCCTTTCAAGCGTTTGAATCGTAAATGATCGTATTTCCACAGGGTATCCTCCTTTTGCGCGTGTGTTTGCGGCAGGCGTGGAGCAACTTTTAATCGATATTATGATATCGATATCTCACTACTCTGTCAACAGGCTGTATCGCCCGGCCGATAATACCGCCCCCCTTATGGCATTTGGCGACGGTTTGACGCTGCCTGAACGGGAGACATATAATACTTCTGAATTTAGGGAATTTCTGCGTATGCCTGAGAACATCAGCATACGTATCTTCGGCGGAGCGGGAGGCTATTATGATTTTTCGCCGTCTGATGACAATCCAGTGGAAAAATGTATTCGGGATGTCGAGAGCGCTCGCGAAGCGAAGCGGACGATCTTCCGCGTCTGTTTTTTTTGATTTTGTCGACTGTTACCGTAAACGCGGAGCGACGTGGTTCAATTACATGAATTTCGCTTTTGATTTAAAAAGGGATCCCGCGATCCGCGATACCTACGCGACAGAATATAAGGATAACGGGGTGATGTTCCGGTGCAACGCACCCGAAATCATTGAATCGATCCGGGATAAGGGACTTTTCAACGCGGCGTACCGCGAGTTTATCGGCCGGGATTATATCGATCTCCGCAAGACTGACCGCGAGGATTATGAGCGTTTCATCGCGCGGTTCGACGAGGTCTTCGCCAAGCCTGCGCTCGGCTGCGGCGGGGATGGGATCGAGAGACTGACGCGGGATGAAGCAAAAGGCCAATACGACCGCCTCGTCCGGGAAGGCCGGGTCGTCGTCGAAGAGGTCGTCAGACAGCACAGCGCTTTGAACGCTGTCAACGCAAGCTCGGTCAACACGATACGCACCTGCACATGCATCAATGATCAGGGCGATGTCACCGTGCTCTATATGGTGTTCCGCATTGGACGCAAAAGCTCTTTTGTCGACAACATGAGCGCGGGAGGACTTTACACAAAACTCTCTGACGATGGACGCATCATTCACCCCTGTTACAGTGCCGTCGGATTCGGGACTGTCTATACACACCACCCCGACACCAATCTTCCTTTCGTGGGCATTCAGCTCCCGATGATCGATCAGGTCAAAGAGCTCGTCATCCGAGCGGCGAAAAAGAATCCGGGCACGCGCTATATCGGATGGGATGTCGCCATTACGCCCGATGGTCCGGTCATTATCGAGGCCAATGAGCGGCCGGGCTGCGACCTCCCTCAGACATTCGCGCATTCCGACACGGGGCGCGGGCTCGTCGACGCGTACGAAAAAGCGCTGTCCATCAAGCTCCGGTAGCGAGACGAAATATTCTCTGGGAAACCGCGGCTGAAAAGCGCCTTCGGATGATCAGAGCCGGACGGCGCAGAAAGGCTTCTCCCTCACCCCGCGGCTGAGGAACGCCCCCACATGGGTGGATCTCAGCCGGCGGAAGCTACTTTCTCCAGTAGGAAGGGTGCACATCCCCCGGATGGAGATCGACAAGCTCGCTGACCGTAACGAATTTGTAGCCGCGTTCGATTAACACAGGCAGCGCGCGAAGAAACCCGTCGACCGATGTCGGATAGGTGTCGTGCAGCAACAGCGTATGGCCTGCTTTGACATTCTTGAGGATATAGTCACAGATGTAATTGGCGTTCCTGTATTTCCAATCGACAGGGCTCGGCGACCAGAGAATCAGCGCCAGACCCTGCTGTTTGGCTAACCCCGTCACGCGGCTGTTGAACGCTCCGTACGGCGGGCGCATGACTTCCGGATTTTTCCCTGTAATCCCCGCGATCAGCCGGTTCGTTCTCACGAGCTGGGCCGTCACGTCCGCGTCCGAAAGCTTCCGCAGATCGGGATGGCTGAAGGTGTGGTTCCCTACCTCATGCCCTTCATTCACCATACGCCGAATCAGTCCTTTGCCGCCGTTCACTCTATTCCCCACCAGGAAAAAAGTCGCCCTCACGTTGTATTTCTTCAGTGCGTCCAGAAGACGCGCGGTGTTTGGACTCGGCCCGTCGTCAAAAGTAACCGCAATCGCGCCTTTTACTTTAGGCTGTGTCGCGGGAGGTTTTGTTGTGCGCTCTCTTGTCCGTGTTGTTCGAGCGCTCGTCGTTTTCGTTTTCGCTGTTTTTGTCGCGGCTGGTTTTGTGGTATGGACAGGGGAAGAGGCGGATCCGGAGACAGTGGCGCTGTCTGTTCCCGATGAAGCACCCGTATGCCCCGCTGAAGTCGCCGTGTCCGGAGATGACTCTCCTGAAGGCTGGGAATCCCCGGGAAAAGTCGACATGCCGGCTGAAGACGCCTCTTCGCGGGATGTGGTGCTCGCGGACGCCGTTTTCACAGAGTGATCAGCCCGGGACGGCGGAGGGGAGGTCTCTGCTGTCTGATCCGTTCCGGCTGGGCGCGTTTCCGCCCGAACTGTCCCACCGGTCGATCCGCTCATGGGCGCCGCCGCACTCTCCGATTCAAGCGGATAGAGCGGATGGAAGAGTTCTGTACTCATCATAAGAAGAACGGCAAAGACGGCGACCATAATGATCGATAGAGCACGCTTTCCATGAATGTTATTCATATCTGATCCCTCTGTAAAAAGATTTCCTCCTGATATATTTATCATATCACGTCTCCTATCTGCCGCTTAGGCAAAATCGCCGTGGCCATCGCGGTCAATCTGAAACAAAGGGCACAGAACAGGCGTTACACGCTGCTCCGTGCGGAGAGGAGCGTATAATAAACACCATCAACCATCTGTCTCAACCAGCTCTCCCACGGGAGCCTTTGAGAAATGAACTGAGCCCTGCAAGATAAAGGGTAAGGAGGATACAGAAAATGCTGACTAAAAAAAGCAGTGTCTTGATCGTGCTCCTGCTGATACTTTCGCTGATCGCGTCAGGCTGCGCGCCGAACAGCCCTGCGGAAACGACTGAAGAAACACCTGATCTGACATCATCCGCGACGCCGGAACATACCACAACACCGGGATCCGGTGAGACAACGCCCCTTTCCGATCCGACGCGCGTCCACTTTAAACTCGCCGGATTAAAAGGCCCGACGAGCATGGGGCTCGCCCCGCTGGTCGTCGACGCGAAAAAAGGGACGGAGGCTTTTGACCTCACGTTTGAACTTGTCGCTTCACCGGAAGAGATTGTCCCGATGATTATCCGCGGCGATGTCGACCTCGCGGCGGTTCCGGCCAATCTCGCCTCTGTTCTCTACAATAAAACAGAAGGGAAAATCGCCGTTGTCGCCATCAATACGCTTGGCATCCTCAATATCGTCGAGAGAGGGAATACCGTTCAGTCGCTCAAGGATCTCGCCGGGAAAACAGTGTACGCCTCCGGCAAAGGCTCTGTCCCGGAATACGCGATCCGGCTTCTGCTTGAGAAAAACGGTATCGACCCGGACAAAGATGTCAAGCTTGAGTGGCTGAGCGATCACTCCGCCGTCGTCGCCCAGGCGGCGAAAGAAGAAGGATCGGTCGCTCTCATGCCGCAGCCTTTTGTGACGGTGGCCCAGCAGCAGCTGAAAGATCTCAGACTGGCGATCGATCTGAATACTGAATGGGAACGCGCCATTGCGGACGCCGGCCTTATCATGGGCGTGCTGGTGGCGCGCAAAGAGGTCGTCGAAAAGGACCCCGAAATGCTGGAAGCATTTCTCAACCAGTACGAAACGAGTATCAATTTCGTAAACGAAAAACCGGAGGAGGCTTCCGCGCTGATCGAGGAACTCGATATCTTCAAAGGGGCGATCGCGAAGAAAGCGATTCCTTTCTGCAACATCCGCTACATTTCCGGCGCCGAGATGTATAAACAGCTGTCCGGGTTCCTCAAGCTTATGATGGAAGCGAACCCGCAGTCGGTAGGCGGCAAACTCCCCGGGGACGAGTTCTATTTCGGTGGAAAGTAAGAGCCGGAAGACACTTTATTCGATTGGAGGAGCGCTGCTGCTGCTGTTGCTGTGGCAGCTCCTCTCCACCCTCGGAAGCTCGGGGTTTTTACTCCCGCCGCCTCATCGCGTTCTGAGTACTCTTTTCAGGATGTTCTCACGACGAGAAAGCTGGCTCATCGTCGCCTCCTCGACGTCCCGCATTGTTCTCAGCATACTCGCGGCGACATTCGCCGCCATTCTTTTTGCCTGGTGCGCGTCGCGGTTGCGAGGCTTCCGTTTCGTCATGATTCCTCTCGTCCAGGTCATGAAAGCGGTGCCCATTGTCTCTTTTATTCTGATCGCGATGTTTTTTATGGGGGAGACAGTTCTTACCCTCTTTATCTCAGGGCTTGTGGTATTTCCCATGATTTACAACCACCTCCTCTCCGCCTTTATCCATGTCGATAAAAAACTTCTGGAGATGGCGCGCGTCTTCGCCTTCAGAAAAAGGGAGATCCTGCGCTATATCATCATCCCGCAGTCGCGTGAGGAATTCCTGGCGGCTTCCAGCGTGGCGATCGGTATGGCGTGGAAGGCCGGCGTCGCCGCCGAGGTGCTCGCGTTCTCAAAGGGAACCATCGGGCGGCATATGTACGACGCGAAACTTTACCTCGATATGGAGAAGCTGCTCGCGTGGACACTGGTGCTGGTGGCCGCCTCCTTCCTGGTCGAGAAGCTGATTGTCGGTTTTTCCCGCCTCACGCTTACATGGATTGGCGGGAAGCTGCCCGGACCGCGTATGAACAAAACGCCCTTACCTTCACGCGGGAATGCAGGCTGCCAGACTGATGGCAAGGCTGATGGAAACGGGAACGAGGTGAAAACCATTGCCATTCGCGGTTTAAGCAAACAATTCGACGAATCCGCCGTATTTAAAGATTTCAACGCTGTCTTGCGTCTCGACAGGCCCGTCATTCTGACAGGCGCATCCGGTTCAGGCAAGACGACGCTGCTCCGGCTCATCGCGGGACTTGAAAAGCCGGACGAGGGAACCATCACCGGCGTGCCGGAACGCGGGGTGTTTGTCTTCCAGGATAACCGGCTGCTTCCGCAGCTGTCGGCGCGTGACAATATCCGAATCGTCCTCCCCGGTTATGACGGGAACAGAGCGGATATGCTGCTCGAACAGCTTGGCCTGGCTTCCGTAAAGAATCAGCCGGCGTCTACACTTTCCGGAGGAGAACAGCGCCGGCTCGCTCTCGCGCGGGCGCTCGCGCCGGATTCAGAGATTCTCTATCTCGACGAGGCTTTCAGGGAGCTCGACGAGGTATCGGAAGAAAAGTCGCGCGCACTTGTCTGTCAGATCGCGGGCAAAATACCTATGATCCTGTCTTCCCATGACCATACGCTGATCGGCCGCCTCGACGCCTCCTCCATGGCGATCTCAAAGTGCGGCTCCAAAACAAACAGCATCTGATTTGACATACAGAAGCTCAATAATGCTGACACCCGGACTGCCGGCTCCTGGCTGACTGAGACGGACTGACCGGAACAGGCCGCCGGTTCTGTCGTTCAGACCGTGCGCCCTTGCTCTTTCTCTTTGATGGTTCCAAGGCTGAAAGCCTGAATCAGATCCCGAAGCTCCCCGATTCTCACGGCAATTTCTTTGCCGTCATCTGTGTCCTTCTCCTGCAGACGCCGCTCCATCGGCTCAACGATAAAGACACGGGGCGTATAGCTCCCCATATCGCTTTCTATCATCTCAAAATCGTGGTGTTCCGCGAGAGCGAGATGGTGTGAGTTAAAAATCAACGTATAGCCGTTGATGCCGGTCCGCTGCTGATAGGCCTTGGCGAGACCGCCGTCGATCACGAAGAGTTTGCCGTTGGCTTTGATCGGGCGCTCGCCGTCTTTTGATTTGACGGGTACGTGGCCGTTGACGATGCGCGATGTCACCGGGTCTAATCCAAAATTCTCCAGTATCTTTTTACACGTATCTTCATGCTGTGAAAATTCGTAGTACGGATTGTACGTTTCGCGGCGGACAAGAGGGTCGGCGACGAAGAAGTTCTCGAAAGTCGACATCTGGCTCTTCCCGTAGAGCGGCGAGAGGGCGCCGCACCAGAGGTACAGCATATAGTCGCGGGCTTCTCTCCGCTCCGGCGCGCTTTCGGGCTGAAAATACGCGTTATGAATCACAACATTCAGTTGGTCGAATAGCTCGCGGCCGCTGCACGTCCTGCCGGCCACAGGCACCGCCCGGAAAGAGCCGTCTTCGTTCATCGGCACGCAGCCGTGAAACAGGAGGTTCTTATTGACGCAGCGGTAGGTTGAACCGTTGGCATATAAAAAACGGATATGGCGGTGCAGCGGTTCGCTGTTTCTGAACGACGCTTCGAGGCTGCGGACGAGGTCTTCCTCCTCCTCTGTCAGCCGCAGCGGATCATTCGGATCGACCGTCGGGAAAACAGTGTCCAGCAGAGGATATTCGACGCCGCCGTGCCGATAGACGCCGCGCGCGAAATCGATCTTCTTCAGTACATCGCGATTCTCCATCTGCCAGGCGGGGTATTGCTCAATCAGCTGTCCTTCCAGCTTAAACTGGATGATGGAGATCGCTTTGTGCATCTTCGCCGCCTGCTGATCGTCAATAAAACCGAATTCGGAGATATCGTAACGGTGCGTCTTGAACCGCGTGCAGGGATCATCGGCGTACACTTTCGCCGCGAAGGAAGAGAGAGGTCTCAGGTTGATGCCATAACCCTCTTCCAGAAAATCAAAAGAACTGTAGCTGATCCCGATGCGGATGACATTGGCCATGCAGGCCGTGTTGCCGGCCGCCGCGCCCATCCAGACGATATCGTGATTCCCCCACTGGATATCGACACGCGGGAAATTCATGAGTTCCTCCATGATACGGTGAGGTCCCGGGCCCCTGTCATAGATATCTCCGATCACATGCAGCGTGTTGACACAGATATTCTGGATCATCTCGCAGAGCGCGCTGATGAAGGCCCATGCCGCTTCCTCTTCAATGATGAAATGGATGATGCTGTTCAGATAATTCTTCTTGTTTTCCTCGTAAGAAGAGAAGAGCAGTTCTGTGATGATATCCCTGAACGCTTCGGGAATCTTCGATGAAATCGCATTCCATGAGTATTTGACACTGATGTATTTGCTCAGGCTGACGAGACGGTAAATCGTGATCGCGAGCCAGTCGTTCGTGATGCGCCCCGAGTCTCTGAGAATAGACAGAACGCGTTTCGGGTCGTAGACGAGGTTGGCGAGCTGATTCTGTGCGTCATGCGTCAGCTCATAGGCGTACAGTTCAGAAATCTTCTGGCGGATATTCCCCGAGGCGCTCCGCAGGAGATGGATAAACCCTGTGTCTTCGCCGTGCAGGTCGCTGAAGAAATACTCCGTCCCTTTGGGGAGCTCATTCCCCGCTCTGAGACGGATAATCTCTGTCCGCGCCGACGGCGCGTTCGGGAACTGTTTCGCCAGCAAACTGAGGTATTTTAAATCGCTCATATGTCTCTCCTGTCCGCGGAATGTACTCTCGTCCGGTTGGCCGGTTGAGGGATCATGCCCTGCGCGTCATTCGTTCTTCCCGGCGCTTGATTGACGCCTGATCATTTTCATTATAGTCTGAAAAGTACCGTTCCATGTGTCTTTTTAACCATGTTATGTCGATTAGGGAAAAAAGGATGATACCGAGAACATGAAGCTGATCTTAGCCAGCCAGTCTCCACGTAGATATGAATTGTTATCCATGACGGGTTTCCCCTTCGAGGCGGTCCCTCCGCCGTGCGATGAGGGGCAGGTTTTCTCCCGGCTCATGCGCGATATTCCAGACCTTGACGAGCGGCGTCTGGTCGAGAAGCTCGCCCTCGCAAAGGGGATGGCGTCGCTCAGAGAGCACCCCGGCTGCCTGATCCTCGCCGCCGACACGATCGTCACACTCGATGGAACCGTATACGGA
>MTKY01047630.1_pt1 | contig 16278 bp, 14 predicted proteins | sample 1042731 | NCBI WGS metagenome assembly MTKY01 (sample SAMN06212206, study PRJNA360538) | anaerobic digester metagenome | biome: Wastewater treatment plant; material: sludge; isolation source: anaerobic digester fed with sludge from wastewater treatment plant | place: Denmark: WWTP Soeholt ... | reverse complement strand
CCCGCCGCAACAGATCAACCCGTCCATCCCCGAGGGCCTGTCCGCAGTGATCCTTCGCGGGCTCGCAAAAGAGCCCGAGGCACGGTTTGCCACGGCGGGAGAGTTGGCCGCCGCGCTGCGTGTCTCGCTCGACGCCGGCGCGCAGGCCGAAGCCGCAGAGGAGGCCAGGGCAGGGTCTCCTCCGGGCACACTCGCCACACCGGCGCCCCTCCTCTCCGCGCCCGGACCGGGACAACGCGTGTCCACAGGTGAGACCCCAGTGCCATCGGTCGTCGTGGTCACGCCACCGGACGCCGTCCCGCCACCGGAGACGGACGCCCTGGACGAGGCCCGGCTCGTCAAGTCCTGGAACCCGCTCTCGCACCGCAAGGTCATCCCGGAGAGCACAGATGCCGCAGTGGAGGACGTGCCCTTGCGATCCTCGTGGCTGCTCACAGGAGGCATGCTCGGCATTGCGCTCCTCGCGATCGTGTGGGCGACCTGGATCGCCATCGGCGGCGGAACATCGCTCGCGGCCCACGAGCGGCCCATCGCCGGCATGGTTGCCGGTGCGAGAGACGTGCTGAGGAGACCAACGTCCACACCGACGGTAGCGAGCGCGATCGCGCAGCTGCCGTTTGCCACCACGGCAGCTGCGGCCCCGTCGCCCGCGCCGACGCTCGATTGCGCCCTGCGCGTGCGGGCCGATCGCATCAGGATCGACCCTGCGGCCGTTGTAGCACCGGAGGCCGCGCTGGTCGCCCGCATCACCGTCTACAACAGCGGGAACTGCACGTGGCCCGAAGGGGTAGGGCTTCATCTCACGGACGGTCCGGCCCTCGGTGGCTCCGAAGTCCTGACCGCCACCGCGTTGAACCCCGATGAGAGCATCCAATGGATCCTGCCCCTGGTCGCCCCGGAAGCGACCGGCAGCTACACCTCGGCGTGGCAGATGCAGCGGGCCGACGGGACGCCCTTCGGCAGCCGCATCCTGCTCGCCATCACTGTGGAAGACGTCACACCCCTCCCTCCCACGGCAACGTTCCTGCCGCCCACGCCAACGATGACACCGGTCCCCCTGGCCCTTGAAGAGGTCACGCTCCTCGACTGGCAGGACAACAACAGCCGCGGCACATGGTTGGGCACCGCCCAGATCGTTGCCAGCGGGGGCTCCGGCGAGTACCGTTACTTCGTGAAGACCGTCCTCCCCGACAACGAGATCGCCGGTGGTGTGCTGGCGTTCGAAGGCCGTCACTGCGAGGTCATTGCCCTCGACCTCGTGATCCTTTCGGGCGCGGAGGAGGTGCGCTGGACCGGAGAGATCGCCTACCCCGCACCGGAAAGGTGCCCATAGGGATGAAAGGGGCCAAGGAGCGCCGCAGTGAGGCTATGGACGAATCACAACGACGCGAACAGGCCGCGATGGTCGCCCTGATCCGGCGCCGTGGCGTGGCGGACGAGTGCGTCCTGCGCGCTATGGAGGCCGTCCCACGGCACCTCTTCGTGCCCCCACCGCACACCTACGAGGCCTATCACGACTGCGCCCTGCCCATAGGCCACGACCAGACCATCTCGCAGCCCTACATCGTCGCCCTCATGAGCGAGGCCCTCGAGCTGACGCCGGGAGCGCGCGTGCTGGAGATCGGCACGGGCTCCGGCTACCAGGCGGCGGTGCTTGCGGAGATGGGGATGGAGGTCTACACGGTGGAGCGCGTCGCGGCGCTCTGTGAATCGGCCCGAGAGCGACTGGTCCACCTGGGCTATGCCGTCGCCCAGCGACTGGCCGACGGCTACGAGGGCTGGGTGGAGGCCGCACCCTTCACGGGCATCATCGTCACGGCGGCAGCGCCGCGGATCCCCGAGCCGCTCCTGGACCAGCTCGACGCGGGCGGGCGGATGATCGTGCCCGTGGGACAGCGGGGCAGGGTCCAAACACTCACCAAGATCGTCAAAGAGGGGGAGCACACCCGCGAGATCGACCTGGGTGCGGTCGCCTTCGTCCCCTTCGTGTCCACATCGCTCTTGGCCTAGGACCGGAGCATCGTCAGCAACCGCTTGCCCGGGATCTGGCGGAAGGTGGCGCCCTGCAACACGGCCGCGCGGACTGCCCCGGGATCGACGACCTGAGTGCCGGAGAGCGCAGTCACGCCCGCGCGGAAGAGGATGGGCGAGAGCGGCGTCGTGGCGCCCAGCAGCAGCACATAGGCGTCGGGACGGCATAGTGCCATCAGCGAGCCAAAGGTTCCGTTGAGGAGCGATGTCCCCGTGATCGCGACGACGTCGGCGCTGGGCAGGACGTCGGGCGCCGCCTCGGCGGGGAGATCGCCGGCCCGCGGGGCGAGCTCGAGCACGTGGAGCGTGCCTGCCACCGCGCGCAGGTCCGACACGAAGGGGAAGTGCCCCACGACCACGACGGTGCGGCCCGCGCCGCGTTCGGCGACGATGTCCGCCGCGTTGACCTCCACGCACGCCCCTTCGTCCACGTCCAGGAGCGCGTTGATCGTCGCCATGCCGACGCCCACCTCGAGCGTGCGGTCGCTGCCGACGAGCCCCGCGAGGTCGGCGACGCTGCGGGAGAGGAGACGGCCCGCGTCGCGGACGCCGGGCCCGCCCGTGTGGTCGTGGCTACCTGCGGAGAGGGTAGATGCCAGACCCCCAAGGAGCTGACCCTCCAGCTCCACCGTGACCAGCGTCCAGTGCACGCCGATGCAGACCTCCACCGGGCGCGCTGCAGCTGCGCGCGGCGAGAGTGCGTCCAGTAAGTCAGAAAGAACCATGTCCATGTTTTGTCTCCGTTGTACTCCGGAACCCCTCGCAGGGTTTTCGGACCCTGCGAGGGGGAGAGAAACTTGTCATCTGCCCCGCGGACATTATAATGCGCGCGTATGAGTTGCCTACCGAGGACCCCTTAGTGCGGAGGCCGTCCGTTCCCGGCATCGCCTGGGTGGGTGTGGGGCTAGCCCTCGTCGGGATCGCGCTCTTCCTGATCGGGACACCGGACGGGTTCTTGCGCAAGATGGACTACGTGGGCGCCGCGGTCTGCCACCGCCGCCCCAGCCACTCCTTTAGCGTCGACGGGCGCCAGCTCCCGCTCTGCCAGCGCTGCACAGGCACCTTCCCTGGCGCGCTGACAGGGATGCTAGCCCATTGGGGCTTGCTGCGCCGCCGGCGCGCTATGCAGTTTCCCCGCTGGACGCTCCTGGTGCCCGTGGTCCTCTTCGCCGCGGCCTGGGGGCTCGACGGCATCAACTCGACGACGAGCGATGGCCAGTTCGGCACGCTCCTGCAACACTTCATCAGCCGCCCCGAGGGCGTGGGGGTGCTGGGGTATGCGCCCCAGCCGTGGCTGCGCCTGCTCACCGGTGCACTGATGGGTATGGCGATGAGCGTCATCCTCGTGCCTGCGTTCAACCAGTCCGTCTGGGCCGACGGCGAGGACGTGCCGGCGCTGCGCTCGTGGCGCGAGCTAGCGCTGCTGATCGCGGTCGAGCTTGCGATGGTGGGATTCATCCTGGTGCTGGAGGGACAGCCTTCCGCCGTGGCCCTCTATGCTCTCACGATCACCAGCGTCCTGGGCGTCGTGACGATGTTCACGCTGCTGGGCGCGATGATGACCGTGCTGGTGACCCCGCGCCTGGCGACGGCGCGCCGGTGGCGCGAGGCCTGGATCCCGCTGGCCTGGGGCGCGGTCTTTGCTCTCGTCATCGTCATCGGGATGGATGCAGGCAGGCTCTGGCTCACCGGCACGATTGATGGCGTGCCGGGAATGGATTAGAAATCAAGAGCGCTCCCAAAGCGCATCATAAGGAGATTCTCACAATGGCCAAGAAGTTGTTCATCCCCGGCCCCACCTACGTCCGGGATGAGATCCTGCAGGCGCAGACGAAGCCCATGATCGGGCATCGCGCCACGGAGTATTCGGACCTGCAGGAGGCAGTGACGCCAAAACTGCAGAAGCTGCTCTACACTGAGCAGCCGGTCTTCGTCTATGCCAGCTCGGGCACCGGCGTGATGGAGGGGGCGATCCGCCAGGCGGTGTTGAAGCGGGCGCTCGTCACGGTTTGCGGGGCCTTCTCTGAGCGCTGGTACGAGATTGCCGTGGCCAATGGCATCCCCACCGACCGGATCGACGTTCCCATGGGCGAGGGCTTCACGCCGGAGATGATCGACGCGGCGCTGAGCAAGGGCGACTATGACGCGCTGACGGTCACGCTCAACGAGACCTCCACCGGAGTGATGAACCCGCTCCAGGAGATCGCGGCGCTCGTCCGCGAGAAATACCCCGACACGCTGCTCCTGGTCGACGCGGTCTCGGCCATGGCCGGGGTGAAGATCGCGTTCGATGACTGGGGCCTGGACGTCGTGATTTCGAGCTCGCAGAAGTGCTTCGCGCTCCCGCCGGGCCTGGCAGTCTGCGGCGTGAGCGAGCGAGCGCTCAAGCGCGCGGAGCAGGTGCCCAACCGCGGCTACTACTTCGATTTCATCGACCAGCTCAAGTACTTCAAGCGCAATCAAACGCCGGCGACGCCCGCGATTAGCCTGATCTACGCGCTGAACCAGCAAATGGACGACATCCTCGTCGAGGGGCTCGACGCCCGCTGGGCGCGCCACATCACAATGGCCGAGATCGTGCGGGCCTGGGCGCGCACCCATTGGGCGCTCTTTCCCAACGAGGCGTTTCTGTCTAACACCGTGACGACCGTAAAGAACACGCGGAACGCCGACATCTCGGCGCTCAACAAGGAGCTTGGGAAGCGCGGCGCGTCAATCTCCAACGGGTATGGGGGCCTGAAGGACAAGACCTTCCGGATCGCGCATATGGGCGATCTGACGGTCGCAGACGTGACGTGGCTGCTGGGGATGATCGACGAGATTCTGGGGCTGGGGGCGTAGGAACAGGGGACGGGGGCCCCTTTTATGTTCCCGCCCACGGAACGAGGAAAGGAAGGAGAGATTATGGGCAAGCTATTGATTTGCGATCCGGTGGATGCTGCCGCGATCGACGAGATGCGCACGGCGGGGATCACGGTGGACGTCCACGACGACATCACCCCGGCGGCGCTGGCCGAGATCATCGGCGGGTATGACGGGATCGTGGTGCGCAGCCGCACGAAGGTGGATGCGGACCTGATCGACCGGGGGACCTCGCTCAAGGTGATCATCCGCGGCGGTGTGGGGCTGGACACGATCGACGTGGTCTACGCCCAGAGCAAGGGCATCTCGGTGCAGAACACGCCGGCAGCTAACAGCAACGCCGTCGTCGAGCTGGTGCTCGGGATGATGCTGTCGCTCGCGCACCACATCGACCGCGCCGACACGGGGATGAAGGCGGGCAAGTGGGAGAAGAAGGCGCTCGCGGGCACCGAGATCGAGGGCAAGACGCTGGGCATCGTCGGCTACGGGCGGATCGGGCAGATGCTGGGCGAGAAGGCAAGGGCGCTCGGGATGACGGTGCTGGCGTATGACCCGTTTGTGGAGCACCCCGACACCGTCCCGCTGGACACGCTGCTGACGCACGCCGACTACATCAGCGTCCACGTGCCGCTGAGCAAGGAGACGACGGACCTGCTCGACGCGTCCACCTTTGCGAAGATGAAGGACGGCGTATTCCTGGTCCAGGCGTCGCGCGGCGGGACGGTGAACGAGGCTGCGCTCTATGAGGCGCTGGTGAGCGGTAAGGTGGCCGGCGCGGGCATCGATGTCTTCAGCGAGGAGCCACCCAAGAGCGAGGCGCTGGCGAAGCTCGTGGCGTTGCCACAGGTGATCGCCACGCCCCACATCGGCGCGGCGACCGAAGAGGCGCTCAGGCGCGTGAGCGGGGAGATCGTCAAGCTGGCGAAGGCCGCGCTCGCGTAGCGCACGGGGAGAGCGTATGACAAAGATCAGGCCATTTAGGGGCCTTCGCTACAACCCGGACAAGTTCTGCGGTGATTTCTCCGAGGCGATCACGCAGCCGTATGACCGCATCCACGCGGAGGAGCAGGCCCTGTATTACGGGCAATCGGCCTACAACCTCGTGCGCATTATTCAGGGGGTGAGGACGGCTGAGGATACGGACCCCCTCCCGGCCACCGGAACGGCTTTCTCTCCCCACGGTTCTGACGGTGGGAAGGGGGGATTCGGGAATGTGTATACGCGGGCACGAGCGTATGCCGAGCTGTGGCAGGTGGAGCAGGTGCTGATCCGCGATCCGGAACCGGTGCTGTATGTACTGGAGCAGCGGTTCACAACGCCCGACGGGGTCGAGCACGTGCGCCGCGGGCTTACGGCCGCGCTGGAGCTGACGGGGTTCGACGAGGGCATAGTGCTCCCGCACGAGCGCACGCTGGCCGGCCCGAAGGTCGACCGGCTCGCGCTGACGATGGCGACGCAGACCTCTTGGGGCCACGTGTTTATGCTCTATCCCGACGCGGAGCAGACGGTCAACAGCTTGTTGCAGCCTTACCTCGACACACATATACCGGCGATCTTGCACGAGGCCGTGATCGAGCCCGAGGTGGAGCAGGCCTTCTGGGTGGTGACCGACCGGGCCGTGATCGACGCGGTGGTGACGGCAATGGCAGCGTGCGGGCCCCTGATCATCGCGGATGGGCACCACCGCTATGAGACGGCGCTGACCTACCGCGACATGATGCGGGCGGAACACCCTGATGCCCCCGCCGCTGAGGCCTCATCGGCAGCCTCTGAGGGGTACAACTACGGGCTGGTGACGTTCGTGAGCATAGACGATCCAGGGCTCGTGGTGTTGCCCACCCACCGGCTGATCCACTCATATACGGGGATGGACAGCCGGGCGCTGCTCGAGACACTCGCGCCGGCGTTCACGGTGGAGGCGATGGCGGACCTGGCAAGCGTAGAGGACGGGCTGGCCGCGGCGACGCCCGCGCAGCCCCGCCTCGGTTTCTACGACGGCGCCTTCACGCTGTTGACGCTCAAGGATCTGGGGATGATGGACGTGCTGCTGCCCGACCGCGACCCGGCGTTCCGGACGCTCGACGTGACGGTGCTACACGAGCTTGTGATCGAGCGGACGATGGGGCTTTCGAAGGAGAGCGTGCTGCGGCGCGAGAACCTCGACTACCTGCGCGACCCGCTGCCGGGGCTGCAGGCGGTCGACACGGGCGAGGCCAACTTCCTGTTCCTGCTCAACCCGACGCGCATGGCCCAGATCCTGGCGTGCACCGCCGCCGGAGAGCGCATGCCCCAGAAATCGACGGACTTCTATCCCAAGGTGGTGAGCGGGTTAGTGATGCTCCCGTTGGCAGGGGGGCTGTAGGATGTCGGGCATACGTTATCTACTCTTCGATCTGGACAACACGCTCTACACGAACGCCTCAGGGCTCTTTACCGAGGTGGGCGAGCGCATCGAGGGCTGGATCTCGGCGACGCTGGCGCTGACGCTTGACGAGGCCAGGGCGCTGCGGCAGCGCTGGTTTCTGGACCATGGCACGGCGATGTCGGGCTTGATGAAGGAGCACCCCGAGCTCGACGTCGACGCGTATCTCGACTACGTCCACGATATCGACGTCTCGCGGTATCTGGGGCCCAACCCGGCGCTGGCGGAGATGCTGCGGGATCTTCCGGCGCCCAAGTCCGTCTTCACCAACAGCATCAGGAGCTGGGCGGAGCGGATCACCCGGCAATTGGGGATCCGCGACTGTTTCGAGGAGATCTACGACGTGCGGGCGGTGGGGTACCGGTCGAAGCCGGACCCACGCGCCTTCATGTGGGTGTTGGAGCAGCTGGGGCTGCCGGCCTCGGCGGTTGTGATTCTCGACGACCAGGTGAGCTATCTAGCGGGGGCCACGGCGGTGGGGATGCACACAGTGCTGGTGCACAAAGGCGCGGAGGCGGTCGACGGGATCGAGTATCAGGTGGATGGGATTCTGGAGGCGGGGCCGCTGCTGAAGAGGCTGTTGGGGGTTGCATAGAGCGGGGGAGCGGACGCAATCGTCTCGATTGCGGTACGCAGCATCTCCATCCGGGAGCCTTCGTCTTGCTCCCAAGATGAAATGCTCCCCGGCGGTGGCGCTCCGGCCGAAAGGGCGGCGCATCGGAATGCGGCGCAGGGGCGGCTCGGAAGCCGGAGAAACCCTACGAGGGGGAGAGGCGGGGCATAAGTCTCAGACTCTCAGATGGCTGGAAAGGGACCCCCTATCCCCCTCCGCAGAAGCGGAGGGGGATATTTGTTTTATATCTATAGGTTTCTTTCCCTGATCGGGTATCAAGGTGCGATGGGTGTGGGTCAAAGTCTGATTGCTTGGGCTCAAAGTTTGACGGATCACGGTCAGATGTTGCATCATCGGGGGTAAGGATCGCTACCCCAAGGGTCCAGGAAGTGCACCCCAGGATATGGATCAGGTTTCATGTGCAGACAGTAGACGTAGGAGTTGCGGGCGGCGTCGCGTCCGTCGCTTTCCTGGATGAGGAAGCCGTGGTCGACGGCGGCGCGCACGCCGGCTTTGACGGCGTTGGGCGAGAGGTCGGTGCCGCTGTCGATGTGGGATCCGTCGCGGCGTTTGCGGCCGTGGCAGAATTCGTCGAGGGTGATGCGTTTGCCGCGGTCGTATTCCTGGAATCCCCAGGTGTGGCGCAGGACGTAGGATGAGGACTTTAAGTTCGGCCACGGTGGAGATGCGCAGGAACTGGTCGACGAGGGCGTTGGGGAGTTTGCTCCAGTGTTCGTGGGGAAAGGAGAAGCCGGAAAAGGGGACGTCGGGCTGGCGTGACATTAGGGACCTCCTGTGGGGGGATGTGCAGCAGAGCCGGAACCTCTGAGAGGGGGCGCATCGGAATGCGGAGAAACCCTCGCAGGGGAAGAGAACAAATGTTCTGCCTCCTGTGCTTATTGTAGCATAGGAATTGGGCATAGCTAGTCTAGAGGGAGGGAACTTGCTTCTTGCCTCACGGGCTGACCGCCCTACAATGATGGCGTCTTGGGTTACCGGTTTGTTGGGCGAGGGTTCTGTATGGCTGAGAGTCATTTGCCCAGGCTGTTGGACGAGTTGCGCGCGCGCCTGCCCGATCTGCAAGACCGCTATGGCGTGCTCTCGCTGGGCGTGTTCGGTTCCTATGCGCGCGGCCAACAGAAAGCCGACAGCGATCTCGACGTGTTGGTGGAGTTCGACGATCGGCCCTTGTCGCTCTTCGACTTCGTGCGGCTGGAGAATGAGCTCAGCGATGCGCTCGGCATCAAGGTAGATCTTGTGGAAAGGCGCGCCCTCAAGCCGCACATCGGGCAGCACATTCTGGCGGAGGTCATTGTCATATGACCGCCACCCATACTTACATCGACTACCTGCATGACATCCTGGACGCGGCGCAAAGCGCTCGTGACTTCGTGCAGGACATGCAGGTCGAGGACTTCATCGCTGATAAGCGTACCCATTTCGCCGTCGTTCGGGCACTGAACATCATCGGCGAGGCAGCCAAACGCCTACCACTGTCTCTGCGCGAATCCTACGGCCAGATACCGTGGCGCGAGATCACGGGTGTGCGCGACAAAACTCAGCCACGACTACTTCGGCGTCGATCTGCCGAGGGTCTTCCAGACGGTTCAGCGCGACCTGCCACCGCTGTGTGAAGCGGTTGCCCAGATGCTGGCAGACTTGCAGAGGAATCACAGCGGCGAAGCATAATGCGGTTCTAGCCGCAGGCAGATAGGCAGAAAGAACGCCCTCCGGGAGGTCCCGGAGGGCGTTTGGTTTTGGTGCGGAGGGCGCCCAGCGGGCGTCAGTCAGCGGCGGCCCAGGAGTAGTCGAGCTCGGCCATCTGACGGTACATGTTCCAGCGGGCCTTGGCGTCGGCGCGGGCGAGGTTGAGCAGCATCTCGGCGCGGGCGGGGTCGGCCTGCAGGAGGGAGCGGAAGCGGACTTCGTTGTACATGTAGTCTTTGATGTCGGTCTTGGGCTCCTTGGAGTCGAGCTGGAGCGGGTTCTTGCCTTCGGCCGCCAGCCGCGGGTCATAGCGGTAGAGCGTCCAGGCGCCGGAATCAACAGCGAGTTTCTGCTGGTCGAAGCCCAAGCTCATCCGCGAGAGGCCCTGGTTGATGCAGTGGCTGTAGGCGATGACGAGGCTGGAGCCTTCGTAGGACTCGGCTTCCTGGAGGGCGCGCAGGGTCTGGGCGTCGTTGGCACCCATGGCGATCTGGGCAACGTAGATGTTGCCATAGGTCATGGCAATCATGCCCAGGTCTTTCTTGGGCAGCGGGCGACCGGCGTAGGCGAACTTGGCGACGGCGCCGCGCGGGGTGGCCTTGGACATCTGGCCACCGGTGTTGGAGTAGACCTGGGTGTCGAGGACGAGGACGTTGACGTTGCGACCCTGGGCCAACACGTGGTCGAGGCCGCCGTAGCCGATGTCGTAGGCCCAGCCGTCACCGCCGAAGATCCAGACGGAGCGGCGGACGAGGACGTCGGCCAAGCTGAGGAGGTCCTTGGCCTTGGCGCTGTTGTCACCGGCAAGGCGTTCCTTGAGCACGGCGACGCGCTCGCGCTGGGCGGCGTAGTCTGCCTCGCTCTGCTGCGCGGCGTTGAGGAGGCCCTCGACGAGGTCATCGCCCAGGGTGGCGCGGAACTGCTCGACGAGCTCGCGGGCATATCCCGCGTGTTTCTCGAGCGTCAGGCTGTAGCCGTAACCGAACTCGGCGGCATCCTCGAAGAGGCTGTTGTTCCAGGCCGGCCCGCGCCCGTCGACGTTGACGGTGTAGGGGACGGTGGGCATGTGGCCGCCGTAGATCGAGGTGCAGCCGGTGGCGTTGGCGATGATGGAGCGATCGCCGTAGAGCTGGGAGACGAGGCGGATGTAAGGGGTCTCACCACAGCCACCGCAGGCGCCGGAGAACTCGAAGAGCGGGCGGAGGAGCTGGGATCCCTTGACGGTCTTGGTGTTGACCTGGGTGCGGTCGAAGTCGGGGATCTGGTTGAGGAAGAAGTTCCAGTAGCCGCTTTCGCGCTCGCGGAGGTCGAGGACCGAGGTCATGTTGATGGCCTTGCGGTCGGGGTTCTCGCGGTCCTTGGCCGGGCAGACGGCGATACAGAGGCCACAGCCGGTGCAGTCTTCGATGGACTCCTGGACGGTGAACTTCATGCCGGCGAACTCGCGGCCGCGAGCGTCGGTGGAGCGGAAACCCTCGGGCGCGCCTTCGAGCGCGGCGGGATCGTAGATCTTGACACGGATGACGGCGTGCGGGCAGGCCATGGCACACTTGCCGCACTGGATACAGACATCGGGATCCCAGATGGGAGTCTCGAGCGCGATGAAGCGCTTCTCATACTGGGTGGTGCCGGTGGGGAAGGTGCCATCGTTGGGCATCGCCGAGACGGGAAGAGCATTGCCCTCGCGGGTGATCATCTTGGCCGTGACGTTGGTGACGAACTCGGGGATGTCGGTGCCGACCACGGGCGGGCGCATGGTGAGCGTGCTGGTGGCGGTCTGGGGAACCTCGATCTTGTGCATGTTGGCGAGCGACTGGTCGACGGCGGAGAAGTTCATGTCGATGACTCTCTGACCGCGCTTGCCATAGGTCTTGACGATGGCTTCCTTGATCTTGGCGATGGCCTCGTCGCGGGGCAGGACGCCCGAGAGCGCGAAGAAACAGGTCTGCATGATGGTATTGATGCGCCCGCCGAGGCCGACCTTGGAGGCCACGTCGTAGGCATCGATGACGTAGAGCTGGACCTGCTTGGCGATCATTTGCTCCTGGACCTTGCGGGGGAGCCGATCCCAGGTCTCGGAGGCCGGATAGGGGCTATTGAGAAGGAAGGTGCCGCCCTTGGTGATGTTGCCGACGACGTCGAACTGTTCGAGGAGCGCGAACTGGTGGCAGCCGACGAAGCTGGCAGAGGTGATGAGGCAGGAATGGCGGATGGGCCGGGGCCCAAAGCGCAGGTGGGAGATGGTGTTGCCGCCGGACTTCTTGGCGTCGTATTCGAAGTAGCCCTGGGCGTAGAAGTCGGTCTCTTCGCCGATGATCTTGATGCTGTTTCTGTTGGCTCCGACGGTGCCGTCGGAGCCCAGGCCAAAGAAGAGGGCACGGACGACGTCGGGGGCTTCGATGTCGAACGAGGTGTCGACGTCGAGGCTGGTATGGGTGACGTCATCGTTGATGCCGACGGTGAAGTGGTTCTTGGGGTTGGTCTTGGCCAGCTCGTCATAGACGGCCTTGGCCATCGCCGGGGTGTACTCCTTGCTGGAGAGGCCGTAGCGGCCACCGATGATCTCCACCGCGAGGCCGGCCTCGGCAGCGGCGGTGCAGACATCTTCGTAGAGGGGCTCACCGGCGCTCCCGGGTTCCTTGCAGCGATCGAGGACGGCGAGCTTCTTGACAGTCTTGGGCAGCGCGGCGATGAAGAGGCCCACGTCGAAGGGGCGGTAGAGGTGGACCTTGAGGACGCCGACCTTCTCGCCGGCCTTCATCAGGTGGTGGGCCGTCTCTTCGGTGACCTCGGCGCCCGAGCCCATCATAACGATGACGCGCTCGGCGTCGGGGGCACCGACGTAGTCGTAGACGCGGTACTGGCGACCGGTGAGCGCGGCGAACTGGTCCATAGCCTTCTGGACGATGGCGGGGACCTGTAGATAGAAGGGGTTGACGGTCTCGCGACCCTGGAAGTAGAGGTCGGGGCCCTGGGAGGTACCACGGGCGACGGGGCGCTCGGGGTTGAGGTTGCGGCTGCGGTGGGCCTGGACGAGCTCGTCGTTGATCATGGTGCGCAGGACGTCATCGGGCAGCTCGGCGATCTTGTTGATCTCGGAGCTGGTGCGGAAGCCGTCGAAGAAATGAACGAAGGGCACGCGGGCTTCAAGGGTGGCGGTGTGGGCGATCAGGGCGAAGTCCTGGGCTTCCTGGACGGAGTTGCTGGCCAAGAGGGCAAAGCCGGTGCCGCGGACGGCGGCGATGTCGGAGTGGTCGCCGAAGATAGAAAGGGCCTGGGCAGCAAGGCTGCGCGCCGTGACGTGGAAGACCGTAGGGGTCAGCTCGCCAGCGATCTTGTACATCGTCGGGATCATAAGGAGCAGGCCCTGGGATGCGGTGAAGGTGGTGGTGAGGGCGCCGGTCTGGATCGCGCCGTGGACGGCAGCAGCGGCGCCACCTTCGGACTGCATTTCGACGACGAGGGGGACGGTGCCCCAGATGTTTTTCTTCCCCTTGGCCGACAGCTCGTCGGCGAGCTCACCCATCGAGGTGGAGGGGGTGATGGGGTAGATGGCGATGACTTCCGTGAGCTTGTGCGCCACGGTCGCGCACGCGGTGTTTCCATCTACCGTGGTCATGACGCGTTCTGCCATATGAGGAACCTCCTGAAGTTAATAAATGAGACGTCCGCGGCCCCGATGGGCGTACGGAAAGGTTGAGAAGGCGTGCGTATCTCTGAGGGTCCATTATAGCACGCGACAGGGGTCCGTCAAAAGGAAAAGAGGCCTGTCATAGGAGGACGAAGATCCGGGGTCGGGAAAGGCGAGCGGGGTCACATTTGGCGCCGGCACACCCCCTCGCAAAGAGCGGATCGGAAGCCGGAAGAAACCCGGTGAGGGGAATAGAGAGAAAAAGAAAGACGGCATAGTTGTAAACCACGCCGCCTGGGTTATAATGCCGAAGGTGGGAGTTGAACCCACATGGGAGTTACCCGAGCGAGTTTGAGTCGCTTGCGTCTGCCATTCCGCCACTTCGGCCTGGCGGATAGTATAGCCAAGATTGCCGGCACGTCAAGATAGCAGAGCTCCAACAGCGATGACAGTAACGGTCGAGACCTGGGACGAGAGTGCATTGGTGACTGCCGCGCAGCGCGGCAGTATTGATGCGTTCAACGAGCTGATCCTGCACTATCAGACCCAGGTGTACAACCTGGCGTATCACATTATGCACGACCCGGCAGCCGCCGATGATGCGGCGCAGGAGGCGTTCATCTCGGCCTACGGGGCGCTGAAGAACTTCCGCGGGGGGTCGTTTCGCGCGTGGTTGTTGCGGATCGTGAGCAACGCGTGCTACGACGAGCTACGGCGTCACAAGCGCCGGCCCAAGATCTCGTGGGAGGACTTTGGCGATATGGGAGAGGAAGCTAACCCCCATCTGGTGGACCCCGGCGCACGCCCCGATGAGTCGATGCAGCAGGCGGAGCTTCGGAAAGCTCTCGAACGGGCGCTGGCGAAGCTGCCCGAGCATCACCGGACAGCGATTGTGCTGGTCGACAGTCTGGGGCTCTCCTATGAAGAGGCGGCGACGGCGATGGGGGTCGCTTTAGGAACAGTGAAGTCGCGTCTAGCGCGGGCTCGCGGCGAGATGCAGGCCCTGCTCCAGGAGGAACAGGAACTTTTGCCCACGCGCTACCGTCTATAGCGTAGCATTACTGTGGGAGGATCATTAGGTTATGAGGCAGAGAGCTCCCAACGCAGTCGAGATCTCGGCATACGTGGACGGGACATTATCCCCCCGAGCCGTGGCTGCGTTCGAGTCCCGGATGGCAGAGGACGCGGCGCTGCGCCAGCGCGTCGATGAGACGCGGCAGGTCGTAGCGATGATGCGGGCGATGCCCTTGCGCGAGACTCCCCGGAATTACCTGATCACGCCCTCGATGGTGGCCCAGGCCAGGCCCAGCCCGGCGCCGCGGCGCGCACCGCTGTTTGCGATGCGCCTGGCGACGTCGCTGGTGGCCCTGGCCTTCGTGGTCGCTTCGGGGTTGACGTTGCTCCAGGGCGGCATGACGCCGAGGATGGCGCTGGCGCCAAGCGCGGCGCCGCAGGAAGCGCGGATAGAGGAATTCGTCGCGTCGACGGTGGAGGTGGAAGCGGAGGGGGCCTCTGAGGTGGTTGCGCTCGAAGCGCCGGCACCGGCAGATGACGAGATGACGCTGAAGGTCGCCGAGGTCGAGGCGACGCCCGTTGCCGCACAGGAGGCACTCACGCCCGAGGAGGCATTGGCTCTGGAGTCGATGCCTGAGAGAGGTGAGGCCACGGGTATGGGCGGAGGCGGAGAAGCGTCTGTGGAAGCTCCCGTAGCAGATGTCGCCATAGCTGCGACGAACAACACCACATACACGGAAGCCATGGCTGCAGAGGAGGCCGAGGAAGAGATCGCCGAGGAGGTCCAACCGCTGGCAGCGATGCCGGCGCCGGATGGCGAAGTCGACGCAGTGGAAGAGGCCCCGGGGGGCGTCGAGGCGCTGGACGTGGCAGACGAGGCCAGCGCGCGCACCTTCGAGACCCAGGACACAGAGACCGGGAAGATGGTCAGGGAGTCCCAGGCGCTCTCCCGGCCAACGGCCCAGTGGGCGATCGGGTTGGGCGTGGCAACGGCGCTGTTGGCAGCCATCACCGTGTGGATGTCGCGGCACCGTCGCGGCTAGGATCGGGGGATCCATCTGACCTCTATGCATAGCAGTCGCACTGTGCGCGCTTTCAGCCTGCTCCTACTCGCGTTCCTCGTCACCGCCTGCGGGCCAGGCGCGCCGCTCTCGGCTGCCAGTGTGCCAACGGCGATCGGCGCTCCTGCTGAGGGCAGTGGCGCCGTGCTGGCCGTGGCGCCCGAAAGGACGCCGTCAACAGGCGACCCGTTGGTTACGCCAACAGGCAACCCGTTGGTTACGCCAACAGGCCCGTGGGATACGCCTACAGCGACGGAGACGGCTACGCCCGAACCTACGGCTACCCCCACCGCGACGCCCAGTCCAACGGAGACACCAACGCCGACGGCGATTCCGACGGAGACGCCGCTGCCCACCGAGACACCGGTGCCGACGGCAACCTATCCGCCCCCACCGGACGCCGTAAACTTGCCCATTCTGATGTACCACTACATCTCGGAGATCCCCGCGGACGCGGACGTTTATCGGCGCGACCTGACCGTGACGCCGGACAAGTTCGAGACGCAGTTGCAGTATCTCCAAGCCCAGGGGTACCAGAGCGTGTCGCTCGCGGATATCTATGAGACGCTGACGTCGGGCGAGCCATTGCCGCCGCGGCCCATCGTGCTGACGTTCGACGACGGGTACAAGGACGCCCTGACCCACGCCCTGCCGTTGCTGCAGACCTACGGATTCACCGGCGAGTTCTTCGTCCTGGCGACGCCGGCACACTTTGAGGCGCCGGCGTACATGACATGGAACGAGATCGGCGTGATGGCCGATGCGGGGATGTCGATCCAGGCACACGGGCGAGACCACTACGACCTCACAGGCCGGAACTATGACTTCCTGGTCTACCAGGTTCTGGGCGCGCGAGAGGCGGTCGAGGCGCACACCGGCAGGCCGGTGACGTTCTTCTGCTATCCCTCGGGCCGCCACGACGCAGCTGTGGAAGCCG
>MTKY01071874.1_pt1 | contig 16286 bp, 14 predicted proteins | sample 1042731 | NCBI WGS metagenome assembly MTKY01 (sample SAMN06212206, study PRJNA360538) | anaerobic digester metagenome | biome: Wastewater treatment plant; material: sludge; isolation source: anaerobic digester fed with sludge from wastewater treatment plant | place: Denmark: WWTP Soeholt ... | reverse complement strand
CGAGACGGCGGACCGCGACCGCGTAGTGCGGTCGGCCGCGCTCGGCGCGCACAGCCTGGTCCATGGATTCGCCGCTGGCGTGGCGTTGCGCGACACGCATCAGCCGCCGAATCTCGGCCGCGAAGGCGCCGAGCACCATCTGGATTTCCTCGCCCTCGGCGCGCAGTCCCTGCAGGGTGCGGATGGTCGCGGCACGGTCACCCTCGAGCGCACGATCGCACAGATCGAATGAGGAATAGCGCGCGCTGTCGGTGACCAGTGCCGCCAGGGTGCGGGCATCCAGTGCGCCCGGTTCGGCCAGCAGCCGGAGTTTCTCGATCTCCTGTTGCGCGGCAAGCAGGTTACCTTCCACGCGCTCGGCGAGCAGGGCCACTGCGCCCGCATCGGGTCTGAAACCCGCCTCCCGCAAACGCTTGCCGATCCAGCCAGGCAGTTCGTTGCGCCTGACCGGCCAGGCCTTGACGGCGACGCCCGTCTCGTCGATGGCCTTGAACCAGGCCGATTTTTCGGCGCTCCAGTCGATCTTGCCGGCGAGCAGCAACAGCACGGTATCCGGTGGGGGACGGGCTGCGATGGCGCGCAGAACAGTCGCGCCCTCGCTACCTGGCTTGCCGCCGGCAAGCCGGATCTCGATCAGCTTGTGCTCGGCAAACAAGGACAGGCTGCTGCATTCGGCGAGCACGAGATTCCAGTCGAAACCGGCGTCCGCATCAAATATCCTGCGCTCGGCGTAGCCGCGGGTGCGGCATGCCGCGCGCAGTTCGTCCGCGCTTTCCTGCAGCAACAGCGGTTCCTCGCCGTAGAGCAGGTACATCGGTGCGAGCTGTCGCTCGAGCTGTTTGGCCAGATCCGCGACGCCGATTCGCATGTGGACTCCCAGGCGCTATTTCAGGTTTGCGGCATCGGCATGGCGCATTTGCCGGAAAATCTGTCCGACCAGGTTGCTCTGCAATTCGGACAGGATCAGATTCTCTTCGTCCTGCTTCGCGATCACGCTGTTGGGGTCGTAGCTGTAAACGCGGCTGGCGCTGATTTCGCGCGGGCCGAGCACGATGTCCCCGGCGCCATTGCGCAGCTCGAATTCGACGGTCACGCGCATTTCCTGTTCCGCGCTGCGCGCTTCCCGATCAAGTGCCACGTTGCGCGAATTGATCCTTTCCGGGCTGGTATGCAGGGAAAAGACGCCGGCGCCGTCGACCAGCTCCACCCCCGCGGCAACCAGCGCGCGGGCGAGCTTCTGCTCGAACACGCCGCCCTTCGTCTCGCTGACCAGGCGCAACTGTTGCAAATGGGGCGGCACTTCCTGCACGCCACGCGGGTGCCAGCCGCAGGCGCCAAGCACCAGGGCCAGGGCCAGGGAGGTCCAGAGACGAGTGATGGTGCAATGCATGATGGTGCTATCCCACTACGATATTGAGCAGTTTGTTCGGTACCACGATGACTTTCCGCACCTGCTTGCCGTCGATGAAGCGCAGTACCTGTTCGTCGTTCAATGCGAGGCGCTCGAGTTCCTCGCGCGATGCATCGCTCGCGACGTTCAGGCGGGCGCGCAACTTGCCGTTGACCTGCACCACGAGCTCGAATTCGTTGCGCTTCATGGCGTTGGCATCGGCCTGCGGCCACGGCGCATCGATCACCGGGGCGCCGTGGCCGAGGTGCTGCCACAGGGCGTGACAGGCGTGCGGTACGATCGGTGCGAGCAGCAGTACCGCCGCCTCCAATGCTTCGCGCTCCGCGGCAAGGCCCGCGGCCGATGTGCGATCGCTGTGGCGCGACACTTCGTTCAGCAGTTCCATGACCGCCGCGATTGCGGTGTTGAAAGTCTGCCGGCGCGCGAAATCATCGCTGACCTTGGTGATGGTCTCATGGGTCTTGCGACGCAGAGAGAAATTGGGGTCAGAGTCAATTTCCTGCGGAAAGTCGCCTCTGACCCCAATTTCTCCCCCGATTTCTGATGCGGTCGATACATGCGCATGCACCGCTTTCCACAACCGCTTGAGAAAGCGGCTGGCACCGGCCACGCCTTCGTCCGACCACTCCAGGCTGTGTTCGGGCGGTGCCGCGAACATCACGAACAAACGCACCGTATCGGCGCCGTAGCGGGCGATGAGCGCTTCCGGGTCGACGGTATTTCCCTTGGATTTGGACATCTTGCTGCCGTCCTTGAGCACCATGCCCTGGCACAGCAGACGCGTGAAGGGTTCATCGCTCCCGATCAGGCCTTCATCGCGCATCAGCTTGTGAAAGAAGCGCGAATACAGCAGGTGCAAAATCGCGTGCTCGATGCCGCCGATGTATTGATCGACGGGCAGCCAGTAATTGGCGCGGGTGCTGTCGAGCATCGCGCTGTCCATATCGGGGCAGGTAAAGCGCGCGTAGTACCACGACGATTCCATGAACGTGTCGAAAGTATCGGTCTCGTGCTCCGCGGGTTGCCCGGCCAGCGTGGTGCGGCGCCACTGCGGGTCGGCCTTGATCGGCGAGTGCACCCCGTCCATCGCGACATCTTCCGGCAACAGGACCGGCAGGCGTTCGGCAGGCACCGCGATCTCGGTGCCATCGGCCAGGTAGAGCATCGGGATCGGAGCGCCCCAATATCGCTGACGCGAAACGCCCCAGTCGCGCAGGCGGTAGTTCACGGTCACCCGCCCCATGCCCTTGCGTTCCAGTTCGGCCGCGATGGCATCGAATGCGGCCTCGAATGCGAGCCCGTCGAAGGCGCCGGAATTGACCAGCACGCCCTTGTCGGTAAACGCGCCGCTGGCGAGGTCGCACGGTGCGGTTGGGTCCTGCGGTGCGATGACCTGCTCGATCGGAAGTCCGTAGCTGCGGGCGAATTCCCAGTCGCGCTGATCGTGTCCCGGAACGCTCATCACCGCGCCGGTGCCGTATTCCATCAGCACGAAGTTGGCGATCCACACCGGTATTTCGCGTCCGCTCAACGGATGCACGGCCTCGAGTCCGGTATCGATGCCCTTCTTGCTCATGGTGGCCAAATCGGCCTCGGCAACCGAGCTGCGCCGGCAATCGGCGGCGAACGCCGCCAGGGCCGGATCCTTCGCGGCGAGTGCGCGCGCCAGCGGATGCTCGGCGGCGAGCGCGAGATAGGTCACTCCGAGCAGGGTATCGGGGCGGGTGGTGTAGATATCGATGTGGGCGATGGCGTCGATCGCGGTTGCCAGGTCGAAGCGCATTTCGATGCCGCGGCTCCTGCCGATCCAGTTGCGCTGCATGGTCTTGACCTGCTCGGGCCAGTGCTCGAGTTTGTCCAGGTCGTTCAGCAGCTCCTCCGCGTAGGCGGTGATGCGGATGAACCACTGCGGAATCTCGCGCCGCTCGACGGGCGTGTCACAGCGCCAGCAACAGCCATCGATCACCTGCTCGTTGGCCAGCACGGTTGCGTCGTTCGGGCACCAGTTGACCGCCGCAATCCGCTTGTAGGCGAGCCCTTTCTCGTAGAGCCGGGTAAAAAACCATTGCTCCCAGCGGTAATAGGACGGGGCGCAGGTGGCAATCTCGCGTTGCCAGTCGTAGGCGAAACCAAGGCGCTGCAACTGCGTGCGCATGTAGTCGATGTTGGACCAGGTCCAGCGCGCGGGAGCGGTGTGGTTCTGGATCGCGGCGTTTTCCGCCGGCAGGCCAAAGGCGTCCCAGCCCATCGGTTGCAGCACGTTGCGCCCCTGCATCCGCTGATAGCGCGCAATCACATCGCCAAGCGTGTAGTTGCGCACATGCCCCATGTGCAGTCGTCCGCTCGGGTAGGGAAACATCGACAGGCAGTAGAACTTCTCGCGCGCCGGGTCCTCGGTCGCGGCAAAGCTCCGGTGTGCGCTCCAGAATGCCTGTGCCTCGGCTTCGGTGCGCTCTGGGTCGTACTGTTCGTCCATGGTCATGCGGAGCCCGCGAAAAGTGGCAAAGAATACCCCACGGCAGGGTTCAGGTCATATAGTCAGGGGATGGCGGCAGCGCCCGCCCGCTGCGGGCGCTGCCAGCCCACCAGCACGATCAGCAATGCCGCGAACGTCAGCACGGGCCAGGAACCCCGGCGCGCGAACGGAGTGAGGCCGCTCATTGGCTGCACGCTGCCGCGGATCACCTCGCGGGTGAACTGCTCGCCGCGCACGCTGATATGGCCATGATGATCGATCAGTGCCGAGACGCCATTGTTGGTGGCCCGGATCAGCGCACGGCCATTCTCGAGGGCGCGCATGCGCGCCATCTGCAGGTGCTGCAGCGGCCCGCTGGAGGCGCCGAACCAGGTGTCGTTGCTCACTGTCAGCAGCAGATCGGCCTGCGGCAATGCGGCGCGGACCAGGTCCGGGTAGACGATCTCGTAGCAGATGAACGGGGCAGCGCGCAGACCCTGCACCGCCAGCGGTTCCTGCATTTTCGGACCGCTGCTGAAGCTCGACATCGGTAGATCGAAAAAAGCGATCAGGCCGCGCAGCCAGGATTCCAGAGGCACATATTCGCCGAACGGAACCAGGTGGCGCTTGTGATAGATGCCGTGATCGGCGCCAAGTGCGACGAGGCTGTTGAACGCATCGTAGCCGCGGCCATCGGCGTCGCTCGCGTTGCGGGTGGGGATGCCGAGGATCAGCGTGCTGTTGTTCGCGGCAGCACGGGTGGCCTGCTCGCCGAGAAAATCGGTCACCAGATCGAGGTAGGCAGGCACCGCGGATTCCGGCCACACGACCAGCGCGGTCCCCCACAATTCCTCGCTCATGCCGGAGTAGGTATCGAGGGTGCGCTGGAGATGGCCCGCTTCCCACTTGAGCAGTTGCGGAATATTGCCCTGCACCATCGCCACTGCAATTTCCGATCCCAGGGGTTTTACCCAGGCGATTTTCGCGAGCCCAAGGCCGGCGATCCATAACACCGCACAGGCCAGCGCGGCGATGGGCGCTCCTGGCGCCCGGCGCAGCACCAGCACCAGGACGGCCGAGCTGAAACACAGGATCAGGCCGACCCCGAACACGCCGGTCACGGGCGCCCAGCCAGCGAGCGGCGTCGCGATCTGGCTGTAGCCGATGTACAGCCAGGGAAAGCCGCTCAGCAACCACACCCGGCACCATTCGCCGAGCACCCAGACAGCCGGAAAGCCGAGCAGCGTGCCCCCTGGCCGGGCGCGTAGCCAACGCGACCACGCCCAGCAGCCCAGTGCGGGGAGCAGTGCCAGGCCGAGGCAGAACGTCAGCGTCAGCAACGCCGCCAGCGGTACCGATGCTGCGCCGTAGTCGTGGATGCTGACATACACCCAGGAAGTGCCGACGCCGAACATGCCGGCACCGAAACACCAGCCGCGCAGCATCGCGGCGCGCGGCGCCAACTGTCCGAGCAGCGCCAGCAATACCGCCGGGCACAGGACCGCGAGCGGCCAGAAATCGAATGGCGCAAACGCCAGCGGCAGCGCGGCCCCGGCCAGCAGCGCGGCGATATGCCCGCCCGGCCCGTTGGTGGCCAGAGTGCGCGGTATTTTCATCCGCCGGAGGCGCCCGGATCCAGGTTGAGTCGCAGCAAATGGATCTGGCGACTGTCGGCGTTCAGTACCTTGAAGTGGAAACCGTCGATTTCGGCAGCCTCGTTGCGTCGTGGCAGGTGGCCGAACTTCTGCATCACGATGCCACCGATGGTGTCGAAATCCTCGTCATCCAGCGTGGCGTTGAAATACTCGTTGAAGTCCTCGATCGGGGTCAGCGCCTTGATCAGGAAGTCGTTCTCGGAGAGCTTCTTGATGAAGGTGTCCTGCTGCTTGTCATGTTCGTCCTCGATTTCGCCGACGATCTCCTCGAGCACATCCTCGATGGTCACCAGCCCGGCCACACCGCCGTATTCGTCGATGACGATGGCGATGTGATTGCGGTTCTCGCGGAATTCCCGAAGCAGCACGTTGAGGCGCTTGCTCTCCGGAATGAACGTGGCGGGGCGCAGCAACTGCAGGATATCGAAGCCCTCGGCGCTGCCGGCAAACAGCTGGGGGAGCATGTCCTTGGCGAGCAGGATACCCAGCACGTCATCGCTGGTTTCGCCGATCACCGGGTAGCGCGAGTGTCCTGAATCGATCACCCGCCGCAGCACTTCCTGCGGGACATCGTCGCCGCGCAGACACATCATCTGCGGGCGCGGGATCATCACGTCGCGCACCTGCAGATGCGCGACCTCGAGTGCGCCCTGCATGATGCTGTGGGTTTCGGAATCGATTACCTCGTTCTGCTCGGCGATGGCGAGTATGTCCAGCAGGTCCTTGCGGGTTCGCGGGTCGGAGGAGAACACCTGCGCAATCTTTTCCAGCCAGGATCGCTCGTCCGGTTCGTTATCCCTGTGGTCGTCGTTCATGTCCGCTTATTTTCTCGTTGCTCTTCATAAGGGTCGGAAATCCCCAGCGTCGCAAGGATGCGGATCTCCAGCGATTCCATCGCCACTGCCGCGCGCGCTTTCCGGTGATCATGGCCGAGCAGGTGCAGGGTGCCGTGAATCAGCAGATGCGCCCAGTGCGCGCGCTCCTTCTTGCCCTGCAAGCGTGCCTCGCGGCGCACCACGGGCGCGCAAATCGCGATGTCGCCAAGCAGCGCAATGCCGAGCTCAGGCGGCACTGCGGCCGGAAACGACAGCACATTGGCGGCATAATCCTGGCCGCGGTAGCGCGAATTCAGCGCTTTCATTTCGTCCTCGTCAACGATGCGCACGCACAATTCGGCGTCGGCGTCGGCAGCGAGCGCCGCACGCACCCAGCGCCGGATGCTCCGGGTCGACGGCAGCTCGCCTGCTGTCGAGGCGCAGTCCACGCTGATCCGGGTGGGCATTCAGGCAGGTTTCTGGCCCGCGCGCGGCGTGGGCGAGCCGCCGCTGCTGCGGTTCTCGAATGCCTCGTAGGCTTCCACGATGCGCTGTACCAGGGGGTGTCGCACCACGTCCTTGGGGCTGAAGCGGGTAAAGCCGATGCCGTCGACTCCCTCGAGAAACGACAGTACCTGCGTCAGACCGGAAGCGGTGCCGCGGGGCAGATCGACCTGGGTGATATCACCGGTGATCACGGCTTTTGAGCCGAAACCGATCCGGGTCAGGAACATTTTCATCTGCTCCGGGGTGGTGTTCTGTGCCTCGTCGAGGATCACGAAGGCGTTGTTCAGGGTGCGTCCGCGCATATAGGCCAGGGGACAGACCTCGATGATATGGCGTTCGATCAGCTTGCCGACGTTCTCGAAGCCAAGCATCTCGTAGAGTGCGTCGTAGAGCGGGCGCAGGTACGGATCGATCTTCTGCGCCAGGTCGCCGGGCAGGAACCCGAGTTTTTCGCCGGCTTCCACCGCCGGTCGTACCAGCAGGATGCGGCTGACCTGATCGCTCTCCAGCGCCGCGACCGCGCAGGCGACCGCGAGGTAGGTCTTGCCGGTGCCGGCCGGGCCGACTCCGAAACTGATGTCGTGCTGTGCGATCGAGCGCACGTAGAGTTGCTGACTCCTGCCGCGCGCCTTGATCAGCGAGCGGCGGGTGCGCACCACGCCGGGCACGGCCGCCGGGTCGTCTCCGGCATCGGGGGTGGTCAGTTGCTCGATGCCGGACTGCTGCAAGCCGAGATGGACCTGCTCCGCGCTGAGTTCGAGGTGACGCGCGGTATCGTCGTAGAGCCTCGAGATCAGCGCATGGGCGCTGGCCTGGGCCTGGGCCGGACCCTCCACGACGAAATGGTTGCCACGGTTGCTGATCACGACCCCGAGGCGTTGCTCGATGAGATGCAGGTGTTCGTCAAACTGCCCGCACAAGCGCGCAAGTCGGCGGGAATCGCTGGGTTCAAGGACGAACTGGAGTTTCGGGGCTTGATTCAAAGGGCTTTCGGCCGCCTCTTGCGGCAACAGGGAAGGACTTAGAATAACGTTAATCGGCGGCCAGTGAAAGCGCGTCCGCCGCCCCCGCCAGGGGGTGCCCGGCGGCAGCGCATAACCGTCCGCGCAGGGAATTTGGCTGTACTCCGACGATTTCCACGCTGGCAAATTCTCCGATCAGGGAGAAGTCGTGGCTTGGGAAGTTCACGATGCGGTTGTTCTCGGTGCGACCCTGCAGATCTCCCGGGTCACGTCGGGAAATGCCCGTGACCAGGATCCGCTCGCTGGTCCCCAGCATGCGCCGGCTGATGGCTTGCGCTTGCTGGTTGATGCGGGTCTGCAAGCGGGCCAGCCGCTGTTTTTTCTCCGCTTCGGGGGTTGCGTCGGGCAATTGGGCCGCCGGCGTGCCAGGGCGCGGGCTGTAGACGAAGCTGAACGACTGGTCGAAGCCCACGTCCTCGATCAGGCGCATCGTGGCCTCGAAATCCTCTGCCGTTTCCCCCGGGAATCCGACGATGAAGTCCGAGGAGATGCTCATGCCGGGCCGGATGCGGCGTAGCTTGCGGATGGTCGATTTGTATTCGATTGCGGTATGGCCGCGCTTCATCAGCGCCAGTATCCGGTCCGATCCGCTCTGCACCGGCAGGTGCAGATAGCTGACGAGTTCGGGGATCGCGGCGTACGCCTGCACCAGAGCATCGTTGAATTCGATCGGATGCGAGGTGGTGTAGCGCAGGCGATCGATGCCCTCCACGCCAGCCACCAGCGCCAGCAACTCGGCGAAATCGACGATCTCCCCGAGATGGTTGCGGCCGCGGTAGGCGTTGACGTTCTGGCCCAGCAGGTTGACTTCACGCACGCCCTGAGCGGCCAGCTGGACGATTTCGACCAGCACGTCGTCGAGCGGCCGGCTCACTTCCTCGCCCCGGGTGTAAGGGACCACGCAGAAGCTGCAGTACTTGCTGCAACCCTCCATCACCGAGACGAAGGCGCTCGGCCCGTCCACCGAGGGAGCGGGCAGGTGGTCGAATTTCTCGATCTCGGGAAAGCTGATATCGACCAGCGGTCCACTGTGCTCGCCGTTGCGGGTCCGGTCGATCATCTCGGGCAGGCGGTGCAGGGTTTGCGGGCCGAATACCAGGTCCACGTACGGGGCACGCCGGCCTATATCGCCACCTTCCTGGCTGGCAACGCAACCGCCAACCCCGATCACCAGCCCGGGTTTGCGCAATTTCAGCTTGCGCCAGCGCCCGAGTTGGTGAAATACCTTGTCTTGGGCTTTTTCGCGGATCGAGCAGGTGTTGAGAAGCAGCACATCGGCTGCCTCCGGGTCGTCGGTGGGCAGCAGGCCGTGCGTTTCGCGCAGGAGGTCCAGCATGCGCGAGGAATCGTACTCGTTCATCTGGCAGCCGTGCGTCTGCACGAATACCTTGCCGGCGGGGCGATCGCTCATCGGTTGTGGTGTCAGGTGCTCAACAGGGCGGGAATTATAGCGGGCACGGCAGGGCATGCACAGGCACGATGGCGAATCGATGTGGTATCCTGCCCGCCCTCGATTTTTCATGCACCGGCTGCGAGCGAATTGCCCCATGGCGGCTGAACCGATCTACAAAGTCATCTTCATCAATCAGAATCAGGTTTTCGAACTCTTTGCCAGGCAGATCTACCAGAGCGATCTGTACGGCTTCATCGAGGTCGAGGACTATATTTTCGGCGAGCGCAGCCAGATCGTCGTTGATCCGGCGGAGGAGCGGCTGAAAAGCGAGTTCGCGGGGGTAAAGCGCAGCTATATCCCGATGCACGCGATCGTGCGTATCGACGAGGTCGAGAAAGAGGGCTCGGTGCGCATTCGCGATGCCAAGAGCAGTGATGGCAAGGTCATGACCCTGCCGCTGCCGGGCTTGCGCCCGCAGTTCGGCGCGGGCTCGAGCGAGCCGCCCGGAGACGGCTGAGCCGGTTTCAGGCCGCGAGACGCTGGCGTACGCTGGCAAGCTGCACGCACACCACGAACACCTCCATCGCGCGCTCGATTTCCTCCAACGACGGAAAACTCGGTGCGATGCGGATATTGCGATCCTCGGGATCCTTTCCATGGGGAAAGGTGGCGCCGGCGGGGGTCAGTTTCACGCCCGCCGCGTCCGCCAATCTCACCACCTCGCGCGCGAGGCCCGGGCGGGTGTCGAAGCCAATGAAATAACCGCCTTGCGGATTTTCCCAGGAGCCCATCCCGGTGCCGCCCAGTTCCCGCTCCAATGCGTCGAGCACCGCCTTGAAGCGCGGGCGCAACAGCGTCGCATGCCGTTCCATATGGGCTAGCAGGTTGGCGTGATCGCGCAGGAAGGCCACGTGCCGCTTCTGGTTGAGCTTGTCGGGACCGATGCTGGCAAAGCCCAGGTGATGGCGTATCGCGCGCAGATTGGGCTCCGAAGCCGCCATGAAAGCGACGCCGCTGCCGGCGTAGGTGATCTTCGACGTGGAGCCGAACAACAATACGCTGTTCTCGGTGCCAAGGCGCTGGCAGGCGGCGTATACCGGGGCCAGCGCCGGGGCATCGGCATGCAGCGCATGCACCGCGTAGGCATCGTCCCAGAACAGGCGAAAGCCGGGTGCGGCACGCTTGCCGAGCGCCGCGCAACGCTCGACAGTCGTGGCGTCGTAGACTGCGCCGGTGGGGTTGGAAAAGCGTGGCACGCACCACATGCCGCGGATCGAGGGGTCGCTGTCGATCAGCGCCTCGACCGCATCCATGTCCGGTCCGGTCGCGGTCATCGGTACCGTGACCAGTTCGATGCCGAGATGTATGCAGGCATTGAAATGCCGGTCGTAACCGGGCACCGGACAGATGAAGCGTACCTTGCCACCGTGATGCCAGGCCGATTCCGCGCCTTCGAAACCCAAATGCAGGCCATAGAACAGGCATTGATACATCAGCGTCAGGCTGCTGTTGCCGCCGATCAGCATATCGCCTGCCGCAACCTGCAGCACCGGCGCGAACAGTTGCTTGGCCTCCGCGAGGCCATCCAGGCCACCGTAATTACGCAGGTCGGTACCGTCGTCGGCGCGGAAGCCGCCGGCCAGCGCGGTGTCCAGCCCCGCGGAGAGATCGAGTTGCTCCGGACTCGGCTTGCCGCGCGTCAGATCGAGCTTCAGGCCGTGCCCGCACAGCGCCGCGTAGCGGTTCTCGAGGTGGGCCAGGGAGGGGTGGTCGGCCTGTTCGATGTGCAGCATGGCATTGCTCCGCGGCGTCTTGGGGTTTCGGATCGGCATTCTAGAACCAGCGCCCGGGGATCTCATTGCCCGGTTTTGGTGAAATTGCGCGTCGTCCTGACGATTCAAATCCGCTCGTGGTGGACATACACTGCCGCCTGACCCTTTTGCGGAGACCGGCATGAACACCCCGCTCATGTATCTGCTGCGGCTCGTCCTGTTGCTCACCGCCCCGTCCGCGAACTGAGGCATCGTAGGTGTTGCGCCCGTCCCGGCTGCCCGATGTCGGCACCACGATCTTCAGCGTGATGTCGCAAAAAGCCGCGCTGTACGGCGCCCTCAACCTGGCGCAGGGGTTTCCGGATTTCGCGGTCCCCCAGCCGTTGTGCGCGGCCCTCACCCGGCATCTCGAACTCGGTCACAATCAATACGCCCCGATGGCAGGGCTGGTGGAGTTGCGCGAGCAGATCGCGCTGAAAGTGGAGCGCAGCTACGGTTGTCGCGTCGATGCGGAGTTGGATGTTACCGTGGTGCCGGGCGCGACCGAGGCCATTTTCTGCGCGATCATGGCCAGTGTCGGTCCGGGCGATGAGGCGATCCTGTTCGATCCGAGCTATGACAGCTACGAGCCATCCGTGCGCCTGGCCGGTGGCCGGGCAGTGCGAATTCCGTTGCAGGCGGCGGATTTTCGCATCGACTGGCAACGGGTACGCGAGGCGCTTTCGCCGCGCACCCGCCTGATCGTGATCAACACGCCGCACAATCCGACCGGCAGCGTGCTCGATGCCGCGGATCTCGATGCGCTGGAAGACATCCTGCAGTCGAGTGATGCGCTGCTGCTGGCCGACGAGGTCTACGAACACCTGGTTTTCGATGGTGCCCTGCACCAAAGTGTGCTGCGGCGTCCGGCGCTCGCGGAGCGCGCCTTCGCGGTGTTTTCCTTTGGCAAGACCTTTCATGCGACCGGCTGGAAAACAGGTTACTGCGTGGCGCCGAAGGCACTCACCGCGGAGTTTCGCCGGATCCACCAGTTCGTGACGTTTGTGGCCGTCACTCCGATCCAGCATGCGCTGGCCGATTTCATGCGCGATGAGCCGCAGCATGTCGATACGCTTGGCTCGTTCTACCAGGCCAAGCGCGAGCTGTTCGTCGAGCGCCTCGCCGGTTCGCGCTGGGGCGTGAGGCGCTCGGCCGGAACCTACTTCCAGTTGCTCGATTACAGCGCGATCAGCGATCTGGGCGATGTCGAGATGGCCGAGTTCCTCGTCAGCCAGCATGGCGTCGCGGCGATTCCGGTGTCGGTGTTCTGCCAGCATCCACCGCCGATGCGCCTGTTGCGTTTCTGCTTCGCGAAGAAAGACGACACCCTGATCCGGGCGACGGAGCTGTTATGCGCGATCTGAACCTGGTGCTGCTGCAGCAAGCCCTGATGTGGCAGGATCCTCCCGCCAACCGCGCGCGCTTTGGTGCATTGCTCGATTCCGTGACCGGGGCCGACCTGGTGCTGCTGCCGGAAATGTTCAGTACCGGCTTCACCATGGAGCCCGCGGTCTGCGCCGAGGACATGAGCGGCGCCAGCATCGGTTGGCTGCGCGAGCACGCGGCCCGGCTGGATGCCGCGCTGGGCGGGAGCCTCGCCGTGCGTGAAGCCGCCGGATTCCGCAATCGCTTTGTACTGGCACGCCCCGACGGTGAGCTCGAGTGCTATGACAAGCGCCACCTGTTCCGCATGGCGGGCGAGCACCACAGCTATCTCGCCGGTGAGCGCCGGGTGCTGATCGAATGGCGTGGCTGGCGATTGTGCCCGATGGTTTGTTACGACCTGCGATTTCCCGTCTGGAGCCGCAACCGGGGCGATTACGATGTGCTGGTCTATGTTGCGAACTGGCCGGCACGGCGTCGTGAGCACTGGCGCGCGCTTCTGCTGGCGCGCGCGATCGAGAACCAGGCCTTCGTGGTGGGCGTGAACCGGGTCGGGGTGGACGGCAAGGGCGTCGACTACGCCGGCGACAGCCTGGTCATCGACCCCTGGGGCAAGGTGTTGCTCGATGCGGGCGCCGAGGCCGGCGTGCACGCGCTGAGCCTGAGCGCGGCAACGCTCACCAACTGCCGGGAAAAATTCCCGGCCCACCTGGACGCCGACGCGTTCGTCATGGACGGTTGACGACGCGCCGCCGCAGGGGCCTCAGCTGGCGAACAGCGGGCGCGACATTTCCGCCCAGTCGATATCGCCGTCGTCCTTGAGATTTTCATATTCGAGCATGCCGAGTTTCTCGAACTGCGGACGGGTGGTATCGGTCAGCAGCCCGATGCGCCGCAGGTTCGGCATCACGCGCATGAACATCAGGTTGCGGAACATCTGGCGGAACTCGCCCTCGAGGTAGATGCCGCGCGCTTCCTCGACATTCCATCCCCAGTGATGGAATACGTCTTTGGGGATCATCCGTTCGCGCGCCACCACGCAGGCCTCGTAGGCAAAGCGGGCGCGTTCCTCGCGCTCCGCTTCGCTCAGACCTTTCAGGTGTTCCTCGAGATAGTTGATCCCGAAGGTCACGTGGCGCGCTTCGTCGCGCAACACCAGCTCGATCACGTCATTGAGCAACTCGCCGGGTGGCGTGGTGGCTTTCATGGTGGCAAACGCGGAAAGCGCGAGCCCCTCGATGATCAGCTGCATGCCGATGAACTTGAGATCCCAGCGCGGGTCGGTGAGGATCTTGTCGAGCAGGCTTTTCAGCGCCGGATCGACCGGATACATATAACCGACCTTGGTCTGCAGGTACTTGTTGAAGACCTCGACGTGGCGCGCCTCGTCGAAGGTCTGCGAGCCGGCGTAGAGTTTTGCGTTCAGGGTAGGGGCGCAACTGACCAGCTGCGAAGCCACCAGCAGCGCGCCCTGCTCGCCATGCAGGAATTGCGAAATGGTCCAGGCGTTCATGTGCGCCCCGAACTCCTGTTTCTGCTCCTCGCTCAGGGCCTCGTAGGGCGCGTAGCCGGTGAAAGGCACCACTGCGTCACGCTGCTCGGGTGTGAGCGCTGTAGGCGGCTTGCTCCAGTCGATATCGGTTTCCACGTTCCAGTTGAGCTGTTTGCCGAGCTCGTAGAGCTTGCGGATACGGTCATCCTGGATCCGGTAATCCCAGTTGTAGCTGCCGGTGAGCGGGGTCTGGAAGATCTCGGCGATCTGCTGCGCGCCGGCGGCGTCCAGCGCCGCGGCTTCCTGCGTAAAGGAACGAATGGCACTCGGTGTATCGATGACGAACTGGACACCCATGGGCAACCTCCGCAAACGTGATGACAGAAAATAGTGTGCTGACACGCACACCATGGATGCAATGCACCATGGATGCAATGATAGTTGCGGGGATTTCGGTAACAAGGTTATCTTGTGCCATAAATTGGTCATTTGGGGCCAGAGTATGCCGCACAGGCTGCGCTTGCCGCGTCGTGATGTGCCCGGACCGATGGGGGCGATCCTGCTCGAGGTGGCAGCCGATTTTGCGATCGACGCGAACCGGGTGCTCGCCGGCACGACCATCGACGAAGCCGTGCTGAGTGCGCCCGATAAGCGCATCGGCATGCGTGATCACACCCGCATGCTGCAAAACTGTTTCGCGCTTTCCGGGGAGCCGGGCTTCGCGCTGTATTACGGCAGTCGCATTTCGGTGGCGGCCCTCGGCGTGCTCAGTTACGCGCTGATGTGCTGTCGCAATGTGCGGGAGCTGGTGGAGGTACTGGGACGTTACCATCAGCTGATCAGCGGCAGCTTTCATATCGAGATCGAAACCGGAAGCGAGGTGCTGGCGATCCGGCTGCTGGGCGGCATGCTCGAATCCGCCGTGCAACCGGCGGATTGCGAAATCTTCTTCTCCGCGGCCGCTGCCTCGCTGCGCCAGCTCTGCCAGCTGTCCGACGATGCGCTGCACGCGAGCGTGGTCTATCCCGATCCCGGTCACGGGGCGCTGTACCGCTCGCTGGTGTGTCGCGATATGGTTTTCGGTGCGCCGCGGAATTGCCTGTCGATCGACCGGCGCTATCTCGACGTACCCTTGCAGTTCGCAAATCCCACGCTGCTCAAGCTCTACCGCCAGCAGTGCGAGGAAATGCTGGCAAACATGCAGCGCAGCGCCGAATTCACCAGCGATGTGCGGCGCTTCCTGTTGTCTGTTCCCGGGCGTTTCCCGTCAATCGAGGAGGCTGCCGATCACCTGCATGTGAGTCCGCGCACGCTGCGCCGCCGGCTCGAGGAGGAGGGCAGCACTTACCAGCGCATCGTTCACGAGCTGTGTCGCCAGCTGGCGGAAACCTACCTGCGCGAGAGCATGCTCTCGATCGGCGAGATCGCGGACATGCTCGGTTACCACGACATCTCGAATTTCCGGCGTGCATTCATCAGCTGGACCGGTCGCTCCCCGGCCGGTTACCGGCGCGGGATGCGCGGTGGAACACGCCATGACGGCTCCGCGGCGGAGTGAGCCGCCCGTGTTCAGGAACCGGAGAATCGCGCTGTGCGGCGTTCCCGCTGTGCGGCGAGCCCTTCCCGCAAATCAGCCGAGGCCGCGCAGGCGTCGGCGAGCCGGTTAGCCTCGGCCGGGTCCATGGAACCGTCGGCGATCCCGCCGAGGATGCGCTTCATGGCCTGTACCGCCAGCGGTGCCAGGCCGGCAAGATGCGCCGCGAATGCCTCGCTCTGCGCCTGCAGTGAATCGGGTTGAACCACGCGGTGCAGAAACCCGATGGCGAGCAGGGTATCGGCGTCGAGCTCCTCGCTTGCGACCAGGATGCGTTTCGCGACGCTCAGGCCAAGCTTGTCGACGTAGCGCTGCAAGCCGTTCAGCGGGTAGCACAGGCCGATGCGTGCGGCCGGTACCAGCAGGCGCGATCCAGTTACGCCTATGCGGTAATCACAGCACAGCGCGATCTCCGCGCCGCCACCGAACACGCTGCCGTTCAGCGCGCATACCGAAGGCACGCGCAGGCGTGCGAGGCGATCGGTGAGGGTGGTGAACAAGCCGGCGTTCATGTCGCCGCTGCGAAACTCCGACAGCGAGGCGCCCGCGCAGAACGTGCGCTGACCGCTACCGGTCAGCAACAGCACGCGGATGGCGGGATCCGCGTCGATGGCGGCGAGCCGGTCATGCAGCTGGCTGATTTCAGCGGCCCCGAGGGCGTTGTGCTGCCCGGGTCGGTTCAGCACGATGCGGGCAATATGGCCTTCGCTGGAAAACCGTATCGATGCATCGTTCATGGTGGATTCGG
>MTKY01053449.1_pt1 | contig 16295 bp, 2 predicted proteins | sample 1042731 | NCBI WGS metagenome assembly MTKY01 (sample SAMN06212206, study PRJNA360538) | anaerobic digester metagenome | biome: Wastewater treatment plant; material: sludge; isolation source: anaerobic digester fed with sludge from wastewater treatment plant | place: Denmark: WWTP Soeholt ... | reverse complement strand
ATGAGGTACAGGGACTCGCCGTCGCTCAACAGTTCCGGGACAGGCATGGCCCAGTCCCAGGTGAAGGTGTCGACGGATTCAACGGATGCAACGGATTGGGATTGCGCGACGCGCAGGCCGTCCGCGTTGTACGTGTACACCAGCGTGGCGGTGATGCTCTCGGCGCGTACCATTCGCCCGGCGGCGTTATAGGTGTATGTGAAGGTGCCATCGGCAAGCAGGTTGCCGCGATTGTCCCAAGTGTGTACCACACCGTCCGCGTTTGTCAAGCGATTCGCCGCATCGTAGGCGTAGGTATGAACTGCGGTATCCGTCATCACTTCACGGTTGCCGGCAGGATCGTATTGGTAGGCTTCGCCCATGGAATATTCAACACCGATCATCCGCGAGGTAGATCGCAGGGTAGGTGATAACACAGTCAGCAAGCTCTATTTCTACAAGAATTATTCTTTACTCGCAAATGGATTGTCAGGCAATCCACTATACTTGGGTGATTCTCTCTTATAGACCATATCAGTAATCTCAAACAGTTTTTGAATTGGCTGCGAACACGAAGTCTCAGAGCAAATTGCTATGACATCCTCAGCTACGAAACTATGTACTCCTACTATATAGGAACCATCACTTTCTACCGTGTCAATGTTCTCCACTTCTTTAAACAAATCAATGACGGTCTGTAATTCATCATCAGTCAATCTGACTCCATAAGTTTCACCAATTCTCCAATAAGGATAATAGTGCCAGTACATGAAATGCTGGTTCTCAAGCAACAACAATATGTGGAATGAATTTGGGTCGGAATCTGGGTACCACCATATTACTTCAGCTAGTATTTTGGGATAATCGGGTGGAACAGGGGGGTATTTTAAAGACTTCTGCATTTCGTATGGCAAATCTGTTATCTCGAATGTTTTGCACATTATATCTTTTTCCGAAGTAGGAGTCATATCTTCATATTGCGGGTGTTTTGCACTGCATCCGTATGTCACTAACGTTAGACTCAAGACGAAACCCAATAGTATAATCTGTCGATAAGGCTTCATGTTTTGCTCCTGGTTTTTCATCGCTTTTTCCTCAATGTGAATTTGCAGTATTTTAGGGTCAAGTGGGTGATTTTGCATGGTTGTCATATTAGCTATAGATAAGGCTTACCACTTATACAAATCTTGAACTCTGGGAGCGTAGTTAGGGAGTTCGTCAGTTATCCCGCCCTCGGCGCCGATTTCTGGGAGGATTTCATCTGTAATTACCCACTTACCTACTGGAAAAGGGTGATCTTCGTCAAAGATCGCTTCATTTTCCAGTTTTACGTACCAGTTCCACTCTATCATGCCTAGCACTTTTTCGACATCACCAGTGTTGGAGCGCCAAATCAAGAAGGTCCTGAAATGGTCATTAATGGTGGCAGATTTATGGTGTTGTAGAAGAGGTTGGCCTGGTAAATCCCATAATTGGAGTGTCACTTTGCCAGGTGAAGACACAGAAACATTGTCTGCGCTTGGATATGGATTTCCCATATCAAGATAGAAGGTTTTGCCATCTCCTATGCTAGGGATGTTTTTCCCATCAAACCCTCTTGTAAAAGAGCGATGAGGACATACATTCTGAACCCACTCAAGTTTTCCTATGGACCCTGCTGGAACATTGACAATGGCTTCAATAAGAATGCCTGGGTCGCTTGGCCTGTCTGTTGCCATGCTAGGAGGTTTGCCCCATCTCAGGTACCAATCACCACTACCACTGGGGTCAGGATAGGGATCCAACTCGCCTATGTGTGTGACTTTGAGGTTCCCCTCCAATGTGGGTGTAATACATGGTGTTGGAGTCGATATCGGAGCTTTACAATCTTTACATTCGTCGCACGCCGTTAGTGCGCCTGCGACCAACAATCCCATGCACAACAACATCACCCACGGATACCCACCCTTGCGCTTTTTCCTCCCCGGCCACGTCTGGATGACCGCCAGCGGCAGCAACACCAGCCAAATGCCCAGGCTCGGGTCGAAATAACGCCCGCCCTTGTACAGCAGCCCCGTCGACCAATCATACACCCCGCCGCAGATCAGGTGACTGACCGGACCGTTTGGCCCTTCCAACACCGTCCCGTCGGGATCGAACAGCCACGCACTGATGATTGCCCCGTCCGCATCCACACCTTGCCGCACGTAGCCTTCCGCGTCGGGAAGATAGTACAGCGGTTCGTCATCGCGGAACTCGCCCAGACAGTCGTGGCCGTAGAGGTAGGAGACGGTGCTCGTCGGCGTGGTTTCGGCGAGGATGCGCTGCCCGGCGGCGTAGTCGAGGGTATAGCGGGTGATGGCCCCGGTCACGGAAAGCGCCACCCGTGCCCCAAGTCCATTATATACGAATTCGGTGGTGAGGGTAAAGACGGTAGCCTGCACCATCTGGCCGGCGCCGTCATAGGCAAAGGTACGGACAGGGATGCTGTCGATCCACTCGGTGAGCATCTGCCCGCGATTCGACCAGTCGTAAGTGTACGCACGCCCATCGCTCACGGCGCGGGCGGTGAGCCGGTTGGCGGCATCGAAGGTGTACGCCGTGACAACCGTACCGCTCAAAGGTGTGGTGCTGGTCATTGCCACACGGTTGCCCACCGCGTCATAGCGATAGGTGAAAGCCTCTCCGGTAGAATAGGCTGACACGATTTGACGGTTCAGCGCATCGTAGGTATTGATGATGATGCGTGTGACGCCGCCGACGCTCTCCGTGACGCGCGTGCGGTTGCCGGTGGCGTCCAGCGTGTAGGCGTAGCGGGCGAGGAGGGCGCCGTTGTGGGTGTGCGTCAGGGCGGTCAGGCGGCTGGCGGGGTCGTAGCCGTGGGTGGTGACGACGCCGTTGGGTAGCGTCGTGGCGTTCAGGCGGCCGGCGGGGTCGTAGGCGTAGGTGGTCGTGCCGGTGGCCCAGTCGGTGACCTGGATAAGGCGGTTGTCGGCGTCGAAGGCGTAGTGCGTGGTTGTGGGTTGGGCGTTGTGGGTGACGGTGAGGGCGGTGCGGTTGCCGGCCAGGTCGTAGCCGTATTCGACGACGCCGGTGAACGGGTCGGTGACGCGAATCACGCGACCCAGGTCGTCATATTGGTAAGTGGTCACGCCGGAAGTGTCGGTCATCATCGTGCGGCGGCCTAGAGCATCATACACATACTCCACGGTCGCATCAGAGTATTGGATTTCGACCAGGCGATTGAGGCCGTCGTAGACGTAGTGCGTGACCAAACCGTCGGCGTCGGTGACGACGGTGCGGCGGCCCAGGGCGTCGTAGGCGGTGAAGGTGCGGTTCCCCAGCGCGTCTTCGACGCTGACGGGGCGGCCCAAAACGTCGTAAGTGGTGAAGGACTGCGTGTAGGCGCGCGCGTTGGTGATGACGGTGCGGTTGCCGAGAACATCATAAGCATAGCGCGTCACGACGTTCGTCTCTTGATTCGCCGATTCGCCAATTCGCTGATTCTCCGTCACCGCACTCAGTCGATTGAGCGCGTCGTACGCATAAGCGGTGACGATGCCGTTGGCGTCGGTCATGGCCGTCTGAGCGCCCAGCGCGTTGTAAGCAAAGCGCGTAATCTGGCCCAACGGATCGCTCACCGCAATCCGCCGCCCCAACCCATCATACTCGTATGCCGTAATCTTGCCTCCTGCATCCTGCATCCTTTCCACCCGCCCGGCGGCGTCGTAGAATTGGCGCGTGATGACGCCCTCCGGCGTGACGGTCTCCACCTGGCGGCCCAGGGCGTCGTAGACGAAGGTGACCGTGTTCCCGCGCGGGTCGGTCTGGCCCACGCGCTGCCCCAACAGGTCGTAGTGGGTAAGGGTGGTCACGGGGAGCGCGCCCAGGTAGCGTGTCGTCGTCACCACGCGGCCCAGGGCGTCGTAGCCGAATTCGGTGCGGCGGCCCAGGGCGTCTACCGTGGCGCTGCGGCGGTCGTAGTCGTACTCCGTCACGGTGCAGAGGTTGGTGTCCGGTTGGACGGGCGGGAAGGCGCAGTCGCCCGCGTCCGCAATCGGCGCGCCGTCCCAGTTCGCCACGCTGAGGAAGGCGCGGCCGTAGGCGTCGTAGACGGTCAGGCTCGTCTGCCCCAGGGCGTTGGTGGTGGTGACTTGACGGCCTAGCTGATCGTAGCCGTAGCGCGTGCAGATGTTCTCGACGCCGGTGTTGGCGGCGGAGAGCACGCACTGGTCGGGCGACTGCAACGTCGCGGGATTCCAGTTCTCCACCCGCGCGGTCACGCGCCCGGCAGCGTCGTAGAAGGTGCGCGCCATCCGGCCCACCGCCTGCCCTGAGCTTGTCGAAGGGGTGTCGGTGACGATGACGGTGCGACCCACCGCGTCGTAGGCATACTGCGTGCAGAGGTTGGCGGCGCGGGTGGTGGGGAGCGCGGCGCACTCCGCGAGGGTCGTGCTGCCGTCCCAATGGGCGATGCTGCCCAACGTGCGCCCGGCGTCGTCGTACCAGGTGCGCGTCATCGCGCCCACCGCCTGCCCTGAGCTTGTCGAAGGGGTGTCGGTGACGATAATCGTGCGGCCCAGTGGATCGTATTGGTAACGGGTTTCCAGGTCGCGGTCGGGTTCGGCGGGGTCGAAGACGCCGTCTTCCCAGTTGCGCACGCTGCGCGCCAGTTGTCCAAGGGCGTCGTACTCGTTGTACGACACGGTTCCGGCGGTGTCGGTGATCCACGTCTGCCGCCCATTCAGGTCGTAGGCCGTCGCGCCGGAAGGTTGGCCCAACGGGTCCACGGTGTAGAGCAACTGCCCGGCGACATCGTAAACGTAGCGCGTCACGCGGCCCAGCGCATCCGCGACGGCCACGCGGCGGCCGTTGGCGTCGTAGTAAGTGTGGCTTTCAGCGACGTGCTCACCGGCGCTGGTGCGTGTGGTGATCTGGCGGCCCTCGGCGTCGTACACGTACTCGGTGACGACAGGCGCGGAATCGTCAGGACGCTGGACGGTGGTCGTGACCAGACGCCCGGCGGCGTTGTACGTCCGGTAGGTCGTCACCCCTACGGCGCTGGTGGTACTGATCACTCGCCCCATCACGTCGTACGAGGTATGCGTCACGTTGCCGTCGGGCGCGATCGTGGTTTGGGCGCGTCCCTGGACGTCGAAGGCGGTGTAGGTGGTGGTGAGCACCGTATCTCCGCTCAAACGCACCACCTGCGCGCGCAGGCCCGGTACCGGCGTCACGCCCGGCGCGAAGCAGGGGATCGTTGGCTCCTCTTCCCACGGACATTCGTCTTCGTACCCCGTCGTGTACGTGTACTGCGTCACCGTCCCGTCGCGGGCGGTCTCTTCGGCCAACAGGCCCAATGCATTGTAGGTGTAGTTCACGACCGGCGTGACCCACACGCCTGCTTCATCCTGGACTTGCGGGTAGGCGATTTGCACCAACTTCCCGGCGTCGCCCAGGCCGAGTTCGTAATCGTAGGTGTAGACGGTGGTTTGCCCCAGGGCGTCGGTTTGCGTCTTCACCTGCCCGTAACGCGCCTCGTAGGTGAAGGTCGTGCTCTGCATCTGCGCCGGGTCGCGCTGTTCTGGCGACAGGGTACACTGTTCCGCGCCCATCCGCGCGGCGTAGGTCGGGCGTCCGGCGTCGTCGTAGGTCGCCACGATGCAATCGCCTTCCGGCTGCACCAGGCCCGTGAGATTGTTGCTCGCGTCGCGGGTATAAACGGTGGTGCGGCCCAGAGCGTCGGTCTGGTCGGTCCACTGGCCCCAGGCGTTGGTGTGCCCGCTGCGCGCGCTGCCGTCGGCGTAAGTCACGCTATCCACAAGCAGCGTGGAGGTGGGTGCGGCGGACGACGGGTTGGCCGGCGTACCGGGCGCGGGATAGGGGTTGATCAAGCCCTGGCTGTCGCCGGGCGTAAAGGTGCGCGCGGTTTGGAGCATCGCCGTCTCTCCGGTGGCGGGCGTGTAGACGGTCGTGGCGGGCGCAATGGACTGTACCAGCCGCCCGTACTGGTCGTAGACGTAGCCGGTCACCTGTCCGAGCGGATCGACTTGTTGGGTGAGTAAACCGCGCTCGTCGTAGTAGAAGCGGCGCGCGCTGTCGTCCGGGAAGGTCACCTGCTCGAGGTTGCCTTGAGCGTTCACGGTGAACGCGGCAACCGTGTCGTCGTTGTAGGAGATGTGGGCGAGTTTGTCTCCGCTATAGGCATAGCTATAGGCAAAGGACCACACCCACGTTGGCGCATCCAGGCTGCCGCCCGGCGTTACGATCCCCATCGTCGCCAGCAGACCCTGATCACTGCCTTCACCTTCATCATTGTACGTATAGACGACAGCGTGCCCATCGGCCTCGAGGGTATACAGGTGGCGTCCCTCGGTGTCGAAAACGACCTGCCGCCCATCGGGGTAGGAGCGGGTGTACGTGTAGACCCCGTTGTGCTCGACGAAATCCAGCACGGTATGATCGACGGGCGTCAGATTGACGATGTCGTAGGCCAGGCTGCCCAGGTAAGAAGGCCGCCGCAGATAGGGCGTGAAGGTCTCCGGCGTTACGCCGGTACCGGCAATACTGTCGCCGGTCCCCAAAGGGTTGAAATCGGCGTTGTACGGGCCGGTCGGTGAGTTCCAGTAATTGTGAGTGGCGGTGACTACGCCCTGATAGGATGTCCCCACCCCTAATCCCCCGTCCCGGTTAGCGATAAAATTGCTCTCCCGAACGGTGAAACTCCCTCTCCATCCCCCGGTGTAGACATACAGCCCGTAGCCATTGCCCGCCAGGGTAAGATGATCCACAGCGACGTCCTTGTAATGAGGAAGTGTGAGCGCCAGTCCGAGATTGGCGCCCCGGATCGTTACGTAGGAGAGCCGGGGGATACTGGCATTCACGTACACGCCAAGCCATTGAGCGTTCGGATCTGCGCGTTCCAGAGTAATCGGGGCCGTCAGTGTGCCCATAGCCCACAGCGTCCCGCTCTGGCGGACGGTCAGGCCGCTCTGCGCCGTGAACAGGAGGCGCGCGCCGGGCGGTAGAGTCAGGGTGGCCGGCGCGTTTGCGCCGACGAAGACATCTCCCGCAATGCGATAGGGCAAAGCCGTCTCCCACACACTGTCGGCGTCCAGTTCGCCGCCCGCTATATCGATCCGGTTCACGCGATTGCCCGTCCAGACGTTGCCATCAGCCTGGTGGGCGAGAGGCAGCCGCGCGGCGTGAACATTGCCGCTCACCACGTTATCCTGAAACACCAGGGAAGTCGCGTTGTCCGCGCTCCATACGCCATAGCCCCGCGCGTTACGCGCCAACGTCGTACCCGTCACCACGACGTGGCCCGCGTTCTCCAGCCGCAGGCCGTGCCCCTGGTTGTATTGCGACGTGGCGCTGATGATGCGGTAGTGATCGCCGCCCCGGAGCTGGATGCCGTCGCCCACGTTGGACGCCGTCTGCACGTTGTACAACGTCAGGCTCAGGGCGTCGACGGCCAGAAGCCCCGGGCCGCCGCCGCCGCGAATCGTCAGGTTCTCCAATACCGGCGCAGCAGCGTCCACGTAGAGCATGGGACTGCGACGGCTGCCTCCGCCTTCCAGAACGACGTGCTGCAAGTGCGCCGCATCGCTGTTGAGCTTCAGATACCCCCAATGCCCGCCGTTGGTCGTGTTCGGCGCGGCCGACGCATAAGCGTGGTACAGCGCGCTGCTGGCGCCCCAAGCGCCCGCGCCGCCCAGCCACACGTCACCGGCGGCGCTCTGCACGACAACGTTCACCGCTTCCATACCGGTTTCATCCGGTGAGACGTGGGACCAGATCAGGCGGTCGGCGGAGAGGACGCTGGCGCCCGCGGCTGCTTCGCCGTACCCTACCCAGACCCGCCCCTGGCCGTCCACTGCGAGGCCGGTCACGGTATCGGTCAGCAAGTCGCTGTTGGCGGCAGTGTAGGTCAACCATTCCCCGCCGGTCAGATACACGCGCAGACCGGCGTTGGCGACCGCCATCCAGACGTTGCCGTCGCCATCCAGGGCTACATCGACGATGTTGTCGTTTGTATTGTACGAGGACCAGGTGTCGCTAACGGTGCGCTGCCACAACCCCGCGCCGGTCCCGAACCAGATGTTGCCCGCGTCATCGCTCGCCAGCGCCTGCACATCGCTCACGACCGTGTGCGACACCCAGGTTTGCGTAGCGGAGACAAACTGGTTGGCGCCCAGGGCGGTTCCCACCCACATATCGCCGCTGGCGGCATCTAGTTCCAGAGCGCGAATGTCTGTGTCAGGAAAGTCTTCCGCGTCGCCAAAACTCTGGGTCGCTGTGTCGAATACCCTGATACCCCCGGTGATCACACCGGTCGTAGTCCACGCAACCCATACCTGTCCCGCGGCGTCGACTGCTGCGCGGATTTCTGGGATATCCGCGTCCGTGCCGGTATAAGCAAAAAATGGATAATAATCATCATCCCAGGTTCCGGTGCGGTCAAGCTCGCGCAGAAATACCTCATAGTGGGGCCACTCTGAAGGACCCTGGTGGATGTATCCGCCTACCCAAACACTACCGTATCCATCCACAGCAAAGGTGCGCACTTCCTCATCAAAAACGTCCCCATTTAGAAAACCATCCTGTTCTTCCGCAGAGAGCGTGTACTGGTACGTCCTGGAATGTGTGTAGTCGCCGCTCGTATATGCGGAGAAAGTAATGGGCGTACTCGCGCTCCCGACCGCCTGCAATCCGCCGTCCACGATCATCCTTTGATCCTGATCCAACAACACCGTAACCCCCGGCTGGATGGTCAGGGTCACGCCGGTAGTGACGAGGACGTTGCCGGTGAGCACGTAGGGGCTGTTAGCCTGAGTCCAGACCGTGTTCTCTGTGAGTGTGCCGCTCACGACCGTGCCCGTTTCCGGGAACTGCGGCAGGCTGAATTCCACCGCCGGCCCCGCCACGAAGGGTTCGGGCACGTTGTATTGCGCCACGCCGGCCAACCGGTCCCGCGTCGCTGCATAATAGTGGGTCTGCTGGCTGCCATCGGTGACCAGGATGCGTCCCGCCTCGTCGGCGTACAACGCCTGGTATCCCTCGAGCGTCCAGCCGTGTCCAAACGGGCTTTCGGTCTGCGTGTTGAGCGCCACGTTACCCCGAACCCAATAATCCCTGGTAGCCGTCACCGTCACCCCGGTTGATCTGCTGAGATCAGGAGGGCCGCCAAAGGCGTTATTCGTGGCCCAGTAGTATTGCGGGGTATAGGGCACGCTCAGTTTGGCGGCATACGCATAGACGCCCGGCGGCAGCCTTTCGCCCAGCGCGTTGCGCCCATCCCACAGGTAGCGATAGCGACCCACCTCACCGTCACCGCCGGGATCGGCCGCAAAGGTATACCGGGCGGTCTTTTGCCCTTCGATGAACAGCTCGAACTGCACGTAGTCGCCGAGCGTCACCAGATTGGGATCGAAGTTCAAATCCAATTGAATATCGATCAGCGCCGTGGGATCGGCCCGCCGCGTGTCGTAGGTCAGGCCCGGGGCCACGGTTTGGCCCAAAACGTTCACCCCCGGCAGGTCGATCCACTCCTGTACCCGCCCGCTCTTGTACTCGATGAAACTGCCCGACTCACCCGCCGGACATTCGTCCCCCGAGCAGCCGTCGCCGTCGCTCCCTTGCGCCCCGTCCCATTCGACGTCCGGGGATGGCGGCGTCGGAAAGTTGCAATCGAAGTTGGAGAAGTGCGCTGTGTGCATCACCAGCCAATCCCCGGACGCATCGACCGTCCCTCTGCCAACGTGCTCCCACTGCAAGGTGCGCTGGTTCCAGTAGCCCAACGGGATTACGGTCCCCGGCGCAAAGCCCCGGTAGTTCTCCAGCCGCACGGTGATGGGCTGCGTGAAGGTGATCTCGGAATCCCCGCCCAGGTTGAAGGCGTAGGTCTCCATCGTGCCCGGCGGCAAGGCGCCGCTGGGCAGGAACTCGACGTGCGGGAAGTTCGTAGCCGTCACGGTCACGGTCTGGCCTGCCGCCAGGGCCTCCGGTGGGATTTCCACCACGATCGTTGCCCCGCCGTTGGTGCTGGTGTGCACGAAGGTCTGGGTGAGCGGCCCGGTGACGATGCTGGCCGTATCCGTGATCGCCGTCAGGTAGAGCGCGTTCACGGCGGTGCTGCGCCCGCGCACCACCGCTGCCTCGCGCTGCCCATAAGTGTAACCCGCTTTCTCGATGCGCAGCGCATAGATGCCCGTTTCCGCGATGGGGAAGGCGTAAAAGCCGGATGGCCCGCTCACCAACGTCCCTGCTACATCTTCGGTGACGACGCGCGTGGCGTTGTCCAAAGTCGCCAACGTGATGTGCGCCCCGGCCAGTCCCTCACAGGTCGTCAAATAGGCATCGCACGTCGCCGCGTCGTAGACGTGGCCGCTGACCCAGCCGGCGACGCCCTCCACCCACGGCGGTTCGATATCGCCCGCGCCCACAGGCACGTAGAACGTATTCCGGTCGCTGCCCGTGTGCCCAAACTCGTCGGCGATGGATACGCTCAACGTGTAGACCGTGTCCTCTGCCAGCGTGGGGAGTGTGCCATAAGCATAATCAGAACTAATGGAAAAGCCGTCCATAACGTCGGTCAGTACACCGGATGCATCCTCAATCCAGGCCGCAAAGCTTTCCGTATCGATACTCGCATAATAATCGTTGTAGGCGACCGTCACCATAGGCGCCAACGTGTAAATCGCCTGCCCATCGGGCGGCGTCTGAATGGCCACCATGGGGCCGCTCACGTCGACCTGCACGACCCGGCTCGCCGTACCGTAGGCCCCGGCGTCGTCCTGCGCCACGGCCACGATGGTCTGATTCCCTCCCGCCAACGTCAGGATGGCGCTGAAGGCGTCGCCGTCCAACACCGCCGGTACGTCGTTGACCCATACCTGGGTAACGCTGCCGTCATCGGCGACCTCGCCGCTCACGACGACCTCTGCGCTGCCCACGACGGCCCCTTCAGCCGGATCGGTAATGACGACCACCGGCGCGGCGTTCAACGCCACGACGGTAACGTAGTCCGCTTTGACCCGGCTGGCGCTGCCGCCGGGGCCGTGCGCCGTCAGGCTGACGGTGAAGACCCCGGTGCGCGTGTACGTGTGCGTGGGGTTTTCGACAACAGCCGTGCTGCCATCGCCGAAGTCCCAGGCGTAGCTCGCGGCGTCTGTGGAATGGCTGCTGAAGGTCACCGTCAGCGGGACGTAGCCGCCCAACGGCGTCCCCACGAAGTCCGCGACCGGGACCGCCGCTACGACGGTCACGGGCGTCGCGGCCGTGAGTGTATTGACGCTGTTCGTGGCCGTGACAACGGCCAGATACGTTCCGGCGTTGGCGTAGGTGTGGGCGACGGCAGCGCCACTGCCCATCGAACCATCGCCAAAGGCCCACGTGTAGCTGACGTTCTCACCTGCACTCACCGCGGCCCATAGCGCCGTCGCTTGCCCCAGCCACGTCGGGCTGTCGTTGGTCGCCGTCAAACCCGCAATCGCCTCGCCACCTCCTGCCGTCACGCTGACCTGCGTCGTGGCCGTGACGCTGTTCGTGCTGTTACCGGCGGTGACCACGGCGGTGTACGTCCCTGCCGCAGGATAGGCGTGCGTGGTTACAATCCCGTTCCCCGTCGCGCCGCTTGTGGTGAACGGAGCTGAACCATCGCCAAAGGCCCAGGTGTAAACGACGTTGCTGCCCGCGCTCACCGTCGCCGTGAGGGTCGTGGCCTGCCCCAGCGGCGTGGGACTGTCGTTGGTCGCCGTCAAACCGCTGATCGGCACGTCGCCGACGCTGACCGTCGTCGTCGCGGTGACAGTATTCGCGCTATTGGAGGCCGTGACCACCGCCGTGTAAAGCCCTACGTCGGGGTAGGTGTGGTTGACGGTTGCGCCAGCGCCGGTCGCGGCGTCGCCAAAGGCCCAGGTGTAGACGACGTTGCTGCCCGCGCTCACCGTCGCCGTGAGGGTCGTGGCTTGTCCCAACGCTGTAGGGCTGTCGTTGGTCGCCGTCAGGCCCGTGATAGGCACGTCGCCAACGGTAACCGGCGTCGTCGCGGTGACGGTGTTCGCGCTGTTGGACGCCGTGACCACCGCCGTGTAGAGGCCCACGTCGGGGTAGGTATGGTTGACGGTTGCGCCAACGCCGGTAGCGCCGTCGCCAAAGGCCCAGGTGTAGATGACGTTGCTGCCCGCGCTCACCGTCGCCGTGAGCGTCGTTGCTTGCCCCAACGCCGTGGGACTGTCGTTGGTCGCCGTCAAACCGCTGATCGGAGTCTCGACGACTACCGCCGTGCGGAAGTCGGTTTCCAGCCAGCCATTCCACGGCGCGTGCAACCAGCGTCCCGCCGGCTGGCCCAGGACGTTGTCCGGCGCGTACAACCACCGCACCCGCCAGTGATAGCCGGCGTCGGAGGCCAGCCCCGTCACATGCTGCGTCACCTCCGTCCCCGTCGCCCACAGCGCCGTCCATCCCGCACTCGTCCCTGCGACCACGCCGGTCGTCGCGGTGAAGGGTGTGCCCAGCGGCGCCACCTGCCACTGCAAACGCGCAGTGGCCCGCCCCAGCGGCGTCCTGCCCGTCAGCGCCAATTGCACGCCCGCCCCATCCGACTGCCCGCCGGGCGCGATAGGCGCCGTATCGTCCAACCGGCGCTGCCGGGGGCGCGCGCCCAACCCGCCGCTGCTGCCGTTGCCGTAGTAGAGGGCGGCGTAGCCCTCGTCCATCTGCCGCCAGGTGCTCTCGTACCATCCGGCGCCCACGATCACGTCGGCATAGCCATCGCCGTTCACGTCCCCCGCCGTGCCTACCGAGCCGCCAAAGCTGGCCAGGGCCTGGTTGGACTCCGCCGTCCAGTTCGGTGTGGTCGCCAACCCCGTTGGCCCGCCCAGGTAGAGGTAGGCCCGTCCCTCGCCCAGTTGCCCGTTGCTCTCGAATTTGGCCCCGATGATGACATCGGCGTAACCGTCGCCGTTTACGTCGCCCGCCGTGGCCACCGCCGTGCCGTAATTGGCCCCGGTCGCGTTGCTCTCGTTCACCCAGTCCGGCGTCGTACTCAAGCCATCGGCGGACCCGTAGTAGACGTACGCGCGGCCCTCGTCTATCTGCCCGTTATCGTAGCCATAAGCGCCGATCACGACGTCGGCGTAGCCGTCGCCATTGACGTCCCCCGCGCCGGCCACGGCGTCGCCCAGATAGGCGTTCGCTTGCCCGCCCACGACGGCCCAGGCCGGCGTGCTACTCAACCCTTCGGCGCTGCCCAGGAAGAGTTCCGCCCGGCCCTCGTTGCTGTACGTACCGTCGTACAAATAGGCCCCCACCAACACGTCGCTGTAGCCATCCCCGTTGACGTCCCCGGCGCTGTTCACCGCCACGCCATACTGGGCGTTAGCCTGGTTGCCCTCCGCCATCCAGTTGGGTGTGGCGCTCAGTCCCGCAGCGCTTCCGTGGTAGACGAAGGCGGCGCCCTCGTCGGTTTGGCCGTTGTCGTAGGCGTAGGCCCCCACGATGACGTCGGCGTAGCCGTCGCCGTTCACGTCGCCGGCAGTGCTCACCCAGTAGCCGAACTTGCTGTTGGCCTGGTTGCTCTCCACCTGCCAGGCTGGCGTAGAATTCAGCCCCCCGGCGCTGCCATAATAGACGAAAGCTGCGCCCTCCGCAGTCTGTCCATTGCTGTAGCCGTCGGCGCCGACGATGATGTCGCTGTACCCGTCGCCGTTCACGTCCCCGGCCGTCCCCACCGACACGCCGAAGTGCGCGTTGGCCTGGTCGATCTCCAGAACCTGGTGCGGCGCGTCGTTCAACCCGGTGGCCGCGCCCAGGAAGACGTAGATCCGCCCTTCGTTGGTCTGCCCGTTATCGTAGTCCGGCGCGCCCACCACGACGTCGGCGTAGCCATCGCCGTTGATGTCGCCCGCCGTCGCCACGGCGTAGCCCAGGTGGGCGTAAGCCTGATTCGCTTCCAGGGTCCATCCGGGGCTGGCGGCTACGTCCAATGCGCCGCCGCGCATAACGTAGGCGCGCCCCACGTCGCTTTGCGCGCCGTCATACCCCGGCGCGCCGGCGATGACGTCGCTCCACCCATCGCCGTCCACGTCCCCCGCCACACCCACCGCCGCGCCCAACCGGGCGCCGGCCTGGTCGCTTTCCAGCGACCAGACGCACGCGCTGCTCAAACCCGCTGCGCTGCCGGTGTAAACGCAAATCCGGCCCTCGTCGGTTTGTCCGCCGTCATATTCGGGGATGCCCACCACCACATCGGCGTAGCCATCGCCGTTCACGTCCCCCGCCGGGCCGACCGCCGCGCCCAGGAGCGCCCCGGCCTGGTCGCTCTCCGCCGTCCAGGCGGCGCTGGATCCCAGCCCTGCAGCGGAGCCGTGGTAGACGAAGGCGCGCCCCTCGTCGGTTTGCCCGTTGTCGTAGGCCGGCGCCCCGACGATGATGTCGGCGTAGCCATCGCCGTTCACGTCCCCCGCCGGCGCTACCGCCGCGCCAAAGGACGCGCCGGCCTGGTTACTCTCGGCAGTCCAGTCGGCGTTGGCGCTCAACCCTACACTCGAACCGTGATAGACAAAGACCCGCCCCTCGCCGGTCTCGCCGTTGGTGTAGCCCGGCGCGCCCACGATCACGTCGGCGTAACCGTCGCTGTTCACGTCCCCGGCGCCTGCTGCCGCCGCGCCGAAGTAAGCCCCGGCCTGGTCGCCGGCCGCCGTCCAATCCGGCGTGCTGCCCGGCCCATTGGCAGAGCCGTGATAGACGAAGACCTTACCTGTGTCCGTAGCGCCGGCGTCGTAGTCCGGCGCGCCGATGATGATGTCGCTGTAGCCGTCGCCGTCGACGTCTCCCGCCAAACGCACGGCGCCGCCGAAGCGCGCGCCGGCCTGGTCGCCAACCGCCGTCCAATCTGGGGTAGCGCTCAAGCCGTCGCCGGAGCCAAAATAAACGTAGACCGCGCCCACGCCGGCTTGGGCGTCATCGTAATCCGGCGCGCTCACGATGAGATCGCCATACCCGTCGCCGTTCACGTCCCCCGCCAGGCTGACGCCGGCGCCCAGGTGCGCGCCGGTCTGGTTCCCCTCCGCCGTCCAGCCGGCCGTGGTGCTCGGACCGTTGGCAGAGCCGTAGTAGACGAAGACTTTGCCCGCGCCGGGTTCACCGTCGTCGAAATCCGGCGCGCCGATCACGATATCGCTGTAGCCGTCGCCGTTGACGTCCCCCGCGGCGCTGACGGCGGCGCCAAAGCCGGCGCCCGTCTGCGGCCCTTCCACCGCCCAGTCCGGCGTGGTGAAGAGCGGGTCGATTGTCAGTGGATATACGGCGTGCGCCGCGTCAACGACTAGGCGGATGTGCGTCTTCTCCAGTTCCAGGTAGGCCGGCAGCGCTGCGCCCGTGGCATCGTAAGCGTGTACCTCGCCATACCGCAGGACGCGCACCCCCGCCGCCGTGAACTCGACCGCCGCCCCTTCCTCGACCAGATGGGCTTGCAGATCGCCATCGTAGACCATATCGATGACCAGCCGGGCGCCGTCACCGGACGGGCCGCGAAACAGTGTGAAGCCCTGCTCCAGCCCGCCGCTGTGGTTGACGTACCACTCGACCAGATCGCCCCGGTCGTACTGCACGCCATTCCCCGCAACCTCCAGTTTGGCGTCCGTCGCCCGCTGCGTCACGCCGGTAGCGCCATAGCCGGTCACCGCGAGGTTCAACATCCACGCCGGCCCCGTCGTTGTGCGTGGGACGAGGTGCAGGCTATCCGGCGTGAAGTAAGCGCGCAGGTTCTGGGCGCGGTTGGGCGCCTGGTAAGCCGCGCGCGCGTCGGCTAGTGTAGTTGTGTCTTGCCAGGTCACCTGATACTCCGCACGCGCCACGTCCGCGGTGATTCTGTCCAGCCAACCGGGCGGCGGGTCTTGTGTGGGAGTTTGCGGCATTGCCCAGGTCTTCGTCACCAGGGGCAAACGCAAAGGGGTCAATGGCGCCTCCGGTGCGGATGCGCGCAACGCCTCGAGGGGCGTCAAGGTCAGCGTCAGCGAGACGAGCAGCAGCATATTCAGCCAGATATGACCGCGGCGTGTGGCCTTCATGTGTACCTCCAGAAACGATGTTAGACATAACAATGATGTACGTACTTATCCTGAAAGCCACATTATCTGACGCGACACCAACGCACTATTCGGGTAGACCTGCGGAGAACAACCTTTGGTTGTACGCGCCGTTCTGTGATCCCTGTTGATACACCTTGCCGGCGAATAGCAACCTCTATTATTTTAACCGCAGTTTGTCGCCAAGTCAATACCGTAAATTGAGTACTCTTGGTTCGCTTATTTTCCAGTGAGTTTCCGAAATTC
>MTKY01048763.1_pt1 | contig 16297 bp, 17 predicted proteins | sample 1042731 | NCBI WGS metagenome assembly MTKY01 (sample SAMN06212206, study PRJNA360538) | anaerobic digester metagenome | biome: Wastewater treatment plant; material: sludge; isolation source: anaerobic digester fed with sludge from wastewater treatment plant | place: Denmark: WWTP Soeholt ... | reverse complement strand
GGCGCTGTTGCAGAAGGTGTCGCCGCGGTTGGTTTTGTTAATGCCCATAAGGTCGTAATAGGGGTAGATGCTGGTCCAGGCGGGGTCGATATAGACGGGGTAGACGCGGGCGGGGTCGGCCAGCCAGGCGGGGTCCGCGCAGATGGTGAGGTTGGCCTTGCCGTCCTTGTCCTTGGTGATGTCCATGGAGACGTCGCAGGAGACGGCGGGGCCGCTCTCTTCCGCGCCTACGTTTGAGTCCATCATTATCGGGGCGGTGATCACGAAAAGCTCCCTGCCGTCGTCCTGGCTTATCACGCGCAGGTTGCCGGCCTCGTCTTTCTCCAGGTCCACGCCCTCGGTGTCCAGCTTGAAGGTGAAGGTGTTGGGGGATGCCGGTGAATCCAGCTTGATGAGCTGCTCGATGGTGGAGCCGAAGACGAGGAACTCCAGGCTGTAGCCGCGCTTGCTGTCGTAGTAATAGGCCTGGTTGCCCTCGGCCACGCAGGCGAGCTCGGATGGGGCCTCGGTTTCCGGGGTCTCCTCCGGGGTCTCGGGCTTGCCGCCTCCTGGGTTCAGCTTAGCGACCATTCAAGAAAGAAAGTCCTTTGTTGGGATTCTATATCTTCTTTTACAGCCGCCAAGCAACGGCCCCATCTTTCATGCCGGGGTTAATGTCCAGAATCTGTTTGAAGAATGTGAGCGCCAGGCGTGCAGGCAATGAAACGCACATGGATGTTAACCATCCATGTGCGCGGATGCAGCTGGTCGCTTATTCGTTTACGCCGGAGAACAGGTCCGCAAAGCGGTTGCGCAGCTCCAGCTTGCGCACCTTGAGGGTCATGCCGTAGGGCATCTCCTCCGGCGTGATGATGCGCACGGCACGCGGGCTCTTATAGCCGGCGATGTTCTGCTTGCACCAGGCCAGGATGTCTTCCTCGCTGGCTTTCGCCCCCGGCTTGAGGGTGACCACGGCGAGGGGCACCTGTTTCTTCAGGGGGTGCGGTATCCCCACTACCGCGGCGTCCGCGATGTCGGGGTGGTTCAGCACCTCTTTCTCCACCTCCACGGAGAACACCGAGTAACCGCCGACCTTGATGACGTCCTTCACGCGGTCCACGAAGTAGAGGCGGCCGAGCTTGTCCTTGCGTCCCACGTCCCCGGTGCGCAGCCAGCCGTCCTGGATGAGCTCGGCGGTGGCCTCCGGGTTGCCCCAGTAGCCCTTGGTGATGCCGGGGCCGGAGACGGCCACCTCGCCCACCTCGCCCGCGGGGAGCTTCCGGCCGTCCTCGTCGACGATGCGCACGCGCACCGGCGGCAGCGGCCATCCCACGCACCCCCGGGGATACTTGAGCCCCATGATGGCGATCTTCAGGGTGGCGATGCCCGCCAGCTCCACCATGCCGTAGACCTCGGTGAAGAACGCCTTGGGCTTGTAGGGCCCCAGTTCGAAGAGGGTCCCCTTGGAGCGGAAAGCCTCCGCGTACTCCTCGGGCATGGCGTCGGCGGCGCTGCCGAACATCTTCAGGCTCGAGAGGTCGTATGAGTCTATACCCTCGGCGAGCATCATGGCGTACATGGCGGGCACTCCCACGAAGAGCCCGATCTTCTCCCTCTGCATGGCCTCGAGCACGGCCCGGGGCTCGAAGTGGCGCATGTAGTAAGCTCGCAGCCCCACGCAGGCGCCGATGATATAGCAGCCGAAGCCCATGACGTGTGCCGCCGGGAGGCAGAAGAGCCCGGAGAAGCTCGGACCCACCGGGATCACGGCGGCGCCTATCTTCTGCGCCGTGAGCAGGCAGCGCGAGGTCATCACCGCCCCCTTGGGGAAGCCGGTGGTCCCCGAGGTGTAGAAGATGGCCACCTCCCGGTCGGGGTCCAGCTTCTCCCCCTCCCAGTCCGCCGCCGCGCTGATGGCCTCGTCCAGGGAGTCGAAACCGTCCAGCATTTCCTCCTTCGGGCCGGCCATGATCCACTGCTTGATGCCCGGGATCTCGTCCTTGCTCCCGATGTTCCCCTGGAAGACCTCCCTGTCCACGATGATGCGCTCGGCGCCGCAGTTCTCCATGATGTAACGCATCTCCCTGCCCTTGAGCATGTAGTTCATGGGCACGGCGATGGCGCCCGCACGCGCGATGGCGAAGATTGCCATGGGCAGGTCGCCGTTGTTGCCGGTGGATATGCCCACCCGTTCCCCCGGGCGTACGCCCAGGTCGCGCAGGGCCGAGGAGACCTTCTCCACGAAGCGGGCCGCGTCTCTATAGGACATCTTCTTCAGCGGGAAGTCCTGGTAGCGCAGCGGCTCGTGCAGGGTGCTGAAGGGCTTGTCCCCCCTGAGCTCCGCCATGCGGTCGTGAAAGTTGCCCAGGGTCAGGTCTCTCTGCATCGCCAGGTTGAACTTATCTGGTAGTAACCTCATCCTCATTCCCCTTTCCGCGCCCACGAACAATAATGCCGGAGTTGTCCGAAAATATACTTACACTACATCATTCCCTTGTCAAAACTCCGCGTGTCGGAGTCCACGCGCCTGACGCGATGTGCTATATTGAGAATCGACATCACGTCGAGGAGAGCGCCGCGTACCCATGGCAACACCCTCGTGAAGGAGAGCGCGGATGACGGCCAAGCGCAGCAAATCCGACATCACCCGGGCAAGGCTGACCGTGGCGGCCCGCGAGGTCTTCGTGGAGAAAGGCTATCACCGCACCAAGGTGGTGGACATCATCGAGAGGGCGGGGTGCGGGCACGGCACCTTCTACGACTACTTCAAGAGCAAGGACGAGGTGCTCATGGCCATCCTGAGCGAACTCATCCGCGAACTCGACCGCCTGGGAGAGTCCTCCCGCATCCTCATGGAGCGCATAGCTTTCGACGACTACGACGCCATACGCATCCTCCTGCAGGGGATCAGCGACATCTTCGGCCGCCACGGCGACCTCAACAACGTGTACATAGAGGCCGCGCTGGAGAGCGCCGTCTTCAGCGACGTCTTCAACCGCTTCCTCGGCGTCTTTTCCGGCATCCTCGAGGGCAAGATACGGCAGATGAAGGAGGTGGGGAAATGCGAGGGGATCGAACCGCGCATCGCTTCCCAGATACTGGTGACTCTGGTCGGGTTCACCGCATACGGCCGCCAGGCCGGCTTCATCGAGGGCGATAACGACCGGGTCACCGAGAACCTGGGCCTGCTCGTCTTCCGCGCCTTGAACTATTGATACGCCGCGTCCCGGCCGGTACGCGTCCCCCGGCTTTTTACGCCCCTCGCGCCGAAGCCCCCGCTTCGAGGAGCCCTTCCCGTGCCGGCGGCGCATGGGCGGGCGCTGCTTCTCTAAACCGTCCGGCTTTCAAAGGTCGAGCAGGTCCAGGTACCAGCGGCCGTTCTCGCGCACCAGGGGGATGCGAATAGCCTCCGCCTCGCTCATCGTCATCTCCTCGCCGCCCGCGCCTGCGAAGGTGCCCCAGACGTAAACGGCGGCCCTGTCGCCTTCCGTCTCCACGCCGTATTCCGCGGCCACGACCTCAGCGAAGGGTATGTCCTCCAGGAAACCGGCGATGAGCACCCCGCCCAGGATCTCGTCGTCGGAATCCGGCATCTCCGCCCTCGCCTGCGCGAGAAAGGACGGGGCGACCAGGCCCGCGAACTCGGCCCGCTCCCCGGCCAGCGCCGCCCGCAGGGTCCTCTCCGCCACGAGTTCCTCCGGGACACGGGCCTCTCCCTGGCCGCCGCAGCCGGCGGCGAAAAGGATGAGCGCCACGCACCACAGAGCGACACGAGGGAGCGCAGGGAAGCCCGCGCCGCCTCCCGGGTGCAGGCGTAAGGTGCGAACGCGGCGCGCGTTGCGGGTGCGCGCTGCGCGCGAGGTGACCTCGAGCGTCATGGCCGCGTCAACCTCCTTCGTCCCCGCGTGAAACCATCCGGGTCACGAGCCCCAGATGGTCTCCTCCGACACCTTCTTCCACTCGCCGTTCTCCCTGCGCAGCAGGTAGCGCACGCCGGACCCCGAGAGCGGGTTGTAGAGGGAGCCTATCTCCACCACCGCCTCTCCCGCGTCCGCGTCGGCCTCGGCCACGGTAACGGAATGCTGGCTGTAGGTCCACATGCTCGCGTCACCGCCCTCCCTTCGCGCGGCCAGTTCCTTGAATTCCTCCAGGGTGATCTCGGTGAGGGGACCGCCCTCCCATTTCCAGAAGCGGAGGCCCAATTCCTCGGGGGAGACGTCGGCCATGCCGGTCGATCTCCTCATCCATTCCACGATGAAATCGGAGTCGCGCATTTCGGGGACGAGGATGTTCTCGATCGCGTATTCGGCCACCTCCTCGTCTATCCCCGGCTTCTCCCCGGGACCGCAGCCGGAGGAGAGGAGCGGCGCCTGCAGGAGCAGCAAGAGCGCCATCGCCATCAATCCCGCTTTTTTCATGCCCCCATTATAGCGGAAGCCGCGCGGGCCGCACGGCGGGCTTCGCGGGCCCTGAGACGCCGCTCCGCACGGCCAAAGCGAGGGAACCCATGGGGGCTCCCTCGCATGAACAGACTCGCGGCCTCGCTTGCCGGTTCTTCCCCGTTAGACGTCGCTCAGCTTGCCGTTGTGATAGTCGTCGTAGGCGGAGAGGTCCAGCATGCCGTGGCCGGAGAAGTTGAAGAAGATGCACTTGGACTCGCCGCTCTCCCGGCACTTGACCGCCTCGTCGATGGCCGCCTTGATGGCGTGGGCGGTCTCGGGGGCGGGAACGTGCCCCTCGGTACGCGCGAAGGTTACCGCGGCTTCGAAGACCTCCACCTGGTGATAGGTACAGGCATCCACCAGCCCTTCCTTGACCAGCAGGCTGACGATGGGAGCAGCGCCGTGATACCTCAGGCCTCCCGAGTGAGACGGCGGCGGGATGAACTCGTGGCCGAGGGTGTACATGAGCAGGAGCGGCGTCATTCCGGCGATGTCGCCAAAGTCGTATTCGTACTTGCCGCCGCTCAGGGTGGGGCATGAAGCAGGCTCGACGGCCAGGATGCGCACGTCCTTCCCCGCCTTTACGTCGTTCACGAAGGGAAGCGCCGTGCCCCCGAAGTTGGAGCCGCCCCCCACGCAGCCGATTACCACGTTGGGATAGTCATCGAACAACTCGAAGGCCTTCTGGGCCTCCTGGCCGATGACCGTCTGGTGCAGGAGCACGTGGTTGAGCACGCTTCCCAGGCTGTACTTAACATCGTCCCCCTCCAGGGCCATCTCCACCGCCTCGGATATGGCCATACCGAGGCTTCCCGACGTCTCCGGGTCCTCGGATAGATATTTTCTGCCGGTTACTGTCAGTTCACTCGGGCTGGGCACCACGTTGGCTCCCCAGGTCTCGATGAGCATGCGGCGGTACGGCTTCTGGCGGAAGCTCGATCCCACCATGAACACCTGCAACTCCATGTCGAAGAAGCTGCACCCCATGGCCAGGGCGCTTCCCCATTGCCCGGCTCCTGTCTCGGTGGTGAGCTTCCTGACTCCTTCCTTCTTGTTGTAATAGGCCTGGGCCACGGCGGTATTGGGCTTGTGGCTCCCCGCCGGGCTCACTCCCTCGTGCTTGTAATAGATGCGGGCGGGAGTCTGCAGGTACCTCTCCAGGCGGTCTGCGCGCACCAGGGGGGTAGGCCTCCAGATGCGGTATACCTCCCTTATCTCCTCCGGTATCTCGATATAGCTCTCGGGGCTCATCTCCTGCTCGATCAGGCCCATGGGGAAGAGCGGCGCCAGATCATCGGGCGTTATCGGCTCCTCCGTAGCCGGGTGGAGTGGCGGCTCCAGGGGCTTGGGCAGGTCGGGAAGGACATTGTACCAGGCTTGCGGCAGGTCCTTCTGTGCCAGCGTGATCATCTTCGGTCTCTCGGCCATCGTCTTACCTCCTGTTCTTTCAGCCCATAGAAAACGGCCACGGAGCTGTCCTCTCCGTGGCCTGTTGATGCCTGCCCTTGACTACCAGACGCGGGGTGGGCAAACACCGCCACGGCGGGCCTGCCACCACCAGAGGGATCCCCCTTCTCTATGCCTGATAACCGTTTTCACCATACGATCCTTTTTCGTTATGCATTCGACGTGCATAGATTATCGTTCCCACCTGCGCCATTGTCAAGACGGGGACGGGGCGCCGGGTATGCGGCCGGCCCTCGCCTCCCGCTTCAGGGCATCGGCGGCCGCGTGTGCCTTCCTCTGGGGCTCAGGCAGCCTGTAGCCCCGCAGGCAGTCTAGCACCAGGCGCAGCGAGGTGGGCAGGTCCACCAGGTGACCCACGGACACGTAGAGGGGCTTGACCGCGCGGCGGGTACGCAGCACCGCCCCCACCGTCCGGCCCTCGTAGACCAGGGGCTCCCAGTCCCCGACCTCCGGGCCCGGCTCCGCCGCCTCGCCCACCAGCCGGGACTTGGCGCAACCTATGGCGGGTATGCCGGTGAGCACGCCCAGATGCGAGGCCAGTCCGAAGAAGCGGGGGTGCGCCAGCCCCTGCCCGTCCGCGAAGATGAGGTCGGGGGTCCTCTCCAGGGATTCCAGGGCGGGCAGCAGGGCGGGGAGTTCCCGGAAAGAGAGCAGGCCGGGCACGTAAGGAAAGGGGACCCGCAGCGCGGAGGTGCGCACCTCCAGCACCTCCATGCCGGGATAGCCCATGAGCACAACGGCTCCCAGGGCCAGTCTGCTCTCGCGCAGGTAGGAGATGTCGGTCCCGGCCACGGTCTTCACCTGCGACGGGTCCAGGGCCGGCTCCTCGCGCACCTCGCGGCGCAGTTCCTCCTGGAGCGCCCTGGCCTCGGCCACGCTCACGTCCAGGGGATGGCGTAAAGGTATGCGCATCGCGATTCGGGGCTCAGCACCCCTCTTCGTGGCGGGGGTTCTTGCGGATGACCTTCAGTGCGTTGGTAACCGCGACGGTGATATCCGCCTTGAACTGACTCTCCAATTCGTTGACCTTGGTATAGACATACCCCATGTCGGTCACCACGTATTTGGGCGGGAGGTGGTTGAGGGCAAGCGCCTTGACGTCCATTTTGCACCTTTCGCACCTGCAGATATCGTCGCGGTCGGCGAGGATCTCCTCCAGGGTCCTGTCCACCGCCTCCTCCATGTAATTGGTCAGAAGCACGGGGCACCTCCTTGTTGCGGTCGCGCAACCTCATTCTATCCTATTATGAACTCCTATCCATAGTGCGGCGTGCGGCCCCCCCCGCTCACTCCATTAGCATGTGGGGCGCCCGGATGCTATAATCTCTTCTTGTGCTCGACGCTGCTCCTGCTCCCGGCAAGGACCGGGGGCCGCTAGACCAGAGGAGGTGAAGATGCGCGAATACGAGCTCATGTACATCGCAAGGCCCAACCTGGAACCCGAGCAGTACGAGGCCCTGCAGGAGAGGGTCACCACGCTGATCGCCCGCGGCGGCGGCGAGACCACCGGCGTGGACGTGTGGGGGAAAAGGAGGCTGGGCTACCCTATCAAGCACGAGACGGACGGCCATTACGTCGTGCTCACGTTCAAGGGCGGCGAGGAACTCGTGAGGGAGCTGGACCGTGTCCTCTCCATCACCGACGAGTTCATACGCTTCAAGACTTTCCGGATCGACCACCGGAAGTGAACGGCGCGCTCCCCGACCGCGCACGCCACGAGTGTCATTGCCTTTCGGTACACTAAAGGGCGTAGTCGGACGGAGCGATAGAGGAGGATATCATGGCTGGCTTGAACAACGTGGTGTTGATCGGGAACCTGACGCGGGATCCCGAACTCAGGTACACCCCGAGCGGGTTGCCGGTCGCGACGCTGCGCCTCGCCGTGAACCGCAACTTCACCAACCAGCAGGGAGAGATCGAGACCGATTTCTTCAACGTCGTCGTCTGGCGCAACCAGGCGGAGAAGTGCGCCGAGTACCTCAGCAAGGGGCGCCAGGTCGCCGTGACCGGCAGGCTGCAGAGCCGGAGCTGGGAGGGGAACGACGGCCAGAAGAGGTCCGCTGTTGAGGTCGTTGCCGACCGCGTCGTCTTCCTGGGGCGCCGCGACCGGCAGGACGGCGGCATGGGCGACATGGTCGAAGTGGACCTCACGGACGGAGACCTCTCCACCGACCTGGAGGCCCGCGTGGAGGACGAGGTGGTCTTCTAGGGAAAGGCGTGACGGCAAAAGGAGAACGTGATCTGCAACTGGAGGAAAGATGAGTCCGAACCACGGTAGAAAACCCGGAGGCAGGGAGAAGAGGTCCCGGGAGGGTTACGCCCGCAAGCCGCGCAAGAAAGTCTGCTATTTCTGCTCGGAGAAGATGGACCATATCGACTACAAGGACGTCTCCCTGCTCAAGAAGTACGTCTCGGAGAAGGGGAAGATCCGCCCGCGCCGCGTGACCGGCAACTGCTCCCAGCACCAGGCCAGGCTGGCCATGGCCGTCAAGAGCGCGCGGGAGATGGCCCTTCTCCCCTATACCTCGCGCCAGGGGGAGGTCAAGTAGGGGCGCCGCGAAAACGGCCTGGCGGCGGGCCCGCGTTTTGTTATACTGATTAAGGTTCGATGCCCCGAATGACAAGGAGTTCGTTTTGAAGGTTATCCTGGTAGCGGACGTGGAGGGCCTGGGATACCGCGGCGACATGGTCGAGGTGAAGGACGGCTACGCCAACAACATGCTCATCCCCAGGGGCCTCGCCGTGCGTTCGACCAAAGGCAAGGCAAAGGAGGCGAACCAGCTCGCCAGGGAGAAGATGGCAAAAGCCGACCGCGAGCTGAAGCGGGCGGAGGATACCGCCCAGGCCATAACCGGACACACCTTCGAGGTGCCCGCCAAGGCCGGGGAAGAGGGCAAGCTCTTCGGGACCATCACCTCCAAGGACATAGCCGCCCTGATCGAGAAGGAGCTGCGCGTCGAGGTGGACCGCAAGAAGATCCACCTGGACGAGCACATAAAGACGGTGGGATTTCACGAGGCGCGCATAAAACTGCACCCCCAGGTCGAGGCCATCGTCCACCTCAAGGTAGTACCGGAATAGAAGGTTTGAGATGCCGGGGCGCCTCGGTGCTCCGGTTTACGAAGGGCAATGGGGATGAGTACCGTAATCCAGGCTTTTGACCGCCACGACCACCTGCCGCCGCACAGCCTGGAAGCCGAGGAGTCGGTGCTGGGCTCGATGCTCCTCTCGCAGGAGGCCATCGCGGAAGTCTCCGAGGTCCTCACCGCGCAGGACTTCTACAAGGAAACGCACGGCATCATCTTCGACACCGCCTTCTCCCTCTATGCCTCGGGCGAGCCCGTGGACCCTGTTACGGTGGGCGAGTCCCTGCGCGCACAGGGGAACCTGGAGAAGGTGGGAGACCGCTCCTACATCCTCAATCTCATGTCCTCGGTCCCCACCCCGGCCAACGCCCGCTATTACGCCGAGGTCGTCGCCCGCCTCGCCACCTACCGCCGCCTCATCGCCGCCGCCTCCAAGGTCGCCGCAGTCGGCTACCGCGCCCCCGAGGAACTCGCGGAAGCCCTCGACGAGGCTGAAGACGCCGTTTTCAAGGTGGGCCAGCGCAAGCGGCGGGAGAGCATCAAGCCCATACAGGAACTCATGGAGAGGACCTTCGAGGACCTGGAGAAGATCGCCGACGGGACGATGGATACCGGCATCAAGTCCGGGTTCACCGACATGGACAGGCTCACCATGGGCTTCCAGCCCTCGGACCTCATCATCATCGCCGCCCGGCCCTCCATGGGCAAGACCTCCCTGGCGCTGAACATCGCCGACCACGTGGCGGTGGAGGAGAGGGTACCGTTGGCCATCTTCAGCCTGGAGATGAGCGCTTCGGAGCTGACCAAGAGGATGCTGTGCTCGCGCGCCCGGGTGAACAGCCAGCGGCTCAAGTCCAGCTTCAAGGAAGACGACACCTGGCAGCGGCTCTCCGAGGCGGCGGGCGATCTCACCTCAGCATCCATCTTCATCGACGATAACGCCGACATCGGCATCATGGAGCTGCGCTCCAAGATCAGGCGCCTCGCCGCCCAGCACGATATCGGCCTGGTGATCGTGGACTACATACAGCTAATGGCCTCGGACCGCCGCCTGGAGAACCGCGTGCAGGAGATCGCCTCCATATCCCGCGGGCTCAAGATCATCGGGCGCGACTTCAACATCCCCGTAATCGCCGTCTCACAGCTCTCGCGCGAGCCGGAGAAGCACAACCGCGCCCCCATCCTCTCCGACCTGCGAGAGTCGGGAGCCATCGAGCAGGACGCCGACCTCATCTTCTTCATCCACCGCGAAGAAGGGCGGGACTTGGACGACACCGAGGCCAGGGCCAGGGTCAGGGTAAATCTCGCCAAGCATCGCAACGGCCCCACGGATTCATTTGAATTGACGTTCAACGCCCAGCACGCGCGCTTCCTCAATTTCAGCCGCAGGGAGCCGGGAAGCTAGCCCAGTATCTTCTTCGCCAGGTCCATGTCCAGGGGCATAAAGCCCTCGGCGCTATCCTCGTACGCCAGGCTCAGGGCGCCGTTCTCGCACCTCTCCACGCAGAGCTCGCAGCCGTAGCATCTCTCGGGATGATAGGTGCGCTCACCGCCCGCGACCTCGATGGCGCCGAAGTGGCAGGCCTCGGCGCAGGCCCCGCAGAGCCTGCACTTCTCCATGTCGCGCTCGACCTTGTAGCCGGAGGGAGAGTACATACGGATGTCCTGCGCGCCCCTGATCCGCTGCGCCAGGGCGGTGGCCTTCATGGAGACGCAACACCTGGGGCAGCAGTTGCAGAGCACGCCCATGCCGCCGCCGGTGGCCACCTTGAAAAAGGCCTGGTTGATGTGGCCGGTCCTGCGGTGCTCGTCGATGATCTCGAGGGCCTCCTCCCTGGTGATGCGGCGCACGTTGTATTTCCCGCAGTGCTCCATCCAGAAATCGACCACCGGCCTTCCCACCGCGATGCATGAGGCAATGGGCCGGCAGGGGTCCTTCGTCTCCAGTTTGCACGGACAGTCCATCACCGCGAGATGGGCGGGCTCGCGCAACACTATCTTGTTGGCATGCTCGTAGGGGACTATCCTCTGGGTGGTGTCCGGGCCCAGCATCACCGTCTCGTCCAGGTCCAGGATCTTGACGACGTCGCCCCTGGACAGCACCTTGGCGTGGTAGCGGTCGAAGATGAACTTGGGAATGTATTTAGCGGCCTCCACGCGCTTGAAGAGCGCCACCATGGCCTTGGTGGCAAACAGCGCCGCTTTCACGTAGACATCGTAGAAGACGAAGTAAAGGTAGTTGTGTATGGCGCGGTCCACCCGCCAGCCGTGCAGCCTGAAGACCTTTTTCGTGGATTCCTTCATGCCACTCCCCCATTCTTTCTTGACTTGACGGTCGCAAAGTTATTATATGACTGTGTCCAGTTTCTGAACGCAGTCGGAACGAGGATGATTCTAACAGGGGCAGTCGGGGCTGTCACCGGGCAACGCTGAGGAGCTTTGGAAAATGTCCACACTTGCCAGGAGGGAACGCGAGAAACGGCAGCGCAGGAACGAAATCCTGGAGGCGGCCGAGGCGGTCTTCTCTGAAAAGGGCTTCAAGGGCACCACCATGCAGGAGATCTCCGAGAGAGTTGAGCTCTCCAAGGGCACTATCTATCTCTACTTCAAGAGCAAGGAGGAGCTCTATCTCTCGGTGTGCGTCAAGGGTGTCGCGGAGTTCGGGGAGGACCTGGAGGCCGCGGCGAGGAAGGCCGGGAGCCTGGAGGAGATCATACGGGCCGTGTACATGGCCTATATAGATCACTCCCTGGAGAAGCCGGCCATATTCCGCGTGCTGCGGGACACCTTCATCGAGCAGGTGAGGCAGAACCTCTCCCCCGCCACCATCGAGGAGATCAGCGGCATCATCCGCAGCTGGCTCGAGCTGGAGAGCGGCCTCATCGAAGAGGGGATAGCGCGCGGCGTGTTCAGGCGGGACCTCGATCCATACGGCTTCAGCCTCACGGCCTGGAGGATGTCGACGGCCCTGATCGAGCTGGCCCTGCTCAAGGAGCCCGGCGTCGCGGAGCGCGGCGACCTCGACCGCTACTTCGAGCAGTCGATCGAGCTGCTGATCAGGGGCGCCAGGGCGGACACGAAACCCGCCGCGGGCGGGCGCCAGGGTAAGCGGTCGACCTCCTCCCGCCCGTGAGCCCTCCACCTGGTTCCGCGGGGAGATTTCATACGCCGCAAGCGCATTTGTATTGACAAGAAATGACCGTGGTCATAATATAACCCCAGTCATATCACACATCCGGCATCTCGACGCAGCTATCTCGCGGCAAAACAGTACAACCGTTCGCTTGCGCCTGATTTGGCCTGATTCGATTACCGTCTGGGGGGTGCGTCGTTCTTCTGCAAAAAGGTCTCGCGCACCTGGGTGCGCTGTTCTTTCTTCGCTGAGATAGTCTCCCGCGTCACAACGGATATCTCGGGCGTCCGGCGGTTTCCCGGCAACCAGGTAAAGAGGAGGTAAGGATGAGGACCATCGACGACTTCACGCGCCCGCTGGAGTACATCTCGCCCATGGACGGCCTGTTGGGCTCCATCTTCCGCGAGTGGGTGGAGAAGGACGTGATGCCCTACCGCCGGCGGTTCGACGAGGATTACATGGACCACAGCTTGATCCACCCTCCCTTCAAGAAGCTTCTGGGGGAGTACGGCCTGCAGCGCATGATCTTCCCCGAGGACCTGGGGGGATGGGGCATGGGCAGGTCCAATTTCCTGTGCGTGGCCGCTTATCGCATGTTCGAAGAGATCGCCCGCGCCGACTCCGGCATGGCCATGGCCTTCGGCGTCGTTTACTGGCCCCTCCTCTTCATCGCCCTGGAGCCGCATGAGAACCGCCGTCTCCTGGAGGAGTTCGCCCCCATGTTCTGTGCCACCGACGAGGCGGTGTTCGGCGCCCTGTGCATGACCGAGCCTCAGGGGGGCTCGGACATCGAGAACGTGGAGATCGTCAAGGGCAACACCATCCAGACCACCGCGGTGCGTGACGGGGACGAGTGGGTGATCAACGGCCACAAACTATGGCCGACCAATACCGGGGGGCTGGCCAGGCTCATGGCCGTGGTGTGCACCACCAATCCCGGCTCCAACGACCCGCGGGACATCGCGGTCATCTACGTCAAGGACGATATGCCCGGCGTGACCCAGGGGCCGGCCTACGAAAAGGCGGGCATGGCCGCGGACAGGAACGGCGACGTATGGTACGAGAACGTGCGCGTGCCCCTGTGGTACCGCGCCATCGGCCCCGGAGACGACGCCAAATACTTCGGCGAGGTCATGGCCACGGGCAACATGGGCATCATCGCATGGATATCCGGGACCATGATGAACATCTACGAGCGGCTGCTGGACTACACGAGCAGGAAGCGCTATCGCGGCAAGCCCCTCAAGGAGGACGACGGCGTGGCCGGCCTGCTGGCGGACTTCGCAGCCAACATCGAGGCCATCAGGATCGTAGGCTACCAGTGCGCCCGCATGTGCGACCGCCATGACCTCTACGGCCCCCTGTGGGACCCGGGGCTCGTGGCCAAGATGCGGGCCCAGCGCTACCTGTGCATGGACCGCTTCATGGACGTCACCGGCAAGGTCATGAACCTCATGGACGCCTGGGGGGCGGACCGCGACTGGGACGTGGAGAAGCACTGGCGGGACGTGAAGATGCTGCAGATGGTGGAGGGCTCGAAGCAGTTGTGCCAGATAGAGGTGGCGCGCTGGTTCTACGAATGCGAGACACTTTGAGGCGTTCGTTTTCTTTTTGCCGGATAGAGCGCGATTTTTAGGGGGTTTGAGATGAACGGCCTGGACCTTTTCCCTTTTCCCAAGCACCGCCTGCAGAAGACCGACCTCGACCTGGCGGCGAGCCTCCAGGGCCTGGTCGAGAAGCAGGTGATGGACAGGCGCCTGGAGCTCAAGGAGGATTACGAGGGGCTGCTCAAGCCCTCCCTGGGAAAGTTGATGGCCGAGATCGGCCTGCAGAAGATGTTCTGGCCGGAGAAGTACGGCGGCGACGAGCACAACCAGCCCGCCGCCTCCTACACCGTCGCCGCGGCCCTGGAGCAGATCGGTAGGGCCGATGTCGGCCTGGCCTTCCTGGCCGCTCACAGCCTGGCCCTGCAGGCGGCCCTGGCCCTCGAGGACAACTACCGGGAGGAGCAGGTCGCGGCCGTCGCGCCCCTCTTCTGCGAGGGCAATAGGCCACTTATCGTCTCCTTTGTGTTGCCGACCCTCGTCGAGGAAGAGGGTGCCCCGGAATGGAGGGGCAAGGGGTTCCAGGTCAAGGCGAAAGGCGGCGCGGGAGGGTGGACCCTGAACGGCAAGGGCGTGAGGCCTACCTGCTCCGGCGTGGACGCCGGCCTCTTCGGGGTGGCTTGCGCCGTGGAGGGCGAGGACGAGCCGGCCTTCATCCTGGTGCCGGGAGACGCACCCGGGCTAAACCGCGGCGCGGAGTTCAAGAAGACCGGCCTGGCGGCAAGCCGCAACGCCGACCTCGACTTGGCCGGTGTACAGGTGCCCGCGGCGGGCTGCGCCTGGCGCGGCGACGCCGGCTTCTTCAAGCTGCTCTCCTGGTATTACCTGGGGCTCACCGCCGCGGGGGTGGGTGCCCTCCTGGCCACCTACGAGATCCTCAGGGAATGGGGCGACAACCGCGTGATCAAGGGGCGCGGACACATCTTCAAGGACAACCCCCTCACCGCGGCCCTCATGGGGGAGATCGCCAAGGAGGTCGTCGTCGACCGGCTCCTCGCCTACGACCTGGCGGGAATGCTGGCCGAACCGGACGCCTACGGAGGCGACGGCTCGCAGGCGCTGTTCACCTCGGCCCTCATGCTGGCGCACCAGGTCATGGCCTCGGCAGAATACACCATCAACCGCACCATGGAGCTCATGGCCTCCGCGGGCTATGCCAAGGAGTGGCAGCTGGAACGCTACTGGAGGGACATCAAGACCATGCAGTGCTACCTGGGCGCTTACGAGCTGGCCAAGCACGATTTCGCGCGCTGGTATTACCGCACGAATACCCTGTGAGGTGAGGAAGATGACTACCGAGACCGAGATCAAGACCGCCGTCGAGACCCAGGGACTGATCGACGCCAGCGAGCGCATCATGCGCGAGCTCATCGCCACCCCGAAGTTCAAGGAGGCCATCATCGCCCTCCTGAACTCCATCGATCCCCCGGCGGCCCGCAGGCTGGTGCGGACCCTCTTCTGGCACGACCCCGGCCTGCTCATGTCCATCATGGGGAGCCTGCCCGCCATGGTCAACGTGGCGAGCGAAGCCCTGGCGGAGGTGGCGAACCAGATGAACTCCCTGCCCCCCCTGCTGCTGCGGGACTTCCTCAACCGCGTCTTCGCGGGCATCGACGGAGCCGCGGCCGGCGAGGCGGTGGGGGGACTGGTCGGCACGGTCCTGTCCCTTGAACTCTCCGAAAAAGAGAGCGGCCTGGCGCAGAGCCTGTCCGGGCTGGGTTCCGGTTTCTCCCGCGCTTACGCGGAGGCCGCGGGGTCTCTTGCCCTCACCGGCCGCCTGGAGGCATGGGTGGCGGGGATAGCGGAGAAGGCCGCCGATCCCGGCTCCTCCACCTACGCATTCGTCCAGGCGGCGGGCAAGGCCATAAAGGACAATCCCGCTTTCGTGGAAAACGTCCTGAAACCCCTGCTGGGGCCGGCGCTCAAGGCCCCCGCCGCGAAGAAGGCGCCGGCGAGGAAGGCCGCTGCGAGGAAACCCGCCGAGCCGGGACGGGGCGAGGAAGGGTAGGGGGTGATGGGCATGCAAGAGAAGCGCACCGTACCCGGCCTCTCCGAGCGCATCGCCAGGGAGATAATCGCCACCCCGGTCCTGAAGGAACTGATCCTGATGCGCATGAAGGACATCGACGCGGAAACGGCCCCGGGCCTGGTGAGGACCCTGCTGTGGGGAGACCCCGGCATCTCCATGAGCCTCTTCGGCGCGCTGCCGGATGCCGTCAACTGGCTGCTGGAGATGCTCCTGGAGTTGGGGCGGCAGCTAAACGGGTTGCCGGAGCCCCTGCTCAAGGACATGCTCGGCCAGGTCGGAGCGGGCATCGACGGGGAGAGGCTGAAACAGCTCCCCGCGGTCTACGGCCAGCTCGCGAGGCGCCTCGTCATCGGGGAGGGCAAGACCCCGGAGGAGGCACGGGCGGCGGTCATCGCGGCCGTCAACACCGCCCTGACGGGACTCGACCGGCTAACCGCCCAAATGGACACCAGGCGTGCGGACATAGCCCGCTCACTGGCAGGCGACGTAAGGGCTCTGGACACCGCCGCCCTGGGCAGGTCCCTGCGGCGTGTCGGCCAACTGGCCGCGGCCGCCGC
>MTKY01047802.1_pt1 | contig 16307 bp, 13 predicted proteins | sample 1042731 | NCBI WGS metagenome assembly MTKY01 (sample SAMN06212206, study PRJNA360538) | anaerobic digester metagenome | biome: Wastewater treatment plant; material: sludge; isolation source: anaerobic digester fed with sludge from wastewater treatment plant | place: Denmark: WWTP Soeholt ... | reverse complement strand
AAAGACTTTCCTGAGCTTGCTGAGACACAGGGAACGCGGAGACGAACTAATACCATCTTTTCTCTGCATCCTCTGCGCCTCAGCGGTGCTCTCTTGCCCCAGAAACGAGATACACCCCTCTGCGCGCAACCGTTTGATCATTGCCCAGCCAGCGTGTATAATGCCCCTGCGCCCGAAAGTACCGGAGATCGAAACTTCTATGGAGTCCTACAACCCGAACCTAGACCCTGACATGGGGGCAGAAGAGTCCATGCCTGAGGTCGAGCACACCACTCCCGAAGCTCTGAATGCCCCAGAGCAAGCGGATGAAGCCATCCCTCAGGCGGAGCTACCTTCTGCCGAGGGCGAACCGCAAGAGGAAACGCCTGAGGCAGTCAGCGAAGTTGACGAGAGTGCCCCTCAGCCGGAGCCTGGTGCTGCCGAGGAAGAACCGCAAGAGGAAGCGCCTGAGGCGGTCAGCGAAGTTGACGAGAGTGCCCCTCAGCCGGAGCCTGGTGCTGCCGAGGAAGAACCGCAAGAGGAAGCGCCTGAGGCAGTCAGCGAAGTTGACGAGAGCGCCCCTCAGCCGGAGCCTGGTGCTGCCGAAGAAGAACCGCAAGAGGAAGTGCCTGAGGCGGTCAGCGCCGTTGGCGAGGGCGAGCCGCCCGAAGAAGAAGCCGAAGAAGCCGCCGAGGGTGGCGGCGAGGAACCGGCGATCAAGCGCGGCACGATTGTGGACGGCACGGTGATCGAGACCAGCCCCACCGAAGTCCTGGTAGACCTGGGCGAGGGCATAGTCGGCGTCATTGCCAGCCGCGAGCTGGAGCGCATGGATCGCGAGGCAATCGAGGCGCTCAAGCCCGGCAGCCCGGTCACAGCCTACGTGCTGAAGACCAGAGGCTCCGACGGACGCCCCGTGCTGTCATTGGCCCGCGCCGAAGAAGAGAGCAACTGGCGTCTGGCCGAAAAGCACTACACCAGCAAGGAAGTGTATTTCAGCAAGATCGCCGGCTATAACAAGGGCGGGCTGATCGTGCGCTTCGGCAAGGTGCGTGGCTTTGTGCCCGCCAGCCAGGTCAGCCGCGAGCGCCAGCAGCGCGCTACCAGCGGCAGCCCGGAGGAGCGTTGGGGCCAGATGGTCGGCGAGGATATCGCCGTCAAGGTCGTTGAGATTGACCGCGCCCGCAACCGCCTGATCCTCTCTGAGCGGGCCGCTGCCCGCGAGTGGCGCGAGAAGCAGAAGGGCCGCCTGTTGGGCACGCTGCACGAAGGCGAAGTGCGCAAGGGCCGCGTGATCAGCGTCGCCGACTTCGGCGCGTTCGTAGACCTGGGCGGGGCCGACGGGCTGGTTCACCTCACCGAGCTATCGTGGAAGCACGTCACCCACCCGCGCGAGATTCTCGAAGTCGGGCAGGAAGTCGAGGTCGAGGTCATCAGCATTGACGCGCAGCGCAAGCGCATCGGCCTGAGCATGAAGCGCCTGGAGCGCGACCCCTGGCAGGAGATCGTCGCCGACTACAGCATCGGCCAGCTTGTCCAGGCCACAGTGACCAAGCTCACCAAGTTCGGCGCGTTTGCCCGCCTGGTGGACAAGCCGGAGATCGAGGGGCTGATCCACATTTCGGAGCTGGCCGACTATCGCGTCTCGCACCCGCGCGAAGTGGTGCTGGTTGGCGACGTGCTGACGCTGCGCATCGTCAAGATTGACGCCTCGGAGCGCCGCCTGGGTCTCTCACTGCGCCAGGTAGATTCGGCCAAGTTCATGGATCAGGACTGGCAGGCTATCACCGGCGAGATCAGCGAGGAAGCGCCCACCGAGCCGCAAGCTGCCGCTGACGAATCCGCTGCTGAGCCGCAGTCCGAAGATGACAGCGGGCCGGAAGCCGAGTCCGCGCCGGACGCAGAGTAAGCGCCGCCGCAACCTGGAATTTGCTCGACAACGCCTAGCGAGGTCCTCCCCCTGACCAGGGGGCAGGGCCTTTCTGGTCTATGCTCGAAGGTGCGAGCACAGCCTTGAGTTCTTCTCCGTGCCCTTCGCGTTTTCGCGATGCGACGAATCTCGCCCCAGATTTGGATGTTGCTGGCGACTTTAGTTCGCAGGGGCGTATGCATTATGCCCTGGAGCAGAAGTAAGCCCAGGAAAGTTTTGCGAGAATCCAGCAGTTTACCTCACCCCCGGCCTCGCTTCGCTCGGCCAGCCCCCTCTCCGACGCGGAGAGGGGGCAACGAGGCGCGTCAGCGCCGAGTGGGGGTGAGGTAAACCGGGGCGTGGCAAATCGCTCTCCAATTCTTCACCTGGGGTTACTGAGCAGCGCCCCAACAAGACCGGCGTACGGGGGGATTCGCTCGCAGCATCGCGTGGGAATGCGCCCAACGCGAAAGAGTGCCCGCATCACCGGCGGAACATGCTACAATAGGTATAGGGACACACCGCTGACGCAGCGAACGGGCAGTCCAGCCTGTGCCGCCACCCCCTATGCGCCAGTGCCCGGCCAGGCTCGTCTGCCCCACCGCCGAGCGATGTCCAACCAGCACGTGCCACACGCGGAGTGTGCGCCCAGCCAGAATCGCGCTAGAGTCGAGTCGTGAGCGGCCCGGTTGAGCGGCTTAGAGCGTGCTGAGGAATCCGCCGCAAAGCGTGTTCTTGCGCAGATTTGACGAAGCTTATTGGTAGAGCGGGGGGAGACTCATTTAAAATAGGGTGAGGACGCAGCGCGCAGCGGCACCATTGCCTGACAGTCCGTGTCCAGACTTGCCACATCCGCTCTTGTGCCGCGCTGCACCGCACCGTCTCGGGGACGGGGCTAGGAGAGACAATGACAATGTCGAACAAGATGGAGCGTTTCACGCAGCGCGCTCGGCGTGTCCTGAGCCTGGCTCAGGAAGAAGCCGAGCGAATGCAGCACAGCCACATCGGCACCGAACATCTGCTCTTGGGCTTGATGCGCGAAGAAGGTGGCGTGGCCGGCAAAGTCCTGCGTGAGATGGGGCTACAGCCCGACCAGGTGGAGCAGATTATCGAGCGCCTGACCCTCGCTAACCGGCGGCCCGGCATCACGCGCATGGACCTGGCACCGGCGACCAAGAAGGTGCTGGAGCTGGCCGTTGACGAGGCCCGGCGCATGGGCCATCACTACATCGGCACCGAGCACCTGCTGCTGGGGCTGGCGCGTACCAGCGATGGCGTGGCCGTAGACGTGCTGCGCGAGCTTAAGATCAGCCCCGACGAGATTCGTCGCAACACCCGCCGCGTGCTACAAGAGAATCCGCTGCAGGCGGCGCGCCGTGCGGCAGACCCCGCGCCCGATCGCACGCCGCGCTCCGGTGCCAAGACGCCGATGGTGGATCAGCTTGCCACCGATCTGACCGCCCTGGCCGAACAGAGCAAGCTCGACCCGGTGATTGGCCGGCAGCGCGAGATCGAGCGCGTCATCCAAATTCTCAGCCGCCGCCAGAAGAACAACCCGGCCTTGATCGGCGAGCCGGGCGTAGGCAAGACGGCCATCGTCGAGGGGCTGGCTCAGCGCATCGTAGACCGCGACGCTCCCGCCCCGCTGCTGGGCAAGCGCGTGTTGCAGCTTGATGTCGGCTCGCTGGTGGCCGGGACGATGTATCGCGGCCAGTTTGAGGAGCGCCTCAAGCGCGTGATCGAAGAACTGAAGCAGTCCGACAGCATCCTGTTCATTGACGAGGTGCACATGCTCGTCGGGGCCGGGTCAGCGGGCAGCAGCGTGGACGCCGCCAACATCCTCAAGCCGGCGCTGGCGCGCGGTGAGCTACAGTGCATCGGCGCGACCACGCTCGACGAGTACCGCCGCCACATCGAGAGTGACGCTGCCCTGGAGCGCCGCTTCCAGAAGGTGATGGTCGAGGAGCCGACCATCGAGGAGACCATTGAGATTCTGCACGGCATCCGCAAGCCGTATGAGGAGCATCACAACCTCGACATCACCGACGAGGCGATCTTCGCCGCCGCCAACCTGTCGGCGCGCTACGTGCCTGACCGCTTCCTGCCCGACAAGGCCATTGACCTGATTGACGAAGGCTCCAGCCGTGTCCGCATGTACAAGTCGCCCGAATCGTCGCGCGTCAAGCGCCTGGAAAACGACCTGCGCGTCGCCCACGAAGACCTCGAGATCATGGAAGAGGAGCTTACCGACGAGGAGCAGATCAGCATCCAGGAGCGCATCGCGGAGATGGAAGCCGAGATGGAGGACTACCGCGCTCACTGGGACCCTGAGACGCAGCGCGCCCGCCTGACGGCGGACGATGTGGCTGAAGTGGTCGGCATGTGGACGGGCATCCCCGTCACCACCATCGCCCAGGAAGAGTCCGAGCGCCTGCTGCGTATGGAAGAAGAGCTACACAAGCGCATCGTCGGGCAGCATGAGGCGATTGAGGCGATCAGCAAGGCTGTGCGCCGCGCCCGCGCCGGGCTTAAAGACCCGCGCCGTCCCATCGGCTCGTTCGTCTTCCTGGGGCCGACCGGCGTGGGCAAGACCGAGCTAACCAAGGCCCTGGCCGAGTTCCTGTTCGGCAGCGAAGACGCCCTCATCCAGCTTGACATGAGCGAGTTCATGGAGCGCCACAACGTCGCCCGCCTGACGGGTGCGCCGCCCGGCTACGTGGGCTATGAGGATGCCGGGCAGCTTACCGAAGCTCTGCGCCGCCGCCCGTACAGCATCGTCGTCTTCGACGAGGTCGAGAAGGCGCACCCTGAAACGTTCAACATGCTGCTCCAGATCATGGAGGAGGGGCATCTTTCGGACGCGCGCGGACGCCAGGTGGACTTCCGCAACGCCATCATCATCATGACCAGCAACATCGGCGCCGACCTGATCAAGCGCGGCACAACGCTCGGCTTTGACCTGCCCGGCGATGAGCAGACCGTGCCGGAGCAGGACTACAACGAAATGCGCAAGACGCTCATGGACAGCCTGCGCCGCGCCTTCCGTCCGGAGTTCCTCAACCGCGTGGACGCGACCATCGTCTTCCGCGTGCTGAGCAAGGAAGAGATCGCTGAGATCGTAGACCTGGAGATCAAGAAGGTCAACGAGCGACTGGCCGAGCGCGCCATGTCGGTCACGCTGAGCAAGGCCGCTCGCGCGCACCTGGCCGAGCAGAGCTTCGACCCCGACTACGGGGCGCGCCCGCTGCGCCGCCTGATCACCAGCCTGGTCGAGGATCGCCTGTCGGATGCTATCCTGGCGGGCGGTGTCAAGCTGGGCAGCACGGTGCTCGTGGATTACGACGCCGAGAAGGACGAGCTAACCTTCGCCGAAGCTCAGCATGAAGCCCCGGTGGGCGAGCCAGCCTGATCGCGGCCTGCCCCCACAGCACAAACAGCGAGCGGCCCCTGCTACCAGGGGCCGCTTTTGCTGCCTGGCAGGGCGGAAAGCATGTCCCTCAAACAGCTATGCTATAATGCATGAAAGCCTATAGTATAGGCGATCGGTAGTGCTGGGGAGCCACAGACCGACAGGGGGGTGTCATGTCTCATCTGATCCTGATCGTTGACGATGACGCCGAGCTGCGCACGCTCTACCGGATGATCCTCGAGCGCGAAGGCTACGCGGTAGACGAGGCCGCCAACGGAGCCGAAGCGCTCAAATACCTCGGCAGTCACGTCCCCGACCTGATCATCATGGATATGCTCATGCCCATGCTCGGCGGCGAGTCGGTCATTCGGCGCATCCAGCAGATTCCGGCCCTGCGCGAGGTGCACATCATTGTGCTCACCGCCTACCCGCGCTTCCACGACACGGTGCGCTATCTCCGTGCCGATCAATTCCTGGTCAAGCCGGTCACGCCCAGGCAGATTGTCGCCACTGTGCGCGACGCGCTCGGCGAGGTGCAGCGCACGGAGGAGTGAGGGCGATCCGCCGCGCCCGTTGGCCCCATACGGACGGCGCGCTACAATCTCCCCACACTGACACACCAGGAGACTCGCCATGCCATCCGCCAATCCGTCCTGTGGCCCGCGCGCCCGGCGGGGCCGCAGGCCCCGGCTGTGGGCCGCGCTCGCCTGCCTGATCGTTGTGGTGTGCGTGCCAGCGACGGTCGCCGGGGCGCAAAGCCGCACGCCCACCCCAGCGGGAGCGGTGACGGCGGTGGTCGCCGTCGAGCGGGCGTTCGTCTTTCCGGCTCCAGACCGCACTGCCACCCCGCTGACCTACGTCTACCAGCGCGAGGCGCTGCCCGTGCTCGGCCAGACGGCGAGCGGCGTCTACCTGCTGGTGGCGGTGGAAGACCTGCAAGGGTGGGTGCTCGCCGCGCAGATGGACGTGAGTGGCGACCTGGCGGCGGTGCCGGTCATAGAGGTAACGCCCACCACGCCGACGCTGACCATCACGCCGTTCCGCGCCTCACCTACAGTGGCGGCGGTCACGCGCGTGCCCCTGCCCACACGCCCGCCCGCTCCCACTGCCAACATGCCCGTCACGCCCGTGCCCGGCGGCACCGTCCCCCCTTCCGCCGACCTGCCTGCTGTCTTGCCAGGGACGCCGCCGCCGCTGCGCATTACGCTGCCGGAGGGCTGGAACGCGCTGCACCTGGAAGTGCCCTTCAGCACCTTCGACGGCCAGACGCGCAGCATCCCCCTGTCCATCTACGTCGGGCCGCTGCCCGGCGGCGCGCAAGGCTACATCTACCTGTACTGGGGCTTCCCCAACGTGGTAGACTTCGACGGCGAGCTCAACCTGTGGGCGGACGGCGTCCAGATTCTGCGTGGCTCGCTCGTCGGCTCGTCGTGTAACCTGGGCCTCGACGAGCAGAGGACTTTCAGCGTAGGCGGGCACGAGGGAGTCGGTACCTATTACGCCGCCGTTGGCTGCGCCGACGAGACGGACACGACCGGCTGGTTCGCCGCGCTGCGCGTGGACGAGGGCAGCTACGCCTTCTTCACCGCCGTTGAGCCATTCGACGCGCTGGCCGAGCAGCGTGGGGCATTGCAGGCGATTCTCGATACGGTCGAGTTCCTGCCGCCGGACGCGGAGCCGTAGCCGGGTTGTTGGGTGGGCGCGCCCAAGTCGCCCTTGACCCCACCGCCAGTCTTGCGGTATGGTGTTGCCTGCCCGTCAGCACAGCCAGCGCATGAGCAGGGGCGAGCGTGGCCGCCAAACCCGATCGCATCATCGTCATTGATGTCGAAGCCACCTGCTGGGAGGGCGAGCCGCCCCCCGGCCAGGAAGCCGAGATCATCGAGATCGGCGTGTGCGTGCTGGACGTGCTCACCGGCGAGCGCCTGGCCCGCGAAAGCATTCTCGTCCGGCCTGAACGCTCGCAGGTCAGCGCGTTCTGCACGCAACTGACCACGCTGACGCCGGAGCGAGTCGCGCGTGGGGTGACGTTCGAGCGCGCCTGCCGCATCCTGCGCCGCAAGTACGGGGCCGGTGACCGCGCCTGGGCTAGCTATGGTGACGAAGACCGCCACCTGTTCGAGAAGCAGTGCGCCGCGCGGGGCGCGCCTTACCCGTTCGGACCGACGCATTTGAACGTCAAGGCGCTGATTGCCCTGCTGCACGGGCTGCCCCGCGAGATCGGGCTACCGGGCGCGCTGGCCCTGCTCAACCTGCCAGCGGAGGGCACGCCGCACCGGGGCGTGGACGACGCCTGCAACACGGCGCGGCTGCTGGCTGCGCTGATCCTGCACCATCGCGGCGTGCTGATCCCTTCGTGACCAGCCCGACCAGACGAACCGAGGACGATTCTTGATAGCCCGACTCATTTCCCTGCTCACCCTCCTGATTGTGCTGGCCGGCTTGCTGCTGGCCGCCCCGTCACCCGTCGCGGCGGAGCCGGAGGCGGCTGGCCCGGTCAGCATCACCTACGACTTCCGATGGATTCGCCAGGGGAGCGTGGGCATTGTGCGCGTGACGGGCACGGACATCGCCGATGTGCGCGCCGTGTTCCAGGAGCGCGTTCACCCCTTCTACAGCGAAAAGAGCGGCTTCACCGGCCTGATCGCCGCCGACATGGAGCAGGATGTCGGCCAGTACCCGCTGCAAGTGTGGGTGCGCTACCTGGATGGCACGTCCGAGCGCATTGACAAGACCATCGAGGTCAATTACGGCGAGTTTGGCCGCTCCGATGTCGTCCTGCCGGCCTCGCTCATGCCGCTGCTGGAGCGGTCGGTCGAGGACGAGGAGATGGCTCGCCTGTCCAACATCTTCAACCGCTTCACGCCGGAGCGGTACTGGGCCGGAGAAGGCTTCGCCCTGGCGACCACCATCCCGCAGATCGGCGCCTTCGGCACGTGGCGGCTGTACAACGGGACGACCTGGCGGCGGCATACCGGCCTGGACTACCGGATGCCGGTCGGCACGCCGGTCACGACGGCAGCCAGCGGACGGGTTATGCTCGCCAGCACGCTGCCCATTCGCGGTGGCTACGTGCTGGTGGATCACGGCTGGGGTATCTACAGCGGCTATGCCCACCTGTCAGAATTGTTGGTCGTGCCCGGCCAGTGGGTGCGCAAGGGCGACGTGATCGGCCTTAGCGGAATCAACGGGCGGTCGGCGGGCGCGCACCTGCACTGGGAGATGGCCGTCGCCGGGGCGTGGGTCAACCCAGAGCAGTTTGTCGGGCTGGGCCTGGAGGCGGGCCAATGACGCCGGATATTCAGCCCTGGCAGACGCTTGCCGCGCGCGAGCTACTTGATTGCCGTCCCTGGCTGCGCGTCAGCGCGGAGCGCGTCCGGCTGCCCAACGGCCACGAGATTGACGCCTTCTACCACATTGACATGCCGGAGTGGGCGCAAATCTTCGCCGTGACCGCCGACGGGCGCGTGCCGCTGATCGAGCACTGGAAGCAGGGGGCGCGCACCCTCTCGCTGGAGCTGCCCGCCGGTTACCTGGACGACGGCGAGACCGCCGAAGCCGCCGCCCGCCGCGAGCTACGCGAAGAGACGGGCGTCGAGGCGGCGGACTGGCGCTACCTGGGCCGCTATTTCACGGACGGCAACCGGGGCTGTGGCGCGTCGCACATCTTTCTGGCGCGGGGGGCGCGCGCGGTTGGCGCGCCGCAGCGCGAAGACTCCGAGATCATGGTGCAGCACTGGCTGACGCTGGCCGAAGTGCGCGCGGCCTGGCTGGGCGGGCGCATCGGCAACATCGCCACGATAGCCGCCGTCGGGCTGGCACTGGCGGCATTGGAGGGGGACGATGCTCCAGATTAGACCGGCGCGCCTGGCCGACCTACCGGCCATGGCCGCCGTGCTGCAAGAGACTTTCAGCGACAAGATGTGTGCCATCTTCGGCAACGACCGCGAGAAGGTTGTCGGCCTGCTGGAATCGATCTACACGGGGCCGGTCAGGCGTGGCTATGACGGTGTGCTGGTCGCCGACCGGGGCGGGCGCATCGCGGGCACGCTGGTGGTTGAGCCGCTGTACCACACGCCCGAAGAAAACCGGGCCTTTGAGAGCCTGGCCGTGCGCGAGCTAGGGCTGCTGCGGATGCTGCGCGCCGCGTTCATGCTCTGGCTGCTCAGCCACAAGCCAGCGCCGGACGAAGCGTACATCAGCGACGTGGGCGTGGCCGCCGACTGCCAGGGCGAGGGCATCGGCGGGCAGCTCATGGCCTCCGCCGAGCGTTGGGCGCACGAGCACGGTCGCACTCGCCTGACGCTGTGGGTGGCGGCGAACAACACCCGCGCCATTCACGTCTACGAGAAGGCAGGGCTGACCATTACGCGCACGCGCTCAAGCTGGCTGACCCGGCTGACCTATGGCATCCGCCGCTGGCATTTCATGGAGAAGCCGCTGACCAGCCGCCAACTACCGAGCGGGTAGAGAAGAACTAAGGTTATTGGTTGCTGGTTTTTGGTTGTTGGTAGAGCACCTATGAGGCGTCGTTGTTTTGACCAATAACCAGTAACCAATCACCAATAACCGAGGAAGCAGGCAGGAGTGTCATTGTTCTTCTCTGCGCTCTGCGCCTCGGCGGTTCAACAATCTTGCTCCAGACTGCCCTTGTGCCCTGCCCAGGCGCAACGCCCGGCGCGCAGATGCGTTATTATTGGTGGGGAGTGGAGGATCGCCTAGGGGACCGTCTGGTTATGCGTGTCGCGCTGTTCACCGAGACATTTCTGCCGAAAATTGACGGGATTGTGACCGTCCTGCTGCTGCTGCTCGATCACCTGATCCAGCGCGAGGTCGAGTTCATGATCGTCGCGCCCAAGCTGACCGACCAGGCAGACCACTATCGCGGCAAGAAGGTCGTCGGCGTGCCGGGCGTGCGCTTCCCGCTCTACCCGGAGCTAAAGATCGGCCCGCCCACGCTGGGCACCTACCGCGAAGTCAAGGACTTCAAGCCGGACATCGCCCACTTCATTCACCCCACGCTGGTCGGCACGGGCGGCATGGTCATGGCCAAGCGCCTGGGCATCCCCACGCTGGCTTCCTTCCACCTCGACCTGGCGACCATCGTCCACTACCTGGGGATCGGCTTCCTGGAACCAGCCATCTGGTGGTACACGCGCCAGAACTTCAACGCCGCCGATTACGCGCTGGCTCCCTCGCGGCTGGTGCAGCAGAACATGCTGGCGCACGGCGTGCGCAACGTCGGGCTATGGCGCAGGGGCGTGGACGCCGAGCAGTTCCACCCGCGCCACTACTCCGCTGCCATGCGCGCCCGCCTGAGCGCCGGGCACCCCGACGAGACCATCTTGCTTTATGTGGGGCGGCTCTCCAACGAGAAGCAGATCGACTCGATCAAGGCGGTGCTGGAGCGCGTGCCTGGCACACGGCTGGCCCTCGTCGGCGACGGCCCGGCGCGTGCCAGCCTGCAAGCCCAGTTCACCGGGGTGCCAGCCGTGTTCATGGGCTATTTGCAGGGCGAAGAGCTATGGTCGGCCTTTGCCAGCGCCGATATTTTCGTCTTCCCCTCGGCGATGGAGTCCTTCGGGCTGGTGCTGATCGAGGCGATGGCGTCGGGGCTGCCGGTGGTCACGTCGCGGGTGGGCGGCGTGGACGACATGGTGCGCTCCGGCGTCAACGGCTACGTGTTCAACGTGGGCGACGTGCGCGGCATGATTGACGGCGTGCGCGCCGTGCTCTCCGAGAAGCGCAAGCGCCAGATCATGGGCCGCAACGCGCGCCTCTTCGCCGAGACGCAATCCTGGCCTGCCATGATGGACGAGCTAATTGCCTGCTACAGCGACCTGATCAGCGGGCGCACGCCGTCCATGTAGCCAGACTCCCCTCTGCCTGCTCCCAAACGTCAGCGTGCCGGGCGCGGACGGTCAGCCAGCGCGCGGCCAGAGCGCGTATAATCAGGCTGGCAAGTACGTCGAGACTCACACAGGAGAGAAACCTCATGTCTCCGCAAATGGGTACGATCCTGCTTGTTGTCGCAGCGTTGGCCGTGCTGGTGCTTCTGTCAGCGATCCGCATGACGCAGGAATACGAGCGAGGCGTCGTGTTCCGCTTCGGGCGGCTGCTCAAGCGCACGAAGGGGCCGGGCCTGTTCCTGGTTTACCCCTTCGGCATTGACCGCGTGGTGAAGATTGACCTGCGCGTGGTGACACTGGACATCCCGCGCCAGGACTGCATCACGCGCGACAACGTGACGGTGGGCGTCAATGCGGTGGCCTACTTCCAGGTGGTAGACCCGCGCCGGGCGGTCGTAGCCGTCAGCAACTACGCCAACGCCACCTTCCAGATCGCCCAGACCAGCCTGCGCAGCGTGATCGGTCAGGTGGAGCTAGACGAGCTGCTCAGCCAGCGCGAGCGCGTCAACCAGACGTTGCAGCACATCATTGACGCCGAGACCGAGCCCTGGGGCGTCAAGGTGAGCATCGTCGAGATCAAGGATGTCGAGCTTCCGCCGCAGATGCAGCGCGCGATGGCCCGCCAGGCCGAGGCCGAGCGCGAGAAGCGGGCCAAGATCATCCACGCTGAGGGCGAGATGCTGGCCGCGCAGCAGCTTCAGCAGGCGGCGACGACGATTGCCGCTGAGCCGTCGGCGCTGCAACTGCGCTACCTGCAAACGCTGACCGAGATCGCCGTCGAGAAGAACTCGACGATCATCTTCCCCGTGCCGATTGACTTTCTGGCGACGCTCACCGATCTGCTCAAGCGCAGCCGCGACAAGTCATAATCGTCCCTCGGAGAAGTGGCGCTTCGTTCCTGGGACAGAGCATCACCGCAGAGCGCAGAGGAAGAATGGCGAAGAACCCTCCATGTTCTTCTCTGTGTCCTCTGCGTTTTTGCGTCTCAGGGAATTTCGCCCCCAACCCGGCGTGAGCTTCCTGCCCGGATACGCCCTTGCCAGGTGCGCCGCTTTTCACTAGAGTCAGGGCAAGGACGCGCATACCAGGAGCCATCATGCAATCTGCTACCGTGATCGCCATCGTCGGCGCGGGCGAGCTGGGCGTGGAGATCGCCCAGGCCGTCGCGCTGGGCGGCTGGCCCGTCGTGCTGCACGATACCGACGAGCCGGCGCTGCGCCGTGCCGTCGGGCGCATCAGCCGCCGCCTGGACAAAGCCGTCCGCCTGGGCCGCATCAGCGCGCAGGGGGCGCGCCGGGCGCGGCGCGTCTTCACGCTGAGCACCGACCTGGCCGCGTGCGCGCCCGCCGGACTGGTCATCGAGGCCATCCAGGATCGCATGGGCCTGAAGGGGGCGCTCTTTCAGGCGCTCGATGCGCTGGTCAGCCAGGACGCGATCCTGGCGACGAGCACCAACACGCTGTCCGTCACGCGGCTGGCGGCCCCTACGCGCTACCCTCAGCGCGTGATCGGGCTGCACTTCCCGCGGCCCGCTCACGTCATGCGCCTGGTGGAAGTCGTGCGCACGCCGACCACGCGCCAGGACATCCTCGACCGGGCCATGCTGCTGGCGCGTGGATTTGCCAAGACGCCGGTGCTGGTGGACGATACGCCCGGCCTGATCGTCAACCGCGTCGCCCAGGCGTACTTCAGCGAGGCGCTGCACCTGCTGGACGGCGGTGGCCTGGACGAGGCGACCGTAGACCACCTGCTGGAAGCGGCGGGCTTCCCGATGGGGCCGTTCCGCCTGATGGACTTCCTGGGGATTGATCGCGTGCTGGAGATGACCGAGTCGCTGTACGAGGCGACCTTCCACGCGCCGCGCTACCGCCCGCAGCCGCGCCTGCAACGCCTGGTGGAGGCCGGGCGCACCGGTCGCGGTAACCCGTTGGGCGGCTTCTTCTCCACTCCGCCGAAGGACGGCTCGTAGACCATGCGCGTGCTGATCGTGGGCGAAGTGCCTTTCGTGGATACGCTGGCTGGGCTGTGCCTGGCCAAGAACCACAAGGTAGACCTGTTCGTGGCCGACGACCTGGAAGACCAGGGCACGCTTGACAAGATGGTGCGCGCTGCCAGCCGTTGCCAGGTCGCCATTGAGTCGCTCAACGACTCGCGCGAAGGCAAGCAATGGCTGGTTGAGGGCATCGAGGCGAACATCCCCGCCGGGGCGATCCTGCTGGTCAGCGCGCTGGCGGCCAGCGCCACCGAAGTCGCCAGTTGGACGGAGCACCCGGCGCGCGTGGCCGGCTACGGCCTGCTGCCGCCCATCGCCATCACCGGGCTGGTGGAGTTCGCGCCCGCGCTGCAAACCGACTTCGACACGGCGGCGCGCGCGCGCCGCTTCTGGGAAGAGCTGGGCTTCACCGTCGTGCGCGTGCCCGATGGCGCGGGCCTGGTGCGCCCGCGCATGGTCTGCGCCCTGATCAACGAGACGGTGCAGACCATGACCGCCCACAACCTGAGCGTGGAAGTGCTGGACAGCGCCGTGCAGCTTGGCCTGAATCACCCGCGCGGCCCGCTTTCGTGGGCCGATGAGATCGGGCTGGATGTGGTGGTCGGCACGCTGGAAGGGCTGTGGCGCGCCTGGGGCGACGAGCGTTACCACCCCGCGCCGTTGCTGCGCCAGAAGGTCTACGCCGGGCACCTGGGCCGCAAGACCGGGCGCGGCTTCTACGACTACGACGCGCCCGCCCCGCGTTCCTCCGCGACGTGAGCGGCACCCGTGTACGCCTCTCCCCCTAAATCCCTCTCTCCAGCCGAGCTAGAGAGGGGGACTTTGACCGCCGATTGAGGTGTTTTCCCCCTCCCTAGCTTTGCCGGGGAAGGGGCCAGGGGGAGGGGCATTGCACTGAAAGAGACTTCCGAGGTTTTCAAAACTTCGGAAGTCTGGCTGTGGGCCATTCGCTCACCCCGCGCCCCGCAGGATGGCCGTGATCGCCGCCGCCGATGGCTCCGCCTGGTGCAGCCGGTTCGGGTACGCGGCCCGGATGCCCGCCAGCGCGTCGCGGTGGTAGCCGATCGTCGCGTCGGGGTCTTTGAGGACGTGCCCGGTCAGGATGCCGACAACCGTCTCCTGGGGGCGGATAACGCCCGCCTCAACCAGGGCGCGCGTCCCGGCCAGCGAGCAGGCCGACGCCGGCTCGCAGCCGATGCCCTGCCGGTCAATCAGCGCCTTGGCGTCCATGATCGCCTGGTCGCTCACCTGGGCGACGACGCCATCCGTCCAGCGCAGGGCGCGCACAGCCTTCGGGTAATTGACCGGATTGCCGATCTTGATCGCGGTGGCGATGGTCTCCGCGCGCATTGCCTCATAACGGGCGAAGCCGCTCTGGTAGGCGCGGTAGAGCGGGTTGGCCCCTTCCGCCTGGATGATCGCCAGGCGCGGCAGGCGGTCAATGAGGCCCAGCAGGTGTAGCTCGTGCAGCGCCTTGCCGAAGGCCGAGCTATTGCCCAGGTTGCCGCCGGGACATACCACCCAGTCGGGCACCTGCCAGCGAAGCTGCTGGATCGTCTCGAAGATGATGGACTTCTGCCCCTCCAGCCGGAAGGGATTGACCGAGTTGAGCACGTAGATGCCCAGCGCATCCGCAACCTCGCGCACCAGGGCCATGTTGCGGTCGAAGTCGGCGCTGATCTGCACGCACGTCGCGCCATAGGCGATGGCCTGCGATAGCTTGCCCAGCGCGATCTGCCGATCCTGGAAGAAGACGATGCCCTCCATCCCGGCGTAGGCGGCGTAAGCGGCCATAGATGCTGACGTGTTGCCGGTAGAGGCGCAGGCCACGCGGCTCATACCCAGGGCGCGCGCCTGGGTCACGCCGCTGGTCATGCCCCGGTCTTTGAACGAGCCGGTCGGGTTCTCGCCCTCGTGCTTGAGGTAGAGCGCGCCCACGCCCGCCCATGCCGCTAGCTTGGGCGCGGGGTAGAGGTTGGTGTTGCCCTCGCAGCGCGTGACGATCTGCGCGTCGGCCAGGCCGGGGGCGATCAGCTCTTTGTAGCGCCACACGCCACTGCTGGTCGGCGCGTCGAGCGCCCCCAGTCGGCGGTCGAATAGCTCGCGCGAAACCGTCGCCCGCAGCACGTCCAGGTCGTGCTGCACATCGAGCAGGCCGCCGCACGTCTCGCAGGTGTACAGCACGGCGTTTATGGGGTATTCTCGTCCGCAATCCATACACTTGAGCAAGCTGAGCATTGTATCCGACCTCGTGGTGTGCCTGCGGGCCGCCAACCGCCACAAGGATAGCACTGATCATGGGGATTGCCAGAGCAGAAGCCTTCGCGCCCGCCAGCATGGGCAACTACGGGGTGGCGTTTGATGTCATCGGCGTGGCCTTTGCCGAGCCGGGGGATGTGGTCAGCGCGGAATGGCGCGACCGGCCCGGCGCGGTGCTCGCTTCGATTGAGGGGGACGGGGGGCGGCTTCCGCTCGACCCGGCCCTGAACACGGCGACGGTCGCCGCCAACAGCCTGCTCAAGCGCCTCGGCCTGACGCGGGGCGTCAGCCTGGCGCTGCAAAAGGGCTTGCCGCTGGGCAGCGGCCTGGGCAGCAGCGCGGCCAGCGCAGTCGCGGCGGTAGTCGCCATCAATGCGCTGGCCGGCGAGCCGCTGACGCGCGACGAGCTGCTGCCCGCCTGCCTGGACGGTGAGGCGCTGATCAGCGGCTACCATCCCGACAACGTCGGGCCGAGCCTGCTGGGCGGCATCACCCTGATCACCGGCGCGCACCTGACCGAGATTCGCCGCATGCCCGTGCCGGACGATCTGCGCTTCGCCCTGGTCACGCCAGACCTCTCTGTGTCTACGGCGGCGGCGCGCGCCCTGCTGCCCAAGGCTGTGCCGCTGCGCGCTCTGGTCGCGCAGGCGGGGGCGGTTGCCCGGCTGGTGGACGCCCTGCATCGCGGCGATCTCGAAGCGATGGCCGGGGCGATGGAGCGCGACGGGATCATCGAGCCAGCGCGCGCGCATTTGATCCCGCTGCTGGCCGAGGCGCGCGCCGCCGCCAAGCGAGCCGGTGCGCTCAGCCTGGTCATCAGCGGGGCCGGGCCGACTCTGGCCGCCGTCT
>MTKY01053201.1_pt1 | contig 16309 bp, 12 predicted proteins | sample 1042731 | NCBI WGS metagenome assembly MTKY01 (sample SAMN06212206, study PRJNA360538) | anaerobic digester metagenome | biome: Wastewater treatment plant; material: sludge; isolation source: anaerobic digester fed with sludge from wastewater treatment plant | place: Denmark: WWTP Soeholt ... | reverse complement strand
GCCAGGAGTCCGGCTACACCGTGCGCGTTCGCATCTCGCCGATCTGCCCGGTGGAGCGCTGGCGCGAGGAGGGCACCAGGCTGGTTGAGCAGCTCTTCGCCGCCTGCCGCCCGGACGTGGTCACCCTGGATGTCCTGGGCTGGATGAACGCGCGGGGGGGAGGGTTGCCCAGGATGCTTTTGAGCACCATATCCTGAGCGTTGTAATAATTGAAATTCGCGATATTCGTGTTGGCATACGACAGAGGATTGTAGGCGGGAAGCAATTCATAGAGATCATAGTCGCCGTCGAAGCCGACCGTGGTGAGGGTATCCACCACCGGCCTCATCCAGGGCTGCCAATCCGGCGAACCGTATGCGACTGTTTCGAAATTGCCCAGGCCAGGAGTGGCTGACATCCAGTAGAGCTGCCTGCCCAGTTCATCCCGCCGGTATTTTTTGGCGGAAATCCAGGGCGCGCCTTTGTACAGGTATTTCACCCCGCCGCCGGCAGGATAGAACAAGTCCTGGCAAAAGCCGTAATTACTAACACCCAGAGAGAAGCTGCCCGCCTTGTGGCTGCCAATTTTCATGGCGCGGTCGTCCCCTTCCTGCACTGGTTTGGCCAACAGAACGGCGCAGCAGAGAAATGCCAGTATAACAAGATAGCGTTTCATTTTCGTTCTCCTTATATACTTGCCAAAAGCTGTTGCAACGCCTGTGCCGCATCCGCCTGCTCCATGCAGGAGAGCGGAAAGCCCAGCAGCACCGCGTTGGCTCCGTTTTGGCTGTGTTTGATGCCCACATAGGTGGATGAATATTGTTCATACTCGTCCTGGGTGGGCGGAAGCGATGGATCGGCACCCGCCGTCCGGTGGTAAAGCCAGCCCTCATCATCGGCGAAACAGCCCTGGGGCTGCGCGCCCGTGAGGGTGCTGAGGCGGAAGGCAAAAAGGCTGCCTTCCTGGTTCTCGCTATCGATGCTTATGCTCTGCCGATAGATATACTCTTCACCCGCGAGGGGGATCCTGTCCTCCTGAAAACTGAACTCCTCCAACGGCAGCTCCGGCAGTACCGGATTGTAACTGCCGCAGGACATGAGCAAAATCAGGACGACTGCAACAACCATAATTGACAACACTTTGTTCATGGTGCTTCCATCCTTTTGCGCGAGTATCCAGATGCAAATCAACTTTTATTTTGTTGCTCTGATATGTCAAGATTTATTTTATATTTAACCTTGTATTTCAGGACGGCTCCTTTTACGATGACACGGTTTTATAGTCTGGTGTGCTTTGTTTCTGTTTAGCGAGCGCCATTTCACCAATGGTCTTTCCCAATCTATATCCTGTGGATCCAGTCGATCCTGTTATCCGCGTTCTATAATCCTTTCCAGCTAAAATACACCTTTCCACTAATCATAGCACCTATATATTATGGGGGGAGGGTGGGCCTCATTTGCAAAACCTGGCTTGCCTGTGGTCTTCCGGCAGTCATCCTTAACCTGGTGAGGGATGACCTAAGGATGATGGCATCAAACGCAGTAGCAGCAAAGGCGGGCGGTATGAAGGATTATGGAGATGGTTGTGGGTATTATGTGGAAAGGTGAAAAGGTGGAAAGGTTCCCCCGTAACGTGTCCTGAAACAAGTCCACCAGACTACCACACCGTGTCATCCCGGGCAGCGACCCGGGATCCAGTCTTTTATAATAATCATCCACAAATTACACAAATTAACACGAATTAAAAGAACAGAATATGGGCGAGTGTCCAGCTAAAAAACAACCACCCGACTACAAAACACAGCACACCAAACCGCAAAGCCGTGTCATCCCGGGCTGTCGTGGTCCTCGCCAAAGCGCGTAGCGGTTTGGTGGGGTGATTTGACCCGGGATCCAGTGCCCTGGGGTGGCAAAGTCTGTTTGCCACAGAGACCGGAGGTCTCTTCTAAACAGGCAACTCCATTGCCTCTGCCGAACGGACTTCGGCAGCCCAATCCGCGGCAATCTGCGCCTTTTATCTGCGTTTATCTGCGAGAACTAATTGACCCGGGATGACACGGTTTTTGGTCTGGTGTGTTTTGTTTTTGGGTCGGGTGCCTGTCTTTCACCTCAAGGGCAGAAACGGCGTTCATGCAATGGTCTAAAACAGCGTAATTGGGGATAAACCTGTTATTCGCCTCTCTTTTTCAAGACCAGATAATCACCCATGACCAGGGTATCGAGTCCTGTGGAAAAGAAGGTGCGGATGGCGTCAAAGGGAGAATTGACAATGGGTTCGCCTCTCACATTGAAAGAGGTGTTGAGCAAGACCGGAACGCCAGTCAGTTTTCCGGTTTCACAGATCAGCCGATGCCAGAGAGGAAGGGTCTGCCGATCCACCGTTTGCGGCCTCACCGTGTTATCCACATGCACTGTGGCAGGAGCCTGCTTTGCCAGTAGTTCCGTGGCCTGATCAGCCCTTATCATGTAAGGCAGGAGGGCGTTGTCCCGCAGATAGTCCTTCTGGTTTTCCCCGGGTAAGGAGGGGCAATAGGGACGCCAGGTTTCCCGGAATTTGACACTGGAGTTCAACACCTGCTTGACAGACGCCTTGTCGGGACAGGCGATGATGCTGCGGCCTCCCAAAGCCCTGGCTCCCATTTCCGCGCCACCCTGAAACCAGCCAATGACCTTTCCCCGCGCGAGCAGCTTGGCGGTGGTAGCGGCTGTATCGTCCAAAGCGCGATATTCGACGCCGCAAACATCAAGCGCTTTTTGCACAGTTTCATTGCTGAAGGAAGCGCCATATTGGACATGCCGCAAAGGATCCCTGGTATCCGCTCCCAACTGCCTGGAAACCCAATAAGCCGCGCCAATGGCAGATCCGTCATCAGAAGCAGCCGGATGGATGAAGACCTTATCTATCCCCGGCGTTTGGGCTATGGCGTGGTTGGCCTTGCAGTTCATAAATACTCCCCCCGCCAGGCAAATCCTGTTTAAGCCAGTTTGGTTCCGCATGTTCTTAACCAGCGCCAGCAGGGCTTCCTCCAGGCGGGTCTGCACGGCATAGGCCAGTTCTATGTATTGGGGCAGGAGATAGCGGTTGGCCTCCTGTCCATCGATTTGAGTCTTTTCGCCTATTCCAATGGGACGCAAGTCCGGGTCATAATCTGTAATGAACTTTACCAGTGCGTCGGTGTAGCGGGAGTGATGATAATTGCCGCCCATCTTGAAGAAATAGGGGTCAAGATCAAACCCGCCGCTTTTGACTTTCAGAATCCTGTCCAGGCGTTGCGGCCAGGGATTGTCGGCTTTGCCTGCCTCGCCATACGCCGCCAGCCCCATCAGTTTTCCTTCATCGCGGTTGGCATGAAAACCCAAGTATGCCGTAAAGCCGCCATAGAACCAGCCCAGGGAATAAGGAACGGGATAGTGCAGGATGCGGGAAAACTTCCCTCCGCGGACGGTATAACCCGAAACGCAGCTTTCTTCGCCATGCCCGTCCGCCACCAAAACCAGGGTGTCGCCAAAACCTGACTGGTAATATGCCTGATAGGCGTGGCTGAGGTGATGGTTGACATATACCAGCCCGGGAAGCCTGCCCCGGAAGCCACATTCCCGCAAGGCGGCATAAACCATGCTTTGATAGTAGGCAGGACGGTAGAGGTTCAAATAGTTTATCACCCCGCCCATCCCGTCGCCGCTTGACCCGACCCCGCGTTCCGGTTTCCTGCGTAAAGCGCCCTTCAGCGCCGTGGAGGCAAGGTTGCGCAGCTCGGCAAACGGGTATTTGTGGCAGTCCCAGTTGATGGCGATCCTGTCCACCTCTCCGATATCGATTCCCTGTGATGCCAGGCACCAGGAAGTAGCATGCGCGGGGAACAAGCCATGCGAGCCTTTGAGGCGGTTAAAGCGTTCCTCATGCGAAAACGCCCGCAGTTTACCATCCACCGTCAGGCAAGCGGAGGGATTTTGACCAAAGGCGTTCAATCCCAGGATAACCATCTTCAGGCTTGCACCTCAAAACAGCCCGGGTCTATCTGCGGAATCAGGTCTTCCGCTCCCAGGAACTTCAGGGCGGGCAGGAGCGAAGCGGCGTAGAATTGCTTGCTTTCCAATAGCTTCTGCCACGCTTCGGCGCGGGTCAGATAGCCTTTGCGGACTTGGTTGCTGAGGTGCGCGTCCGTGTAGGACACACCCAACATTTTCTGAAACATATACTCCTTGAAGATGTTGAAAACGCAATCCGTGTGCCAGTCCTCTTTGATCTCAGATGGGAGCTGCCAGTCCAATTCCGTGCAGATGGTATCCAGAATGAGCTGAGGATCCCATTTTTCGTAGGCATAAAACATGAGGGGGGTGAGGTTTGGGAATCTGAATCTGAGATAGGAAGAATTGGGAAACACCGCCAGGCAGCCGAAAATGCTGGTGTGGGGTTCAGCAAGCAGGCCCCGGGCAAATCTGGGGGAGCGAATGACTTCCTTTCCCATCTGCAGCGCGCTGTGGAGCATGCCATCCCTTTTGTAGGGATTCTGCTTGTTTCCCGTGTACTTGATAGCCAGGAAAGGCGAATACTCCAGCGGGGTGGAAGACCACACCACATAAGGGATTCCACGTCTGGCGGCGATCTGCGAACCGAGTATGTGCAGGTGTTTGCAGGCCACGCAGGTCATGCCGGCGGAAACGGCGTTGGGGTGGGCCAGCCAGGCCCGGAAGTAATGCAGGAACGCTTTCTTGTGTTTATCTGCGGGTAAAGACACCTCGTGCAAGGGAACACCCAGTTTTTCACAGCTCGTTCTGGCATTGCGCAGGGAGAAGTCCTTGCTGCCGCCGTGTGTGTAGATAAAAGCCTCGGCCTTCAGGCGGTAGTGTTTTACCAGGCGATACAGCGCGTAGGTGCTGTCCTTGCCGCCACTCAAGCCCACCAGGCAATCCGCTTTGCCACCGTGAGCGCCCAGACCCCGGAATTTGTTTGCCAAAGCGTTTTCACCTTTGGCTTCATAAGGGGGATAATCAGTCCGGCACCATGAACAAACATTGGCGGCGTCAAAATCGCTGCCCGGAAGGTTGTCGGGCATCAGACACTTTTCACATCTTCGCATCGCATTTCTCCATCAGGACGTAAACACAGGATTTGGTGACAGGGTTGTTGAGGGTCGCCACGGTTCTCAACCCAGATTTGAAAATCTCGCCCCGCACCGCTTCCCTGCCGGAATGGAAGTGGTTTACTCCCAAAAACACTTTCCCTCCCGGTTGCAGATAAGCGGGGGCATCCCGCAAAAAGCGGGCTATCGTTTGCACTCCGCCCTTTCCTCCGCAAAAGCGCTTGCGGTTCAGCGCGGTGGGAAATAATACCGTTTGTTCGCTGCTGTCCTCGTCGATGTAGGGGGCATTGAAAGCGATCAGCGCAAAACGCCCGGCGATGTTTTCAAACAGGTCACTGCAGATATATTTGATCCCGCTCTCAGGGTCGGTCTGTTTCGCGTAATCGATCAGTTCCTGGCAATGGTCGGCTCCGGTTACTGCTTTGCAGCGCAGTTTTCCCCGCGCGAAGCGCGACAGCACCGCGTAGGGGCCACAGCCCATGTCCAACAGCGCCATATCCGGCTTCAGATGGCGGCGCAACGCGGTTCGCAGGGTAATGGTCGTCCAATCCCAGTATTGGCCCCAAAGAGCCTTCGCGGGGGTATATCCAAACAGCCACCTGAAAACAACGGCGTTGCTCCGTAAGAGGCTGATATGCCTTAGGTAGAAACCGTATAACTTCATACCTTGTGCCGCCTTGTTAAATTAACATCTTGCGAAATCCTTATCCCTTTTCATACATGAACTTAGGATAACACACCAGAAAGATAATCACCCGGCTTTGCGCTATTTCTCATCCATCAATTGAAGAATAATGGTTGCCCGTCAGATGTCAAGACAAATATGCCGCGGACGCACCGGGTTCCAAAAAAAACCTTGACCGATAACGCGGAGCGGGGAAGGTACCGCCCATGAAGTATCTAAAAGCGCTGGCGATCGAATATCTGTTCTGGCTCTATATCCTGGGTTGCTCGGCCTGGCTGCTGTTGCGCCTGGGAGGAGTTTCCGTGCCTGCCTGGGCGATCCTGGGCGCACCGGCGTTGGTCGTGCTTTTTCCCGGCTGCCTATCTCACAGCTTGGGAGGCAAGCTTGCCCTTTCTCCGGGCGGGGAACGGGGCGGGCTCTGGAAGATCGAGGCCGCCCTCGGCATCCTGATCAGCTTTATGGTCGGCTGGATCATCGTGGAGGTGAAGCCGGTGGCTTTCTTCACCCAGGCAGCCAACACCAAGAATATCCTGAAAGGCATCTTCAATCCCAATCCCAAGGAATTGGTGCCGATGCTGGCAGCCCTCACGGAGACCATCTATCTGGCGCTGCTGGCGACGGTCTTTGCCATCCCCTTCGCTTTCATTTTCAGCTTTTTCGCCGCCAAAAACCTGATGTATGGCAGCCTGCCGGGCAGGATCGCCTACATCGTTGTCCGCACCGTGTCCACGGTCTTCCGCTCCATCGAAGCGATCGTCTGGGCCATCATCTTCTGCGTCTGGGTGGGCATCGGGCCTTTTGCCGGGATGCTGGCGCTGTGGATTCACTCCATCGCCTCCCTGATCAAGCTTTATTCCGAACAGATAGAAAACATCGATCCCGGCCCGGTGGAAGCCATCAAAGCCACCGGAGCCTCCACCCTGCAGGTCTGGCGCTATGCCGTAACACCCCAGATCCTGGCGCCCTATCTGGCGTTCACCATCTACCGCTGGGACATCAATGTGCGCATGGCGACCATCGTCGGTTTCGTGGGCGGAGGCGGCATCGGCCTTGCGCTCAACCAGCAACAGCAGATGCTTGCCTGGCGCAACGTGGGCCTCATCATGTGGCTGATCGCCCTGGTGGTGTGGGTGATGGACATCTTCAGCGGCTACATCCGCGAGAAGCTGGTTGCCAGCTAAAGGACTTTCTATATGAGCAATTACAATCCAGTTGAGCTGATCCTCGCCAAACGCAGGGGGCAGACCCTCTCCCCGGGCGAGATCACGCAGTTCATCCGCGGCTTCATGGCGGGCAGGATTCCGGACTATCAGATGAGCGCCCTGCTGATGGCGATCTACTTTCAGGGACTGGAAGCCTCCGAGATCGCCGCGCTCACCAAAAGCTATATCGACAGCGGCAGCAGCCTGTCTTTTCCCGACGCTCTGCTGGTGGCGGACAAACATTCCACCGGAGGCGTGGGCGACAAGATCAGCCTGATGCTGGCCCCCATCGCGGCGGCCTTGGGACTGAGCGTGCCCATGATCTCCGGACGCGGGTTGGGACACACGGGCGGTACCCTGGACAAGCTGGAATCCATCCCCGGCTTCCGCGTGCAGTATGGCATTGACGAGTTCAAGTCCCTGGTGGAAAAGCACGGCTTCGCCCTGGTGGGACAGTCCGACGAACTGGTGCCCGCCGACCGCCGCATCTACGCCCTGCGGGACGTGACCGCCACGGTGGAAAGCCCCGGCCTCATCACCGCCAGCATTATGAGCAAAAAGATCGCCGAAGGCAGCAGGCATCTGGTGATCGACCTCAAAGTTGGCAGCGGAGCCTTCATGCCTGACCTCGAGCATGCCCGTGAACTGGCTGCCCTGCTGGTCTCCACCGGAGAGAGTTTCGGCCAGAAGGTCAGGGTGGTGTTCTCGAACATGAATTCCCCCCTGGGACTGGCGGTAGGCAACGGCCTGGAGATGATCGAGGCCATCGAATACCTGAAAGGCAATCCCCTGCCGGACACCAAACTGCTCACCACCGAACTGGTTTCCCAACTGCTAATCAGCTCCAGCCTAGCCTCCGACTCCGGGGAAGCAGCCAAACTCATAGACGGCGCGGTCGCCAGCGGCAAAGCCCTGCAAAAGCTGGAGGAGATCATCATCGCCCAGGGCGGAAATCCCCGCGTCCTCCAGGATTACAGCCTGATGGGGACAGCCAGTTGCAAACTGCCTATCGTAGCTAAGGACAGCGGCTACATCCAACACATCGATTGCCGCGCCATCGGCTACGCCCTGGTACGTGTCAAAGCCGGAAGGATGAAGGTTTCAGACCAGATCGACTACGGCGCCGGAGCCCTGCTCATCCCCAAGATCGGAGACTACGTGCGGGCTGGCGATCCCTTGGGCGAACTGCTTTGCAACGACTCAGCCCAGGCGCCTTCCGTGGTGGAACTGATCCGCGCCGCATACCGGATTGCCCCCGAACCCCTGCCCCGGGAAGAACTGATTCTGGATATCCTCTGAGAACATTCTTCTTGACGTATCCTGGCCGAAAGTCGATATTGGCATCCACAAAAGAAACGAGGTGAGATCATGAAAAGCTTGCATATAATCCTGATCCTCGCGGCTCTGCTGATGCTGGCGGGCTGCGACTCCGGGGTGGAATATTGGATCAAGAACGATACCAGCCACCTGGCTTGGGTGCGCATGGAAGACAGCCCCGAAATCGAACTGGGTCCGGGCGAAGCCCACACCTTCAAGTTCTCCACCGCCCGCGAACACATCTTCAACAGCAACGTGACGCGCGAAGTGGAGCTTTGGGCGCAAGGCGAAACCTACCAGATGGTCTATGAGGAAGACAGCGAACTGCGTCCCACGGATAGCAGCGAATTCACCATGGAAGCAGGGGAACGGCGAACCGGATATCTGACCCCCAACCGCGCCTGCTTCAAGGTGGTGAACAACAGCGACAAGACTGTGCGCAGAGCAGAATTGAGGAAGCACAAGGACGGCGAGGAGTATTTTGAGGCCAATCTGGGCAGCATCGCTCCCGGCGAAAGCAGTTATCGCCGCGTGCCTTACGCCACTGCCAACAACAACTTCTACTACACCGCCAGGATCACCTTCGAGGACGACACTGAATTGGTATATGGCGACTCCAATAACATCCTGTCTGTGGACGAAATGTTCCTGATCACTCTCAATCCGCCCAGCGAATGACCGAATGATTCCCGCAGCACACAAATTGGCGCTAATAAAAGGGGAAAAGGAAACCCCGGCAATAGCCCAACCCCACTCCTGCGCGCAAATTACATAACATCTCCACTGGAGTAACACTATATGAAAAAGTTCATCCCGCTCATCCTGATCCTGCTGCTGTTCACACTTCTGCAGGCTACCGGCAAACTCGTTCCCCGCCCCCAGGACATACCCGTCCAGTTGGAGCAGGACCCCAATCTCCTCTCGGGCAAGCTCGAGAACGGCCTCAGCTATTACATCATGCGCAATCCGCGCCCGGAAGGCATCGCCGAGCTGCGCCTCTATGTGGATGTGGGCTCCGTGAACGAAGACGAAGACCAGCGCGGCCTGGCGCACTTCACGGAACACATGGCATTCAACGGCACCAAACACTTCGGCCGCACCGAGATGGTGGAATACCTCTCCTCCATCGGCATGGGCTATTACAATGGCCTCAACGGCATGACCAGCTACGACTTCACCGCCTACACCTTCCGTCTGCCCACAACCAACCGCGAGCAACTGCGCAAGGGGCTGCTGATCATGTCCGACATGGCTTCCCAGGTGAGTTTTGACCCCGCCGAGATCGAGCGCGAACGCGGAGTGATCATCGAGGAATGGCGCATGGGACAGGATGCCAACACCCGCATCCGGGACGCCCAGAACGCCGTGGTCTTTGCCGGATCGCGCTACGCGGAACGCGCCCCCATCGGCACCTATGAGGTGCTCAGCACCTTCACTCCGGAGACTATCCGCCGCTTTTACCGCGACTGGTACCGGCCTGACCTCCAGAGCGTGGTGATCGTGGGCGATTTTGACCCCCAGGATATGCTCGCTTTGGTGCGGGAGTTCTTTGGCCCCATCCCCAAACGGGATGATCCCCGCCCGCGCCAGGATTTCGAGGTTCCAGACCATCCCCTGCCCCGCGCCGTGGTGGCGACCGATCCCGAATATTCCCGCAACCTGCTCTCCGTCTCCTGGCAAAAGGATGTGCGCCGCGTGCAGACCATCCCCCAATACTTTGATGCAACTGCCCGCAACCTCTTCCACACCATGCTCAACTCCCGCCTGGAAGAAAAAAGCAAAGAGGCCGATCCGCCCTTCTCCTTCGCCTTTTCCTACGAATACCCCACCCTGCGCACCATGTCTCAATCCATGCTGGTCTCCATGTTTGGCGAAGGCAAAGCTGAGGCAGCCCTCACCACCATGCTTACCGAGGCGGAACGCGTTCATCGCCACGGCTTCACGGCGAGCGAACTTGACCGCGCCAAACTCGACCTCCTGCGCGGCGCGGAATCCCAACTGGCGGACAGCGACACCCGCGAATCCGGCGACATCGCCTGGGAGATCATCGACTGCATCGCCAACCAGCGTCCCCTGCTCAGCCCCCAACAGGAATATGATTTGCTCGGCTCGCTGCTCCAGCTAATCGATCTGGACACGGTCAACAGCCTGGTGGGCGAACTGGTGCCCGAGAACAACATGGTCATCGCCTTGGGCGTGCCTGCCAGGGAAGGCCTGCAATATCCGGACGACCAGCGTCTGCTGCAGATTGCCGCGGAGGTGGGCGAACTGGAACTGGAACCCTATGAGGACGTGGCTCTGGACGAACCCCTGCTGGATCCCATCCCCGCTCCCCTGCCCCTAAAAAAGGAAAAATACTATCCCCGCTCCGGCATCCACAGATGGGAGCTTGCCAACGGCATCGTGGTCTATGGCAAAAAGACCGATTTCAAGGCCGATGAGCTGCTCTTCCAAGCCGTCAGCCCCGGCGGCTACTCCCGGTATCCTGCGGAGGATGTCCCCGCTGCCCGCCTGCTGGCGGATTATGTGCGCGATTCCGGATTTGGCAAGTTTGACGCCATGGCCCTGCAGAAAGCCACCGCCGGCAAGGTGGCCAGCGCCGGCATCAGCCTGGGGCTTTACTCCGAAGGGATGAGCGGCCAGTGCTCGCCAAAGGACATGGAGCTGATGTTTCAGCTTATCCACCAGTATGCCACCAACGCACGCTTCAACCAGAAGGACTTCGAGTCCTTCATCCAGCGCTACCGCAGCCGCCTCGCCAACCGCGAACTCGACCCCCAGCAGGTCTTTGCGGACAAGCTCGGTTCCGCCATGTATGGCCACAGCCCCTATCGCCGCCCTATCACGGTGGAAGACCTGGACAGGATAGACCTCCGGCGCATGGAGCAGATCTATCTTGACCGCTTTGCCGACCTCTCCGACTTCACCTTCATCTTTGTGGGCAACTATGACGAGCAGCAACTGCTGGATTGCGCCAACCGCTATCTGGCCAACCTCCCCAAAGCCCGGCGCAAGGACAGGATCGTGGACGCCGGCGTTAGATTGTTCAAAGGCCAGAAACTGGAGCTTTTCCGCAAGGGCGAAAGCGACCGCAGCTTCGTCTCCCACGTGACCAACTGCGGCTACAAAGCCACTCCCAAAAACGATATGAACCTCAACGCCCTCACCTTGGTGCTCAATGAAAAGCTGCGCGAAAACATCCGCGAGGAATTGAGCGGCGTCTATTTCATCCAAGCCTGGCCGGGCAAGGAACGCTATCCCAAGCCCAGCCTCACCTTCTCCAGCATGATGGCCTGCTCGCCCGCCCGGGTGGAAGAACTCAACCGGGCTATCTTCGCCACCCTGGACAGCATCAGGGCGGGCTATATCGACGACCGCTACCTGGTCTCCACCAAAGCCACCCTGACCAAAACCCTGGAGGAAGACCTGCGCACCAATTACTACTGGCTAAACCAGATATACAACAGCGTCTGGCAAAAGAAACCCCTGGAAGGGTTCCTCGCCATGCCCTCGCTGGTGGACAAGATCGACCGCAAGGCCGTGACGAAAGCTGCCAAAAAGTATCTGACCTTCGACCGCAATAAACTGAGCGTGATCATGCTCCCCGCTCCGCGGAACGAATAGCGGCTCACGCGGGTTTGGAGTTCAAGCCGGCAACGGGATTGCCCGCTTTTCGCCAATCCCAGGGCTGGCTTGGACTCCAAACAATACTTGTACAGGCGGTCGCCGAACCGCCTTTTTTACGCACTTTCACAAAAGACTGGATTCCGGTTCACGCGGTTCACGCAGATATACGCGGATAAAAGGCGCGGATTGCCGTGGTATTGGGCTGCCGAAGTCTGTTCGGCAGAGGCAACGGGGTTGCCTGTTTATAAGAGACCTCCGGTCTCTGTGGCAAACGGACTTTGCCACCCCAATAGGAGCCCCGGCAGCCCGGGATGACACGGTTTTTTAGTCTGGGGGGTGGTCTTTTTGGAGGTCGGTTGGGACTTATTTCGGGAACCTTTCCACCATTTCACTTTTCCACCTTTCCACCTTCAAAGATCCTGTCGATCCTGTTATCCGCGTTCTATAATCCTTTTCACCATCATTCATAAATAAAGCAAACAATATAGAATTACATTCACAAAAAACAACAGCAATAATCAGCATAATCCTTCATACCTCCCTCCTTTGCTGCTACAGCGTTTGGTGCCATCATCCTTAGGTCATCCCTCACCAGGTTAAGGATGACCTAAGGAAAATATAGACTTAGCTCACTCTCTCAAACGAGGGCAAAGACTGTTTCAGCCATGAACATTAAATGTCAAAGGCAACTGGCTGGACTTGGCGCTATTTTCCTAACTGGTTTTACAGCATTGGGTTGGCTGGATTTTCCGTGAATGAACACTGGTGGGCAAAATCTCAAAAGACTGGATCACGGCTCACGCGGATAATTTAAGGGCTGCCGAAGTCTGTTCGGCAGAGGCAACGGAGTTGCCTGTTTGGAAGAGACCTCCGGTCTCTGTGGCAAACGGATTTTGCCACCCCTGGGCTCTGGATCCCGGGTCAAGCCCGGGATGACACAGCTTTATGGCTTGGGTATGGTTTGTTTCAGTTTGGGACTCCAGTTTTCATAAGCGGTGCTTCTGCGAGCGCCGTTACTGCCATCCCTATGAAACTCTTGGATAAATAGTTGCGCTAAATGCCTGCCGAGAGGGAAACAAAGAAGTTTATCCCCGCCGCGGGGAAGCCACACTCCGTTTCATAGTAGCGGTCGAAGACGTTTTCCACGCCCAGGTTGAGCTTGAAGCGGGAAAAATCTCGCGCCAGCGAAACATCGTGCACCCAATAGGGCGGCAGGATAGCGTAACCGCCGATGTCGGATTCGCTGAGGCGGTTGTCCGTATAGCCCACGCGGTGGCTGAATTGCAGGCTCCAGGGGAGCTTGAGGCTTTGGGAGAGCCACAACTGGTTGCGGGGCGTCTCGGTGAGGCGGTAGCCATCCTCCCCTTTCCAAAACAGGTTGCCATAGCCAAGTTCCGCGTTCCACCAGGACAAGGGGGATGCCAGCAGGGAACATTCCATGCCCCAGCTTTGCACGCGCCGGATGTTCTGGAAAATGTCATCCCTCCGTTCGATCAGGTCGCGGGCGTCGTTGTAGAAAAGGTTCAGGCGGGCGCTGAGGGGCCTGCTTCCCAGGCGCAGTTCCTGACGATGCTCCACTTCGGCTTTGAGGGCATGCTGGGGCTTGAGGGAGGTGTTGCCGCTCTCGGCGGAGAAAAGCTGGCGCAGGGTTGGAAAAGAGCTGTTGCGTCCCAGGGAAAGGGAGCTTTCGCCGCCGGGCAGCAGCTTGAAAAAGAAACCGATGGAGGGTTCGGGAAAGACTTTGGGTGAGGCGTTGCCGTCGGTGAGGCTGCCGCTGAACCCCAGGCTGGCGCTGACGCTGAAAACGGGGGAAAACTCCCTGCTGGCCTGGCTCCAGAGGCTGATCACATCCAGCCAGTGGGGAGTCCATTCCAGATAGGCCACGTTGTCCCTGCGGGTGCTGTGCAGGCGTTCGGCCCGCAATCCCGCGCTGACCTTGGTTGAGGCGCCGGGGCTCCAGTCCAGGCGCGGGTCAAAGCCCAGGGGGAGTAGATCATCTTGCTGCGGGTCTGCAGGTTGGTGTGGGCGGCATCCCGGTAAAGCAGATAGGTGTCGCGGCCGCCGTCGTAATAGAGATGCCCGCTCAGGCGCAGTGAACCGCTGAGGATCGCCTCATGCTCCAGGGTAGCCCAGTAGCGCGCCCAATCCTCATACATGCGGTATTCCACGGCATAGACGGAGGAGGCGATGAGCCGTTCGGGAATGACGCTGATTCCGGCGGAAAGTCCGGTCTGGCTGAATTCCGAGGGGCTGTAGCCGAAGCGGGAATGGATGTCATATTGGGTTTTGGAGCTGTGGTCGCGCACTCCGCCGCCTTCCGAGGGGGTGGGGATGAAATCCCGGGAGAGGACGATGCCGTTGTTGTTTTCCCGGGCCAGGGAAAACCAGTAGGAAAGGTCGCCCAGTTGATGTGAGGAGGAGAGGGCAAAGCGGTTGGCGTTGTTGCGTTTGGCGAGCAGGTCGAGCCGCAGCCAGGTCTCCGGATCGGGGTCGGCGGTGATGATGTTCACCACTCCGCCCATGGCGCCGCTGCCGTAAAGCGCGGAGCCGGGGCCTTTTACGATGCGGATTTCGCGGATGCCGGAAGGGGCAAGCTGATGCAGGTCAACATTGCCGAAATAGCCCGCGTTGAGGGGGCGGCCATCGACAAGGACTTTGACCTCGTTTTTTCGGAAGCCGCGCAGGCGCAGGTTGCTTTCGCCCTTGGTGCCGGCGGTGTTGGTGATTCCGGCGATGCCCTGCAAACCCTCGTAGAGGTTGAGGGTGGAGGCTTCGCGGGTGCCGGTAAACTCCAGCACCTGCAGCGCGCCGATCGACTCCTCCGGGGTTTCGGCGATCACGCGCACGGTTTCCAGCAGGTAGGTCTTGAGGGAATCCGGCGCTTCAGGCGCGGGGCTGTTTTGGGCGCAAAGCGGGGCCAGCCACAAGAGCAGCCAGCCCACTACAATTATCGTCCTTGCTGTGCCGGTCACTTGGCGAGATCGGTGAGATCGGTGCTTTGGAAGGAACCCAGTTCCCTGGGAATGGGGAAGCTGAGGTCTGCCTTGTCCTGCGGGGAAAGCGCAAACACCAGTTCCGGATCGGCTCCGGCTCCCATTATCTCAACACTGGCCAGTTTCTTGAACTTTTTCTGGCTGCCGGGCATGCTGGCATTGAAGCTGGGGAAGGTGGTGACTTCGGAGTTGAGCAGATAGTAACCGTCCTGAATCTGCTTCGGATTGTAGTATTTCACATAGCCGTCCGGCGCGGTAAAGCGCACGGAATCGTAATCCGCCACCGCGCTGACGAATTGATTGAGGCGGATGGCGGGTTCCATCTCTCCGCCCCAGTTCTCCACTTCCTCCACGGTGAGACCGAGCAGTTCGCAATCGGCGGAACTGGCGCCGCAACTGACCACCACCTTGCGGTAGAGGCGGATAAGTTCGGCGTTCTTCACCTTGAAAGCGCCGCCCAGGTTGTGGTTGGGGAACCAGGTGCTGTGATTGTCGCTGGGCACGAAATATCCCGCCTGCAGGATTTCCCAGGGGAGGTCGTAGCCTCCGGTCTGACCTTGGCGGGGAGTGAATCCGTCGCTGGCGACGAGCTCATAGTTGAACAGCGCACGGTAGTCTTCCGTGTCTTCCGGGTCGCTGGTGATTTCGGCGCGCACGGTATTGGCGTCGATGAATTGATCGAGGGAGTATCCCAGGATGCGGGCGTCGGTGGGTTTGTCGTCCTCGCTGCAGGCAAAGAGCCCGAACAGCAACAGGGCGATAAAGATCAAATAAGTCAGCTTCTTCATTTTACCTCCAGTAAGCTGCAGAAGAGGGGAGGCAAATCTTTGGCCTCCCGCCTTTCCAAATAGGGAGGCATGGCCGTTTCCCGCCATACCCTGTCGGTGCCTGGTCTTGCCTATGGTTTAGAACCTGACACTCGGCGTGTATCCACATTTGCCGGCAGGCGCAAAACAGTCAAGGTGTTTTTAGGCGCGTGTCCGCAATCGACCGGCAGGAAATTCTTGACGTGGATCGCGCGGGAGGATTCTTAGGCATAAGACTTACAGCGAGGACGACAATGGAGAACATCCGCATTGGCATAGTGGGAAACATCGGCGTGGGGAAGTCCACCTTTATCGAAGCGGCAAGTTCCGCTCCCCTCAACAGGATCCTCACCTCCGTGTATCCCAAGGCAAACGGCACTGAGGGGGTTTACGCCTTTCCGGAAAGGTTCAACCCCATCGTGCTCGATTCTTTTTACCATGACCCCGTTGCCAACGCCTTCATGGCGCAGATCGAGTTTTTCAACGGCAGGCTGGACCGCCAGAAGCTGATCCAGTCCTGCAGGGGGATTGTGCTGGAAGACAGGACGCTCGCGGAAGACTACCACATCTTCGGCAAAGCCCAGCGCATCCTGAAACACATGTCCGAAGCGGAGTT
>MTKY01053073.1_pt1 | contig 16314 bp, 12 predicted proteins | sample 1042731 | NCBI WGS metagenome assembly MTKY01 (sample SAMN06212206, study PRJNA360538) | anaerobic digester metagenome | biome: Wastewater treatment plant; material: sludge; isolation source: anaerobic digester fed with sludge from wastewater treatment plant | place: Denmark: WWTP Soeholt ... | reverse complement strand
AAGAATTGGCTGATCCGGAACAGCAGGATGAACTCGATGCCGCCAGCCTGTATGATACCCTTGAAAATAAGATCATCCCGTTATACTATGAGAACCGCAGCCGCGATGGGCTGCCCACCGGTTGGGTTGGATGGATGCGGGAGTCGATGAAAACCCTGATCCCGCAGTTCTCGCTCCGGCGCATGCTGGTGGAATACATGACCAAGTATTACCAGCCAATGTTGGAGGACTAAAAGCAGCCCGGTTTCCATCCGGCATTGGGCTTTTTTTCAGTACATAGAAGGAAGCTTTATGGAATTTTTAACCGATCCAAACGCCTGGCTGGCAGCCTTAGGCATTTTCGTTGCCCGTGTTGGCGATATGTCGCTGGATACGATCAGGGTGTTGTTTGTTGTGCGCGGCAAACGCCTTTTGGTCTGGATTCTCGGTTTCATCCAGAGTCTGATCTTTGTGGTGGCCATTACGGCAGTGTTGACCCAGATGGACAACCCGCTGAATATCGTGGGGTATGCCACCGGATTTGCCACCGGCAATGTGGTGGGCATGTTGATTGAAAGCCGCCTGGCGATCGGCCATGTCCTGGTGACGATCATCAGTTCGCATCGCGGATCGTATATCGCCGAAAAGCTGCGCAGCTGCAGCTATGCGGTTACGGAAATCCCGGGCCGCGGGCGTGACGGCACCGTATTCGAGCTTCATGCCAGCGTCTTGCGGCGCGATGTGAAAAACGTGGAAACCGTGGTGCTGGAAGCCGACCCGCAGGCGTTCATCACCACCGAAGACGTAAAGCCTGTCCGGCGCGGGTTCTTCAGGGCATAGCGGTTTATGGAAACCAAAAGGCGGATCGAGCATGAACTCGATCCGCCTTTTTTTTCAGTGTCTATCAGGGTTTTACGCCAATCAACATTCCCCGTCCGGTCAGGCCGGTTTCGTCGTATTGCGCTTCCAGCCCCGCCTGGCGAAATGCCTCCAGCTGCTCTTCGGGGGTGTAGAGCGCCAGCACATGCTTTTCCACAAAGTGGGAGACGCCCTCCGGTGTGGCGATGGTGTAATGAAAATCAAAACCGGACTTTCTGCCCTTTTGCCAGGTGGTATTCAGGCGAGCAATCTTTAATTCAGGTTCATCCACCACCAGCACATGCGGCCGGCCAGGCGTCCACACATCCGGCTTCAACCAGGGTTCCACCAGCAACACCCCGCCCGGCTTGAGGTGACGGGTCATGCAGGTTATGGCGCGCGAATAATCCTTCAACGTCAACAGGTATCCAACAGAACTGAACAGGCTGGTTACCACATCGAACTGTTTCTTAAGGTCAAAACGGCGCATATCGCCGCGATGAAAGGCAAGGTCAGGGTAGCGTTTTGCCGCTTCACGCAACATGCCGGGAGAACGATCCAGGCCTTCCACTTCAAAATCTACCCGTAAATACGCCAGATGCCGCCCGGTGCCGCAGGCAATATCCAGCAGCGCCCGTCCGCCAGACTGGCAAAAGCGCGCAATCCATTCATGAATGCGGCGGGCTTCGGCAGCATAATCCTTGAAGCTGTACACCTTGTCATAGTATTCTGCTGAAAGCTGGTACATGAATCCTCGTTTTTACCAAAATCAGGTATTGAATTTGAAGGATAATTATCATAAACTTATGTATTGCTTGGTTATTACCTGGCAGGGATTCTCACATACGCCGAAGAGCCCTGCGTTCTACTCTGACCCCCGGCTTATCCCACCGGGGGTCGTTTTATTATTCTTTCCCGGCCTGCTCAACCAGCAGCCTCACGCCGCGTACTTCCACCACCCGCACCCGTTCTCCCCGCTGGATGAAGGGCGCTCCAGGCAGCACTTCGGCAGTCCACTGCTCTCCTGCGACCTGCACAATACCCTTCGGAGCCAGGTCAGACATAGCCAACCCTTCACGGTGGGCAATGCCCTCGCGCCCGCTGGAAACTGGAATGCGCATGGCCCGCCAGGCAAGCGAGATGATGGCGAAGAAGCTGGCGGCGGTGATTATGCCCGTTCCGATGACCAACCCCACCGAAACCCCCGGAAAACCCGGCACCCGCAGGGAATTAAACAGGATCAATGCGCCGGCGATGAAGGACGCCGTTCCAGCCACGGTAAGCGCCCCGTGGGTGGGCGCCTTGATATCCAGGATGAAAAGCACAAAGGCAATGACCAGAAAGATCAGACCAAAATAATTAACCGGCAAAATGCCCAGCCCGTACACGGCCAGCGCCAGAAAAACCGCGCCAATGAAGCCGGCAACCCACCCGCCTGGGCTGGATAGTTCGATCAGAATTGCCTGCACACCGATCGAAAGCAGCAGAAACACCAGATTGGGATTGGTCAGCAGGTTCAACACTTTTTCCACCGGCGTTGGTTCCACTGGCAGCAGGCTGGCGCCGCGGGTGATGATCGTTTCACTGCCGCCGTTGATGACAACGGATTTGCCATCCAGCTGCTTCAGCAGGTCGCTCAGATCGACGGCAATATAATCCACCAGTCCAACCTGCAGGGCTTCATGTGCGCTGGCGGCTTTGGCGTTTTCAATGGTATCTTCTGCCAGCGCTACAGCTGCCGCACCGCGCGATTCTGCCAGCGAGCGGGCCGTAGCTTTGAGAATCTCCTTTTCCTTGCGCTCAAGGGTCTTCTGGATGTCTTCCCCCTGGCTGCCGACCGGGCTGGCAGCCCCGATGGCGGTCTCCGGTGCCATGGCGGCAATATCCGCCGCCAGCGTGATCAATGTGCCGGCGCTGGCAGCCATGCCGCCGCGCGGAGAGACGTACACCACAATGGGTACCGGAGAAGCCAGCATGCGTTGTACGATTTTATTCATTAAATCCACGCTTCCCCCGGGCGTATTTAAGTGAATTACCAGTAATTCAGCGTCTTTTTGTACGGCGGTATCAATGCCGCGGCCAATCACCTCCAGCATCACCGGGGTCAGCGGGCCTTCAGCCGTCATTGTCACCACAAGCGGCTGGCTGCCGGCTTGCGCTGCCTGAACGGCCATAACGGGAAGCAGCAACAACCCGAGAATCCCGATGATCAACCGTCCTAACCACTGCCGTTTCATACACTTGCCTCCTGAGGGGTATCGTATATCTCCATTATAGCCCGTGAGGGGGCAGCTCTCATAGAAATCAAACGTCCTGTTAATAGAAATCTTGTATCCCCCCGGTATAGTTACCTTGTAATCTTATCGGAAGAAGGGAGAAAACCCTATGGCTAAAATTATTGGAATCGATCTCGGCACCACCAACAGCGTGGTTGCCGTAATGGAAGGCGGCGATCCGGTTGTCATCACCACGGCGGAAGGCTCGCGTCTTTGCCCATCCGTGGTGGCGTTCAGTAAATCCGGTGAACGCCTGGTTGGGCAAACCGCCAAACGACAGGCGGTGATCAACCCGGAAAACACCATTTACTCCATCAAACGCTTCATGGGACGCCGCTACGACGAAGTGGAACAGGAACGCTCCATGGTGCCCTTCAAAGTGGTTCAGGGGTCTTCCGGCGATGCGCGCGTTAAAGTGCCACAGAACAACCGCGAATACTCTCCCCAGGAGATTTCGGCCATGATCCTTGCCAAGCTTAAAGCCGATGCCGAGGCTTATCTGGGTGAAAAGGTGGATAAAGCCGTCATTACCGTGCCGGCTTATTTCAACGACAGCCAGCGCCAGGCAACCAAGGACGCCGGCAAGATTGCCGGCCTGGAGGTGTTGCGCATCATCAATGAACCCACCGCATCCGCACTGACATACGGCTTGGACAAGAAAGCCAACGAAAAAATTCTGGTCTTCGACCTGGGAGGCGGCACTTTCGATGTCTCCATTCTCGAGGTGGGCGAAGGCGTTTTTGAAGTCAAATCGACCAGCGGCGACACCCACCTGGGCGGCGACGATTGGGACGAAGCCATCGTAAACTGGGCGGCTGACGATTTCAAGCGGGAACAGGGGTTGGACCTGCGCAAAGACCGGCAGGCATTGCAGCGCCTGCGCGAAGCCGCAGAAAAGGCAAAAATTGAGCTTTCAACCATGCTGGAAACCGAAATCAATCTGCCGTACATCACTGCCGATGCCAACGGACCCAAGCACTTGCAGATCAAACTCACCCGCGCGCGCTTCGAACAGATGACCGCCGGTCTCCTGACCCGCTGCCGCGTACCCTTCGAGGCTGCCCTGCAGGATGCAAACCTGAAAGCCGGCGACCTTGATGAGGTTGTTCTGGTGGGCGGTTCCACCCGCATGCCGATGGTGCAGGAACTGGTTCAGTCGCTCACCGGCAAGGAACCCAACAAGAGCGTCAATCCGGATGAGGTGGTCGCCATTGGAGCCGCCATTCAGGGCGGTGTGCTGGCGGGAGAGGTGAAGGATGTCCTTCTGCTGGACGTTACCCCGCTTTCTCTCGGTGTTGAGACCATGGGCGCGGTTTTAACCCCGGTCATCGAACGCAACACCACCATCCCGGTGCGAAAATCCCAAATCTTCTCCACTGCCGAGGACTCGCAGACGGCGGTTGACATTCACGTGCTGCAGGGCGAGCGCCCGATGGCAGCCGACAACATGAGTCTGGGCCGCTTCCGACTGGAAGGCATTCCGGCTGCGCCGCGCGGCATCCCGCAAATCGAAGTCACCTTCGATATCGATGCCAATGGCATTCTGAATGTCTCCGCAAAGGACAAAGCCACCGGCAAGGAGCAGAGCGTGCGCATCACGGCTTCCACCAACCTGAGCAAGTCGGACGTGGAACGCCTGGTGCAGGACGCCCGGTCGCACGAAGCGCAGGATCGCCAGCGCAAGGAATTGATCGAAACGCGAAACCAGGCGGATTCGGTCGCCTACCAGGTGGAAAAGGGATTGAAAGACATGAACGGAAAAGTGTCTGAAAGCCAGCGAAATGAGATTCAGGAGCGCATCCGCGATCTGCGCGGCGTTATGAATGGCGACGATCCCGTCCGTATGCGCACTTTAATGGAACAGGTACAAACCCTTTACGGGCAGGTCCTGCAGGCAGCCGGCCCTGTCGGGCAGGAACCGCCTACCCCTGAATCGGGTGCCTCTTCTGACGGCGATGTGGTGGACGGAGAATTCACCGAGAAATAACCCGCAGAAGTTACTGCTCCCGTAATTGCGCAAAACAACCGGCCCAGGTGTCGCGGCCGGTTGTTTTGTTTTCCCTTGGCTGCCCCGGTAGGTATTTCATATCTTTCAGCGCCGCTGTCATTTTCCCGCGGGTGATATAATCGCCGTATGTCAAAAACAAAGAAAACCATCCTTTTCAGCCTGGCAGGGCTTGTAATTCTTGGGGGCATTCTGCTGAGCCTGCCCCCGGTTTGGTCGCGCGTACAGCCGCGCCTCTCACAACTGCAGGCGCGCGTGAAGTATGCCCTCTCTCCGCTGGAAAGGGATACTTTTTCTTCCAACCCCAATAACCCGGATTGGATTGCCACGCAGGTTCAGGCGACATTGACCGCCATGTTGCCAACCTCCACGCCCACGCCGCCGGAACCCACCGCCACGCCCAAAGCCTCGCCAACACCCACCATCACCCCCACCCCATTGCCGCAAAAAGTTATCCTCAAGGGAATCCGCTACGAAGCCCAGCGCTGGAACAACTGCGGCCCGGCCAACCTTTCCATGGCTCTTTCCTACTGGGGCTGGCAGGGGGATCAGCTCATCACAGCAGCTTATCTCAAGCCCAATGACCGCGATAAAAACGTGATGCCCTACGAGATGATGGATTTCGTCAACACCCAAACTGACCTGCGCGCGCTGGTGCGCGTTGGCGGAACGATCGATCTGCTGAAATCCCTCGTTGCGGCCGGTTTTCCCGTCATTGTTGAAAAAGGATTTGAAGGCATTCGCTTCGAAGGCTGGATGGGGCATTACGAAGTGATTAACGGGTACGATGACGCGCTCCACACCTTCTACGTGCAGGATTCGTACAATGGCCCGGATCAGCCGATTACCTATGATGACCTGGAATCTTACTGGCGGCATTTCAACTTCATTTTTATTGTGCTTTACCCGCCCGATAAAGAAAATGACGTGCTCAACGCACTGGGTCCACTGGCGGATCCAACCGCAGCCTACCAGGCGGCGCTGGAGCGCTCCACGACGGAATTGTATTCGCTTGAGGATATACGCGATCAATTCTTCTCCGCCTTCAACCGCGGAACCAACCAGGTATATTTGTTGGATTATGCCGGGGCAGCCACCAGTTATGACATGGCGCTCTTTGCCATCTATGACGGCATCGAGGAAGATTTGCGCCCGGCACGCATCCTCTGGTACCAGACCGGACCCTATTTCGCCTACTATTACACCGGCCAGTACGGTGTCGTCATCGATCTGGCAGACCGTACACTGAAAAAGATGAGCGAACCGGTGCTGGAAGAATCTTACTACTGGCGCGGTCTCGCCAAAGAGGCGCAGGGATACGTCAACGAAGCCATCGCGGATTACCAGCTGGCGCTTCATTACCACGAGGGCTTTATTCCGGCCGTGCAGGCGCTTGAACGCCTCGGCGTGCCGTTGGATTGAGTCTACGTTACACAATCATCACAGACCTCCCTTTTCAGGGAGGTCTGTAGCTTAACCAGGTTTGCCGGTTTTTCCGGTTGGTATGGGGGATGATTTCAGGTCTGCGCCCCCTGAAAAAGCCGCCCTGCCTAAATGCCCATGAAGAGAGACTGTCATCACCAAATGCCGGGAATTTTCAATGTTGTTATTGGAACGCTGATTTTCATGATGCCCGGGCTGCTTGTGGTTGTGTTTCCTCGCTCCGCACGCCGGCTTAATCAGACCCGGTTTTATACTATAATAAAAGAACAGAATTTCTTACCATGATTACCATCCTCCACTTTTCCGACGCACATATCGATATCGCTGCCCAGGGCAAACATGACCCAGCCACCGGCCTGCCTGTTCGCGTGCTGGATTTTCTCAATGCCCTGGACGCCATCGTTGACACCGCCATCCAGCGGCGCGTGGATCTGGTTCTCTTCGCCGGCGATGTCTATAAAGACCGTACGCCCGCGCCTACCTTTCAGCGCGAATGGGGCAAACGCATCATGCGGCTTTCACAAGCCGGCATTCCCACCCTGCTTTTGGTTGGCAACCACGATCTCTCCCCCGCTGCCGGCCGTGCGCACACCCTGCAGGAATTTGAGACCCTGCAGGTGCCGCATGTGCGCGTCATCAGCAAACCGTCGCTTCTCACCCCCGCCGATCTGGAGGGCTTGCCGCTGCAAATCATTGCCATCCCCTGGGTGTACCGTTCCGGCCTTATGGCTGCGTTGCAGCTCAACAGCGCCGGCGATGTTTCCATTCTCGAAGAACTGGAATCCCGCCTCACCGGGCTGATCAAAGGCTGGATCAATCAAGTCGATCCGGCGCTGCCTACTGTGCTGGCAGCGCATGCGTCCGTGCAGGGTGCCCGGTATGGCAATGAGCGTTCGGTGATGCTTGGCGCAGATTTGGTGCTTCCGGGTTCATTGGTCAACGATCCTGCCTTTGATTACGTGGCGCTTGGACATATCCACAAAGCGCAGAACCTGGGGCTGGATTCCAACCACCCGGTGGTTTACCCGGGGTCCATCGAACGGGTGGATTTTGGTGAAGCCGGCGACGAAAAATGCTTTGTCATCGCCCGCCTGGAACGCGGCAAAACCCAGCTTGAATGGGTGCGCCTGCCCGGCCGGCGTTTCATCGACCGTACCTTAAGGCTCATCTCGCCGGATGACCTCTTCGGGCAGGTGCGCGCTGCGCTGCCCTCCCCGCAGGAAATGGAAGGCGCCATCTTTCGCCTTACACTTGAATACCCGCGCGAATGGGATGCGCTTCTGGACGAAGAGGCGCTGCGCAAGGAATGCGAACCGGCATTGGAATTTCACCTGGTGCGCCGTCCCCTCGAGGAAGCCCGCCAGCGCCTTCCAGGGCTTGAAAACATCAGCGCCATTCCACCGTTGGAAATGCTGAATTTATACTGGAAAACCACCCATTCCAGGGACGAGGATACCCAGCCTCTGCAAACCCTGGCGAATCAAATTTTTTCAGCCATTCACGCCGGCGAAGCAGACCAAACGGAAGCCGCAGACGTGGTGGAGGAGATAACAGGTTGACAACCCCGTTTTTAGAAATCACGCTCATTTTGCTGCTCATCTTTTTGAACGGCTTTTTCTCCATGTCGGAGATCGCGCTCGTCTCCGCCAGAAAAGTCCGTTTGCAGCAACGCGCTGAAAAAGGTGAAAAAGCCGCCCGTTGGGCGCTGAGCCTGCGCCATCCTGTGAACCGTCTGCTCTCCACCGTGCAAATCGGCATCACCCTCGTGGGAGTGCTCACCGGCGCCCTGGGCGGCGCCACCCTGGCGGAACGGCTGGTGGTCGTCTTCAAGGATATTCCGTGGCTTGTGCCGTACAGCCAGGCGGTGGCATTGACGCTGGTTGTTATCGTAACCACCTACCTGTCGCTGGTGATTGGCGAGCTGATCCCCAAGCGCATCGCCCTCAACAATCCGGAACGTATCGCCCTGGCCGTCTCCGGCATCATGCACTTCATGGCAAGGATTTCTTCACCCCTGGTCAGTTTTTTGGGCGCATCAACAGACCTTGGCTTGCGCATTCTGGGTGCCAAGCCATCCAAAGAACCCCCCATTACAGAAGAAGAGATCAAAGGTTTAATGCAGGAAGGCGCCCGTGTGGGTGTCTTTGAGGAAGCGGAACAGGACATGGTGGAAGGCGTTTTCCGCCTGACCGACCGGTCCATCGACGCTCTCATGACCCCGCGCACGGAAATCGAATGGATTGATATCGATGATCCGTTTGAGAAGATTCTCCAGGAAGTGCGCAAATCAAACCATTCCCGCCTGCCGGTTGCTCAGGGCAGCCTGGATAATGTGATCGGCATTCTGCAGGTCAAGAACCTGCTGGATGAAAACCTGCGCCAGGAATCCGGTTATATTCAAGAGCTGCTCCAGCCGCCGCTCTTTGTGCCGGAAGGTATGCCGGCCATTAAAGCCCTCGAAATGGTGAAATCATCGGGCGTGCATGAAGCCCTTGTTATCGACGAGTACGGCGGCCTGCTCGGCATGGTCACCCTGTTTGATGTTCTCTCCGCCATCGTCGGAGAAATTCCCTCGCGGGACAACCAGGAAGAACCGCAAATCGTTGTGCGCGAGGATGGCAGTTACCTGCTGGATGGAGCCCTGCCGGTTGACGAGTTCAAAGATCTCTTCGAAATTGACGAACTGCCCGAAGAAGAACATATCGGCTTTCAAACCCTGGCCGGTTTTGTGCTGAATGAAATCGGTGCCGTACCGGTGGCGGGCGATCACTTTCACTGGAAGCGTTTCCGTTTTGAAGTGCTGGATATGGACGGAAACCGTATCGACAAAGTCCTGGTGTCGTTCTCCCCGCCAGAATTACCCACCACATTGGGTTGGGAATAATGCCGTTCTTCAATATGCCTATGCCTGCCTGCAAGCGAATTAACCTGCCATGATCCCGGTTCACCTTCAACTCTCCGGCTTTCTATCCTACTGCGATCCGGTTGAAGTGGATTTTACCCGTTTCGACCTGGCCTGCATTTCTGGTTCGAACGGCGCCGGCAAGTCGTCGCTGCTGGACGCCTTCACCTGGTGCCTTTTCGGCGAGGCACGCCGGCGCGACGATTCGGTTATCAACAATCAATCCAACGCCGCCGAGGTGATTCTCGATTTCGATTACGAAGGCAACCGGTACCGCGTGCAGCGCACCAAACCGCGCGATAAAACGACCTTGCTTGAATTTCAGATTCGCACCTCAGAAGGTGCTTGGCGTTCCCTGACGGAAGCAACCATGCGCGCCACCGAGGAACGCATCCGCCAGACGCTGCGGCTGGATTACGAGACCTTCATTAACTCCTCCTTCTTCCTGCAGGGCAAGGCGGATCAGTTTGCCCAGCAGCGCCCAGGGGAGCGCAAGCGCATTCTTTCCTCCATTCTCGGATTGGACATCTGGGAAAAATACCGCGAGGAAGCCGTGCGCCTGCGGCGGATTGAAGAGAACGAGATCACCCGTTTAAACGGTTCGCTGGATGAAATCGGGCGGGAATTGGGCAACGAATCGACCTACCGCCTGCTGCTCGACAGCCTTTCAAAAGAACTGGACGAATTGGATAAGACGCGGACTGCCCGTCAAACGCTGCTCGACCAGTCCAACCGCCTTTTTACCCAGATGGAAGAACGTCGCGCCTCGCAGTTGCGCCAGAAAGCGCTCATCAACGACCTGGCGCGCGATCTGCAGGAAAAATCCTCCCGACGGGATGCCCTTCAAAACGACCTGCTGGCGGACGAGAAAATCCTCTCAAAAGAAGGGGAAATCCGCACCGCTCACGCCGCCTGGCTGCAGCTGCGCGATGAATTGATGCAGCTCGACCAGCTAGCCGACCGTTATACTGCGCTGGCTTCCAAGCGCCATGCTCTGGAACTGGTCATTGAGCAGAAGCATTCTGCGCTTGAGGAAGAATACCGCCAGCTTCAAAAACAGCAGAACGCCGTTCAGGTGCAGAGCGAACAGCATAAAACCCTCCAGGGAGAACTGGCCATCCGCCAAAAGACCATCCTTTCCTACCAGGAGGAATGCGCCAAACGCCCCGAGGCGGAGGCACAGCTGGCGCTCGCCACCCAATCGGCTGCCGAACTGGCTGAACAAAACCGCCAGTATCGGAAAGAAATGGATCAGCTGAAAAAACGGTTGGATTCCCTACAGGAAGCGGAAAGCGCAGCCTGCCCGGTATGCGGCCAGAATCTCTCTGAAACGAAGCGCCAGACCCTGATCGACGAATTGTCTGAAGAGGGGAAAGTGCTTGGCGATCGTTTCCGGGAAAATCAGGCACGCATCGTTGACTGGACAAACGTGAAAACCACCGCCGAGGATCTTTTGCGGAATTTGGACAGCCTTCAGAAGAAACTGCTGCTGGAAGAAAAGTTCTTCTCTGCAAAACAGGAGGAACTGCGCAACCTGGAAAACAACCTCCAGGAATGGTCGGCCGGCAGCCAGCCGCGCGCTGAAGCGCTGGAAGAGATCCTTCAGACCGGCGCCTATGAGCCGGAAACCCAGGAGAACCTGCGCCAGCTGGATGAGGAAATGAGTTCCCTGGGATACATCCCCGCCACCCACCAGCAGAAACGCCAGCGTGAACAGGCTGACCGCGACATTGAAGAACAGATGCGGCTGCTTGAAATGGCTCATACCCGCCGGAAGGCGCTGCAGAAGCAGCACGCAGAACTGGTCACCGAGATTACCACCCTGGAGAGCCGGGTGGCATCCCTGCAGCAGGAATACGCGCGCATTGAAACCGATCTGCAGCAGATGAACGCCGGTCTTCCCACCCCGGCGGAGGCGGAAACGGAGTACAACCGGGCTTTGCTGGATTTCAACGCCAAACAGCGCGAAGTACACCAGCAAACCTCACGCCTTGAAAACCTGAGCCGCCTGCGGCAGGAACAGAGCGCGCGCGAGCAGGAAAAAGAACAGCACATGCTGAGTACCAGCCAGTTAAAAATGCTGGAAAAAGCCTTCAGCAAGGACGGCATCCCTGCCCTGCTGATTGAACAGGCGCTGCCTGAAATCGAAGCTCAGGCAAACGACATCCTCAACCGCCTTTCCGGCAACGGCATGTCGGTGCGCTTTGAAACCCAGCGCGAATATAAAGACCGCAGCCGCGAAGACCGCAAAGAGACGCTGGATATCCTTATCCAGGATGCCAGCGGCCAGCGCGAATATGAACTCTTTTCCGGCGGCGAGACTTTCCGCATCAATTTCGCCATCCGCCTGGCGCTCTCATATCTGCTCGCCCGGCGGGCTGGCGCGCGTCTGCAGACCCTCGTCATTGACGAGGGATTTGGCAGCCAGGACGCCCAGGGCCGCCAGCGCCTTATCCAGGCCATCAACCTGGTGCGGCCGGATTTCGCCAAGATATTGGTGATCACCCACCTGGAAGAACTGAAGGAAGCCTTCCCGGCACGCATCGAGGTGCTCAAAACGCCGCGTGGGTCTGTTGTGGAGGTGATGGCATTATGACCCTGTTACCCGTTCGCCTTGGGCTTCAGCAGCGCGTGCTGCCGGAATACCGCGCCCCCTTCTTTGATCTCCTCGCCGCTTCCTGTTTGCAGGGCATGTCCGTTTTTGCCGGAGACCCCTGCGCCATTGAAAGCATCGATTGCCAGACGCACCTTCGCATCGCCCGTTTTACGCATGCCGATAACCTGCACCTCTTGCGCGGACCGCTGTATGTCTGCTGGCAGCGAGGGTTTTTGCAGTGGCTGGAAGACTGGCAGCCGGATGTGCTCATTGCTGAAGCCAACCCCCGCTATCTGAACACCCCTTTCGCCATCAATTGGATGCACCGGCGCCGCCGTCCGGTTATCGGTTGGGGGCTGGGCGGATCCGACCACCCGGGGCTGCGCTCCATCATCCGCACGCCCTTCATCAATCGCTTCGATGCCCTCATTGCCTATTCCCAGACCGGGAAGGAGCGTTATGAGCAGCTGGGATTCCCTGCCGGCCGCATTTTCGTTGCCCCCAATGCCGTTGCGCCCCGATCCACCCAACCGCCGCCAGTCCGCCCGCCTGAGTTCCCGCAGAACAAAGCTGCCATCCTGTTTGTTGGCCGGCTGCAGGCACGCAAACGCATCGATCTGCTCCTCGCCGCCTGCGCCGCCCTTCCGCAGGAACAGCAGCCGAACCTGATAATCATCGGAGACGGGCCGGCGCGTAATGAGCTGCAGCTTCTCGCCGCCGAGGTGTACCCCTCTGCCCAATTCCCCGGCGCTGTGCGCGGCACAGACCTGGATCCTTATTTCGCCCGCGCAGACCTTTTCGTCCTGCCGGGAACCGGCGGTCTGGCTGTGCAGCAAGCCATGTCCTACGCTTTGCCGGTCATCGTTGCCGAAGCTGACGGCACCCAGAACGACCTCGTCCGCCCGGAAAACGGCTGGCGGGTGCAGCCCGGGCAATTGGTCCATCTGATCAGCGCCCTGCAGGAAGCGCTCAAAGAGCCAGCCCGCCTGCGCCGCATGGGCGACGCCTCCTTCCGCATCGTCAGCGAAGAAATCAACCTCGAATCCATGGCTGCCGGTTTTGTGGCCGCCATTCAGTCCGTTCTCTAGATTCTCTTCATGGGTCATCAGCACATGCATATCCTTCTTGTGGCCGACGGCCGCAGCCCCATCACCCAAGCCTGGATCTCCGCCCTGCAGCGCATCAAAGCGCGCATTACCCTCCTTTCCACATATCCCTGCCCTCCGGTTGCGGGCGTGGATTCGCAGGCATACCTTCCCGTCGCTTTCTCCGCCCTCTCCGGCAGCCAGGCAGGTAACGCTTTGCAAAAATCAGGGCAGGCAAAGCGCGGAGTCTCCCGTTTCCGCAGCCTGCTGGCCAAACTCCGTCACCATCTGGGACCCTTCACCCTGCCCTTGAAAGCGGGAGCCTTCCGGCGCCTGGTGGCAGCGGTGAATCCCGATCTTGTGCATGCGCTGCGGGTCCCCTTTGAGGGTATGCTGGCGTCGTACACACCCGCCCAGATTCCTTTGGTGATTTCCACCTGGGGCAACGACCTCACCCTTCACGCCCCCGCATCGCCCTGGATGCGCGCCTGGACGCGCCGCGCCCTGCGCCGGGCAGACGGCCTGCTCTCTGACGCCTGCCGGGACCTTCGTCTGGCGCCTGCCTTTGGCTTGCGCGCCGAAGTACCGCGCATGTTCATCCCCGGCAACGGCGGGCTGGATCTGCAGCGCATGGATTCAGCCGTCCTTGAAGCAGACCCAGTTTTGAACGCCCTTCTGCCGCCCGTCAACACCCCCTCCGCTGGACTGGTGCTCAACCCGCGCGGCATCCGCCCCGGTTGTGTCTGCAACGACACGTTTTTTCAAGCCATTCCGCTGGTGCTGCAGGAAATGCCGGATTTGCAGTTCGCCTGCGCTTCCATGGCCGGCCAGCCGGAAGCCGGACAGTGGGTGGCGCGGCTGGGAATCGAGAAGAACGTCACCCTGCTGCCCTTCCTTTCCCAAGAGAGCCTGTGGCGGCTGTTCAAGCGCGCCGATCTCTCGATCTCCGTAACGCTGCACGACGGCACACCCAACTCGCTCCTGGAAGCCATGGCAGCCGGATGCCTGCCCATTGCCGGGGACATTGAATCCCTGCGCGATTGGATCACCCCCGGCGTCAATGGTCTGCTGGTTGAACCCCGCAGCCCGCAGCAACTGGCGCGCGCCATCCTTGAAGCCATGCGCTCTCCTGCCTTTCGCCGGTCAGCGGCAGAGAAAAACCGCGCCCTGGTCGAAACGCGCGCCAACCAGGGGAAACTCAGCCAGCAGCTCAAAGAGTTTTACGAAGGCTTTCTTCGCCGCATATGACGCCAACCACCTTCGGTAAAGAAATCCCAGTGATTGATAAATGTGATACTGCTTCTGCCGGTTAAAATTAAAAGCTCCCTTCGGGGAGCTTTTCTTCTCTCTCAACTATCTTAAAAATGCAAATGGTATATGTCAATTCCAAAGCGCAGCAGCGCTCCTGCCATGGTGCCTGAACGCAGCAGGTTGATAATGATTGCCACAAAAAGGTTAATCAAAATAAGAAAGAACAGCGTCTCAGCGGCATGCAAAAGGCTGCAATTATAAACAAGATTAACCAGCACCAACAGCAGCAGCGAGGTGCCGATAAATAAATATATCGGCGGTGTTCCCGGCAGGTATTCCTTCACCCCAAATACAAAAAGGTTGCCCAGCAGGAATCCCAGCATGCCTGTCAGCCACGCTTTCGATAATTTGCGTCTTGGAATTTGAACCAATTCCGATACCAGCCAAATGGGAGCGCCAGACAGCAGCGCAATAGCCACATAGCCCCAGACGCCATAATCCGTGAGAAATCCCAAAAAACTATTTTGCATACCTGCTCCCTGGTAATGTAATTGATTTACCTATGATTTTAGCAAATTATTGCCCTGCCGGCTATCAATTTGCCCTCACAATTGACGCCAATCCGATCCATCGACTATACTATCATTGTTGTTCTTTATTGTCCTGTGTGAGGTAATGATGGCATCCTCCCAACCGATGCAAGTGTTGATTACAATTCCCCTGGCAGATGACCTGCTGGCCCGGCTCCAACGCCTCTCCCCGCTTTTGAAAGTGACGCATATCCCGGCCCGGAAAGTGGAAGAAATCCCCGTTGAAGTCTGGAACCGCACGGAAATCCTTTATACCGCCTGGTTGATGCCGGATCCGGAGCTGGTGCCCAACCTGCGTTGGATTCAATCGCACCTGGCGGGCGTGGATTATGCCCTCAGCTCCCCGATCCTGGCTCAGGAAAATGTCCGTTTCACCACCCTCAGCGGCGCAGCCGCCTCACAGGTGGCGGAGTTTGCCCTCACCATGATGCTGGCGCTGGGTCACCGCGTACCCGCTTTGCTGGAGGCGCAGTCTGGCGCCGAATGGCCGGAATACCGCTATAAGCGTTTCAACCCGGTGGAAATTCGCGGCGCCACCGTAGGGCTGGTCGGTTACGGCAGCATCGCACGCCAGCTGGCGCGTCTTCTTCACCCCATGGGTGCATCCATTCTGGCGATCAAGCGCGATGTCCTCCACCCGGCCGACGATGGCTTTATCTATGAAGACGAAGGCGACCCGCATGGCGATTATTTCACCCGCCTTTATCCCGTACAGGCGCTGCACTCGGTTCTGAAAAAATGCGACTACGTGGTGCTGACCCTGCCGTTGACCAACGAAACGCGCGGTCTGTTCGGGGAAAAGGCATTGGCTGCCATGAAGCCCGGTTCTTTTCTTATCCAGGTTGGCCGGGGCGGCGTTATTGATGAAGATGCTCTCCTGAAATCCCTACAGGATGGTCACCTGGGCGGCGCGGCGCTGGATGTCTTCCAACATGAACCGCTGCCGGCGGAACACCCCTTCTGGCGGCTGCCGAATATGATCATTTCGCCGCACATCGCCTGGTTGAGCCCGCATTACAATGAACGCGCAATGGCGCTTTTCTCTGAAAATCTGCACCGGTACCTGGCAGGCAGTCCTCTATTAAACCAATACAAACCTGAACGTGGATATTAAGAATAGGGAATGATGAAAAACATTAAAGTTGCATTGTTCGATCTGGGAAATACTTTGCTCTATTTCGACGCTGATTTTAACGAGATTGTTTCCCAGTCTTTCCAGGTGCTTGCGCGCCACCTGGTGAGCGGCGGCATCCCGATCGATCCGCTGCAGTTCACCCGTCTCTTCGAAGAGCGCATGACGCAAAACCAGGTGGACAGGGATGTGGATCT
>MTKY01055297.1_pt1 | contig 16321 bp, 12 predicted proteins | sample 1042731 | NCBI WGS metagenome assembly MTKY01 (sample SAMN06212206, study PRJNA360538) | anaerobic digester metagenome | biome: Wastewater treatment plant; material: sludge; isolation source: anaerobic digester fed with sludge from wastewater treatment plant | place: Denmark: WWTP Soeholt ... | reverse complement strand
TCGGGCTGCGAGCGCTGTATTTCGCGCTGGCAGGGATAACCGCGATACGCTACATCCACTACGGCCTTTCCGTGATTCTCGTGTTCGTGGGCGTTAAGATGATGATCGAGTTCGTCTACGAGATACCGATACTGTGGTCGCTGGCCTTCATAGGAGCGGTGCTTCTTGTCGCCAGTGTGGCATCGGCAGTGCACGCGCACAGATCACGAAGCGCTTCGGAGTAACAGCGCTGGAAATCCACGCACAAAAATGGCGGAGAGGCCGGGATTCGAACCCGGGGCCCGGTTTATCACCGAGCAATCACTTAGCAGGCGATCGCATTCGACCACTCAGCCACCTCTCCGCGTCACTATATTCTACCACGAGCCTGCCCATTTCATCAACTCGCTTCACGCACTCGCTATGGCCGCGGTTGCTGCGAGCCTTGAACGCCAGGTTATCAAGCAGGCTTAGAATGGCATCGCGCCGACCGCTGAGATCGCTCTCTCGCCGTTGGTTGTGGTGAGAGGGCCGTAGGCAGCCAGCCCCGTGCAGTCCCCGCTCAGTCCGGACTTGAGCACCGCGATCCCAAACGGAGATCCCGCATCCTGAAGATACGCGCGGTCGGTGAACACGGCCGTGACGGGCAGGGTGAGGCCGATCCAGGTCTGGTCCGGCTGTCTCTTCACCTGCCCGAGAGGCGCGTCCGCAAGGTCCACGACGCCAATGCCATCGCTGATGCCCGACCAGTTGGTCGAATTTCCGGCCAGGTCCTTCGCAACCACGCGGCAGTAATACGTCTTTCGCGGCTCCACGGTAATAGTCTTGCTCAAGACGTTTCCGACGCTGCCGTTGAATATGTCGTAGGAGCCCGGTGTCGTACCGATCCGGCAGATGTAGTCTACCACCCCGGACCCCGAATCCGTCGCCGGTGTCCACCTGAACGTGATAGTCGTATCCGCCGTATAGAGGCCGTCGTCCGTAGGCGTGCCCGGAGCCGTGGGAGCCGTATTGTCGTACATGATCCCATCGCTGACAGGTGACCATTCGCTCTTGGCGCCGTCATTTGCTACGGCTTGCACCTGGCAGTAATAGGTCTTGCCGTTAGTCGCGTTGATCGTCTTGGTGAGAACGTTGCCGACGAAGGAGTCCAGAACGTCGCCTGCACCTGGCGATGTGCCGATGCGGACGCTGTAGCCCGAAATGCCTGCCGGATCAGTCACCGCAGTCCAGTCAAACCTGATCTGGAACCACCGGGTGGTGACACCTGCATCGGTCGGTGCCGCGGGAGTGGGCACGGGACCGCCGGTAACCTGAATCGTCACCGGGATTTGCTCGCCGAAGCGCTGGCTGCTGCTGTCGACCATTCCCCAATGCGTGACATAAGTACCCGGCGCCGCTGATGTGCACAACTGCACATCGAACTCGATTGGCCGCCTGCGGAAGATGCCGCCGTAGATGGGTATTTCGTTCGTGCTGTCGTCTATCGCAACGTCAGAGGCGCAGAAAACGGCAGGATCAGAAGCCCTATCCTGACCAAACCGCACGCCCGAGGCGTTGTTCCAGGACACGTCGCCGGTGTTCCGCATTATGATTTTGGCATTGTAAGTGGTTGAGGAGCGCACCTTGGTCGGGATGTTGTGCCACAGGTTTCTGGCATCGAGATCGGGATAGTCGTTGAATGCTGCTGCTCCGGCGGCCGTCGTGCGGATGTATTCGTAGGGGTCGTTGGTGCTGGACCACACGTCTGTGTTCGGATTTCCCGGCAATATGTATGGAGGGCCGGTGAAACCCGCGTAGATGCCCGAGCCTTCGTCATATTCGTTCCAGCTCTCGATGTAGACCCGCGAGGTCGTAGACCGGTCGATGTTGTTCCAGGCCATTTTGTAGTCTATGCCGCCATTTCTCTTCAGGCACGAACCACCCATCCGGATGTTCTGGTCCCAGTAGCCCGGCTTCACCTGGACAGTCCTCACGCCATTGTAGACGGCCGGCCAGTTGTACGCCGTGACCTCGAATTGGTGGACTTGCTCATCCGCGAACGACAGCGTAGGAGGGTTTCGTGCGGTAGTGACCATTCTTATGCCGTTGTTGAACACAGGATGCGCAGCTCCGGATGCCGCCTTGAGCCGGGATTCCACGTCTTCGCGGGTCAGAGAACTGAGGTTGACCAGATGGTATTTCACGTGCCAGGTATCCAACACGACCTTCCCGTTGATCTGCTGGATGTAGCTATCGGCGTATGGGTCCGAGTTGACTGAGTAATACTGCTGGAAGAAGCGTATGTACTGGTTCGCAAAAGCGTCTTTGCCCGATGTTGTTGCGACGTCGATGGACGTTCCATCCCATGTGATCATAGGGTCCAGGAACGGGGCAACTTTGGGGACGTCGTAGCCCTGTGCCCGAAGCTGCCTGAGGGCCAGAAAGAGGTTGACGCGCTGCTGCTCGAATCCCTGCCACAGGTGGACCCACAGGACGTCGATATTCGCCATCATCATCTGCTTGATCTGGCTCTGCCACCATATCGCCTCGCCCGTCCAGTTGGACCTGCCCTCCAGCGGTCGCCACGGACCGCTGAGCTGTCCATCGTTGCTTGTATACCAGTGGAAGACGCTGGTGCTCACAATGTGATCGGCGACATTGAACGTCCGGCCCGGAGTGTAAAGCGTCGACGGGACGCTCTGCGCTCCGGCACAGAGCGCGCATGAAAGCAGAACGAGCAAGATTGCGGCCGCGTGCAGGTAAGCTCGGAGGGTATTCATAGAGACTATCCTCTCGTTTGTCCCCGGCCGGCCAGTGGCCTGGTTGAGCGCTACACTAGCATTATACAACATTCACACATATCAGGGACCAGCCACGAACCATGCAGGCAGCGCACGTGGCGGACTGGAAGCCTGCTACGTTTAGGAGTAGCAGCCCCCGGCAATCATGCATCGAGCGTTCTTCTTCTTGTTCGCTGGGGGTAGCCAAGATCATGTCTGAAACGGTTCTCATAACCGGCGGCGCGGGGTTCATCGGATCCCATCTGGCCGACCGGCTGCTTGCCGAAGGATATCGTGTGAGCGTGCTGGACAACCTCGACCCGCAGGTGCACGGGCCCGATGCGGCACGTCCGGCCTATCTGGACCCGGAAGTCGAACTCCAGATAGGGGATATTCGCAATCCCGAGGCCGTCAGGCAGGCGTTGCAAGGAGTGGACGTCGTCTATCACCTCGCATCGGCGGTTGGAGTCGGGCAGAGTATGTACGACGTGGCGCGGTATACCGAGGTCAACAACGTCGGCACCGCCGTGCTGCTGGAAGCTCTGATCGAGCAACCCGTCCGGCGTCTGATCGTCGCCTCCAGCATGAGCCTCTACGGCGAGGGAATGTACCAGACTGCGGATGGCAGTGCGTGGCCGTTCGCGGAGCGGGATGTCGAGCAATTGCGCACAGGTGATTGGGAGCCGAGGGACGCTAATGGGCAACCTCTAACCCCTGTGCCCACTCCGGAGACCAAGCCGCCTGCGGTATCGTCCATCTACGCGCTGTCCAAATACGACCAGGAAAGAATGTGCATTATCGTCGGGCGCGCCTACGGGATACCCACCGTCGCGCTGCGTTTCTTCAACGCCTATGGGACCCGCCAGGCGCTCTCGAATCCGTACACGGGCGTCATGGCCATCTTCGCTTCGCGGCTTCTCAACGGTAACAGGCCGGTCGTCTACGAGGACGGAAACCAGCTTAGAGACTTCGTCAGTGTGTACGACGTGACGCGGGCGTGCGTGCTGGCTCTCAACGCACGCGAAGCAGCCTGGACGGTGATCAACGTCGGCAGCGGCCAGCCCTGCACTATACGCAGTGTGGCCGAGACAATGGCCCGGGTGCTTGGCAGGCCCGATCTGGCCCCCGAGATCAACGGCAAATACCGCGTCGGCGATATTCGGCACTGCGTCGCCGATATCTCTCTCGCCAGAGATGTCCTGGGCTACTCCCCACAGGTGTCCCTTGAGGCGGGGATATCGGACCTGGCGGTATGGCTTCAGGAACAGGATTCCAGGGACCGTGTGGCCGAGGCAAGCGCGGAGCTTGCCTCACGGGGGCTTGTGCTATGAGAAAACCAGCCAGCCCACCCATCGTGGGGATCCTCGAATGGTTCAGGCCCGGCGAGCACAGCCGCGTAGCCCAGGTGATGGCCGATTTGCACACCCTCGGCGTAACCGAACTGCGCACGGGTGTGTCCTGGGCAGACTGGCATACCAGAGAGGGGCAGGATTGGTACGATTGGCTGCTGCCTGAACTCGCGTCTCACGTGAACGTGCTCCCGTGCTTCCTCTACACGCCGCCTTCCCTCGGGCTGGCGTCTAAGACTTCATCTCCGCCGGCCGATCCGCGAGGCTATGCGGATTTCATCGATCAGATGATCACCCGCTTTGGCAGTTGCTTTGACTGGGTCGAGTTTTGGAACGAGCCAAACAACCTGCGAGAATGGGACGTTACGCTGGATCCCGAGTGGCGGATATTCAGCGAAATGGTCGGCGGCGCGGCATACTGGGCCCAGAAGCGTGGCAAGAAGACGGTGTTGGGCGGCGTCAGCCCTATCGACCCGAATTGGGTCAGGCTCATGTCCGAGCGGGGCGTGCTCAGCTTCATAGATGCCGTTGGCATTCACGGGTTCCCGGGCACGTTCGACTACTCCTGGGATGGATGGGGGCAGAACGCCGGACGAATACGAGAGGTGCTTCAGCAATGCGGCTGTCCGGCGGAGGTATGGATCACGGAAACCGGGTTCTCCACGAGGCGTCACGACGAGCAACAGCAGGTCCGCGAGTTCGTGAACGCGGTGGAGGCGGATGTGAGCAGGGTCTATTGGTACTCCGCTCACGATCTGGACCCCGATCTACCCACAGTGGACGGCTTTCACCTTGATGAGCGCGACTACCATTTCGGCCTGCGAAGGGCTGACGGCACGCCGAAGCTGCTGTTCCGGATATGGGCCAGCGGCGGGTTGAAGGCAGTAAGAGAAGCCGCATGGATGGGTGAACCTGCTCGCATTCCTCGCAGCGACGAAAGGCCCGTCCTGATCACCGGAGGGGCGGGGTTCATCGGTACCAACCTTGCTCACCGGGTACTGGAATCTGGCCGGTCAGTCGTCCTCTTCGACAGTCTCGCTCGCCCGGGAGTGGAACGCAACCTGCACTGGCTTAGAAAGCAGCACGGCGACCGCCTGCGAATAGAAGTAGCCGATGTGCGTGACCCATACGCGCTGCGGAGGGCCACACGACGGGCTGCCCAGGTGTTCCACCTGGCGGCGCAGGTGGCGGTAACGACCAGCCTGACGGGGCCGCTGTTTGACTTCGATGTGAACCTGCGCGGCACGCTCAACCTGCTCGAGGCGCTGAGGGCCATGGAGAACCCGCCGCCGCTCGTGTTCACCTCGACCAACAAGGTCTACGGTCGCCTTGACGACATAAGCCTGAGCGTGGACAGCACGCGCTATGAGCCGATCGACCCCCATATCCGCGCGGGCGGCGTGAGCGAGTCCCGGCAGCTCGACTTCCACAGCCCCTACGGCTGTTCCAAGGGCGCGGCGGACCAGTACGTGATCGACTATGCCCGAGTCTACGGGCTGCCTACGGTCGTTTTCAGGATGAGCTGCATCTACGGCCCGCATCAGTTCGGCACCGAGGATCAGGGCTGGGTGGCGCATTTCCTTATACGCGCGATAGATGGCCAGCCGGTGACTATCTTCGGCGATGGAATGCAGGTGCGGGACGTGCTGTTCATCGATGATCTCGTCGATGCGCTGCTGCTCGCTCAGGAGAAGATGGACACTCTGTCGGGCCAGGCGTTCAACATAGGCGGCGGTCCTGACAACTCCTTGTCCATACTTGAGCTGATGGACATGATCAGTGAACTGCACGGGCCTACGCCAAAGCCGCGACTGGACGCCTGGCGGCCGGGCGATCAGAGATACTACGTCTCCAATACAACCAAGTTCAGTGCTGCCACAGGCTGGACGCCACGGACGAGCGCGAGAGAGGGCATCGCGCGGCTCTACCAGTGGTTGCTGGAGTGCCGCGGCGCAAGCAGACTTGTTGAGGGAGGGCGCAATGAACCAGTCCAAACCCACCTCGGCGAATGACGACGTCGGAACGATGAAGGCCGCCGTCGTGCTTCAGCCGGGGAAGATCGAGATACGCGACGTGCCTGTCCCGGAGCCCGCGCCGGATGAAGTTCGCGTGCGCGTGGAGGGGTGCGGGGTATGCCACTCCAATCTGGCCCCGTGGGAGGGCAGGCCGTGGTTCAGCTATCCGATGGAGCCGGGCTGGCTGGGTCACGAAGCCTGGGGATGGATAGACGCCCTCGGCAGCGCTGTCACAGGTCTGTCAGCCGGCCAGCGAGTGGCGATGCTCTCGCTGCGCGGATACGCAGAGTACGACATCGCCCCGGCTGATGCGGTGGTCGCGCTCCCGGACTCGGTGGCGAATGTGCCGTTTCCCGGCGAGCCGCTCGGCTGCGCCTTCAACATATTCCGCAGGAGCGGCATTGAGGCAGGGCAGACTGTTGCGATCATCGGAGTCGGCTTCCTCGGATGCATTCTGACCCGTCTGGCTGCCGTCAGCGGGGCGAGAGTGATAGCGATATCCCGGCGGCAGTTCTCGCTCAGCATGGCGAAGGCTATGGGCGCCAACGAGCAGATCCCGATGGACGACCACTGGAAGATCATAGACCAGGTGAAGGTACTCACGGATGGCCGGTTTTGTGATATCGCCATAGAAGCAGTGGGCCAGCAGTGGCCTCTCGACTTGGCGGGCGAATTGACACGGGAAATGGGGAGGCTGATTGTTGCGGGCTACCATCAGGATGGCCCCCGGCAGGTGAACATGCAGTTGTGGAACTGGCGAGGCCTGGACGTGATCAACGCGCACGAGCGCGAGCAGCGTGTCTACGTTGACGGAATACGCAGAGCAGTGGAGGCGGTCGGAACGGGCATCATCGACCCGGGCAGCCTCTACACTCACGTTTTCCCGGCCGAGCGGCTTGCCGAGGCCCTGGAAATGACACGCAGCAGGCCTGATGGGTTTATGAAAGCGCTGGTGATGTTCTGAAACTCCTGATGACAACAGACACGGTCGGAGGGGTATGGACCTACTCGCTGGAACTTGCCCAGGCACTGCTCGCGCACGACGTGGAGATCGTGCTGGCGACGATGGGCCCGCTTCCCACTCCCGAGCAGATTGCCGAAGCGGAGTCCGTCCGTAGCATCACGCTGCACACCAGCGCCTACAGGCTCGAATGGATGGACGATCCCTGGCGGGATGTCGAGCGCGCCGGCGAGTGGCTGCTGGATCTCGAACGGCAGGTGCGACCCGATATAGTCCACCTAAACGGATACGCGCACGGAGCGCTCAACTGGTCTGCTCCGTGCGTGATCGCCGGGCATTCGTGCGTCTTCTCGTGGTGGCATGCTGTGAAGAGAGAACCACCGCCGGACTTGTGGGACCGTTACCGGCAGGAGGTCAGGAGGGGCCTGCGCGCGGCACAACCCGTGATGGCGCCTACTGAGGCCATGCTTTCGTCGCTGATTCAGCACTACGGACCATTGCCGCAGGCACGGGTGATCCCCAACTGCCGGCGAGGCAGCATTTTTCACGGTGGCCCGAAGGAACCGCTCGTACTAGCGGCAGGCCGGGCTTGGGACGAGGCAAAGAACATAGCAGCCCTGGAGAGGGCCGCGCCAAAGCTCGCCTGGCCCGTCTACGTGGCGGGCGAAGAGGAGCACCCGAACGGCGGGGCAATGGACCTCCATCACGTGCACAAGCTGGGCAAACTGAGTACGCGGCAGATGATTGATTGGTACGCTCGTGCGTCGATATATGCGCTTCCGGCCCGCTACGAGCCCTTCGGGTTGTCTGCTCTGGAGGCCGCGCTGTCGGGGTGTGCGCTGGTGCTTGGCGACATCCCCAGCCTGCGCGAGGTCTGGGGCGATGCTGCGGTGTTCGTAGCGCCGGATGGTGACACGCAGTTGGAGGCAGCCATCAACGAGTTGGCTAGCGATCACGTCCGGCTCGGTGAAATGTCCGACCGGGCCTGGCTGCGCGCGAAGCGCTACTCGCCCGAGCGGATGGCGAGGCAGTACATGGATGCCTTGCGTCAGGCAGGACTCGTCTCAACATCGACAGCCGCGCAGATCGGGGGGATATGAGCTTGCGGATCGTGATGTTCTACCACTCCCTTGTGTCGGACTGGAACCACGGCAACGCTCACTTCCTCAGGGGCGTGGCAACGGAGCTTATGGCACGAGGGCATGCTGTGAGTGTGTACGAGCCCCACGGCTCATGGAGCCTCCAGAACCTGCTGGATTCGCAGGGTCCGGGGGCGGTGAAGCGCTTTCGGGCAGCATACCCGAAGCTCAAGAGCACCGGCTACAGCCTCGACACGATCAATCTCGATAGGGTCCTTCGCCGCGCCGATATGGTTATCGTCCACGAATGGAATGACCCTGAACTCGTGCAGCGGATCGGCCGGCACCGCGCCTCCGACGGCAGCTACAGGCTCTTCTTTCACGACACCCACCATCGGTCGATAAGTGACGACTCGATGGCGGCCTACGATCTCACCAACTACGATGGAGTGCTGGCATTCGGCAGCGTGATCCGGGACCTCTATCTATCGCGCGGCTGGGCAGGCAGGGCGTGGACCTGGCACGAGGCGGCCGACATCCGCGTGTTCCGTCCCCTACGGAACGTCGAACCCGAGGGCGACGTGGTCTGGATCGGCAACTGGGGAGACGATGAGCGCACGGCGGAACTGCGTGAGTTCCTGCTGGAGCCCGTCAAGAGACTCGGACTCAAGGCATGTGCCTACGGCGTGAGGTATCCCGCTGAGGCCATCATGGAACTGACCGACGCGAAGATGGCCTACAAGGGCTGGATTGCCAACTTCGACGTGCCGAGGGAGTTCGGGCGGTATCGAGCAACCGTTCACATCCCGCGGCGGCCCTATGTCGAGGCCCTGCCCGGCATCCCGACGATTCGCGTCTTCGAGGCCCTCGCGTGCGGCATACCTCTGGTTTCCGCTCCGTGGGACGACGCTGAGCAGCTCTTCTCGCCGGGTGAGGACTTCCTCGTTGCCCGAAACGGCAGGGAGATGGAGGCGCACTTGAAGGCATTGGTCAATGACCCGGACATGGCGCGCGCCCTGGCCAATCACGGCCTGCGCACGATACTAGCCCGGCACACGTGCGCTCGTCGTGTGGATGAGTTGCTCGGTATCTACGCAAGCCTGGAGGCTGACAGAGCATGAACATCGCGTTCTTCGGGTCCAGCCTCGTGTCGGCCTACTGGAACGGCGCCGCCACCTACTACCGCGGCATCATTCGGGCACTGCACGAGCGGGGACATCGAACCACCTTCTACGAATCGGATGCCTACGACAGGCAGAATCACCGCGACATCGATGACCCCGACTATGCCCGGGTCGTGGTCTATTCGTGCCGGGAAGAGGACGGAGTGAGGGCAGCGCTTGACGAAGCGGCAGCGGCAGACGTCATAGTCAAGGCAAGCGGGGTTGGCGCATTCGACGAGCTTCTTGAGGAAGCAGTCGCACACGCTCGCGCGCCGGGCAAGACTGTCATCTTCTGGGATGTCGATGCCCCTGCTACGCTGGACCGCGTCTTCAATGACAAGAAAGATCCGTTCGCGGCCCTGGTGCCCATGTATGACCTCGTGCTTACCTACGGCGGCGGACCGCCCGTGGTGGAAGCGTACAAGGCCCTGGGAGCGCGCGAGTGCGTGCCTATCTACAACGCGCTCGATCCGTCAACTCATCATCCCGTCGAGCCGTCGCCCGCGTTTGCCGCCGATCTGGCATTCCTCGGCAACCGGCTACCGGACCGCGAGGAGCGAGTGGAGGAATTCTTCCTGGGCGCGGCGGCTGTGCTGCCGGAGTTCACTTTCCTCTTGGGAGGCAGCGGCTGGTCGGACAAGGCACTGCCGCCGAATGTCAACTACATCGGACACGTCTACGCCGCCTCGCACAATGCGTTCAACTGCACGCCTCGCGCCGTCCTGAACGTCGCCCGCGACAGCATGGCGCGCTATGGGTACTCCCCTGCAACCAGGGTATTCGAGGCGGCCGGAGCCGGAGCGTGCGTGATTACCGATGAGTGGGAAGGAATCGAGCTCTTCCTGGAGCCTGAAAAGGAGATACTGGTGGCCCGGGATCGAGCGGAAGTGGTCGATCATCTCAAATACCTTACGCAGGAGAAGTCGCGGGCGATCGGCTGTGCGGCGCACGCGCGGGTGTGTGCTGAGCATACTTACTATCATCGGGCGGCGCAGCTCGAGGGCATCCTGGAGGGGCGGCAGCCGTGAAGATAGTCATACTCGGCCTCTCGATAACCTCGTCCTGGGGAAACGGCCATGCAACCACCTACCGCGGGCTTGTGAAAGCTCTCACGGCACGGGGGCACGAAGTGCTCTTTCTGGAGCGAGATGTGCCCTGGTACGCTGAGAACCGGGACCTGCCGGAGCCTCCATTCGGGCGCACGCACCTCTATAACAGCCTGAGCCAGCTCAGGGACCGCTTCACATCACACGTCCGTGACGCCGACCTGGTCGTGGTCGGGTCCTACGTGCCGGAGGGAGTGGAAGTTGGCCAGTGGGTGTCTTCCGTGGCGCAGGGCCTGCCGGCCTTCTATGACATCGATACACCTGTCACTCTCGCCAAACTCGGCGCCGGTGATGAGGAATACCTCTCCGCGGACCTCATCCCGCGCTACGGGCTGTATCTTTCCTTCACCGGAGGTCCCATACTTGAGCATCTGGAGCGGAAGTACGGGTCTCCACATGCCCGCGCGCTCTACTGCTCGTTCGACCCCGACATCTACTACCCCGAAGAGCGCGAGCCGGAATGGGACCTCGGATACCTGGGCACGTACAGCACGGATCGGCAGCCGGTGCTTGAGAAGCTGATGCTGGAACCGGCGAGGCAGTGGCGCGACGGCCTCTTTGTCGTTGCCGGGCCACAATACCCTTGCACAATTCGCTGGCCGGGCAATGTCGGGCGGCTGGAGCACGTGCCGCCGGAGGAGCATCGCGCGTTCTACAACTCGCAGAGGTTCACTCTGAACGTGACCAGAGCCGAGATGGTCCGCTTCGGCTTCTGCCCGAGCGTCAGGCTCTTCGAGGCTGCTGCGTGCGGGGTTCCGATCATCAGTGACTCGTGGGACGGTCTGAGCACCCTACTGAAGCCCGGAACTGAAATCCTCATCTCGCGCTCTGCCGCAGACACGCTCTCTTACCTGTGCGATCTCAGCGACACCGACAGGCGCGCCATCGGTCATCGCGCCAGAGAGCGCGTCCTTGCGGAGCATACGGCAGACCACCGCGCGGCGGAGCTTGAGGCGCACGTGATGGAACTGACGGGCTCGACTCCTCGCAGCCGGTTTGACCGTGAAGAGACGCGGGGTACCCCGGCGCGCCGCAGCTCGTCGTGCTGAACTTGATCCAGCATCCGCTGGAAGCGGGTGCCTAATCGAACCTGAACACGCCCTTGATGTAGTCCGCCGGTCTGTTCCGGGCAATCGTCTCAAGTGCCGCCTGAGGCTCATCCGCGCTGAAGAAGTGCGTGATGAGCGGCTTCAGGTCGAAGACACCGTCCCGAATATACTGCACCGCCTCGTGGAAATCCCGGTTCCAGTCCCGTGATGCCGCCGGTGTCGCGTTCAGTACATCGAGCCCCTTCATGTGCCAGAGGTTCGTATTGCAGACGCGAGTCGGCAAGTGGTGCGCGAACAGGCACAGGATTCCGCCGTTTCTGACGAAATACTCAGCGGACGTGAGGCCCTGCTCGCTTCCTGAGCATTCTATCACCACATCCTGCGAGTCCTTATCCGCCGGTTCGGTGCTGGCGCCGTAGCGCTTCGCCAGTTCCAGCCGGTCCGGGTTCGTATCGCGGGCGATGATCTCCATACCGCGCTTGACACCCAATTGGACGAGCATAAGTCCCATAAAGCCGCAGCCGATGATGGTCACCCTGCTGCCGGCGCTGCGCTCCTCGATCAACCGGATGCCGTTTACGATGCACGCAGTCGGCTCGCCCAGCCACAGGTGGAAATCATTCTCGTCATCTGGCAGCCTGGATGCCTGCCCTTCCCAGATGGGATAGTAGTCGCGGAAGTTGCTGAAACCCAGAGTCGTGACCTTGTCTCCAACCTTGAAGCCGGTCACGTCCTTGCCGACATCCGCCACCACGCCTACGGCCTCGTGTCCCATCACGCCCGGGAACCAGTCGATAGGAAGCTCGCCAGTGAATGCGTGAAGGTCGAACGCGCAGATGCCGTTTACTCTGGTGTTGACCAGTATCTCCCAGGGCTGAGGCGCCTGGACTTCCTCTTCAACAACCTCTACACTGCCGACCGAGTTGAAGACTATGGATCTCCCCTTCATTGTGGATCAACCTTTCTCTGTGAAGCAGATTGCCTTGTCACGTGAGGCGGTGAGCGCTTGCCTGGGCGCGCGCAGCACCCGGGCGTCACGTGCGCCGATCGTAAGTGTCGTGAAGCCGCGTTCGATCGGCTGTCCGTTCATCAGATCAACAGCCGCATCGAATTGGATGCCATCGTCGAATAGCATCTCGACTTGCTTATCCTCCGGCGATAGGTTCACCGCGAATATGAGCAAGCCATCGCCGCATGAGTGAACACGAATACGCACGTCAGGGTCGGATGCAGCAGCTCTCGGGCGCACGCCGAGCCGCCGGGCGAAATCGACGATCATCCGGGCCGCATCCTCGATCCCCCACTCCAAACAGATGCCGGGATAGGTGCCGATCAGCACAGCTCTGCCCTCGCCGAATGAGTTCTCGACCACAGCCGCGCCGCCATCGGAATACTCCGCCAGCACAGACGCGCCGATTGGAGTAATCCTCTGCCGGTGCACCGTACACTGCACATCCCGCCCTGCCCAGTGGATTGACGGAGGCGCAGCGTGGATGCTGTCGGGCCCGTTCTCCGCCCGCGCCCCGAAGACTTCGTGCAGGCCGTAACCCGGATTCAGCACTTGCGTGTATCCGCCATCGCCGAACAGCGCGGGACACGCCTCGGATATCACTCGCCCGCCGCCGCGCACGTAGTCTGTGATCACCCGCGCGCTCTCCTGCTCGATCATCAGTGGGAACGGCAGATAGATGACGGGGTAGTCCCCGAGCTGATCTATATTGGCGAAATCCACCTGATAGCCCGCCCTCGAAAGCGCCCGATACGCGCCCTTTACCGATTGCGCGTACTTGCCCGCGTTCCGGTCCGAGATGTGGCAGAACAGCTGCGACTCCGGCAGCACCGCGATGGCGATCTCCCCGCGAAGCGGCTTGCTTGTCTGAAGCTCGGGTAACTTCCTGCTGAGGCGGGCAAATGAGGACGCCATCTCGGTTCGTGGAGTAGGAGACCCATCCAGGTTGCACAGCCCGAAGCCCGGCGACTCCGGCCCGAGAAGCTCGGGCCTCCACTGCCAGTACAGCAGCCCCTTCGCGCCGGAGGCAAGGCTGATCCAGTTCCACAGGCGGATGTCCTCAGGGTCGGGCGTGCGGCTGTGCGTGAGGCCCTCGCCCGATGGCCCGGCTTGCGTTTCCGCGGTCCAGAACGTCTTGCCGGCGGACGCACCGCGGATCAGGTCGTGGACCTTGAATGTCTCATCCGCATCGTAGTCGAACCAGAGCGGGAAGCAGGACAGCCCGTAAACATCGACCTCCGCCGCGTTTCGCCAATCGTCAGTGAGCATATTCGCCATACTGCCGATGGTGTTCGGCAGGCCGTGCGAGACGAGCAGGGCGTTCGGGTCGGCTCTGCGCAGCGTCTCAACACGCCATCGCAGCAGCCTGCCCTGATTCGCAAGCCTGAATTTGATCCAGTCCAGCCAATCGGGATAGCCGCCCCAGTACCGGGGAGGCACAACCTGGTTCCACGAGCTGTAGCGCCTGCGCCAGGCTTTGCCGAGTCCGTCCAGGCTTCCGTATCGTGTCCTGAGACAATCCCTGAACCGCGACACGGTGGCATCGCAATAGCAGTAGTACTGATTGCCGATGTAGCCATCCAGCTCGAACCAGACCTCATTCCAAACGTCATAGCCGAGCAGCGCCTCGTGCCCGGCATAGCGCCCGGCCAGAGCGGCCATAAAGCGTTCTGCGGCCGTGCTGGCGGGTTCATTGTCGAGGCAAAGCCCCGGCCAGCCTCCGCCGGGCGTGTTAGGCCGACCCATCGGATGGATCACCTGCCCGTCGTTTGCTGCGTAGCGAGCTTCCGGATGCTGTTCAACTAGCCATGCCGGCGCGTTTTCGAGTATAACCTGAACGAGCGCCCGTATGCCGATCTCCCGGCACAGCTCCATCAGCCTGTCAAGTTCGGTAAAATCGAATGTATCCTCGGAGGTATGAATCCAGCTCCACATCGCCCACAGCCTCACTGTGTTCATGCCTTGCGCTTTCATCTCGCGCAGCTCGCGTTTCCAGTCCTCCTGAGGCGGGTTTGGCGTGCGGTAGTACTGTGCTCCGTATGGGAAAGAGCTATCGGGCATACTGATTCCTTGTTGGCGGGACTTCGCGGTTAGGTGCGGAACACCGCATGGACTCAGTATAGGGTCAGGCCATAGCGGTGTCAACAACCAGCCTTAGTATGATCACATTCATCGCATGTCCCGCTAACTCTCTGCAGCCCGGCTGGCCGAAGAGGATCGCGTTTCGTGGAGGGTAGGAGAGGTATCGTTCACGTCGCCCAAAACACAGATCACCGCTTCCGTCTGACGGAACCGGTGATCACTCGGCAACTGCGAGTCTCTTGGCAATCGCTACGTGCGCGGGGTCACTCCTCGACGGCCTCCCATCCACCCCGCTACCAATGATATGATGAAGAGGATCACAAAGATCCAGAACAGCACTTTTGCTATCCCTATTCCGGCACCGGCCACCGCACCGAATCCCACAACAGCGGCGACAATCGCCAGAACGAGGAATATGGCCGCCCAGTAAAGCATCCCGAGTCCCTCCCGGCTCAGCGCTTCCATGGATATGTTACCCACGGCACATCCGCGCGCTCCGGCTGTACAGCAGTACTGGCCCGGCCGGCATGCCGAGCCAGCACCTCGCACCAAACTCAGATTGTGACAGCCGCTAGTGGGCCTCGCCGGTCTCGGGTCTGGCCGATGCCACGCCAAGCCAGCCGCCCAGAGCTGCAGCCAGCCAGGACACCAACAAGCCGCCGAACAGCCACCACATGCTCTTGGCGGCGGTGCTCAGCATTCTGGCCGTGTCGGCCGTGGTCATGCCTGTTCCGCCAGCCATTGCTCTGCCGTCCGTCACGCCGGCCAGGGTGCCCATAGCGCCGCCCAGACCGAACAAGCTAAACAGCATCATTGCAATGACGAACAAAGCCCAGACAACGGTGCCTTGCATTATGCCATTGCGCAACCCCTGCTGAATGCCGAGCCGGCCGGCGAGGAATCCACCGACGAATAGGGCGATCAGGCTGGAAATCGCCGTTCCGATTCCCGCTCCTTGCATCACCTCTCTCGCGTTCGCCGCGGTTGGAGACGCGCTGCTAAGGGCGATTGCCATCGTTAGAACGTACAGCACCAGGTTGATCCCCAGCGCCACTATGAAACCAACCCAGATCGGCCCCCACCTGACTATAGTCTTCGCCCAAGCGAAGTAGTCCTCTCCGGGGTGAGCTGCGGCGAAAGCTGCGGCTCCGCCCCTTGCCCCCGTAGGCTCTACGGGCTCATTCGTGTGCTCGTGCCCTCGATCTTCGCTCATTTCATCCTCCATTGACACCACCGTGTCTAATGACCTATCTCATTTTCCCCATCAACGTTTGAGGGGGAAACAAACCAGGGAAGCGTGAGGCGCTTGCCTGCAGTGGTCTGAGTGGCGGTATCGTCTGTGTACCATCACCCATACGTCATCACCTGTGAAGCCTGATCGGCTGCCCCTGCGGGCCTGTGCCCACGGCCTCTTACCCCCTCGTCCATTACCGGAAGACGCCTCGGCCGGCCGCCTTCGCCCGATGTTTCGAGGCCGCGGAGGCGGGGAAGTCACATATGATCCCCAAGAAACACTATCAGGAGGAAAAGCATGTCGGAGTTCAGGCCTTTCGAGATGAAGGGACGCCCGCTGGAAGACCAGATCATGAGCTGGGACAAGATGATCAGGCCGCCCTTCAACAAGAACGAGATCGACGCCTACAGCAGGACCAGGGTGATCCTCATGAACGGCATCGAGAACAACGCCGTGATCATGTCGCACTGCCTTGATCGCATGCTGGACAATGACGAGATCAAGCGCCAGATGGGGCTGCTGAGAAGACTGGA
>MTKY01008252.1_pt1 | contig 16324 bp, 10 predicted proteins | sample 1042731 | NCBI WGS metagenome assembly MTKY01 (sample SAMN06212206, study PRJNA360538) | anaerobic digester metagenome | biome: Wastewater treatment plant; material: sludge; isolation source: anaerobic digester fed with sludge from wastewater treatment plant | place: Denmark: WWTP Soeholt ... | reverse complement strand
GTGCGGATCACCCACCGTGCGCACCTGACTGGCGCCAAGTTTTTCCTTCACCTCGCGCGCCAGATCCGCGAAATTAACCGCCGGGAGTTTGACCAGATATTGCGCCTCTTTATCCTGAAATCCTTCCCACCCAAGCTGCGAGAGGAGGCCCTGGTTGATCCCATCCGGTCTGTGCATATGCCATCCATCATGGTAACGCCAGATCGTCAGGTCGTGCTGGTCGATGTAAGCCTTCTTGCCCTGAAAAACCGCGTCGTCCGCCAGCCATTCCTGCTTGTCCTCGTGGTTGAAGAAAGTCGGCTCATGGGTAATGATGAAATTCGCCCCCAGCTCCACAGCTTTATGCAGCACCGCCAAAGTGGACATAAAGCTGACCGCAATGCCGCGCAGCGCATATGCCCCGTTTCCGGTCTTGATCCGGTCAACCGTGTCCGCCGGCATCTCCTGCCCAATATCCGCCTGAATGAGATCAATCACGTTCTGGATGGTGGTCATCTTCTCTCCCTGAAATGAAAACTGGCGCTGCGCGCCAGTTTCATATAAACGGTTTAACTTATTTCGCCGCTATATATTGATAATCTCCCCAGGCGGCTTTTTCCACCGGGTAGACATCAATCAGCTCATAATCGCGCGTGCCCAGACCATACTTCTCCCCATACTCGGTCACCTTGTAAGGATCCTTGAGCGGGCCATGCAGCACACGGAAGGGATGCCCCTCACGGGTGTGAATTTCAAAGGCGGTTGGGACATTCTCCTCGATCAGAGGGGTTTTACCCGTCATATCCAGCACAGCCTGATCGACAGCGACGATATCATCCGATCCAAAGATACCCGCGTCGGGCAGGATGGGCATGGATGTGAAACCGAAGCAGTCGCACACCGGGGTCATATGTGTCGCCAGGACCATATGCACGGCTTTACCCGGTTCAAATGTTGAGAGAGAGATCTTCACCGAAACCACATTCGACTCGGTGAAAACGTGGAAATTAGCCGGATCGATCTTCAGGCTGCCGGCCGGGGCCACTTTCAGGCAGCGCAGGCATTGATTGCACTGTTCCACGTGCAGGTGAATGCCGTCTTCCTGATTTTTATCCTTGGTCAGCGCGCCGAAGGGGCAGGAGGCGATGATTTTTTCACGGGTGGCGGCGTCAGGGCATTTTTCGGGAAACCAATAGGGTTCAAAATGCATCGTATCGTGCATGGCGCTGCGGGTTTTGCCATCCATGCAGCCCAAGGCCAGGTTTTTATTGGCTCCGCCGTAACCATTGGAAGGGTGTCCTTTGGCATGCGCAAAATTGACCATGAATGTCGCGTCCTGGATCAATCCGGACAATCCGAATTCCTTGATCTGCCGGAATTCATAGGGATGCTTGTAGACATATTTGCCGGAAGGTCCGCAAGTGGGGAAGATAGGGCATCCAAGAGTCTCGGAGGTGTAACCGCGTGTTTCGGCGCCCTGGGTATCCCATTCCACATCCGCGATGAAAACTTCACCGCCGCCGTCTTTGATCGCGTCGACCACACGCCGCACAAAGACTGGATGGATGGTGGAATAACCGATATTGTTTCCGGTGTGCATTTTCAAAACAACCAGCTCATTCTTCACCCGATCGCGCAGGTTGAGTTTTTCCATCACCAGATCCAATTTCGCCGGCAGAGTTTCCTCCGCGATGTTGCGGCCCTGCCTGGCCGATCCGTAATACACCTTACTCGCCATTTTGCACCTCAACAATGGTATTGAACGTTAACATTATACCCTTGAATTAAGAGTTTCTGGATCCAATCAGGATAATCCGGGCAGCACTTCGCTGGCGAACAGTTCTCCGCCTCTGGTATCGGGGAAGTCAGCGAAGCGCAGCATGAAATGCCGCACACCCAGCGCGGTGAAACCCTTCAGCTGAGCCAGCACCTCATCAGGCGTGCCGACAATCGAGCTGTCCGGCGCGTAGAACGGGCTGGACTGCGCCTGGCGCAGCGCCTCGGCATGGGTTTCCGCCACCGCAACGCAGTCATTTGACCATGTGCGCACAATTTCATTTTCGTCGCGGCCCGCATCGCGGCAATGAGCGCGCAGAACCTCGACCAGTTCCGCGTAGTTTTCCCGGGTTCCGCCAGGGAAGTTCCACCAGTCCGCATACCGCGCCGCGATGCGCAATGTCTTCTTTTTGCCCCCTCCGCCGATCATCAGCGTCGGCCTAGGGTCGCTGCACGGCTGGCAATACGCATTCTCAATCTGATAATACTTGCCCTTGAAGCTGGGGGAATCCTGCTCCCACATCGCCAGGATCACCTGCACAGCTTCCTCCAGTTGGTCAAGCCTCACCCCCGGCCCAGGATATGGGTAGTCATAGGCAAGATACTCATTCTTCTTCCAGCCACCCCCGATCCCCAGTATGAGGCGGTTGCCGCTCAGCGCCGCCAGGGTGGCGACCATCTTGGCCAGCAGAGCCGGCGGCCGGTACCCCTGGGAAAGCACAATGCTTCCGAAGGTCAGCTTCGGATAGCGCCCCATCAACCAGGCGATATGCGCGAGCCCTTCGGGCGTGGCGATTTTTTGATCGAATTTTACATGCCAGGGGAAGAAGTGGTCTGCGACCCAGGCACTGGCGAATAAATGCTGGAACATATCCAGGTTTTTCAGGATCTGGTCGCGAAAAACGGGGTATGCTGTCCCATCAATGGGGAAATCGGGCACCCGCCAGCCTACCTGAACTTTGGTCTCATTCATTGCGATTCCTCCTCACACCATGATCTGATCATTGCATGTACCGAACGATTCATTTCCAGCGAAAAATCCGCTGAGAATTTTCGCTGGTAACTGGCCAACGGAGCGTTGGGAAACGTCGAGCCTGCTTTACGCAGGGTTTGATTTTGTTTTTCAAACATCTCATTGATCTCCGCGGGCGTCAAATGGTGGTAACGGTCGGTTGATACCACCCAGCGGGGATCAAACCGGCTGGTCAGGGGGCGCTGGATGGCGGCAGGATGCGGGTAACCCATGCAAACCATCGTCAGCGGCAGGACATAACGCGGCAAGCCAAGAAGCGCGCGATGAGTCTCGAAGTTCTCGAGGATGTCGCCGATATAACAGACGCCCAGACCAAGCGATTCAGCCGCTACCACAGCGCTTTGCGCGGCGATGAGGGTGTCACAGGCTGCCAGAAGCAGGTCCCCTTCCCCGGGCAGCCGCAGCGACTCGCCGCGCTGCTCGAGAATCTCCATCAGGCCGCAATTCCGGTAGGCGTCATGCCAGCGCTGGTAATCGGCCAGGAATATAAGCACCAGCGGCGCCCTGGCGATGAAAGGCTGGTGATCACAAGTCTCGGCCAGCTTATCCTTCAGCGCCTGATCCTGCACGCGCAGAATGGAATAAAGCATCATGTTTCCCGCGGTGGGGGCGCGCATGGCAGCCCCGAGAACCTGCTCCACAATTTCCTCAGGCACCGCCTGGGGCAGGTAGCTGCGCACACTGCGCCGGTTCAGCAGTTGTTCCAGCGTAGGGTTCACAATGATGATTATAACCAGCTAAACCGGGAAGGGCCGCTCATACAGAAGATGCCGCCTGGATCGTGATGGAGAAATTCAATCCTGCCCGAACAAGCCCTTCCCCAGGCTTCAGACCGCATATCCGGCATGCATGACAGGTTTGCGCCTGAGCAACATAAAATTCTCATGATTATCCTCGCTGATCCTTCAGCCGGGCATGTTTTCAGACCGGCATGCAAAATCACGCTGATTCTCCATCCTTCTGGCACTCACGATGCAACAAAGCCCCTGGAAAGGATACAATCACCCCCTATGGATAACAACCCTACCTGGATCGAAGTCGATCTCGATGCCATCCGCAATAACATCCGCCTCATGGCTGAAATATCCCGCAAGCCGGTCATGGCTGTGGTTAAAGGCTACGCCTATGGTCATGGACCCGTTCCCGTTTCACGCGCCGCGTTGGAAGCCGGCGCGCGCTGGCTGTGTGTTTCGCGGATCGATGAAGCCCTTTGTCTGCGCGACGCCGGCATCGACGCCCCCATCATAGTCCTCGCTACCACCATGCCGGATAAAGCCGCTCAGGCGGCTGAACTCGATCTCAGTCTGGTCTGCTACGACGCTCAGATGGCCCGGGAGATGTCCGCGGTCGCCAGCGCCGCGGGAAAAACGCTCAAGGTTCACGCCAAATTTGACACCGGCATGGCCCGCCTGGGAGTCGCCAAAGAAGACGCGCTGGAATTCGTGCGCCTGCTGCGCTCGCTGCCGGGGCTGCAGGTAGTGGGCGCGATGACGCATTACGCGCTGGCAGACGAACCGGAGAAAAACACCACCCGCGAACAGGCCGCCTGCTTTGCCGAAATCCTGGAGATCTTGCAGACAGCCGGCCTTCGTCCGCCGCTGGCGCATGCCGCCAACTCAGCCGCCGCGTTGAACTTTCCTGAATCAACCTTCGATATGATCCGTCCGGGCATCTCTATTTACGGTCTGAATCCATCCCCCGAATCTCCCCTTCCATCAGGGTTCAAGCCCGCGCTGACCTGGAAAGCCCGCCTGGCCTCGATTAAAACGATCCCCGCCCGGCATGGCATTGGTTATAACTACCGCTACACCACCACATCCAGCGAGCGCATCGGCATCTGTCCAGCCGGATATGCCGATGGTCTGCGCCGCAAGCTCAACGCCAATCAGCTGCTGATCGGCGGGAAGAAAGTGCCTGTGGTGGGCACGGTTTGCATGGACCAGTTGATGTTCAAACTGGATCAGGTGCCGGAAGCCCGGCTTGGCGATGAAATCGTGCTGATCGGCCGCCAGGGTGAAGCAAGTATCCGCGCTGAGGACATCGCGGAGGCCTGGGGCACCACCAATTATGAGGTCGTCACTTGTCTGGGTCACCGCGTACCACGGTTCTTCCTGGGCGCCCGATGAAACGGCGCTGGGTCATCCCGCCTCCGCCGCCAGCCGAGGCCGCGGAGCTGCTGGGCATGTACCCTCCAGTATTCCGCCAGGTGCTCTGGAACCGCGGAGTGCGCGATTATCCGGCTTCGAGGGACTTTCTCAACCCGCGCCCGCCCGCCGTCCCGCCCCGGCTGCATGGCGGGATGAGCGAGGCGGTTGAGCGCATCCTGTGGGCGATCGATAATGATGAACACATCACCGTTTATGGCGATTATGACGTGGATGGCGTCACCGCCACAGCCTTGCTGGTGGAAGTCCTTCAGGTGTTTTCCGCCCGCGTCAGCTGGCACATTCCCAACCGGTTTGAGGAAGGTTATGGCCTCAACAATGAGGCTCTAACCACCCTGGCGCAAACCGGCACCACGCTGGTGATCACAGTCGATTGCGGAATCCGCTCCCCGCGCGAGGCGGACCACGCCCGTCTCCTGGGCATGGACATGATCATCAGCGACCACCATCATCCGGGGGAAGAGATCCCCGCGGCCGTGGCGGTGATCAACCCGCGTCTGCCGGGCGACCCCTACCCCGACAAAGACCTTTCCGGCGTCGGTCTGGCCTATCATATCGCCCAGGCGCTGCTGAGCGCCAGGCCGGTACCGGGGGCGCAGGCTGAAGATTGGCTTGATCTGGTGGCGTTGGGCACCATATCCGATGTCGTGCCCTTGAGAGGAGAGAATCGTTACCTGGTGCAGGCCGGGCTGGCGCGCCTTCGTCAGGCACGCCGCCAGGGCATCGTGTCCCTGGCCGGCGCCGCCAGTGTCAAACTGGTCAACCTCACCAGCCGAGATGTCGGGTATATGCTGGGTCCGCGGCTTAACGCCGCCGGGCGCATCGACACCGCAACGGACGCGCTGAACCTGCTGCTGGAGAAGAATTACATGCTCGCCGGACCGCTGGCGCTGCGTCTGGATGGGCAGAACCGCGAACGGCAGGAACTCACCCGCAAGGCGCAGGAAGATGCCCTCGCCCGAGCGGCGATGAGCGGCGAAAAGCCAATCACATTCGCCTTTTCTCAGGATTACAGCCCCGGGATCGTTGGGCTGGTCGCCTCGCGTCTGGTGGAGCAAAGGTACCGCCCCGCTGTTGTCGGGCAGGTGGAGAGCGGTCTGGTGCGCGCTTCCTGCCGCAGCATTCCGGAGTTCCATATCACCAATGCCCTCGACCAGTGCCATGACCTGCTGGAACGGTATGGCGGACATTCCATGGCCGCCGGTTTCACCATCCAGGCGCGCAAACTGGACGAATTTCAGGAACGCATGTGGGCCATCGCGGAAAACGAATTTTCCGGACAGGAGCTGATCCCCAGCCTGACGGCTGACGCGGAACTTGACCTGGCCGCCCAATCCCAAAAGGACATCAGCGTGCTGCGCGGGCTCCTCAGCCAGCTTGAACCAACCGGCCAGGACAACCCCGAGGCAGGTTTTATCAGCCGCGGACTGCGCGTAGTGCGCGGAAGGGCGGTGGGCTCGGATGGGAAACATCTCAAACTCACGCTCTCCGCCGGTCACACGATCTGGGACGCGATCGCCTTCCGTCAGGGACACTGGGCTGAGAATCTTCCCCCCTTCATCGATCTGCTCTACAGTCTCGATGAGAACGAATACAACGGCCGCCGCACCCTCCAGTTAAAAGTACAGGATCTCCGCGCTGCGGAATAACTTCCAGGACAACCCGTCAACGCGAAAAACGCAATCCCCCGGCCTCATCAGCAAAATACAGCGGCGCTCTGGTTATAATGGTGCTTTCAACCCCCAAGCGAGGTCAGCATGCAAAAAAACCACCCGATATGCCTCGATGGCGCGTGGCGCTTATACGGCTTTGAGGAGGGCAGCCTGTCCATCCATGACCCAGCCTCCCTGGCCGCCAGCGCGCTCCAGCCTATCCCAGCCCAGGTCCCTGGGAATGTCGAGATTGATCTGCAGCGCGCTGGCAAGCTGGAAGATCCCTTCCTCGGCAACAACATCTTTAACCTGCGCCCTCTGGAACGGTGGGAATGGTGGTATGAAAGATCCTTCATTCTGCCCGCTGAGACGGACAGCCGTTTCGGCTGGGAATTGGTCTTGGACGGTCTCGACTGCCTCGCCACCGTCTGGCTGAACGGGGAGCTGCTGGGCCGCACAGCCAACGCGCTTATCCCCCACCGTCTGCCCGCCGGTAACGCTTTACGCATCGGCGTTGAAAACACCATCACCATTCGCATCGAATCGGCCTGGAATTTTGCCTGCAGGCAGACGTATGAAGCCAACCAGATGTCATGGGAACACCGCTGGGAAGGCCTGCGCGTGCGCAAAGCGCCGCATGTTTGGGGGTGGGATATCATGCCGCGCGCCGCATCAGCCGGCATCTGGCGTTCAGTACGCCTGGAACCCTGCCAGGAGCACGCGTTTGACTGGCTTTACTACTGGACGCAATCCGTATCCGCCGGTCCCGCCAGCCCTTCCGCCACGCTCTCCGTGCGGTTCCAGTTTCACTCCACAGCCAGTGTGGATGACCTCAAAGTTGTATTTAAGGGCGCGTGCGGCGATCACGCGTTCAGCTATGAATGGCCGGTGGAGTTCAACGCAGACGGCTGCCAGATCTCGATCGCCGATGCGCGGCTTTGGTGGCCAAAAGGCTCCGGGAATCCAGATCTTTACACCGTCACCGCCACCCTGCAGCGCGGGGATGAGATCCTCGCCTCCAACACCCAGCGCATCGGCCTGCGCACCATTAAACTGCGATCCACAGCCGTCAGCGGCAGCCCCAGCGAACGGGAACCCCTCAGCACGGTGCCGGCGCGCTTCGACCGCGAAGCGGATCCCGCGCATCATTTCTTCCTGGAAGTCAACGGCGAACCGGTTTTCGCCCATGGCAGCAACTGGGTTCCGCTGGATGTGATGCATTCACGCGATCTCAGCCGCCTTGACCGCGCCATTCAACTGGCAGTCAGCTCAGGCTGCAACATGCTGCGCTGCTGGGGCGGGAATGTCTATGAAAGCGATCGATTCTTCGATCTGTGCGATGAAAACGGTCTGATGGTCTGGCAGGATTTTGCCTTCGCCTGCTGCGCCTACCCCCAGGACGAAGCCTTCCTCTCCGAGGTGCGCCGGGAAGCGGAAGCCATCATACCGCGCCTGCGCAACCATGCCAGTCTGGCGCTCTGGTGCGGTGACAATGAGAACGACATGCTCTACCTGAGCGAAGGGCTTGATCCCCAGCACAACCGCCTGACGCGTGAGGTGATTCCCCAGGTGCTGCAACGGCTGGATCCACAGCGCAGCTACCTGCCCGGCTCGCCATTCTACTCGCCGGAAGCTCTCCGCCAGGATAAGCCCAACCCCGAGCAGCATCTCTGGGGCCCGCGCGGCTACTATAAGAGCCCCTTTTATACGCGTCACTCCGCCCATTTCATCAGCGAAATCGGGTACCACGGCTGCCCTTCGCCCGAGTCGCTGAGGGAATTTCTGCCAGCGGATCAGCTCTGGCCCTGGGACAGGCACCAGTCCTGGCAGACGCATTGCGTGGTGCACTGGCGCAATACGGCGCGCGAACGTGACCGCATCCGGCTGATGGCCAACCAGATCAAAGAGGTTTTCGGTGAAATCCCCGACAACCTGGACGATTTTGCCTTCGCCAGCCAGTTCACCCAAATGGAGGCGAAAAAATACTTCATCGAATCGACGCGTTTGCGAAAATGGCAGACCAGCGGGATATTATGGTGGAACCTCCTGGATGGCTGGCCGCAGTTCTCCGACGCGGTGGTGGATTATTACTACCGACGCAAACTGGCATGGTATGCCATCCGGCGGGCGCAATACCCGGTAGCCCTGATCATCGGTGAAGCTGGCAGCGCCAAATACCTGCCGCTTGTGCTGTGCAACGACACCCGCGAAGCGCAGCGCGTCACCTACAAGGTGTGGGAAAGCGGCGCCGGGTTGCTCGCTGAGGGCGAATTCACCGCGCCGGCACGCCAAAACTGGCAAATTGGCTGCCTGCGGCAGTTCGCGTCCAATCAGCGCCTGCTCCTGCTGGAATGGCAAGTGGATGGCAAGGCGCACGGCAACCACTACCTGGCTGGCACCCCGCCTTTCAGCCTCGAACAGTGCAAAGCCTGGCTGGACGATATCGCCAGCCTGCCGGATGGCTTCAACCGCTCCGATTGGGCCTGACAAGGAGAATACATGCCCGTTGCTCAATTAATGCTCCCTATGGTGATCGCTCACCGCGGCGCCTCAGCTTATGCGCCTGAGAATACGCTGGCTGCCTTCCGCCTGGCCGCTGACCAGGGCGCGCATGCCATCGAGCTGGACGCGAAATTAAGCGCCGATGGCATCGTGGTGGTGCACCATGATCTGACCCTGGACCGCACGACCAACGGCAGCGGCCCTTTATCGCAATTCACGGCCGCCGAACTCACCGCGTTGGACGCGGGGGCAAAATTCGATCCCCAGTTCCAGGGTGAACCACTGCCCACGCTCGAACAGGTCTTTGACGCCGTCGGTCAAAAAGTGCTGATCAATGTGGAACTGACCAACTACGCCCATCCTGGCGATGATCTGGTCGCCAAAACGGTCGACCTTGTGCGCAGGTTTTCGCTGGAGAGCCGTGTAATTTTCTCCTCCTTTCTGCCCCATAATCTGGCGAAAGCCGGCCGGCTGCTGCCGGAGAGCAAACGCGCCATGCTTTCCCAACCAGGTCTGCGAGGCTGGCTGGCTCGCTCGTTTCTGACGCTGCGCTCCGCGCCTCAAGCGCTGCACCCTTATTTCAGCGATGTCACCGCGGGGTCTGTGGCGCATGAACACCGTCGCGGCAGACTGGTCAACCCCTGGACGGTCAACGACCCCGCCGAGCTGCGGCGGCTGAGTGAAGCTGGGGTGGATGGGCTGATCACTGACGACCCGCCAGCCGCGCTGCGGGTGGTTGAAGAGTATGCGGCCAGGCTGCGGGCTGCCGGCAACCAGACCCGCCAGCGGAGCGCATGGTAGAATCTCAGCGCGGGGCGCCGCGCGCGGCAGCCTGACTGACAGGCATAAAATGACGAAGATTCGACGGTTCGGCGCATTTTTTCTGCTTTTTTCGCTGCTGAGCGGGTTGTTTTCCCCTGTCCGCGCGCAGCAGCCCGACCCGTACGTGAGGGCTCAAACTATATTGTCGCGCATGACCACACAGGAAAAAGTCGGTCAGCTTTTCCTGATCGGTTTTGCCGGCAGCGACCTGCGTGACACCTCCCCGATCTACCATCTGATCAATGATTACCGTATCGGAGGGGTCATTCTCAGTCGTTCTGCTGACAATTTCGACACGGATGACGATTTGCCCGCCCACATTCAGGGCATGACCACCAGTCTGCAGCAGATCGCCAACCTGGCGGCCACATCACAGCAGAGTTCCGGATACATCCCATTGCTGATCGGCATCTCTCAGAACGGAGATGGCTGGCCTTACGATGAAATCCTTTCAGAACTCACCCCTCTGCCCAGCCTTATGGCGTTGGGGGCCGGGTGGAATGATGACCTGGCTTACGAAACCGGAAAAACGCTGGGCATGGAACTGAGCACGCTCGGATTCAACCTCATTCTTGGTCCCTCATTGGATGTAATGGATGGATGGTACCAGGAGGGATCGGAGTCGCTGGGCACAGCCACGCTCGGAGGGAATCCCTACTGGGTCAGCCGCCTGGGGGAAGCCTATCTGCTGGGCATGCGTGACGGCTCCACCGATAATCGGGGCAATTCACGCCTGCTGATCGCAGCGGGGCGGTTTCCCGGGCTGGGCAGCGCCGATCGCAATCCTCAAAATGAGATCCCCACCATTCGCAAAACGCTCGACCAGCTGAAATCCAATGAACTTGCGCCTTTTTTCCGCGCGGTCAGCCAGGTCGAAGGGGAAAGACCGCTCAGCGATGCGCTGGTGGTGGCCAATGCGCGGTACCAGGGACTGCAGGGCGTGATCAGCGAACAAACCACGCGCCCGATTGGACTGGATCAGGCTTCCCTGAATGATCTGCTGCGCATTGAGCCGCTCCTGACCTGGCGCAGCAATGGCGGATTGCTGATCTCGGACAACCTGGGCAACCCCGCCTTGCGCTCTTTTCTGGATCCCAGCGGGTTGAACTACGATGTCCATCAGGTGGCGCGCAGCATGTTCATGGCCGGCAATGATATCCTGGTGATGGATCGCGTCGTCTCAAGCACCGAAAAGGACAGCTTCCTCACGCTTTCCAACACGCTGGCTTACTTTACGCAGATTTATGAAGTGGACGCCGCTTTCGCGCAGCGTGTGGATGCCTCGGTCATGCGCATCCTGGTGGCCAAACAGCGTCTCTACCCGGATTGGACGATTGATGCGGTGACGCCGCCGGCGGATGGGCTGGCCAACCTGGCCGCATCCCAGTCATCGACCGCTCAGGCCGCCGCCGCCGGCGCAACGTTGATCAGCCCGGATGCGGCCTCGCTCTCCAGCGTTCTGCCGCGCCCTCCCTCCACCAATGACCGGATCACTATTCTGACCGATGACCAGAGATTCGCCCAATGCAGCACATGCGTTGAGCGGACCACAGTGAGCGTTTCCGCGCTCCAATCCGAAGTGGTGCGCCTTTACGGTTCAACGGCCGGCGGTCAGATCTCGCGCAGCTTGCTTGAATCGTATTCTTTCAGCGATCTGAACAAAATTTTCACCCCCCACGAGCAAACAATCCCCGTCGAGGAAAGCATCCGGCTGGCTGACTGGCTGGTTGTGCTGCTCCAGCGTGAGGAAGCCAACCGGCCGGATTCCGCGGCTTTCTCGCAGCTGCTGGCTCATCGTCCTGACCTGATCCGAAACAAGCGCATTGTCGTCTTCGCGCTGGATGCGCCTTATTATCTGGATGCGACCGAGATTTCTAAAATCTCCGCCTATTACGGGCTGTACGGCAAATCGCCTGCCTTCATCGAGCTGGCAGCCCGTATCCTGTTCCAGGAACACATTCCCAGCGGTGCGTTGCCCGTCTCGCTGCCAGGCATCGGCATTATGCTCGAAGAACAGCTTAAACCTGATCCTGGCCAAATGATCGCGCTCAGCCTGGATACCACCCCGGAGGAAAATGGCGCGTTCCTGCTCCCCGATCAGCCCCTCCCCGTGCCCAGTTTCAAAGTCGGCGATACGCTGCGTTTGCGCACATCCGTTCTTCTCGATCACAACCAGCGCCAGGTGCCGGACGGCACCATTGTGCGCTTCAGTTTCGCCCTCGGCAACGAACCCGGGCTGGCGCAAACCATGGAGAGTATCACCTTTGACGGCATCGCGCGGGTCAGTTACAAAATTGAGCGCGGGGAACGACTCGAGGTGACCGCATCCAGTGAGGGAGCGGTCAACTCGACCCATCTGATCCTCGATATTACCGGCGGACAGGGTGCGGTTATTACCGTCATCGCGCCTACGCCCCAGCCCACCACGACTATGCAGCCCACAGAAGCCCCGCAGCCAACGGAACCATCGCCCACACCCGCCCCTCCGCCGCCCCAGGAACGCACGACCCAGGTGAAGGAATGGTTCATCGCTGTCCTGACCGCGGTACTGGCATCGGTGCTGATCCGCTGGCTCTCAGCTCAAATCTACCCCATGCGCTGGTCCTTGCGCATGGCGCTCTGCACCGCGATGGGCGTCATGGCGGTGTTCACCTGGCTTTCATTGGGTCTGCCTGGCTCACGTCAGCTCTTAATGCGTTATCAGACCACAGGCGTGCTGATTGTCAGCCTGGCAGGCGCGCTGCTCGGCGCGCTGGCCTGCCGTGTCTGGCATTGGCGTGAACTGCGCCGTATTCCTTATTCTCCGGTCCCCAACACCCCCCCACGCCCACGCTGACGATTGGCTCAGTGCGTCCGCCCAGCCTCGTGGCGGCGATCTCACGCAAGGGCCCACGCCCACGCTGACGAATGGCTCAATGCGTCCGCCCAGCCTCGTGGCGGCGATCTCACGCAAGGGCCCACGCCCACGCTGACGAATGGCTCAGTGCGTCAGGGTAGCCAAAAGGCTGATCACCGCCAGGCCGCCAGCCGCCCAGATCAGGCTCAATTCCGGCTGTTCTAACCAGTAATTTCTCCGCGGGATGGTGATCCCGCGCATGCCCATTTGACGGGCGGAATGGCTGATCGGCACCAGATCACCGAGCAGGGCATCATGAAACTGCTGGATGGTTTGCGGCCGTTCATCGGGATGCAGGCTCATCGCCCACAGAATGGCGCGATCCGTGCGCAGCGAAAGATGCGGATTCAGCTGATGCGGGGGAGTCAGGCTGCCCGGGTTAAGGAAACGGTCTCGCGCCTCCACCGGCGCCTGTCCGGTGAGCAGGTGATACAGCGTGGAACCAAAGGCATAAATATCGGTTCGCACATCTGTGTGCCCGCTGTCGGCGCCATATTGCTCAAGCGGCGTATACACCGCGGTGCCCTGCCCCTGCAGGATCGTTATGGTCACTTCCCCGGGCGCCAGCACCTTGACCAGGCCGAAATCAACCAGTTTCAGCAATCCGTTGGGCGTCAACTTGAGGTTGGAAGGTTTGATATCGCGGTGGAGGATCGGCGGGGTCTGCGTGTGCAGGTAAATCAGCGCGTCGCAAAGCTGAGCTGACCAGGCAAGCACATCCGCCTCATCCAGGAAAGCGCCATTCTGCCTCGCCTCAGTCATCAATGTGCGCAGATCCTTGCCCGGCACGTAATCCATCACCAGATAATCCCGGTTGCCAATGGAGAAGAAATCCGAAACCTTGGGCAGGTTGGGATGGTCAAGCCGCGCCAGCACAGTGGCCTCGCGCTGGAACTGGTCGCGCGCCTCGCGCATCAGCTCGGTGGTCAGCGAACGATCATGCTCCACTTCTTTGAGCGCGCACAAACGCCCTTCGAGGCGCAGATCATCCGCGAGGTAAATACAGCCCATCCCGCCCTGACCGATGACGCGGCTGATGCGGTATCTTCCGCGCAAAACTTCTCCATTTTTGATCGGGATAGACATCGGGCTGCTTCACTTTCCTCAATAAAAGCTGTCTGGATTATACCGAAGGGCGCGGGCTCAGGCGTGTCACCCCGTCTTTATCCTGCTTTTCTCAGCGGACTTTTAGTTCAGGTACAATTTACGCATGCCCGCCACCTGGAAACCAGAACAAGATGACCCGCCGATCATCACCGCCCAGAGCGGCCCGCTGGCGGGTCAACGCTGGATCGTCAAAGCTGATATGCATATCGGCCGCGATCCGGAGTGTGACATTGTCATCGCCGACCGCCAGGTGTCGCGCTTCCATGCGCGCCTGACCCGAAACCGTGAGAGCGTGACGGTGGAAGACCTGGGCAGCAAGAACGGCACATATGTCAATGGGGAACGCATCGAGGGAGAACACGTGCTTGAGGATGGCGATGTTCTGCAAATCGCGCTTATCCAGGGTTTCCTCTTTTTCGTTTCCGATTCCACCATCGGGCTCGACACCTATGCCCTTCCAGTCGCTACCCTCCCCGGCGCTCCGCGTTCCGCGGACGCGCAGGCGGGCGGTCTGGTGCTCGAAGCCCAATCCCGTCGGGTGTGGGTGAACGGTCAGGAGCTCACCCCGCCCCTCTCGCTGCAGCAGTTCCGTTTGCTCGATACGCTGCAGCGCCGCAAAGGGGAGGTTGTTCCACGTCAGGAACTGATCGAGGAGATCTGGGGCGAGGGCGAATCAATCGGGGTGACCGAACAGGCGTTCGATGCGCTTGTCCGCCGTCTGCGGGAACGCTTGATGCAGGTCGATCCGCAAACCAGCTATGTGCTCACCGTGCGCGGGCATGGGCTGCGTCTGGGCGGTGATTCTTAATCCCTCCGGGAATTAAATGCGAAAGGACCGGATACGCCGAATCCGGTCCTTTCATCGGAGGAGAAGAAGAAGTGAAGTCGCCCTATGCCTACAGAATAACAGGTCTTCACCTTCCCTGCTTGACGCGATCCTGACGATTACCCTACGATTTGCGCGGTTTTCCACCGATCAGGGCGGATATCCGGTGATCTTGCGGATTTCCCGGTAGAGCGGCTGCAATCGCTGGTACATGCGTTTGTAAACACGCTGATAAAGCTCATCATAAATTTGCCGGTTTTCAGCGCGCGGGGCGAACGTGGCTCCCACACGCGTCATCTCGCGTACGGCGCTGGTGAAATCAGCGTGCAACCCCAGCCCCACCGCGGCATCGATCGCCGCGCCTAACCCGGAGGCTTCATAGACATGCGGTGTGGTCACGGGCATGCCAAAAATGTCCGCGGTGAGCTGCACCGCGGCGCGGCTCTGGCTGCCCCCGCCCGCCACGCGCACCTCACGGATCTCTGTTCCGCTGCGCCGGCTGATGCGTTCAGCCCCTTCGCGCAGCGCGTAGGCCAGCCCTTCGAGGATAGAGCGGTAGAGATGCGCGCGGGTGTGCACGTCGCCAAAACCGATCACCGCGCCCTTAGCCTCCGGCCCGGGCACTTTGAGCCCCGGAGACCAGAAAGGCTGCAGCATCAACCCGTATGTTCCAGCCGGCACGGATTCGACCAGATCGTCAAACAGCGATTCCACCGCCACCCCGCGCTCCGCCGCCAGCAGCGATTCCATCTGGGCAAACTCGCGCTTGAACCAGGCTACCATCCAGTAGCCGCGGTAAATCTGCAGCTCAAGGCTGTAGGATCCTGGCACAGCCGCCGGATAAGGGGGAATGAGCGGGATCACCTCGCTGTAGCGCTTGTGGGTTGTGTTGATCGTCGCGGTTGTGCCATAGCTGAGGCAGGCGATGTGCGGGTCAAGGCAGCCCGCCCCGATCACCTCGCAGGCTTTGTCGGCCGCGGCGGCGATCAACGGCAGGCCTTTCGGCAATCCGGTCGCCTCGGCTGCCTCCCCGCTGATCTCACCCAGCACCTCAGCCGGCTGAACGAGATCTGGCAGGATTGCCGGATCCATCGGCACCGCCTGCCATTTCCAGTCACTGCTTTTCGCCCATCTCAAGCACTTGTAATCAAAGGGCACATAACCGACCTGACATCCCACCGAGTCGGCGAAACGGCCGGTCAGTTTGTAAGTCAGATAGCCGGAAAGGAAAAGGTACTTGTGCGTTTGCTTCCAGATTTCCGGCTGATGCGTGCGGATCCAGTTGCATTCGGCTTCCGCCTGAAGATATGCGACGGTCTCGGTCATGCCGGTGAGCGCGAAACCGAGGCCCCAGAGCCCGCTTACCGGTGGAAGCCCCTCTGTGCGGCGCTGGTCCAGCCAGACGATCGCCGGCCGCAGCGGTTTGCCGCTGGCGTCGACGTTCACCACAGTCGATCGCTGCGTGGTCAGGCTCACGCCGGCCAGACGTGAGGAATCAACGCCCGCCTCCCCCCAAAGCTTGCGGCAAGCCAGACAAACCGCCTCCCAAAAGACATCCGGAGCCAT
>MTKY01084851.1_pt1 | contig 16352 bp, 14 predicted proteins | sample 1042731 | NCBI WGS metagenome assembly MTKY01 (sample SAMN06212206, study PRJNA360538) | anaerobic digester metagenome | biome: Wastewater treatment plant; material: sludge; isolation source: anaerobic digester fed with sludge from wastewater treatment plant | place: Denmark: WWTP Soeholt ... | reverse complement strand
TGTTTCAGCAAGCCGGTCTACCGCTTATCCTCTTGAAAGGCAGCGCCCTGCTGGAACGAGTCTACCCGGCGGCGGAGCAGCGCCCGATGCAGGATATCGATGTGTTGGTGCGACAGGCGGATTTTGAGCGCGCCGCTGCTTTGTTGCAGGCGCAGGGGTATGAATTTTCAAGTGAGACGAGCGTCTGGAACGAGGCATTTGCCCGCGAATTAATAGGTGAAACACCCTACCGCCAAGGCACAATGGTGGTTGATCTGCACTGGCATCTTACTGCCTTGTCCTGGTTCCGCGCTGCTACCGCCTTCGATCTCGACGGCCTCTGGGCGCGCGCCGTCCCTGCCGAAATCGCCTTGTTTTCGATTGACAAAAACAGCCCATTCGCCGATTCGGAAAACTTATGCTACAATGAAAGCAGTCCAACGCATAAGTTCAGTAATATGCCGCATAGAAGTGGGTCTTTTTTCGTAAATTCTGTTTCCCCGCTTTTGTTCAGCGCGCGGTGTGTACTACAATGTGAGCGCCGGATGTTATGGATGGTATGGCTGTGAATTGGAGGCCTTATGGAATTGCAGGACTACTTTGCGTTTTTGGATGCAGATGATATCCGTATCAAGGGCACACGGATAGGCATTGAAATCGTGTTAGATGATTACCTGAGTGGCGTTAGCCCAGAAGAGATCGCCGTGCGCTACCGGACGCTGACGTTGGAACAGGTTTACGCAACGATTACGTATTATTTGTACAACCGGGAGGAAATAGACGCCTACTTAGCGCGTTGGCGCGCTTACGTTGAAGCCGCCTGGCTAGAGCAACAACACAACCCGTCCGTGTTTGTCGAAGACTTGCGTCTGCGGATGCAACAAAAGCGGGAGATGTTAGTGGCAGAGAGAGGCCCAGCCTATTTTCCTGCGAGGCCAATGTGACACGTCTGCGTTTCTTGCTTGACGAACATATTTCTCACGCAATACAGAGCCAATTGTTGCGTTTGGATGCTGATCTGGATGTTATCGCGGTGGGACAGCCGCAGGCGCCGCCGAAAGGAATGCCGGATCCGGATATCCTGCTGTGGATTGAGGGAACCGGGTATATCCTGGTTACGGCAAATCGTCGTACAATCCCAGAGCACGTGCGCGCGCACTATGCAGAAGAACGACGTATTCCTGGTATATTGCTTTTGCGACATAGCGCGAATATAGGCGTGATCATCGAATAACTTTATCTTTTGTGGTCAGCCTCTGATGCTGAAGAATACGTGGATAGAATTTTGTATTTACCTATGTAGCCGCCAATTTCTCTGCTCGCTCGCGCGCGGCGCAGAGGCATTGCTCGCGGCATCACCCGCCATTCGTAACTCGCAACTCTTAACTCGCCATTTTCCCTGTGTGTGCTACAATTCCCGTGGTCCTATATCGACCTTGTCTACCGTCTACTGTCTACCGTCTACCGATTGCCAACTAAGAAAGGGTATCTATGCTCAAGCGATTCACGTTGAAATACGCGCTCCTGGCGCTTATACTCGACGTTGCTTGCGTCGTCGCGGCCTTGCGCCTGGGCGTTTACCTCCGCGTGACGCTGCCCTATGGATTGGTTCAGTTCAACCCCCGTTACCCGGATGGCCTGCCCCAGACGTCGTTCTATTACATAGCGATGGTGTTGTGGGCCTTGGTCGCTTTGACCGCCTCTTTGTACGATCCCCGCAAAAACTACAAAGCCATTGACGAATTCCAGACTTTGACGATCACACTGGGGGTGTTTTGGCTGGCGGTCGCGGGCGTGCTCTACTTCTCCTTTCGCGACACCTCGCGCGTGTTGATCGCATACGCGGCCGGGACTAACGTGTTGCTCGCGGTGCTGTGGCGCGTGGTGATGCGCCTCGGCTTTCGCGTGCAGCAGCGCCGTCTGGCCGGAGAGACGCGCGTGCTCATCGTCGGGGCGGGAACGGTGGGACGCCGTGTGGCCGAAATGATCGAAGCCTACGACTGGGCCGGGTTGCGTGTGGCGGGCTACCTGGACGACGACCCGCAAAAACGCCTGGTGGACCGCTCCGTTCTGGGGACGTTGGACGATATCCAGCGCGTGGTGAAGAGCCGGCGCATCAACGACGTCGTGCTGGCCCTGCCGCCAGACGCGCACGAACGCCTCAACCTGGTGGTTTCGCGTCTGCACGAGCTGCCCGTCAACGTGCGCATCATCCCCGATTATTTCAGCCTGGCGCTCTACCGCGCCAGCGCCGAGGATTTTGGCGGCATCCCGATGATCAACCTGCGCGATCCCGCCCTCAATGATTACCAGCGTTTGGTCAAGCGCCTGTTCGATCTGGTTGTCGGCGCGTTCCTCACCCTGTTGGCGCTGCCGCTGATGGTGTTGGTGGCTTTGGCGATTGTGGTCGATTCTCCCGGCCCTATTATCTTCCGGCAAAAACGTGTTGGAGAAAATGGCCGGCTGTTCGACATGTTCAAGTTCCGCTCGATGGTTGTCAACGCGGAAGCGTTGCAGGAACAGGTTGTGCAGGTAGACGAAGAAGGGCACGTCATCCACAAAGTGAAAGACGATCCCCGCGTTACACGGGTGGGGCGCTTTATCCGCCGCTGGAGCCTCGACGAGCTGCCGCAGTTCTTCAACGTGCTCAAGGGCGATATCAGCCTGGTCGGGCCGCGCCCGGAGATGCCCTGGCTGGTGGACGAGTACGCGCTCTGGCAACGCAAACGCTTTGCCGTCCCGCAGGGCGTTACCGGCTGGTGGCAGGTCAACGGGCGCTCGGATAAAGCGATGCACCTGCATACCGACGAAGACCTCTACTACATCCAGAACTACTCGTTGTGGTTGGATATCTTCATTCTCCTGAAAACACCGTTGGCCGTGTTGCGCGGGAAGGGGGCTTATTGATCGGCATCGCCCTCGTCGGTCTGGGCGTCGTGTGGCAAAACGTGTTCCCGGCCAGCCCGTGGGGTTGGGCCGCGATGGCCGCCGGGTTGCTCGTGGGCATCGTTGCGCGGCAGATATGCCCCGCGCGGACGCCGCTGGACGCTCCAGCGCTGCTTCTGGCGCTTATGGGCGGGGTTTCATTGTGGGCCACCGCGTTTCCTGAGACCACCTGGGCGCAGGTTGCGCGGCTGTGGAGCGGTTTGGTGGGTTGCTACGCCGTGCTGTGGTGGGCCAACAGCCGCGCGCGGCTGACCTGGATGGCCTATGGTTTAGTCGCCGCCGGAGCAGGCCTGGCGTTGTTATCCTTCGTCATGGTGCGCTGGTCGCAGACCAAACTGTTCCTGATCCCCGAAACGCTCTATACACCCTTCCCATTGCTGGCCTCGGATGCCGTACATCCCAACACTATGGCGTCGGCAATGGTGCTGCTGTTGCCCTTGCCGTTGGCGTTGCTGACGTCCCCTCTGGACAAAACCAATTCGCTGGCGCGTTATCGTTGGTTGCGCCCAGCGATGTTAGCCATCGCTACTCTGCTGATGGGCGGGGTATTGCTGCTCACCAAATCACGCGGGGGCTACCTGGCTGCTGCCGCCGGGACGCTGGCGTTGCTATGGTTATCTGGGCGGCGGAAGCTGGCATTGGCGTTGTTGGTAGTCTGTGTGATCGTAGGGGGATGGCTGCTCGGCTTCAGCGGCAGCGGGGAGACTACGTCAGAGTTGCTCGACCAAAGCGTCGATCCTTCGACGATGGCGTTCCGCTTGAACGTGTGGCGCACGGCGTTGTGGATGTTGGCCGATTTCCCTTTCACGGGCGTAGGGATGGGGACGTTCAACGATGTGGCCGCGCTGCTTTATCCGTTCTACGAAACGCAAAACCCGGGGACGCACAACGTTTATTTGCAGGCCGGCGTCGATCTGGGCCTTCCGGGCTTGATCGCCTATCTGGCGTTTTTGGGATTGATCGTATGGATGGGGCGGCAAGCAGCGCGCGACTTCGAGAAAGCCGGACCATCCGGGCTGCGCGCCGTTGCCGTAAGCTGTCTTTCTGGTATGATAGCGCTGTTGGTACACGGACTGGTCGATAACACGACGTGGAACACCCGGGCGGCTTTTCTGCCCTGGCTGGTGATGGGAACGTTGGCGGCGCTGTACCGCTGTGCGCGAGACACTGAGTGCGCAGTAGAACCCTGACGAATTTATGTGATTATTTTATCCGAGGAGTCCCCATGTGGGATTTCACACCAACGAGGATGAAAAGGATTTCCTCAACGGATTCAACGGAATTTAACGGATATTTTTCCGTTGAATCCGTTCGATCCGTTGAGGCTATTTTCTAAGGAGACTGAAAACGACTATGGAAGAAGAAATCGATCTGCGGATCTACATCGACATCCTGCTCAAGTGGTGGTGGCTCATCGCTTTTGGAGCGATTTTGGTGGGCGCCGGCGCGTTCGGGTTCTCCGCGCTCCAGCCAAAGGTTTACGAAGCCACGGCCGGCGTGGTCTCGCTCCGCAGCCGCGTGGAAATCTCCCTGGGGTCGGGATTCGAATCGATCAGCGAAAACGATTTGTCGCTGCCCGCGCAGGCCGCCAATGTGGTGCTCGACCGCAACCAACGCCGCCTCAGCACCCTCGTCGGCATGGTGCGCAGCGGCTCGCTTGCGCAGCGGGTCGCCGATGAACTGCGTGATATTTTGGATGAGGAAGACGCCAATCCCACGCGCCTGATGGAATACGTCAAAGGGCAGCTTTTGGGGGATAACAGCGATACGATCCAGATCGTCGTCACGTACAAAGACCCCAAGATCGCGGCTGCGATTGCCAACGCCTGGGCGCGCGCCTACGAAACCCACGTCAACGCCATCTACGGCGAGGCATCGTACAGCCCCTTCGCCGATATCGGCGCGCAGGTGGTCACGGCGAAAGCCGAATACGACCAGGCCCAGGCTGCCTGGGTCGCTTTCCTCAACACCGAAGATCACATCGCGGAACTGCAACGGCAGGTGGCCGAAGAGGAAGCCGTGATCGAAAAGCTACGCCTGGGCCGTCAGGACAGCGTCGCGGCAGTGACCGACGCGCAGGTGGACATACAGAAACGGCTGCTGAACACCTCGGTTGCCTCAGAGATGAGTGCGAATCTGAGGGTCTTCGAGAAGCAGCGCGACAAACTGGTGTACACCTATGATCGGGATTACGCCCGGATGCGCCGCTTCACCGACCTCTTACAGGATGCCAATTTAATGCGGGCACAATTGCTCGCCGGAGAAGGCCCCGGCAACGACGCGCTGGTGTGGCTTTCGTTCAAAGCCAAAATCTTTGACACGAGCACTAGCTTGCCCTTCGATACGCTGGATATGACGACATCTTCCTTGGAGACCCTGCTCTCGGCCACCGACCCGCTGACGCAGGTGGCCGATCTCGACGCGCTCATCGTAGCGATGGAGGGCGAGGTGCATCGCCTCGAAACCTCGCTCCAAGCGCAGGCGGCGGCGCTGGCGGCGCGGGAGAGCTATCAGTTCCTCAATGCGCTCTCTGTGGAATCCCTAGACATGGAGACGGCTCCCTCAGGAGAAGCGTTAACGCAATTTGCGGATTGGCAAGGACTGCTGCCCTATGCGGACGTGTTGAAGGCCCCCCTGGATCAGGAGATCGTCACCCTGGAAAACGACGTGCGCGAACTGCGTTCTGAGATTGTTCGGTTGAGCGGACGCAAGGACGAGTTGCGGAACACCCGCGACCTGGCGTGGGACGCCTACACCAATCTGCTTTCGAAAGAGCAGGAGATCCGCATCGCCACTGCATCCGCCGGTTCGGACGTGCGTTTTGCCTCTCCGGCCGTGCCGCCACTTGAACCGGTGAGTTCTGGAAAGTTGACGAACACCGCCATTGGCGCAGCGGTTGGCTTGATAGGCGGCGTGGTCGGCGCGTTCTTGTTCAGCTACCTCGGCCTGGATGGGAGCAGCCCGCGCGCGTTCTGGGCGCAGTTGATCCGGAAAAAGACGGCGAGCGCGTAGGAAAGCCAATGGCACAAACTAAACAGGCGCGGACGGCGTTCCCCTGGAGCAGCGCCGCGCTGGCGGCGCTGCTGCTCGTGGGCGGCGTCTACCTGCTGCTGGCCGACATCCCCCCGGTGGCGCTCTCCTGGGAGACGGCGAGCGAAGTGGGCGCCGCCGGCTTCAACGTGTACCGGGCGGAGGTGCCCGGCGGCGACTTCGTGCAGGTCAATACTGCGCTGATCCCCGCCGAAGGCGATGAGATCGGGGGCGCGGCTTACCGTTTCGAGGATGACGCTGTCAAGCCGGGGCGGCGCTACGCCTACCGCATCGAGGAAGTGGAATGGAACGGCGCTGCGACCCTCCACCCGGAGACCGTGACCGCGCGCGCCGGCCTGCCCCGCGCGTGGACCAAAGCCGAGGGGGCCTTGCTGTTGGCGCTCGGCGCAATCCTGCTGTGGCGCGCATTCAAACGATGAACGCCGCGAACCCCCGCGCAGCCGCTTTCGATTTTGGCATTGCCGGGACGGCGTTGCGCGCGCGCGGCCCGGAGCCTTGGATCGCGCCGCTGCAAACCGCCTGGGCCGCGTGGCAGCCCGTTCCCGAAACCACGGCCTGGGACGTGCAGTTTACGGCAGACGCGCGTTTGCCGCTCCCCCAAGGCCCGCTCTTCGAAGCTCTGCCGCGCGCGCGGGGCGGCGTGTGTACTCTCGCCGCGCCCGGATTCGAGGGGGAAGTCTCCGCCGCCGTGGGCGCGGCCCACCTGCGCGCGCACCCGGAGGCCACCCCTGGCGACGTTGGCTACTTCCTGCGCGTCGCTCTGGCGATGCAGGCGTTTGCGCGCGGCGGGATGCTCTTCCACACCGCCGGGATCGTGCATCGGGGGCAGGGGTACGCCCTTTTCGGCGTCTCCGGCAGCGGCAAGACCACCGCGGCGCACTTGTCCGCGCCCGACCCGGTGCTCAACGACGACCTCGTGCTCCTGCGGCCTGCGCCGGCCGGATGGCAGATGTACGCCACCCCGTTCGGCAAGCGTCGCGGCGACGTGCGCGTCGCCCCGTTGCGCGCCTTATTGCGCTTGATAAAAGCGCCCGCCGCGGCCCTCGCGCCGCTGCCGGCGGGACGGGCGCTTGGCGAACTGGTCGCCAACACCCCCGTGCTCTCTGCCGACGCGCTGTGGCTGCCGGAGCTGTTGGCCCGCTGGGAAACATTGTTGCGCACAATTCCTGTCTACGCGCTGCATTTCCGGCGCGATGCGACATTTTGGGAGGTGATCGATGCTGAATTGGGATGACGTTCTCGTTGCCGCGCCCACACTCGTGACCCGCGAAAGCGATGGGGAACTGGTGGTGGTACTGCCCGAACAGGGCAAATTCGTGGTGTTGAACGCCACCGGCGCGCGCGTGTTGCGCCTCTCCGATGGAACGCGCACCCTGCGCGAAATCGCGGATACGCTCGCCGTGGAATTCAACGCGGATCAGGCGCAGGTCGAAGCCGACGTACTGCGCTTTGCGCAATCGCTGGTTGACCGCGGCGCGCTGCACGTGCTCAAGTAATGCAGGCGTTCAGCAACATAGCGCAAGACGCAGTCGCTGTTTTCGAGATGTCAAGACATCATGCTGAGGCGCTTTTTAGCTGCTGAAGGCTGACAGCTAATCGCTGAATGCTAATACTGTGTTTCGATGTTGACGATGAAGACTTTGATATTGCCCATTGACCCTACCGCCCCTGACCCTGCGGCGATCCGGCAGGCGGCGGAGATTCTGCAGCATGGCGGCCTCGTCGCTTTCCCTACGGAGACAGTCTACGGTTTGGGGGCCAATGCTCTCGACGCCGGTGCGGTGCAGGGCATCTTTGCCGCGAAAGGCCGCCCGGCTTACGATCCCCTGATCGTGCACCTGGCGGGACCGGAGGCACTGCCGGATGTGGTTGCCGAGGTTCCCCCATTGGCGGTGACGTTGGCCGCGCAGTTCTGGCCCGGGCCGTTGACGTTGGTGCTGCCGCGCGGTCCGCGCATCCCTCTGGCGGTGACGGCCGGCGGGCCGACGGTGGCCGTGCGCGTCCCGGCGCATCCCGTGGCGCTCGCGTTGATCCGTGCCGCCGGATTCCCGATTGCTGCGCCGAGCGCCAACCGTTTCGGGCATCTCAGTCCCACGCAGGCCGCCCACGTGCTGGACGATCTGGAAGGCCACATCGACATGCTCCTCGACAGCGGGCCGACACCGGTGGGAGTGGAGTCGACCGTGCTGTCGCTGGTCACGCCCGTGCCGACGATTCTGCGCCCCGGCGGCGTAAGCCGCGAGTCCCTGGTCGCGGTGTTGGGTCAGGTGGATGTTTCAGGACACGTTTTTACGGCTGAGGAAGTTGTCCCTTCGCCGGGCGCGCTGGAACAGCATTATGCGCCGCGCGCCAGACTCACGCTCTATCAGGGATCGCGCCAGGTTGTCTTGCAAGCCATGCACGCGGCGGCGGTGCAGTTGGTGGCAGCCGGACAGCGTGTGGGCTTGTTGTTGGCCGAAGGAGACGCGGTGGCTTTCGCCGGCCTGTCTGTGACGGTTCAATCCATTGAGACCGCCGGCGGGTTGGAGGGTGCGGCCCGGCAGCTTTTCACCGCCTTGCGCGCGTTGGATCGCGCCGGGGTGACGGCGATCCTGGCGCGTGACTTTGGCGCGCGCGGCCTGGGCCTGGCCATCCGCGACCGTCTGACGCGCGCCGCCGCCGGCAACGTCGTAAAAGTTGGCTGAAAATACAAACCGCGAATCGCGCGAATTTTCACTAATTTATAAGAAAGATTCGCGTAGATTCGCGAGATTAGCGGTTTTTGGGGCAGGCCAGGTTAAGCCCGCAGGAAGTCGCGCAAGCGCCGCGCGTGGGCGGGATGCCGCAGGCGGCTCAACGCTTGCGCTTCGATCTGGCGCACCCGCTCGCGCGTGACCCCGAGCTTTTTCCCCACTTCTTCCAGCGTGTAAGTCTGCCCATCCAGCAAACCGTAGCGCATCTGCAAGATCTTCACCTCGCGCGGGGGCAAATCCACCAGGATTTCCAGCAGCAGGTCGCGCAGCATTGTGGTGCTGACCTCGTCGGGTGGGGCGGGGCTTTCGGTATCCTCGACGAAATCGCCCAGGGTGCTTTCTTCCTCGTCATCGGTGGGCATTTCCAACGAAAGCGGGCGGCGCGCCACGTCGAGCATCTGTTCGACTTTGCGCACCGGGATTTCCATTTCCGCCGCCAGTTCTTCCGGGGTGGGGCCGCGTCCCAATTGCTGCGTCAATTGGTGCGAAATGCGCAGCATTTTGTTGATCTGATCGCCCATGTGGACGGGCACGCGGATCGTGCGGCTTTGGTCGGCGATGGCGCGCGTGACGGCCTGGCGAATCCACCAGGTCGCATACGTCGAGAATTTGTGACCGCGCCGGTAGTCGAACTTGTTGGAGGCGCGGATCAGGCCGATGTTGCCTTCCTGAATCAGGTCGAGGAAGGGTACGCCGCGCCCGATGTATTTCTTCGCCACGCTGATGACCAGACGCGAGTTGGCGCGGATCAGGTGTTCGCGCGCAGCGATACCGTCATCGATGTGACGTTCCAGCTCCCAACGCTTCTCCTCACTGTGATATTTGCCGTTGTTCAGGCGAAGCTGGGCCTTCTTACCGGTCTCCATACGCATAGCTAAGGAGACTTCCTCCTCGGCAGTGAGCAGGGCGACCTTCCCGATTTCCTTCAGGTACAGGCCAATGGTGTCGTCGACTTCGATGGCACGGTAAATATCTTCGGCCGCTTTTTCACCGTCCTCTTCATCTTCCTCGATCTCGATGTAGCGGTCGGAGGATTTTCCGTCGACGCCCCCAACGGTGATGCCGGATTCCATCAGCGCGCCGATAATCTCGTCCAGGCGATCGACATCTTCTTCTGCTTCAGGAAAGACCCGCAAGATATCCTCGTAGGTAATATGGCCGCGCTCGTAGCCTAGAGCCAGCAGGTATTCTTCGCCAGAGGGTTCTTCGGGCAGAGCGCCGATTTCCTCTACGTTTTCTTCCTCTTCCTCATCTTCTTCCGCTAACTCTTCTTCCAAGAGCGCGTCGTCTAGCTCATCATCGATACCCAATCTTGAAATTCCTCACCAGTTGTTGATTGATTACTTTGATTGCCCCACCGGCGCAAGGTATGACCAGACCGTCCGGTCCCCGGTAAAGGGTAATATGCGTTATGCTATCAGCATATTCCAATCCGGTGGCTTGTCAAATCTTTGCGAATAACTCAACAGGATATGCGCTGTGCGTGAGCGTCATCCTGCCGGTTGAAAATTGCCTTAAAAAAGAGCACCGGTAGCAAGGCCACCGTGTGCTCTTCGCATCCTACTATAGCACAACTAACCGGCATTTGTCAAGTAGGAAAAAAGGCCCAGTTTACCCTTTACGGCTCGACAGGTTCAGCCGGCAATGAGAAATTCACGCGCAATCCCTGGCCAGGCGTGCTGTTGAAGAAGATTTTCCCGCCAAGCATTTCGATGCGCTCGCGGTACGTCGGCAGGTTGAGGCGCACGGCATCCGGGGTGGTCAGATTTTCGTCGAGTTCGAAACCGCTGCCGTTGTCCTCGATGGTTACCGTCACCTGGCTGTCGCCAATGTCCATGACGACGTTGATGCTGCTTGCCCGACTCTGCTCGCGTCCCAGATGGATCAGCGCCTGAACCACGCGGAAAATGGTGACTTCCTTGTGCGTGGCCAGACGCCGGCCTTTGCCGGTGATGTGCAGGCTAAGCCCGGTATAGCCCGTTTCTTTGGTCCCTTCGACATAGCGACGCAAGGTGGGCGCCAGACCCAGGTCATCCAACATCATCGGCCGCAAATCGAAGATGAAGCCTTTTACGGATTTGAAGGTGTTGACCACGTTCTTCTTCAACTCGGACAACTCATCCTTCGCCCGCGCCGGGTCTCTGTCGAAGAGCCGTTCGCAAATTTCGGCCTGGAGGACCAGGTTGGTGAGCGCCTGGGCCGGACCATCATGCATCTGGCGGGAGAGGCGCAGACGTTCTTGTTCCTGAGCCTCGATGATGCTGACGACCATAGCCTGCGGCGCAGCGGGTCTATCGAGGCCGATGGCTTCGGCGACGTCGATCTCTTCCGGAGCGGTGTTTTCCAGGATGGTCTGGTACAGTTCGGCCAGGCGGGTGAGATTCTTCTGGTCGCTTTGCAGTTTTTCCAACTGACCACGCATCGTGAAGAGCCGCCGCTGGTTCTCGATCAACGAGTCGTAGGCTGACTTGATGTCCTCTCTGGGCGTGGTGTCGAACGAGGATTCGATCTGCCGCGCGCGGGCGACCGCACGGGAGTTCGCTTGCATAATGCGATCCACCTCGACAGACGTCTGCTGGATGAGCATATCCACTTCTTTCAGCTCTTTCTTGACCTGTTCGCTGCCGCGATGGCACACTTCGACAAATTGATCCCAAGTATTTTCGGTCATTTTATCTCTCCGTGGCTATACACTAGGTGACGTTGGTGCATCCTCTTCGCGTGGCAAGCGCACCCAGCCATGACGTAGGGCGTAGATGGCGGCCTGGGTGCGGTCGGCCAGGTTAAGTTTGGCAAGGATGGAGGTGATGTGATTTTTAACGGTCTGTTGGCTGATGCTCAGCCGGAACGCGATTTCTTTGTTGCTCAATCCTTCGATGATCAATGCGAGGATCTCCATCTCACGGTCGGTGAGCGGCGAAAAGGTGGTATCCTCGGGCTTGAGGCCGTAACGCCGATACCGTTCCAGCAGCCATTGCTCGGCCTGGCCCGGCGTCATCCGTTTGCCGGCGATGACGTAGTAGCCCTCGGCGACGGTTCGCACGGTATCCAACAAATGGTTGGGATCCACGTCTTTGGCGAAGTAGGCCGAGGCCCCGATGCGGATCGCGTGGTAAATTTGTTCCTCGTCGTCGTAGGCTGTGAGGATGATGACGTTGATGTCGGGGCATTGGGTTTTAAGTTTCTGGGTCACCTGCAAGCCGTTCATCGTGGGCAGGTTCACATCCATGAGCACAACATCCGGTTGCGTCGTGCGCAACAAATCGAGCGCCTCTTGCCCATCACCACTTTCGGCAATCACATCGATATCGGTCTCTTTGTCCAATACATCGCGCACGCCCTGGCGAAAGAAGGGGTGATCGTCGACCACGACGACCTTTAACGGAGTAGCTTGGCTTGCCGGCTTTTTTGACATCGATATGTTCCTTTCTTACCAGTTCAGTATATCACAGCCTATAAATTCCGATACCGCGCGGCTTTGCCCTGGTCGCGGCTAATCCTGCGCGAACCGGTTCAGCGCCAGCATCCCGATCTTCTCGCCATGCAGCAGCGCGCCGATCAGCCGATCTACGGCAACGCAGACCCAACTCCAACCACACGGCCCCAGCCCATTGACGATGTACACGTTCGGCATATCCGGCGCTTCGCCCACCACCGGCAATCCATCAACACTCTGCGCCGTCCACCAGGAATGACGGGCAGCGACAGGTGCATCTGGGCAGAGCTGCTGCGCGACGCCGGTCATCATGGGCAAGATGTCTTCTTCGGTGTCGCTCCAACCGACCATACGCCAGTTGGCCCCGTGCGCCTGGACGACGACGTGCCCTTGATGAATGATCAACGGTGTGGGCAATGCCGCTGCGGTGCGCAGGTCGATGGCGTGCATAACCAGCGGCTTGACGATGTCGGTCAGGCTCGGACACAGACGCGCAGCGTGTGCTCCGCTGGCGAGGATGACGTTTTTCGCGTGGAGATAGTGCTTGCGCGCCCAGATGCTGAGCGTCGCAGTCTCTGTCGGGCGTTGCGCCTGCCGAATTGCCTGGACTTCGGTCTCGTACTCGACGGTGATGTTGGGATGGTCGAGCAGCGCAGCCGTGAGCGCCTCCGGGTCGAAGGCCAGGTCCTCGGCGGTGCGCAGGCCGACCTGGAAGCCATAGTCCGTGGCGTCGTCTATCTCGGCGGCGTACAGGTCTTGCCGCAGCAGAACCGCGGATTCCTGTAACAGGACTGCTTCGGCGGCATCGGCGGTGACGCGCAGGCTTCCGACTGGCGTGGCCTGCTGGTGGGTGTTTTGCACAGTCGCGGTGAGCATATCGAGATTCCGCCGGGTCAGTTTCCAGATCTGGCGCCCCTCATCGGCGCCCAGGCGCGTTTGCAGGGCGGCGTAAGGTTCCGGCGTGCCGAGGAACGCTACTCCCGTGCTTTTGGCCGCCGTGCTGCCGGGCGCACGCTTGGCTTCCAGAACGACGACGCTCTGGGAGGCTTCGGCGAGCTGGTGGGCGACAAGGGCTCCGGTAAGGCCCGCGCCGACGACGACCGAATCGTAAGTATCTGATAGCGTTGACATATTCCTCCTTATGTTCTCGCGAATATGCTGGCTAGCGCGGCGGTACAGCGATCAATACGGCTTGATCGAAGAAGGCGGCGTTGTTGACGTCGGGATATGCAGGTTCGGCGTAAAAGCAAATGGTTACCCTGCCCCAGATTTCGGTTTCTTCTGTGGTCGCCACTGGCGCAGGCGTTTCCCGTTCCAATGGGTCCGGGGTAGCGGTGGGTGTAGGCGTGCGCTTGTCCACGACCGGCGCGACGACGACTCTGGGCGACGTCAGCGTGACGGTGCCGTCGTCCTGGTTGATGTTTCTCGTTTCTCCCCAGTGAACGTTGTCGCAGTGCGGCTGTCCGGTGGGATCGACGCCGGCTTTGACGATCAACCGATCTATCGATGAGAAGGCGTTGACCTTGATGCTGAACTGCACGCTGCTGCCCGCGGTGACGGTCACAGTCTGGTGGACCCACGTGCGGAACTTGACCCAGCGGATCGTTTCTACTTTCAGGGTCGACCCGCTGATCCAGCGCGCCGGATCATCGGCGGCAGTAAAGATAGGTTCAGCGAAGGAGTTCTGCAGATCGCTCGCGCCGCTCTTGTAGTTGACGTAAGCATACCATTGCCATCCCGGGATGCGGTTGGGCATGATATTGTCGAAATCCGCGTTGTCGAGTGGAACCGGCCCTGCCGTGGGGAGCGGTCTGGGGGTGGAGGTGGGCGTCGGGGTGTGCGTGGGGAAGGGCGTGGCGGTGGGCGTGGCGGTGTTGGTGGCGCGGGGTGGCACTGTCGGGCGCGCGGTGGGTTCCGGCGTCGGCGTCCACGTGGCCACCTCGAGCGGCCTATCGAGTGCGGTGGGCGTGAGCACCGGCTGGACGATGGGGGTGGGTAGCGGCGCCCGCATCGAACGGACGACGATGCTGCCCAGGCCCGCGATCACACCCACGTCCAGAACGGCCAAGACGAGTAAGACGATTCTCTGTCCCCGGCTTAACGCTTTCATAGGATCCTTTCACTGTACCGGTAGGTTCTGCTGTGCTATTCCCCTATAGTATAGCCCCGTATTTGTACGATGCTACTTCTCAATGATACTCCAACGTTAGCTTCGTGACAAGCGCAGTCTCAAAATAGCAAATCACATCACCCCAATGCCGGGAAGGTCGGGCAGGCACAACCGCGCGCCTTCGTAGGTCACACCAGCGAAGGGATCGTTGCGCACCAACAGCGGCCCGTCGAGGTCGGCCAATTCGCAGAGGGGCGCCAGGTGCGCCGCTGCCGTCACGCCGACGGAGCTTTCGATCATACAGCTCAACATCACCTGCATCCCCAGCGCGTGCGCCGTGTGAATCGCCCGCAGCGCCTCGCGGATGCCGCCGGTCTTCATCAGTTTGATGACGACGCCATCGATCGCCCCCGCGTGCGCCGCCACATCTCGCGCCGTTTTGATGCTCTCGTCGGCGAAGATCGGGAGGCCGAAGTTCTGGGCCTTCAGCCAGCGCAGCCCTTCGATGTCGCCGACCGGCAACGGCTGTTCCACCAGTTCCAGGTCGTAGGCGACCAGTTGGGGGATGAGGGCTGCGGCTTGCTCCCGGCTCCAGCCGGCGTTCGCGTCGACCCGCAGCCGCGCTGGACTGGCAACGCGGATCGCAGCTACCGCCGCCACATCCTGCGTGCCGCCCACCTTGATTTTGTAGATCGGCAGCCCGGCCTCCCGCGCCTGCTCCGCCATCGTTTCCGGCGCTGCCATAGCGATGGTGAACGAGGTGAGCGGCGCGCGCGCCGGATTCAGGCCGAGTAAACGGTAGAGCGGCTGGCCCAGGCGTTTGCCCCACACGTCGTGCAACGCGATGTCAATCGCCGCACGCGCTGCCGCCGACCCGGCTGGCAACCGCGCCAAAACGTCTTCCAGCAAGCACGGATCGTCCTCCCAAATGTCGCCCACGGCGGCCAGATACGCCATAATGCCGGCCTGCGTCTCGCCGTGGTACGCCACCGCCGCCGCCTCGCCCAGCCCCTCGTCCAGACGAACGAGCACGTTGTCGCGCCGGTCGCTGGCCCCGTGGGCGATGCGGAACGTGGTGCGTAATTCTAATGGTAAGGGTTCCCAACTCAGCTTCATCGAAACCTCCTGACGCCCAGGCAGTGGGTGTGTAGCCAGACGTTGTAATCCGGCGCGTCCGGCGCGAGGTGGTTGATCGTCACGCACCACGTCCGGCCGGTCGCGTGGATGAAGCCATCGTCGCCCAGGGCGATGCCGACGTGGGTGACGCGCGGTCGTTCTTCACCCGGATCGCCGAAGAAGTACAGGTCGCCCGGCTCCGGCGTCTCTGTGACCGGCTGCCCGGCGTGGAACTGCTGGTCGGCGTCGCGGGGGATGCGGATCCCCAGCAGCCCGTAAAAGGTCTGCGATAGCCCGGAGCAGTCGAAGCCGAACGGCGTGCGCCCACCCCACAGGTACGGCACGCCGATTAGAACGTAGAGCAGATCGAGGGCCGCCGCGATTCCGGCGGGGTCCGCCGCCAGGCGTGCTTCCGGCGGCGCGACGTCTGCGGCGAGCGCGTAGCCCACCCTGCCGTCGGGCAAGCGCAGCGCCGCGAAGTCTCCGGCGTCTCCGGCGGAGGGCAGCGTCGCGCCGAGCGGCGCATAACCGAGCAGCGGCGCGTTTGGAGCAGGGGCGGCATAGAGCCGCGTCAGGGGGGCCCTCACCCACATGCTGCATTGCGCCTGATAGCTCTGTATCGCTGCGGCGTCGCCGCGCCACAGCGCCGCCTGATGGAGCCAGCCCAGGTAACCGTCGTGCGTCGTCTGCGTGTAGACCCAGCCCTCCTGCTCTTCCAGGACGCGCACCGTCTCGCCCAGGCGCGCCTGCGATACCCGTTCCGCGCGGTCGCTGGGTGTGCGGCGCATGTCGGTAACGGCGCGGTTGACGAGCGCCCACGGCGTATCCGGGGTGAGCAGCACCCGGATAGCGTCCTGCGCCGCGTTCAGATGCGGGGCGAGCGTTTCCAGCGCCGCCGCGCGCTGCGCCGCCTCCAATACGCGACCGGCAACGCGCGGTTCGGCGCCGCTTGCGGCGGGCGACGCTCCGGCTTCCCACGTCA
>MTKY01052873.1_pt1 | contig 16356 bp, 14 predicted proteins | sample 1042731 | NCBI WGS metagenome assembly MTKY01 (sample SAMN06212206, study PRJNA360538) | anaerobic digester metagenome | biome: Wastewater treatment plant; material: sludge; isolation source: anaerobic digester fed with sludge from wastewater treatment plant | place: Denmark: WWTP Soeholt ... | reverse complement strand
TGGCGTCCTCGCCGTCGATGGTGACGAACGGCAACTCGCGCAGATCGAAACGACGGGCCTTGTCCGCGCGTCGCGGCTCGGAGTCGAATGCCGCCGCCTGCTCGACGACTTCCTGCGGCCAGATATGAGGGATATCGTGCATACGCAGCGACACCTCGATTTCCATTCCCGGTGCCATGTGCTCGCCGAGCACCTCCACGACCCGCCCGGTGGGTGGACCATCGGCGGCCGGCGGCGTGAGTATCTCGACGCTGACGTACTGTCCTTCGCGTGCCGCCACGCAATCGGCATCCGCCACCAGTACTTCGTGCTGGATCCGCGGATTCTCGGCAACCACGTAATTCACGCCGCGCGAGCGGCGCATGCGCCCGACCATATGCGTGGTGTTGCGCTTCAGCACTTCGACAATGGTTGCCTCGCGGCGCCCGCGATGATCCTCGCCGGTAGCACGCGCCAGAACCTCGTCACCATGAAAGACCTGGCGCATCTGGCGGCCGTGAAGGTACAGATCCTCGCCTCCTTCGGCGGGAATCAGGAAGCCGTAACCCTCGCGGTTCGCCTGCACCGTGCCCCGCACCAGGTCCATGCGCGCGACAGAGCAATAAGCGCCACGGCGGTTGCACATCAGCTGCCCGTCGCGCTCCATCGCCCGCAAGCGCCGGCGCAGCGCTTCGCGCGGCTCCTCGTCGAGCAAATCGAGACGCGTGGCGATCTCGTCGATGGTCAGCGGGACGCCTGCTTTCGCCAGGATCTCCAGAATGTATTCGCGGCTCGCGATGGGGTTCGCGTAGCGCTCGGACTCGCGCGCAAGCTGCGGATCGCGCTCGCGCGCAGTGACCGGCTTTTTCCTCGGTACCAACGGATTTCTCCTTGCTGCGGCCTGGCCGCGTGATAGCTGAGCGGGCATTATAGCCACAGGGATTGACAGCCGGGGTGACGCTGAGTACAGTGCGCCGCCTGCCCGCGGGAGCCTCGCTCCCGCTTGCCTAAAGCCCAGGTGGCGGAACTGGTAGACGCGCTAGCTTCAGGTGCTAGTTATCGAAAGGTAGTGGAGGTTCAAGTCCTCTCCTGGGCACCAATTCCCGAATCTCCGTTCGCAGCCCGGCCTGCACTGGTGTGGTCCTGCGTCTCTTGTTGCGCTCCCCATTCACTGCTGCAATGGCGGCACGCATCGCGTGTATCATTCGTGGCGGGTGCGCCTCGCACCCCGCGACGTCTGCAAGCACAATGGAAACCCGGATGAGCAACCCTGCCACGGCCATACCCGGGGGCGATACCCTCCTCGGTCACCCCAAGGGCCTGTTTCTGCTGTTCGCCACCGAAATGTGGGAGCGATTCAGCTACTACGGCATGCGTGCGCTGCTGGTATTGTCGATGGTGGCCGGGGCCGAAACCGCCAACCCGGGCTTTGGCTGGACATCGGCCGAAGCGTTGCGCCTGTATGGGCTGTTCACGGGTTTTGTGTACTTCACGCCACTGATCGGGGGCTGGCTCGCCGACAACTACCTCGGCCAGCGTCGCTCGGTGATCATTGGCGGCGTGGTCATGGCGCTCGGTCAATTCATCCTCGCCGCGTCGATCCCGGGCAACCTGCAACTGTTCTACTCCGGGCTGCTCCTGCTGGTGATCGGCAACGGGTTTTTCAAGGCCAATATTTCGACCATGGTCGGCGACCTCTACCAGAAGGGCGACGCCCGTCTCGATGGCGCGTTCACGATTTTCTACATGGGCATCAATCTCGGAGCATTTCTTGCTCCGCTGGTGTGCTCCACGCTCGGAGAAAACCCGGAACTGGGCTGGCGTTACGGATATTTCGCGGCCGGTTGCGGCATGATCCTGTCGGTGATCATCCAGCTTGCCCTGGGGCCGCGCTTTCTGCAGGAGATCGGGATGACACCATCCGCACGACGCTCGCTGCTGCTGGATGGCGGCGTAAAGAAGCCGCTGACCGCGATCGAGCTCGACCGGCTACGCGTGATCTTCATGCTGTTTGTTTTCATCGTGCTGTTCTGGGCGGCGTTCGAGCAGGCCGGGGGACTGATGAATCTCTACGCAGCCGACAAGACTGACCGCATGATAGGAGAATTCGAAGTACCCGCGGGCTGGTTCCAGTCGCTCAACCCGCTCTATATCGTGTTGCTGGCACCGCTGTTTTCGGCGGCATGGATCCGCCTGGGAAGTATCGGCAGAAACCCGCCGACTCCGCAGAAGATGGTATTGGGACTGGTACTGACCGCGGTCGGCTTCCTCGCCATGATCGCCGCGGTGATGGGCCAGGCCCATGGCGGCAAGGCCAGCATGTGGTGGCTGGTCATCGCTTACCTGTTTCATACCACCGGCGAACTGTGCATATCGCCGGTCGGTCTGTCGATGATCACCCGGCTCGCGCCGCTGCGGCTCGCCTCGTTGATGATGGGTGTCTGGTTCCTGATCAACTTCGTCGCCAACTGGCTCGCCGGTATCATCGGCTCCTATGCCGAGAGTCTTGGCGATATGGCGATATTTGGCGGGCTGGCTGCCACCCTGTTCCTGTTCGCCGGCGTGCTGTGGTTGCTTTCGGGCATATTGGTACGCTGGATGCACGGCGCGGAAAGCGTGTAGCCATCAAGTCCGCCCCCCGCGGCGCCGATCGAACGGCACGCAATCCGCCCTGCAATCAGCCTGTGAGGAACAGCAATGGCCAATAGCAAAAAACTTCCACCCAAGATTTTCCCCAGTGCGCGCGAGGATGCGACAAAATCGTTGTCGGGCAGCGCGCAATATACCAGCAGCGCCTATCGGCTGGCGTTTACTGACACCGACTTCCTGCTGCGCGAGGAATTACGCCCGGTGCGGTTCCAGCTCGAATTGCTGAAACCCGACCTCATCCAGCAAGAGCACGGCATCGACTCCACTGTGGTGATCTTTGGCAGCGCCCGCCACCTGTCACGCGACGAAGCACAGGCACAACTCGACGAAGCACATGCGCAACTGGCCGCCAGCCCACGCAGCAGCAGGGCAAAGGCGGCGGTGAAGCGCGCGGAGACGGTGCTCGGAAACAGCAAATTCTACGAGCAGGCGCGCCGTCTCGGTGCGCTGGTGACCGAAAACAGCGCTCGGATCGAGGGCTGTCGCCTGGTGGTGGTAACCGGCGGCGGTCCCGGCATCATGGAGGCTGCAAATCGTGGCGCGCACGAATCCGGAGGACAGAGCATCGGGTTGAATATCGTGTTGCCCGCCGAGCAGGAGCCAAACCCCTACATCACGCCCGAGCTGTGTTTCAGATTTCACTACTTTGCACTGCGCAAGATGCATTTCCTGATGCGCGCCCGCGCCCTGGTGGCCTTCCCCGGCGGTTATGGCACACTCGACGAGTTGTTCGAAACACTCGCCCTGATCCAGACCGGAAAGTCGCAGCGGGTACCGGTGCTGCTGTTCTGCGAGGAATTCTGGCGAGGTCTGGTCAATTTCGACGTCCTGGTGGAATCGGGCAATATCGGCGAGGAAGATATCGAGTTGTTTCGCTACGTCGAGACAGCGGAACAGGCGTGGCAGGAAATCGCTTCTTTCTACAGCTTCGGATGCGCACCATCGGATTGACGCGCCGTTAGTACACTTGCCTGGCGCGGCTGGAACCGCGAGGGAAACGGGTATTCGGGCAAAACGAAACTATCCGGCCGGAAACCAGCCAGCAAACCCGATAGGATCAGCGCGCAGGAAGCGCCCTGATTGTCAGGAACAGCTGCCGTGGGCTTCCACGGCAGCCCGTTTCAGCAGCGCGTCCGTGCGCCTTGATTATTTACCAGCGCTTGGGGCGACGGTCGCCGCCACCAGGACCACCACCACCACCGGGGCGACGATCTTCGCGCGGGCGCGCTTCGTTCACGCGCAGCGCACGACCATTGATCTCATGACCGTTCAGCTTGTTGATAGCGTTGCTGCCTTCGTCATCCGACGGCATCTCAACGAAACCAAAGCCCTTGGAACGATCGGTTTCACGATCCATGACCACTTTTGCTGACGATACATTGCCATATTCCTGGAACATCGAAAGCAGGTCATTGTCCCGGACGGTGTAGGGCAGGTTTCCAACGTAGATATTCATTCGTTTCTTCATCCTGGCGTCGAGAACAGTCTCCCGGCTCCACCACCCCAACACCAAAAAAAAGCGGCGGCGCCAACACAAACCGGGCGTATCAAGAGCCCGGTCGCCGCATTCTACCCGAAAACATGGGGCGCTGGTCCAGCATTAAAGCAGCCTGCCGCAGAAGAATTTTGATGTTCCGCAGGCGCATCGTGAACCCGGATTTACGCGCTCATCCTGCCGTGAACGGATCACGAAGGATGATGGTCTCGTTGCGTTCGGGGCCCGTCGATATGATATCGACACCCGCGCCCACGGCTTCCGCGATGCGTTCGATATAGCGGCGCGCATTGAGCGGCAGTTGCGCCCATTCGGTGACGCCGACGGTCGACTCGCTCCAGCCGTCAACGGTTTCGTAGATCGGCACCAGGCTCTCGAAGTCGGCACTGTCACGCGGCGTGCCGACGATCTGGCCCGAGCGGTCTTCGTAACCGATGCACAGGTTGATGGATTCCAGCCCGTCGAGCACATCGAGCTTGGTCAGGCACAGACCGCTGATGCTGTTGATACGCACCACCTCGCGCAGCGATAGCGCATCGAACCAGCCGCAACGGCGCGGCCTGCCAGTCGTCGCGCCGAATTCATGGCCGCGCCGCGCAAGGTGGGCACCTACTTCGTCAAACAACTCCGTCGGGAAGGGACCGGAACCAACCCGCGTGGTGTATGCCTTGGTGATTCCCAGAACGTAATCGAGATACAGCGGACCGAATCCACTGCCCGTGGCAGTGCCGCCGGCAGTGGTGTTCGACGAGGTCACGAACGGGTAGGTCCCGTGATCGATATCAAGCAGTGCACCTTGCGCCCCTTCGAACAGAATGCGCTTACCGGCCAGGCGGTATTCGTGCAGCATCGCCGGCACATCGGCCATCAGCGGCAGCAACGCCGCGCCGTGTTGCAGGCTCTCATCCAGCGTGCGCTGGTAATCGATGGCGGGCGAGTCGTAATATCCCTGCAGCACGAAATTGTGGTAATCCATCACCTCGCGCAACTTGGCGGCAAATCGCTCGGGGTTGCGCATATCGCCCAGACGCAAGCCACGCCGTGCGGCCTTGTCCTCATAGGCCGGCCCGATGCCGCGCCCGGTAGTACCGATCTTGGCATCGCCGCGGGCCTGTTCGCGCGCCAGGTCCAGCGCCGCGTGGTAGGGGAGAATCAGCGGGCAGGCGGGACTGAGCCGCAGCCGCTCGCGCACCGGCACACCACGTGATTCGAGCGCGCCGATTTCGGCGAGCAGCGCTGCGGGCGACAGCACCACGCCGTTACCGATCAGGCACAGGACGCCCGCACGCAACACCCCCGAAGGGATCAGGTGCAGCACCGTCTTCTCGCCCCCGATCACCAGCGTGTGACCGGCATTGTGACCGCCCTGGAAGCGCACCACCGCAGTCACGTTCTCGGTGAGCAGATCGACGATCTTGCCTTTCCCTTCATCACCCCATTGGGTACCGAGTACCACTACGTTCTTAGCCATTGGCACGCGCCTGATTCAACTGGTGGATTTGCCACGAATCGTCACCGGCGTGGCGCAACTCTCGATCGCAGCAGGCGCTACTGCCCTGGGCCGACAAGCCAACCACGACGCGCTCGCCCGCATCACGCAGGCGCTGGATCTCGCCCCACGCAAGCGCGGCAATTGCGGGTGCAACAAATATGCCGCCGTTGTCCCCGCCGGCACGCGCGGGTGCCAGTGTCAGCAGCGTTTTCAGGTCCATATTGAAACCGGTTGCCGGACGCGCGCGGCCAAACACCCGCCCGATATCGTCATAACGTCCGCCATTCGCCACCGCCTCGCCCTGGCCAGGCACGTAGGCCGCGAAAACCAGCCCCGTGTGATAGTGATAACCATGCAACTCGCACAGGTCGAAATGAATATTGATCCCGGGAAAGCGCTCTTCAATGATATCGGCAACCCGCTCGAGCGCTGAAAGCACCTGGTGTACCGCCGGCGGAGCATCCTGCAACAGACGCCTGGCCGCGCCGAGCACTCGACGATCACCGTTCAGACCGGCGAGTTCGCGCAGGATCGAGGAGCGCGGCCCGTCCAGCCCGGCATCATCGACGATCGCGTTGATCGCCGCGCTGGACTTGTCCTGCAGAGCCTCGAACAGCGCAGCTCGCACGCCCTCGGCAAGTGCCATGTCGTCCATCAGCGCACGAAATATCCCGACGTGGCCGAGATCCAGCGTAACCTCGCGAATACCGATGCGTCCGAGCGTCTCGAGCATCAGGCCGAGCACCTCGATATCGGCGTCGAGGCTCGCGTCACCATAAAGTTCGGCTCCGAGTTGAATGGGGCAGCGCGAGGCAAACGGGGAGCGCGCACGGGTGTGCAGCACGCTGCCCGCATAACACAGGCGCACCGGGCCATCGCGGCGCAGGCTGTGAGCGTCGATACGCGCCGCCTGTGGCGTGATGTCGGGGCGGATGCCCAGCATCCGTCCGCTCAACTGATCGGTAAGCCGGAACGTCTGGCGCTCGAGATCCCTGCCGAGACCGATCAGCAGCGATTCGGTGTATTCGATCAACGGCGGGATGACCAGTTCATAGCCCCAGCGGCCATACAGGTCCAGCAACTCGCGGCGCATCGCCTCGACGCGCGCGGCCTGGTCCGGGAGCAGTTCCTCGACGCCTTCCGGGAGCAGCCAGCGCTCCTCGCCAGGCAATGCCGAGCTGATTGTGGACATCGCAAATCCCCAGCAACAACGTGTCAGTTGACCATGTACAACAGCAACGTGCCTACCAGCATGCTGCCTAGACCCGCCAGACGCAGGCTGCCGTCATCGAGTTGAGCCGCGGTCGCGATCATGCCGCGCCAGGCCCGCGGAGACAGGAACGGCGTCAGCCCTTCGATAACCAGCATGAGACAGAAAGCGACTGCCAGATCGTGCCACATCTGCTTTATAACCCGGTGAAAACGCCGCGACAGGCGCGGCGCATCCTACCACAAGCGCGGCGCCCCGACCCAGGCGTTTGCGCCGCTCAACGACCGGGTTTTGACTGGTTCAGATAACGAAAGAAATCACTCTTCGGATCGAGCACCAGCATGTCCTGGGGACTCGCGAACGATTCCTCGTAGGCGCGCAGACTACGGGTGAACGAATAGAACTCGGGTGCCTTGTTGAACGCAACCGCGTAGATCGCAGCCGCCTCGGCATCGCCGTCACCACGCACCAGCTCGGCGTCACGATAGGCCTCAGCCTCGAGGATGGTGACCTGTCGGTCAGCATCGGCACGGATCTTCTCTGCCTGCTCCTTGCCCTGCGCACGGTACTCGCGCGCAAGTTTCTCACGCTCCGCGGACATGCGCTTGAATACCGCATCACTCACTTCTTCGGGAAGATCGATTTTCTTGACCCGCACATCGACCACCCGGATGCCGAGAGATTGGGTTACGGCACTGTTCAGGTCATCCGTGATCTCGGACATCAGCTCCTCGCGCTGGCCCGACACCACCTCGTGCAGACGTCGTTTGCCGAACTGGTTGCGCAAGCCGTCGTTGGCCCGTTGTGCAAGGCGCGTCTCGGCTATCGACTGCACCCCGCCCGTCGCACGGTAATAGGTCTTCACATCCTCGATACGCCATTTCGTGAATGAATCCACGATCAACCGTTTCTTCTCGAGCGTGTAGAAACTCTCGGGCTCCGAGTCGAGCGTCAGGATCCGGGAATTGAATTTGCGCACCTCGTCGACCAGCGGGATCTTGAAATGGAGCCCTGGCTCGCTGTCGACATCGAGCAGACGTCCGAAGCGCAACACCACGGCGCACTCGGTTGCCTTGATCACATACAGCGTATTGAGCAGCGCCACCAGCGCAAGGCCCAGCGCGGCGAGAAATGCCAGCATGCGTCCGTTCATCAGCGTCGCTCCCTTTGCCGCAGGTTGCCAGGATCGCGGCGCGCCCGGTCCAGCGCATCGCGCGCCGCATCGTCATTCTCGACCTGCGGGCTGCGCACCACTGGCGGCGCCGCCTCCGGCTGCTGCCGGCCAAGGCGGTCGATCGGCAGGTACATCACGTTATTGCTGCCCGGCACATCGACCAGCACCTTGGAGCTGTTGCTCATGACGCGCTGCACCGCATCCAGGTAAAGACGCTCACGGGTCACCTCCGGCGCCTTCTCGTACTGGCCAAGCAATTTCTCGAAACGCTGCGCTTCACCCTGCGCTTCCGCAACCACCTTGCCGCGGTACGCTGCTGCCTCCTCGAACACGCGCTGGGCCCGGCCACGCGCCTCCGGCACCACGCTGAACGCATAGGCACTGGCCTCGTTCTTCAGCCGCTCCTCGTCTTCCTTGGCCTTGATCACGTCATCGAAAGCGGCCTTGACCTCGCCGGGAGGCTTGGCACCCTGGATCGTAACTTTCACGACCTGGATACCGGTGCCGTAATTGTCGAGATAGCTCTGCAATTTGAAGCGCACATCGTCACCGATCTGCCCACGCCCCTCGGACAGGACCTGATCGAGCTTGCTGCTGCCCACAACGTGGCGCAGCGCACTGTCGGTCGCCTGTTGCAGACTGTTCTCCGGATTGTTCACGTTGAGCACGAAAGCCTTGATATCGGCGATGTTGTACTGCACCGCAATCGGCAGCTCGACGATATTCTCGTCCTGGGTGAGCATCACCCCCGTGGAATTGTATTGCCGCTCCGCCGTGACGTTGACCGGAAACACCTGATCGACCCACTTCGGATTCCAGTTGAAGCCCGGTTCGAGCACCTCGTGAAAACGCCCGAAGCGAAGCACCACTGCGCGCTCCTGCGCATCGAGCACGTTGATGCCTGCGTATAACCACAAGCTGGCCAGAACCAGGACGATCAGGCCTGCAATTGCGCGGTTGAGTGCCTTGTCCTCGCCCGATCCACCACCCGAACCGGAACCAAAGGCCGCACCGAGCTTCTGGCGGAACTTGCGGAAAGCCTCGTCGAGATCCGGCGGCCCCTGGTCACCGCCCCAAGGGTCGCGCTGCTTTCCATTGCCACCTGGTTCATTCCAGGCCATATCGATCTCCCTGCGATGTAGTGCTTGAACAATGCGTCCGCGATTCTATCAGAAGTGTTCGCGTGACGAGCCGGACCCGCATTCCGCGGCGATGAGCTGCGCGAACTGTCCGCGCGGAATCCGGATTTCGAGGCTGATCGAGCCATCCTGCGCGACACGCTCGTCCAGCACCGCGCCCTTTTCGTAGAGCCGCGCACGCAACCTGCCCTGCGCCGGATCGAGCGGCAACCACTGGTGCAGCATGTCCTCCGCGAGCAGTTCGGCAATTGCCTCGCGCAACAGGTCCATTCCCGCACCGCTGCGCGCCGAGACCCATACCCGCACCGGCCTGCCGTCCTCGCCCCGGTCAATACGCGGCTGCGCCTCGAGCAGATCGATCTTGTTGTACACGTTGAGTCGCGGCACCTGTTCGGCGCCGATCTCGGCAAGTACACTTTCGACCTCATGCGTGGTGTCGTCGCGATCGGCGGCGCTCGCGTCGATCACATGGAGCAGCAGATCGGCGAGTTGCGCCTCCTCGAGCGTGGCCCGGAACGCCTCCACCAACTGGTGCGGCAAATGCCGCACAAAGCCTACCGTATCGGCCAGCACCATGGCACGTCCGTCCGCCAGCTGACAGCGGCGCATGGTCGGATCGAGCGTCGCGAACAGCCGATCCGCCGTCAGCACGCCGGCGCCCGTGAGCGCATTGAACAGGGTGGATTTGCCGGCGTTCGTGTAGCCAACCAGTGACACGGTGGGAATTTCCGCGCGGCGGCGCGCGCGCCGCCCCTGCTCACGCTGCAGGTGAACCTTCTCGAGCCGGCGCGTCAACAGCCGGATGCGGTCGCGGATCAGGCGGCGGTCGGTTTCGAGCTGGGTCTCGCCGGGGCCGCGCAGTCCGATGCCGCCCTTCTGGCGCTCGAGGTGCGTCCAGCCGCGGACCAGGCGCGTCGAGATATGACGCAGCTGGGCGAGTTCGACCTGGAGCTTTCCGACGTGCGAGCGTGCCCGTTGCGCGAAGATATCGAGTATCAGCCCGGTACGGTCGATCACCCGGCATTCCAGCACCTGCTCGAGGTTGCGTTCCTGCGAGGGGCTCAGTGCGTGATTGAAGATGACCAGCTCGGCACAATGCCCGCGCACCGCGGCGAGAATCTCTTCCAGCTTGCCGCTACCGACAAAACTGCGCGGATCCGGGCGTCGTCGTTGTCCGAAAATGAAATCCACCGGGTCGGCACCCGCCGACAAGGCCAGTTCCTCGAGTTCGCGCGGATCTTCCTGGGGACTGTCCGCGTCCAGGTTGAGGTGAACGAGAACCGCGCGCTCACCCGTTCCGGGACGCTCGAAAAACACGGTTACTCGACAGCCTCTTCGCCTTCGTCATCGGCGGATGCAAGACGCACCGGGCGCGAGGGCACCACCGTCGAAACCGCGTGCTTGTAAACCATCTGGCTGACGGTGTTCTTGAGCAGGATGACGAACTGGTCGAAGGATTCGATCTGGCCCTGGAGCTTGATGCCGTTGACCAGATAGATGGATACCGGGATACGCTCCTTGCGCAGCGCATTCAGGAAAGGGTCTTGTAGAGTTTGCCCCTTTGACATTTCAGGATTCTCCTTTGAATGACCCCGTACGGGATCTGATTGACTTGAAACTCAACACCTTGACACCTGCTGGAAGAGTGGCGTACCGAATCCATGCTATCGGCGCTTATTTGAAATTGCATACTAGGAAGCGCGACCTCCTCGTTCTTGTCACCTCAAATGGAGGCGGCGGCCACATATTTCAAGGCCAGCTGCAGTATTTCCTCGTGCGCGCCGTTGCCCGCGTGCGCCGACTCGTCCGTGAGCAGCCACTGCAGCTCGGGCCAGGATCGCAACCATGTGTGCTGGCGCTTGGCCAGTTGACGCGTGGCAATGATAGCCCTTTCGACCATCGCGGCGTAGGAAATGCGGTCATCCAGGTAGTCCCAGGCCTGGCGATACCCCACGCTGCGCATGGACGGCAGGGCAGGTTCGAGGTCCCCGCGCGCGCGCAGCGCAGCCACTTCATCCAGGAACCCTGCCTGCAGCATCGCCTCGAAACGCAGCGCGATTCGCCGATGCAAAACCACCCGATCCCGGGGAGCCACCGCCAACTGGAGCAGCCGCCAGGGTAGTGCGGTGGCCCCTTGCCTCTGGTGAATGCTGCTGATGGTGTCACCGGAAACCAGGAACACTTCCATGGCCCGCTGCAGGCGCTGCGGATCGGTCACTGGAATGCGCGCGGCGGCGAGCGGATCGACCGCGGCAAGGCGGCGGTGAACCGCTGCCCAGCCGCCGGCGTCCGCCAAGGCGAGAATTTCCTCGCGCACCCGGGGGTCAGCCGGTGGCAGATCGGCCAGCCCCTGGACAAGAGCGCGGAAGTACAGCATCGAACCGCCCACCAGCAACGGTGTCTTGCCGCTGGCGACGATCTCCTCGATCGCGGCCCATGCATCGCGGCGAAAATCGGCCGCCGAATAGATCTCCGCCGGATCGCGTATGTCGATCAGCCGGTGGGGATACCGCGCGAGCACCGCAGGCCCGGGTTTTGCGGTGCCGATATCCATGCCGCGGTACACCTGCGCGGAATCGACGCTTACGATCGTGCAATCGAGCGCATCGCACAGCGCCAGCGCCAGCGCGGTCTTGCCCGCAGCCGTCGGGCCCATCAGGCAGATAACGAGCGGACGCCGATCCGCAGCGGCATTCACGGCAGCGCCTGCTCAGCGACCGCGCAGGAAGAGCCGGTCGAGCTCGGCCAGCGATTGCACCGCCCAGGTGGGGCGGCCGTGGTTGCATTGTCCGCTGCGCTCGGTGCGCTCCATGTCGCGCAGCAGGCCGTTCATTTCCGCGATGCTCAATTGCCGATTGGCGCGTACCGCACCGTGGCAGGCCATGCCGGCGAGAATCTGGTCGGCATGCGCCTCGATACGCGAACTGGTGCCGAATTCGCGCAACTCGGCCACCACATCGCGTACCAGCGCCGCGATGTCGGCGCCCGACAACAACGCCGGGATCTGTCTCACGGTGACCATTTCCTCCCCCGAACGCTGCAACTCGAGCCCCAGCGCGGCGAGCGTCGCCGAGTGCTCCTCGACACATTCCGCTTCGCGCCGGCTCACCGCGATCTGCTGCGGCACCAGCAGCGGCTGGGCGCGCACACCGCCGGCATCACGTGCGCTCTTCATGCGCTCGTAGGTGATGCGTTCATGCGCCGCATGCATGTCAACGATAACCAGCCCCTCGCGGTTCTCGGCAAGAATATAGATACCCTTGATCTGGGCCACGGCAAACCCGAGCGGCGGCACATCCTGGGCGACGCCGGAAATCGCCGCCGCCGGGAATCCCTGCGGCGCGCCGGTGGACAAGGCACGGTAGGCCTCGATACTCTCCCTGACAGCACCCTGATCCGGACGGTTCCACAGCCCGTGCTGCTGTACCACGCCCGGCTCGCCGGGCGGCGCCGGCGCAACCATCGACGATTGCTCCACGCCACCGGCACGGGTCCCCGCGAGCGCCCGGTGCAACGAGTGAAACAGGAAGTCGTGCACCATCCTCGATTCGCGAAAACGCACCTCGTGCTTGGTCGGGTGCACGTTCACATCGACCAGCATCGGATCGATGTCGAGATACAACACATAGGCCGGATGACGGTCATGATAGAGCACGTCGCGGTAGGCTTGGCGGATCGCATGCGCGACCAGCCGGTCGCGCACGATGCGTCCGTTGACAAAGAAGTACTGCAGATCACTCTGGCTGCGGGAAAAACTCGGCTGGGCCACCCAGCCCCGCAGCATCACCCCGGAAGCTTCGACCTCGACGGCCAGCGCGCTTTCAAGAAACGGCGCGCCGCACAGCGTTGCCAGGCGCTGCTCGCGCTCGGCAACGCCGGTGCAGGCACGCAACGAAAACACCGGCTTGTGGTTGTGCCGCAGCGTGAACCCGGCGTCGAAACGTGCCAGGGCCAACCGCCGGACCACCTCTTCGCAATGACCGAACTCGGTACGCTCCGCGCGCAGGAATTTGCGCCGCGCCGGCGTATTGAAGAACAAATCGCGCACTTCGACCGTCGTTCCGCGCGGATGCGCCGCCGGGGTGATCAGTGGCTCGCCACGCGCTCCTGTTTCGAGGCGCGACCCGTGGTCCGCACCCGCGGTGGCGGTACTAATCGAGAGCCGCGCGACCGACGCGATGCTGGCCAGCGCCTCACCGCGAAAGCCGAGGCTCAACACCCGCTCGAGGTCCTCGAGCGTGCGTATCTTGCTGGTCGCGTGGGGCGCGAGCGCCAGTGGCAGATCCTCGACGGACATGCCCTCGCCATCGTCGCGTACGCGAATCAGCAGCGTGCCGCCGGCTTCGAGGTCGATCTCGAGACGGGTCGCGCCAGCATCGAGGCTGTTCTCGGCCAGTTCCTTGACCACGGAGGCGGGCCTTTCGACGACCTCGCCTGCGGCGATCTGGTTGGCGAGCAATTCACTGAGATGCTGGATGCGCCCCATCTGTCTCTTCAGGAAGAACAGGCCGGGCAGCAGCGGGAATTCAGATTTGCGGGATTACGATCCGTTGCCCCGCCTGGATACCACCTCTGTCGCCCAAGCCGTTGGTTTTGACGATCTCGCCGACACTAACACGATAGCGCTCCGCGATGCCAGACAGGGTGTCACCACGCGCGATCACGTATTCCGAGGCCCGTGCGCCATTACGCACCCTCATTGCCACCAGCGTGTCGGGCGGGGGCGTGGACAGGAAGTAATCACTGACTCCGCTGAAGATTGCGCGCGCCATGCTGCGCTGGAAATCGGCACTGCCCAAGCGCGCCGCTTCGCCGGGATTCGAGATGAAGCCGGTTTCGACCAGGATGGATGGCATATCCGGCGACTTGAGCACCACGAAGCCAGCCTGCTCCACGTGTGGCTTGTGCAGCTGGGCAATCCGGCCCACCGAGTGCAACACCCGGCTGCCGACCCCCAGGCTGGCATCGAGCGAGGCGGTCATCGACAGATCGGTGAGCACTTCCGCCACCTGATTGTCCTTGGCCCCCAGGTTGACGCCGCCGATCAGGTCGGCGCCGTTCTCACGTTGCGCCAGGAATGCCGCCGAGGCGCTGGTGGCACCGCGTTGGGACAGCGCGTATACCGAGCTGCCGCGCGCGCGCGAGTGGGTGAACGCATCGGCATGGATCGAAACGAACAGATCGGCCCCGGTCTTGCGCGCCAGGTCACGGCGCCCCTGCAGCGGCACAAAATAATCGCCCTTGCGGATCATCGTCGCGCGGTAACCGGGCTGCTGGTTGACCCGCGTTTCCAGTTGGCGCGCTATGGCCAGCACCACGTCCTTCTCCCGGATGCGTCGCGGCCCGATCGCACCAGGGTCCTCGCCACCGTGCCCCGCATCGATGGCAATCAGGATATCGCGCCCGCCTTCGGGCAAAGGCCGCGGCAGCGGTGCGCTCTGTGGTTGCGCGGGCGCTTCGGGCTGGGTGACCGGCTGGCTGATCTCTGGAGCGGCAAGCGGCGACGAGCCGGAGGCTTCGCGCGCACCCGGCGCGGTATCCGCCGGCGGTTCCGGGGGCGTGCTCGAGTCCCGTTGCGTCTGGTCGTAGAGATCCACCACCAGGCGATTGCCGTAATCGCCGCTCGGTCCCAGCAGAAAGCTCTCGGGTCGAACGCCGTTCTGCATGTCCAGCACGATGCGCAGATCGCTCTCACCGCGCAAACCGCTGCGAATGCGCTGTATCGGGGTGGCCGCAAGATCAACCGTCTGCAGGGTGCCTTGCAGGCGGCTGTTGCCAAGATCGATGATCACCCGATCGGGATTGCCGACCACGCTCAGGCTGTGTTCGGGCCGACCGCTGAGATCGAAAACCAGGCGAGTGTGGTCAGGTGCGCGCCACAGGCGCACTCCCTGCACGGCGGATGAAGCCAGCGATTGCAGGCTTGCAATCGTCAGCACCACGCCCATGCAGAGACGCGCGAATCCCGAGGTCGATCCAGAAAAAATCATGGCGCTCGCAATAAACGAAGTGTCCCGTTCCCAAATATAGCAACGGCTCACGATTACGCACGTCGAGGACTGCTTTCGAGACGCGTAACTATTGCTGTGCCGCGCACACTTGACGCATGCCAGGCAATCCGCCTGCCTGCGCCATCCGCGGTGATCGTCAACTCCACATCCGCTGCCGGCAGGTGCCCCGCGCCATGATCGGCCCATTCGAACAACAGCAGCGCGGCGGGATCGAGGTAATCACGGATGCCGAACTGTTCGAGCTCCTCCGGATCACGCAGCCGGTAGAGATCGAAATGGAACACCTGCCGCCCCGCCACCTCGTACGGCTCGACCAGCGTGTAGGTCGGACTGCGCACCTGTCCGGTGTGCCCCAGCGCACGCAACAAACCCCGGCAAAGCGTGGTCTTGCCGGCACCGAGTTCACCATGCAGGTACAGGATGGCAGGACCGCACAGCGCATCCGCAAGCCGCGCGCCGAAGGCCAGCGTCGCGTTTTCATCAACCAGGTGGCAGGACATCGGCGCAGCCCTGACCGTCATTCGTTGAGCAGGCGACGCAGCCAGGGCAGGAGGTCGGTCGCGAGCAGACCGCGCTCACCCGATTCCTGCGCCGCGAGATCCGCGGCGCGCCCGTGCAGACAGACGCCGAGGCGCGCCGCCAGTTCCCGGCCTGCCCCCTGCGCCAGCAAAGCACCCAGGATTCCGCTCAGCACATCGCCCATCCCGCCCGTTGCCATGCCCGGATTGCCGTAGGGACAAACGCCGACCGGGAGCTCGGCATCCTGCGTGGACACCAGCGTGCCGGCCCCCTTGAGCACCACCACCGCGGTCGGATCGGCCAGGCGCCGCAGCGCGGCAAAGCGGTCATCATTCACCTGCGTCACCGGCATCGTGAGCAGGCGGGCGGCTTCGCCGGGGTGTGGTGTCAGCAGCAACTGGTCACGCCAGGGTCGCGCATCGGCTTCACCCGCAGCGAGGGCATTCAGCGCATCGGCGTCGAGCACGGTCGGCAGACCCGCCGCCAGCGCGCGTTGCAGCATCTGCTGCGCCCAGGGGCTGCGCCCGAGCCCCGGCCCGACCACCAGCACCGTGGCTCGCGCCAGCATCGGCTCGAGCTCGTGCACAAACGCCACCGCGTGCGCCATCAGTTCCGGGCAACGCGCAACGATGGGCGCCACGCTCGAGGCATGTGTGGCCACCGACACCAGCCCTGCTCCGCAGCGTGC
>MTKY01058255.1_pt1 | contig 16390 bp, 12 predicted proteins | sample 1042731 | NCBI WGS metagenome assembly MTKY01 (sample SAMN06212206, study PRJNA360538) | anaerobic digester metagenome | biome: Wastewater treatment plant; material: sludge; isolation source: anaerobic digester fed with sludge from wastewater treatment plant | place: Denmark: WWTP Soeholt ... | reverse complement strand
CGGCATCTGTCCCTTTGCGCTTAACGAGGGCGTGACGGTATATCTCGATCGGTCGCTGCAGCGGTTTGAGACCGTCTTTCCCGCCTGCGGCAGCAGCAACAGCGCCATCGAACTGACCATTCCGGAGTTGGAGCGTTACTCCCACTACACGGCTTGGATTGACGTCTGCAAAGGCTGGGACTAGAAGTGCCGACCCTCTGAGGGGAAGGCCTGGGCCTCCCCCCCCTTTATCCAGCGTGGCACGTAGCTCTGACCTGTCCCTAGATCGAATTCACCTGACCTCCTCCATCAGATCCGCGGAGCCGGCGGTTGACGCACAGGCATATAGGTCTACCTTTCAGTAAAGATGCGGAATCAGGAGGCTACCATAGTGACCACAACGGATCTGCGTGAGAGGTTAGTCCGCGAGGGCGAGGCCCGGTTGCGCGAGGGCTACCACTGCTCGGAGGCTATGCTGTTGACACTGGGACCCCTTGTGAGACAGCCCTGGGATCCCACATACCTGCGCCTGGCCACAGGCCTTGCCGGCGGCATTGGGGAGACGAACGATGACGCCTGCGGCGCGCTGACAGGCGGCGTGATGGTCCTTGGGGCGGCTCTGGGTCGCACTACGGTCGTTGATGATCAAGCGCTCATGACCCTGGTGGCGGAGTTTCGGCGCCGCTTCATCCAAGCTTATGGCGTTTCGCGCTGCGGGACCATCCGGGCGACCGTGATCAAGAACGAAGGCGGGCTGGGCAGTTGCGCCGTGCTCGTCGGGCAAGTCGTATCGATGCTGTATGACCTGCTCAACGACGCCGGCCTGATCAAGGAGGATATCCAGATCCGGTAAGCTGTTGTATAAGTGCACTGTGAAGCAACTCCGGCGCCGCTTTGGACGGGCGCTTTGGGGCTCTGCCAGATGACCTTGACAGCTGCGCCGATCGTGGTATTCTTGCCGTTGTATAGGATAGAGGTGCGCCCCCGTAGCTCAATTGGATAGAGCACCTGCTTGCGGAGCAGACGGTTACAAGTTCAAATCTTGTCGGGGGTACACAAGAAGCGCCCCGGGTGAGTCACCCGGGGCGCTTTCATGTATCAGCACCTGCGGAGAGTCAGCCGATAGCAGAACGTCAGGCCCCTGCGGGCACCTCTGCTGCCCCCATCGCCTCGACATAAGCCAGCGACTGGTGCCGGAAGTAGGTGTTGTAGAGCTCCGCATAGTGGCCGCCTGCCTCAAGCAAGTCGCGATGGTTGCCCTCCTCCACGATCCGTCCCTCACGCATTACGACAATGCGGTCGGCGTTCTTTATCGTCGAGAGCCGATGGGCGATCACGATCGCCGTCGTGTCACGCATGATAGCCTCGAGCCCCTCCTGGATCTGGGTCTCCGTGAACGGGTCGACGCTCGCCGTCGCCTCGTCGAGTATAAAGATGGAGGGCTTCTTGAGAAGCACGCGCGCCAGCGTGACGAGCTGGCGCTGGCCCATCGAGAGATTCGCGCCGCGTTCGCCGACGTCGGTATCGAGATCATTGGCAAGGTCAGCGACCCAGTCTCCATCGCTCACCGCCATCGCCGCCGCGCAGACCTCGTCGTCGCTTGCCTCAGGGTGGCCGTAGCGAATGTTGTCGCGCACAGTGCCCGAGAAGAGGAAAGGCTCCTGGGGTACGATCCCGATGTGACGGCGGTACGACTCCAGGTCGAACGTGCGAACATCCCGGCCATCGATCAGCAGCTCCCCCGATTGGAACTCATAGAACCGCGGTACGATCCGTGCTACGCTGCTCTTGCCGGCACCGGTGTGCCCCACCAATGCTACCGTCTCGCCTGGCTTGATGTCCAGCGAGAAGTCGTGCAACACGACCTCAGTCGGTGTGTAGCTGAAGCGCATATGGCGGAACTCGATATGCCCGTCCACGTGGTCGACGGGTTCGTGCGCAGTTTGGACCACGCGAGGTTCGGCATCGATGAGAGCGAAGACCCGCTCGGCCGCCGAGAGACCATCCTGGAACTGGCTCCAGAACGACGCGATGCTGGTCATGGGCCACCAGAAGTAGCCCACGGCCTGCATAAAGAGGTACCAGTTGCCAACCGAGATGCCCGTGCGGGTCGCCAGGCCGCTTGCATAGAGGTAGATCGCACTCACGAGTCCTGACGCTGTGTTCAGGATCGGGAAAATGGCGTTGAACGTCAGGTCGCGCCGCACCCCGATGCGATAGGACTGCCAGTTGTTGTCCCTGAAGCTATCGTAGATGGCGCGTTCTTGGCGGAACGACTTGGCCACCACAATGCCGCTGATCGACTCCTGAATCTGGGCGTTGATCGTCGCGTTGATCCGGCGCGACTGCGTCACCACCTTACGAGCCATGCGCCGGAAGCTGAGCGCCACTATCACAGCCAGAGGCGCGACGCCGATCAGAAGCAACGTAAGCCAGATGTTGAGAGCCCCCAACCAGACAATCAGGATGATCACCAACAGGATCTGGCTCACCAGATCGAGGACCAACGTCACGACATTCGAGAAGTCCTGGGTATCCGAGGTCACACGACTCACAATGCGCCCGGAGGCTTGCTCATCGAAGAACGACAGGTCATGCCGCACCGTCGCGGCGAAGACGTCCTCGCGCACCTTCAGCACCACGTCGCCGATGATCACAGCCGAATAGAGCCGGCGGACGTAGTTGGCAAGCCACGCAAACAGGCCAAGCACGAGGATCCACACAACGGTGGAGACGATGGTGCGCGTTGAGGGATCGCGCCCAAGCCTGTCGAGGGTACTCGACATCAGGATCGGGGCTGCCGTCCCCGCTGCGGAGTTCAGCAGGATCAGGGTCGCAACCGCAGCCATCTTGAGCCGGTAGGGTCGGAAATAACCAATGATCCGCCGCACCAGCTCCCAATCGCTGTAAGAGCGATCGTAGTTCTCAGTATCCAGGCCGGCAAGGATGAAGCCCATAGATCAACCGTCTCCCATCCCTCAGATGTCGTAACGCGCGAAGATGCGACGGTAGCTCTCAGAGCGTCCCATCAACTCATCGTGCGTCCCCTGATCGACCAGCTCGCCGCGCCGCAACACGAGGATGCGGTCTGCCCAACGGATCTGGCTCAATCGATGGGTGATGATGAACGTCGTGCGCTGGCTGCTGATGCGGCGCATGGCTTTCTGAATGTGATCCTCGGTCTCACTGTCGATGGCGCTCGTCGAGTCATCCAGGATCAAGATCCGCGGATCGGTCAGGAACGCGCGCGCGATGGCAATGCGCTGTCGCTGCCCGCCCGAGAGCGTCACCCCGCGCTCGCCCACCTCGGTATCGTAGCCATCCTTGAAGCTCATGATGAAGTCGTGGGCCTGCGCCTCGCGCGCAGCTTGCTCGATTACATCCTGTGTGGCATCGGCGCAGCCAAAGGCGATGTTCGCCGCCAGCGTGCGCGAGAACAGGAACACGTCTTGCTCAATGGTCGAGATCTGCGAACGCAGCGACTCCAGGCTCCAGTCACGAACGTCGACGCCGTCGACCAACACGCGCCCCTCATCGGCATCGAAGATGCGGTTGACGAGGCGGGTCAGCGTGGTCTTGCCCGACCCGGTCTGACCCACAATCGCCACGGTCTCACCAGGTTGGACCCGAAAACTGACGTCCTTGAGGACCGGATTCCCGTTGTAGGCGAAGCTCACGTTCTCGAAAACGACCTCGCCCCGGACAGGCTTGGCAACGCCGGTGGTATTTTCGTCGAGCTCCGTCTCCGTCTTGATCATCGTGAGTACTCGTTCCGCACTCGCCAGGCCCATCTGGACCAGGTTGAAGGTCCAGATCGACATGGAAGTCGGATACCGCAGAGCATTGAAAAGACCGACGAAGGCGATCACTTCACCTAGGGTGATGACTCCGCGGTTCCACAGGAGCAAGCCGTGCAACAGACAACCGGCATAGGCAAAGCCAAAGGCGAACATCGGCCAGTAGCGGGCCTCGATGATCCCCTGGCGCACATAGGTGTCACGGAAAGCGCGGGCGTTTTGGGCAAACCCGGACCACTCCTGCTGCTCCTGGGTGTTCGCCTTGACCACCTCGATGCCGGCGACCGACTCGGCGAGCCGGGCGTTCATCTGTCCGTACTGCTCACGCTGAGCGACGCTGACCGGCTTCAGCCGCTTGTTGTAGTCGTAGACGGTGATCACCAGCAGGACCATGAAGATCAGGGGCACCAGCAGCAATCGAGGCTCTAGGCGTGTCATAAGAGCCATCGGGATCACCAGCCCCATAAGGGAGTCCGTGATCAACATGATCCCGGGGCTGAACATCGCATTCAACATCCGCACGTCGTTGGTTGCGCGTGCCATCACATCGCCGATGCGCTGCCGTCCGTGGAAAGTCTGGCTCTTGCCCAACAGGCTGACATAGAGCTCATCGCGGGCATCGCGCTCGATGCCCTGCGCAAGGAAACCCACGGCGAAGTTTCGCACCAGACCGGTGGAGCCCTGGAGGGCAGCGGATCCCAGCACGCTGGCCGCGATGATCAGGAGTGCCTGGTTCGCCCACGACGGCTGCGAGATCAGGTCAAATGCCCGCCCCACATAGATCTGAATGCCGCTATAGGCCACGTTATTGACGACCGCTGCTGCTACCATCAACAACGGCAATGCCGGATAGCGCATCAGGTGTGACACGATCCAGCGCACGGGCGTCGTGCGGTTGTAGTGGTGCTCGTCTTCGAGTGTGAACTCGCGTTTTGCCAGAGTGTTCCTCCCCTTGCCAAAGCGTGAAGCTGCATTATCGCCATGTGTGCTCGAAAGGCAATGGATCTCAATCCGTCGTTGCCGATCCGGACCCTCCATGGTATGCTATGCGCCGTGTTTACACGTCGTGAGATGCTCAAGGGGATGGCTGCAGCGGCGGCGCTAGCGCTCACGCCACGCCTGGTGGCGCGTACCGAGCCCGCCGGGATCCCCATTGTGCCAGAACCCGAGGTTCCCAGTGACTTCGTCCTCACCGGGCGCGCCATCCACACCGTGACGATCTACAAGGAGCCCTCGACCTCGAGCGAGCGAGTGACCAGCTACACCCGCGACCAGTCGTTTGCCATCCTCGGCGAGGTCCGCGCCCCCTTCTCAGCACACAATGATCTCTGGTATGAGACCGAGGAGGGCTACGTACACAGCGCGTGGGTGTTGCCTATGCGTGTCTACCCGCCCCAGCCTTTCCTGCCCATTGAGAACGAGTTTGGTTTCTGGGGCGAGATATCAGCAGTGCATACCGAAGGACGCACCGCGCCGAGTATGGGCGCGGGGAGCAAGTACCGGTTCTACGGCAGTTTGGTGTTCCACGTCATCGACGCCGTGATCGACGAGACGGGCGTGGGCTGGTACAAGGTCGCCGACGACTATCCGCCACGTCAGAACACCAATCACCAGTGGGTGCTGGCCCAGGACGTGCGCCGTATCCCGAGGGCAGAGATGGCACCCATCCATCCTTTTGCGGGAGACAAGCGCATCGAGGTTGACCTCGCAGCGCAAACGCTCACCTGCTACGAGGGCTCGCAGGAAGTCTACCAGACCCTGGTCGCCTCAGGGTTGGGAGGCGCGTTGGCCACACCCAAGGGTGACCACGCCGTCATTCTCAAACAGGCCTCGCGCCACATGAGCAACGTCCCCTACGCTGATATGAAACCCGAGGACCAACCGGCACCGGGCGGCATCTTCGACCTACCTGGCGTCCCTTGGAACACGTTCATCGACCTGGCTGGCACTGCCATCCACGGGGCCTACTGGCACAACGACTACGGCATTCCACGCAGCCACGGCTGCCTCAACATCTCCGCCGACGCGGCCCGCTTCGTCTACCGGTGGACTTATCCCATCGGCGGCTACGAGGACGACTTCATCCAGGGCAACACTCGCGTCGGTACGCCCGTCATCGTTCGCTAGTCGTCACGCCGGCGCCAGTCCAGGGCCGCCTCCGCTCCTCTCTCCTTGGAGCGCCCCTCTTCGCCCCCGGATGCGTCCTGGGACCGATGAGAACTGTCGCACGGGCCTTGCCGCGCACGTTCGGATCTACAGGTTATGCTTATTACCTCGTTCTAATGTGGATCCAATCTCATTCTGACGCTCTTGCCCTATCATGAGGGTACCTAAGACAATATCACAATACCGGAGAGAGGAGGTAGACCAAATGTCAATCACCAATTTGATGCCATGGCGGCGTGAGCGCAGAAGCTCAGAACGGGAAGGCGAGGCAACCTACACTCTCGACACCTTCCGACAAGAAATGGACCGGCTGTTCGAAAGTTTCTTCGGGCGCGGTTCAGGCCTGATGCCCTTCTGGTCCGGCGATCTGGAGAGTGCCTTCAGCCCGTGTGTGGACATCGTCGAGAGCGACAAGGAGATCCGCGTTTCTGCTGAGCTCCCTGGCATTGACCAGAAAGACATCGAGCTGAGCCTCGACAACGACGTACTCGTCATCCGTGGCGAGAAGAAGAACGAATCCGAGCACCGGGACCGTTACACCTATCGCACAGAGCGCACCTATGGCAGCTTCAGCCGCGCTGTGCGCCTCCCCGCCGAGGTTGACGCTGACAAGGTTGATGCTAGCTTTAAGAACGGCGTCCTGACCGTGACGTTGCCGAAGACTGCTGTCACGGTCACCAAGAAGATCGCGATCAAACGCGAGTGAGGTAGAATCAGAGAAACACTGAACGGAGAATCAGCGAATCGAGAGTGAATCTTTGATCCGCTGATTCCCTCATTTTGGATCGCTTTCTTCTCTGTTTCTTGATTCTGTGATTCCAGACCCCTTGTTACCACGCCATACACCACGCACCCCCCGCATCGGGCTGGCTCTGAGCGGCGGAGGAATCCGCGGGCTCATCCATCTCGGCGTGCTGCGCACCTTCGAAGAGGCTGGGCTCCCCATCGATTTCCTCGCGGGCACGAGCATGGGCGGCCTGGTCACGGGAGCCTACGGTGCCGGCATCCCACTCGATGACATTGTCACCTTCGCCTTAAAGACCAGGATCCTCGACGTGGCCTCGCCCGATCGCTCGCGGCACGCCATCTTCGATCAGCGTAAGATGATCCCGATGTTTGCCAGGCTCCTGGGCAGCGAGACGATCACGTTCGAGGATCTGCGTATTCCTGTCGCACTGACCGCCGTGGACCTCCAGAGCGGCGAGTTGGTGATCCTCGATCGAGGACCGCTGCTGCCGGCAATGATGGCCACGGCAGCGTTGCCGCTCTTCTTCGCACCGGTCCGGCACGAGGGACGGTGGCTGGTCGATGGCGGGATCCTCAACAACCTCCCGTTCGACATCGCACGTCGCCACGACGTGGACCGGGTTCTGGCGGTCTCGGTTGCGCCCCATACAGGGTTTGCTTTGGACCCGAAGCCCGGCACGCCCCGATCGCGCGGCTTGTCGATTGGCAGGCTCCTGCGGTTTGGCGGCGACGGAGCCGATTGGCACACACCTTTCCTGGTGGCAGAAACGGGCATCAATCTCATACAACAACTCATCAACCGCACGCGGATGGACCTCTGCCCTCCCGATATGCTGTTGGAGGTGACGCTGCCGGGTGTGGGGATGCTCTCCACCGACGGCAGCCGGGCTGCGATCGACGCCGGGTACCGTGCGGCACAGGAACACCTCGACGAACTCAAGGCGTTGGCTGCGCCCCTTCCCCCGGCATGGCGCAAGCTCTGGCGCCGCTTCCGTCATCGTGCTCAGATCGCATGGCGCGTCCTCCGCGGCCCAGCGTACCCACAATTCCCTGAGCCCCCACAGGACTAGCCCCTCTACGGTCCCCGGCACCTGACGGTCGCCCCGATTGCCATTACGGCGCGCTCCATCGTGAGGTCGATGCTGCAGATAGCACAACAGACGATCACGCTCGTGAGAACCCAGAACGTCAGTGTGCCCGGGGCATAAAGAGCCGGGGACTATCGGCGACGTAACACCGATAGTCCCCGGCATCACGAAGTAGTCTAGCGCTTGGAGAGGACCTTGCGCTCGTAGTCCATGATCTCGTCCACGTACGCCGGTCCCACAGGCACACCTTGTTCCATACAGAAGTAGTCCCACACGGCATTCCAGGGTAGTGCCTTCGCGGCCTCCATCAACACCAGCCGTCGCGTGAAGTCGCCCTCAGCCTCGAACTGCCGCAGGTGCCCGATCGGCTGCAGGAACGCCATCAGCAGCGCCTGGAGCGTGGCCCGCGTGCCGATCACCCACGCCGCCACACGGTTGATGCTGGCATCGAAATAGTCGAGCCCAATGTGTGTCCGCGAGAGGTACCCGCCGTGGACCAGCTCGTGCATCAGCAGGCGCAGGTCATCCGACAGGATAACGACATGGTCGCTATCCCAGCGCACGCCGCGGCTCACGTGGAGCAGGATCTCGTCGAGGAACAGCAGCACCGACGAGATCTTGTCGTAGATGTTCTCCGTCGGGTGAAAGTGGCCCGAGTCGAGCGTGAGCAGCTTCTTACGCGAGATAGCGTAGCCCAGGTAGAACTCGTGCGAGCCCGTGACGTAGTTTTCCGAACCGATGCCAAAGAGCTTCGACTCGACCGCATCAAGGTTGTGACGCGGGTCGATCGCCTCCGCAAAGACGGCGTCCAGCGCGTCGCGCAGCCAGACTCTGGGCTTCTCGCGGTCGACAGGAAGGTCCTTATAACCATCCGGGATCCAGATGTTGGTGACGGCAGGCGTGCCCAACGCCTGACCCATCGCAGCACCGATCTTGCGGCAGGCGATGCAGTGATCGACCCAGAAGGCACGCACGGCGGCGTCGGGGCTCGAGAGCGTGAAACCATCATCCGCCATGGGATGCGCGAACAATGTCGGGTTGAAGTCCAGGCCATGCCCTCTTGCCTTCGCCCAATCGATCCACGCCGCGAAGTGCTCGGGCTGTAGTTGGTCGCGCGACACTGGCACGCCACCTGTTTCGGCATAGATCGCGTGGAGGCTGAGCCGGTGTACGCCGGGAATGAGGCTATACGCCTTATCGAGGTCGGCGCGCAACTCGTCGGCGTTGCGCGCCTTGCCCGGGTAGTTGCCGGTCACGGCAAGCCCGCCTCCGACGTCGCCGCCTGCTCGCTCAAATCCGGCGATATCATCGCCCTGCCAGCAGTGAAGGCTGATCGGGACGCTTGCCAGTACCGCTATAGCAGCATCCGTGTCGACCCCTATCTCAGCATAGCGCGCCTTGGCTATCTCGTATACTGTCGTCAGATCCTTCTCGTTCATCCGTATGACTCTCCCTCCGGCTATTAGTCAGAAGGCTCCAGCAAGCACACCGGCCCTCTGTCACGTCCCTTCTATTCTGCTGGCTCGATGAACCCGAACGTCCGGGCCACTTCGGCGTGTAGCGCCGGGATCGCATCGGATCCGAGCGACCGTACCCGCAGAACGTACAACGTATGGTCAGCGCCCTTGATCACCCACGAACGTCCCGGCCCGCCAGCGCTGCCGGGCCAGACCTCCGGAAACTCGAATGCCGGCGCGCCTTGAACCGTCGCCGGAAAAGCTTCTGACAGCGCCGGCGGCGCGTCGAACCGGTCATCGGCTGTGGTTGTGGCCTCCAGAAGCACGAGTGCATTGCTTACAGTCAACGCCTCCGCCGGACCTGGAGCCCACCAGAGCCCCACCTCGCCACGACCATAGATCCAGACGCGCCCACCCGCGCGCACATCCCCCTGGGCCACAGCCTCGGCGAAGGCCTGCGGCACCTGCAGCGTCACTGCCGCCGGCAGGATCTCGGTAAGATCGCGCACGGGCACCGGCTCGGGCACGAAGCTCAGGGCTGGCTCGCCCGCGATGGACAGGTCGGCGTCGACGTGAACGATCAACCACCAATAGCCCGGCTGTGGCTGAAGTGGGAGCATCAGGCCATCAGGTGCACTGTACCTGAGGCCCTGGCGGTCTGTCAGCGCGAAGGTCGCATAGACCTGGGCCTCAGGGTCCATCACGATCGCCGTGATCGTTGCGTTGACGGTCATTCCGGCGGGCGGCATCAGCGACACAGCCAGGGGCACCGGGCTGAGCGGCGAGACCGACGCGGGCCAGTCGATCGTCAACCGCGCAGGGGGAATCGGCGTAGGTGTGGGCATTGGGGTTGGTGTCCAGGTCGGCTGTGGCGTCGCCGTGGGCGCCGGTTTCGTGGGCAGTGCCGTGGGTACCGCGGGCACCTCCAGTGCGCCGCATGCAGTAAGTACGAAGATGCCTAGGATGATAGGAACGACGAATCGGTTGTGCATATCGGCAAGTGTAGCAGCGATGGGGCGAAAAGGCGAATCAGGCTTGACTAGGGCGCCCCTTCGGCTAGAATGCACACTTCAATATACCCTATTGCAGGCCTACGAGGAGACCCATGACCGAGAACTGGACTGCCGACCGAGTCCGACAGGCCTTCCTGAACTTCTTTTCCGAGAGAGGGCATACGGTTGTGCCCAGCGCCAGCCTCGTCCCCCAGGACGACCCGACGCTGCTGTTTACGAACGCCGGCATGAATCAGTTCAAGGATGTCTTCTTGGGTACCGGCACCCGCCCCTACACCCGTGCCGTGGATACTCAGAAGTGCATGCGCGTGTCGGGCAAGCACAACGACCTGGAGGAAGTGGGCCGCGACGGCACCCACCATACCTTCTTCGAGATGCTCGGGAACTGGTCCTTTGGCGACTATTACAAGAAGGAAGCCATTGCCTGGGCTTGGGAGCTCCTCACCGGTGTCTACGGCCTCGACAAGAGCCGCCTGTGGGTCACCGTCTTCGAGGATGATCAGGGCAAGCTGCCGCGTGACGATGAGGCCGCCGGCTATTGGCGCAGCGAGACCGACATCGACCCGAGCCACATCCTGTACTGTGGCCGCGAGGACAACTTCTGGATGATGGGCGATACCGGTCCCTGTGGCCCCGACAGCGAGATTCACTACGACCGCGGACCTGAGGCGTGCAGCAAACAAGGTGTGCCGGGTCATGTCTGCGAAGTCAATGGGGACTGCGGCCGTTTCACCGAATACTGGAACCTGGTCTTCATCCAGTACAACAGCCTCCCCAGTGGCGAGCTGGAGCCGCTGCCCACCCCCCACGTGGATACCGGCCTGGGCTTCGAGCGCCTCGTTGCGCATCTGCAGGGCAAAGCGGCCAACTACGACACCGACCTCTTCCAGCCCATCATCCAACAGACACAGGTGCTCGCCGGGCACACCGATGCCGAGCGCGAGGCCAACCTGGTAGCCTACCGCGTGATCGCCGACCACATCCGTGCCGTGACCTTCCTCATCGGCGACGGGGTGATGCCCGCCAACGACGGTCGCGGTTACGTGCTGCGGATGGTCCTGCGCCGAGCGGTACGTTTCGGTCGCACAATTGGACTCACGCAGCCCTTCATAGCTACGCTGGCCGACACCGTGATCCAGCGTATGGGCCACGTCTTCCCGGAACTCCCTGCACGCGTCGACTTCATCAAGGCCACGATTCTGGGAGAAGAGCAGCGGTTCCTGCGCACGCTCGATCAGGGTCTCTCTCGACTTCAGGAGATGATCGACGGCGCGCGCAGCGCGGGCCTCACCACCATCTCCGGCGATCAGGCCTTCTTCCTCCACGACACCCTAGGTCTGCCCTTCGAGGTCACTCGCGACATCGTGCTTGAGCAAGGCTGCACGGTCGATGAGCTGGGCTACCACGCCGCGCGCGAAGCCCAGCGCGCCCGCGCTCGCGCTGCCGGAGCCTTCGAGATGGAAGCCGATGCGCACGCCCAGGTCTACCCGGTGCTGCACGACTGGATTCGGACCCAACGCGGAACGTGGGATCTGGCACAGGATCCCTACAGCAGCACCCAGCGGGAGACTCGCGTGGTCGCGCTGCTCAAGGGCGATGCCATCGTCGACCAGGCAGAAGCGGGCGAGGCAGTCGAGGTCGTCCTCCAGGATACCTGCTTTTACGTCGAGTCCGGTGGCCAGGTGACCGATACCGGGCGCATCGGCGGCGCCGGTTGGGAAGTGCACGTGACTGACACCCGCCGGCCGATCGAGGGCCTTGTCGTGCACATCGGGGAGGTCGTCTCCGGCACGCCCCGCGTGGGAGATGTCGCGACCGCCGAGGTCGATGAGGCGCGACGGTGGGATATCCGTCGCAACCACACCGCCACCCACCTGCTGCACAAGGCGCTGCACCAGGTGCTCGGGAGCCACGTCCAGCAGGCGGGTTCGGTCGTCGCCCCTGACCGGCTGCGCTTCGACTTCAACCACAGCGGTTCGATCACGACGGATCAGCGTGCCGAGATCGAGCGCATCGCCACCGACGCCATCCTCGCCAACTACGAGGTGAGCGCCCGGCAGGAGTCCTATCGCGACGCGCTCCAGCAGGGCGTGACTGCGCTCTTCACCGAGAAATACGGCGACGTGGTGCGGGTGCTGCGCGTGGGGCCCGCCGGGGCGCCGTTCAGCCAGGAGCTCTGCGGCGGCACGCACGTCGACCGCACCGGCGAAATCGGGGGCTTCCTGATCCTTGCCGAGTATGGCATCGGCGCAGGGATCCGGCGCATCGAAGCCACCACGGGTCGCGGTGCGCTCCAAGCCGTCCAGACGCTGCGCGCACGGCAAGAGCAGGCTGCGGCGCTCCTCGGCAGTGGCGCAGATGACATGGTTGACCGCATCGCGCGTCTACAGGACGAGCTCCGGGCAGCCCACTGCGAAATCGACCAGCTCACGCACAAGCTGGCCCGTGCTGACTTCCAGTCCGCGCTCGATCAGGTCACCGACGTCGACGGCGTTCCCGTGCTCGCTGCGCTGGTGAGCGCGCCCGACGCCAACACGCTGCGCGAGATGGCCGACTGGTTCCGCGACAAAGTCCAGAACGGCGTCGTGGTCCTCGGCACGGTGGTCGATGGCAAGCCGCTCTTGATCGCCGCCGCGACCAAACAGCTCGTGACAGAGCGCGGCATCCACGCCGGAAACCTCGTGCGCGACCTGGCCCGGATGGTGGGGGGCGGCGGTGGTGGTCGTCCCGACATGGCCCAGGCCGGCGGGCGCGACCCCGACAAGCTCGCCGCCGCCCTCGCCCAGGTCCCGGCACTGCTCAAGGCTATGATGCACTAGACACTGCTCATAGATGACCACACTCGACGAAGCCCTACAGGCCCTGATCGTCCGGGCACTGCAGTTCATACCGAACCTGATCGTCGCCCTGATCACGTTCGCCGCGGCGCTGTTGGTCGCCAGCCCGGCGGCGCGCACGGTACGCCGCGCGCTCGCCCGGCGCATCGAAGAACAGAGGCTGCTCGATCTCCTGGCCAAGCTGACGCGATGGAGTATCGTCATCGGTGGCTTGACGGTCGCCTTGGAGCAGGTCAACTTCAGCCTCACCGGCTTTCTGGCAGGTTTGGGCATCGCTGGCCTGACCGTCGGCTTCGCGCTTCAGGACATCGCCCGCAACTTCGTCGCGGGCATCCTCCTGATGATCCGCCAGCCGTTCGTCATCGGTGACGGCGTCTCAGTGGCAGGGTTCGCCGGCACCGTCCTCGCCGTCAACACCCGCGACACCGTCGTCCGCACCTGGGACGGCGAGGTCGTCACTATCCCGAACACCAAGGTCTTTGAGAACCCCATCAGCAACTACACCCGCAGCGAGACGCGAATGCGCACGGTCAAGATCGCGCTGAGCCACAATCAGGACGCCCCTGCTCTGATGGCGCTCCTCAGCGAGACCATTCGCGCTGTGCCAGGCGTCCTCGAGACGCCCCCTCCCAGCGTGTTGGCAGACGACCTGAACTTCATCGCTACGACGCTGACCGTGCGCTTCTGGGTGAACACGAAGAGATCGGATCTGCTACAGGTGCACTCCGACGCGATTGTCGCACTGAACGCTGCCGCGCAGCGCTTCTCCCAGGTCGCGTAGGGTTGGGGCCGGGCGCCACGAGTCCCACGGAAAAGACTCCCGAAGCGGCCAGCCGACTCAGAACCGCCAGGTGTATAATGATGTTTACGCTGGCTGTCAGCCGTGCCCTGGGCGGGGCGAGGTCGGCTGGGGCAAGCAGTTAGCCATAAGTGGCCCTGTTTCACAAGGAGGCCATCAGCATGAAAGCGTTAGTCGTCTATGATTCGGTGTTTGGCAACACAGAGAAAGTCGCACAGGCCGTGGCCCAGGCGTTGGGGTGCGAGGCAGCCAAGGTGCCTTCCGTCACACCCGAGAGCCTTGCCGGTGTCGCCCTGCTCGTCGTCGGGTCGCCTACCCGCGCCTTCCACGCGACGCCCGCGACGATGGCCTGGATCAAGGCACTGCCGCCCAACGCGCTCAGCGGCGTCAAGGTTGCTGCTTTTGACACCCGAATCCCGGCCGAAGAGAGTGGTTCGGGATTCTTGAAGTTGATGATGAAGCTCTTCGGCTATGCGGCAAAACCGATACTGGGTGCGCTGCAGAAGAAGGGTGGCCAGGCAGGAGCGGTCGGCGAGGGCTTCTACGTCAACGCTTCCGAGGGACCGCTCAGAGACGGTGAGATCGAGCGCGCCACCGCCTGGGCCGCCAAGCTCGCCGCCTGAATCCTGGTCTGCCTCAGGAACTGGACACCGCCCCCGAGCGCGCACTGTCAATGACCTCGGCAGCGAGATCGTAGCGGCTGAACGCCGGCATCACATAGACCCCCTGCACCCATGGGCGCACCGCCTCGATGAGTTCCACTGCGATGCGCACACCCTCTTGTGGTGCCTTCTCGCCTGCTCTCTCCAACCGCGCCATAATCGCCCAGGGGATCGTGATCCCTGGCACCTCGTTGTCGAGGAAGCGCGCGTGACGCACGCCATAGAGGGGCAGGATACCCGCCAGCACCGGCACCTCCAGCGGCCCGTAGCGGTCGGCATAGGCGCCCAGTACCCGCCGTGCCGCCTCCACGTCATAGACCGGTTGCGTCAGCAGGAAGTCCACTCCCGCCCGCACCTTACGTCGGAGCACCTTCACCTCATGCGCCACATCCTCAAGCGGCAGACTAAGCGCCCCACCGACGAAATAGGCTGTCGGCTGGCCTATATCCGCACCCGCGTGATCCACACCCACGTTGAACCCTTGCTTGATCAACTTGATCAGGCCTGAAGGCACCACATCGTAGTCGTCCATCGCATCAGGGTAGTCGCCGATTGCCGTCGGGTCGCCCATGACGACAAAGACGTTGCGCACGCCCAGCGCATGGGCTGCCAACAGGTCACCCTGAACCCGGAGTAGATTGCGTCCGCGGGTCGGGAAGTGCAGCGTTGTCTCGATCCTCACCTTGTCCTGGATCAGGGCACAGACGGCCCACGGACTCATGCGCATGCGCGCCATCGGGCTATCAGCAACGTTGATCACATCTGCGCCTGCCTCGCGCAGGAGCGTCGCACCGGCGATCAGTCGATGCGTCGAGAGCCCCCGCGGCGGGTCCATCTCAACGGCAAGCGCGAATCCTCCTTCCCGCAACTTCCGCGAGAGGAGTGAGTGCTGATCCGGGGCGATGTCGACGCCCACGACAGGTATCAGCGCTGGCTCACTCGTGACCCGGTACTCCGCCGGCTCCCCGGCGCGAATTGCGGCACGCATCGCCGCGATGTGGGCCGGTGTCGTCCCGCAGCACCCGCCCACGACGACAGCACCCGCTTTCCTGAAGGCCCAAGTGTACTCGCCAAAGTACTCCGGCGTCGCCGGGTAGCGGATGCGCCCGGAGACCTGTTCAGGCCAGCCGGCATTGGGCTTGACCCAGAAACGTCCCTCCGGCACGGCGGCGTGCATCTGCTCGAGAATCCGCAGCAGTTGCACCGGACCGCCCGAGCAGTTCACGCCGATGATGTCAACGCCTGCCTCTGAAAGGCGCCGAGCAACGACTGCAGGGGCGTCTCCGAGCAACGTGCGGTCATCTCGTGTGAACGTCATCGACGCGACGACCGGGAGGTCAGTCAAGGCACGCGCCGCCCATACCGCCGCCAGGCTCTCCTCCAGATCAGTCATGGTCTCGATCACCAGAAGGTCAGGTCCGGCCTCAACCAGAGCGCTCATCTGCTCATAGAACGCTTCGCGCGCCTGCGCCACTTGCACCCGCCCGTAGGGTACTAGCCGCACCCCCAGAGGACCAACGTCGCCCGCGACGAACACCTCCCTGAAAGCCGCCAGCACCACGCGGCGCGCCAGTTCCACCCCCGCTCGGTTGATCGCATCAACCTGATCCCTCAGGCCGTGCTCATCAAGCTTGTAGCGGTTGGCGCCGAACGTGTTGGCCAGGATGACATCCGATCCGGCATCCACGTAGGCATGGTGGACCTCAGCCACGGTGGCCGGATCGGACAGGTTGAGCGCGTCGAAGCAGGTGTTGAACGTAACGCCCCTGGTATGCAGCATCGTGCCCATTGCCCCATCCGCAAGGAGCAGGGACTGTGCAGTAGCGAGGCGAGATAGAAAAGCAC
>MTKY01052906.1_pt1 | contig 16402 bp, 17 predicted proteins | sample 1042731 | NCBI WGS metagenome assembly MTKY01 (sample SAMN06212206, study PRJNA360538) | anaerobic digester metagenome | biome: Wastewater treatment plant; material: sludge; isolation source: anaerobic digester fed with sludge from wastewater treatment plant | place: Denmark: WWTP Soeholt ... | reverse complement strand
GGGGGGCGGGGTGGGACTGGGGAGCACGCGTGGTGCGGGCAGATTGGCGGACAGACGGCTCTCTCGCCCTACTTGTGCTTACCGGCCCTGCTCCTACGGAAGTGATCGTCGGCATCTGGCTCGATGGCTGGTTGATTGATGAAGTGCCGGTGTCGGCCGACGGTGTCGCCCGCGTCCCTGCGGGTGCGTTTGTCGGTCGGGAAGCATACGGCGAGGTGATTGTGCGCGCCCGCACCACATCGTCCGGGTGGGGAGTGCCTTGGAGGGTGGTAACGCCTGAAGTGGACGTCGGCATGCTCTTTGAGTTCCCGGGGGCACCGTCGGCCGAGTCGCGTCTCACCATCCACCTTCCCGCGGCACTCACCGATACCGTCACCATCACGACGGCCGAGGGATGCAGCAACCTGTCCGTAGGAACTCCCTTTCCGCTGGGGGTCCCTTCGGCCGGGATGGAGGTGGGATTGGGTGGGAAGGCCCGGCAGGTGATCGTACCCTGGTACCCGGGAGAGACGAGGGATCTCGATGTCTTCTTCTAGGGAGCTTCGCGAATCAGGATTCACCATCATAGAGGTGCTGGTTGGCCTGTTGGTGACGTCGCTTCTAATCATGGCCGTGGCGCCTTTGTGGGTTGGGCTCGAGCGAAGAGGATCCGCATGGAACGACCGCGTGGTAGTGCTACTGCAGACGAGGGTGGCGGCAGCCAGGCTGGAGAGGGATTTGCGCCTGATCGCCACGGAGGCGTGTCCGGGCCTCCGGGGCAGCGCGTTGCTGGATGCCTCCGCCACCAGCGTGGTTTTTGTCACCTCGGCAGCGGAGGGGATGCCCGAGATAGTCAAGTGGGAGTTCGCCGGTGGCAGTCTCATGCGCCGGAGAGTGCCGTGGCCGGGGTATATGCCCTCCTCTTTCGGCACCGGAACCTTCATCGATCACAAGACCATGATGGAGCGTGTTGCACCCGGGGCTAAGTTCGTCTTCTATCAGGGGTCGGCCGAAGTGCTTCCGCCCATGCCGGCTGAAGGGAGAGCGTATGTCGATAGAATCGCGGTGACAGCAGAGGTGGGGACTACCAGTCCCGCGGGGGCTTCGTCATCCGCATCCGCGCCGGGGGCGGGCACAGTGACCGTCACGTGGGTGGCCGAGGTGGGGCGGTGAGGGGATCCCATTTGGGCAACCGGGGTTCGGCGCTTCTTCTGGCCCTATTCGTCTGTCTGGCGTGTGGCGCTCTTTGCCTGTCGCTGTGCGCCCTCCTCAGCCTGGCCAACGAAGCCCGTATCACTGAAAGGGCGGGCTACGAGCTAAGGGGGCAGGCGGAAGGGGGCATGGCGTGGGCCCGGGGGCAGTGCGTGCGCGCGTGGGGGCCTGCCGCCGGCGATAGCGACCAAGTTCGCACCATCGTGGAGGAGCTGCGCCCCGACGAGCCGTTGCGGATGGAAGCCCGGGTTACGGTAGGATCTCGGTCCGGCGAGGTGCGGGAGCACGCCGACCTCGAGGTCAGGGCGTTGGTGGAGTCTGGGTTCGACGGTCCGCCGTTGCCTTTGGCAGCGGTGGTGGCGGACTCCTGTACCGCTTCGCCTGGGCGGAGCGATCCGATTGTCCGTCCGGTTCCCCCTGCGGACCCGGGAGGTGGGTACCCCACCTTCCCTGGCTCCACGGTTGCGTACCCCGTGCCGGTGTTTCTGTACCTGCCCGAGTTACCCATGGATGTGACTTGCGCGCAGTTGCGGCGTCTCGCCACGCCTTGGCGTTTCGACGAGGGTACGCTCAAGTGGCTAGATGCATACCCTGAAGGCCGAAACGGCGCTGTGGTCATTCTTCGTGGGAGAGAAGGGGAGCGGCTGCATCTGCCGGACACAGGATCGTACGCGGGCGCTGTTGCCGGCTTCATCATGGTGCTCGGAGGCGCCGATCTTGATCTGCGGGGGCAAGGGACCCTGGCTGCCGTGGTTGTGGTGGATAACGGCTCCCTCTATCTGGAAGGGACTCAACTTCGCGGTGCGGCCATCGTCACAGACATCATCCACTTCGGTGAGAGCGGCGCGGTGGTCTTCGACCCGACTGTGCTTCGCCTGGCCACCGACCATTCACTTGCCCGTGTCCGTTTGGTGCCGGGGAGCCGCAGAGAAACTTGGTTCCAAAGCGCGCCCGGGGGCGCCGGGTCCGGTCCCTAACGACGGGCTCAGCGGGCCCCCGTGTATACTGTTGATCATGGAGACTGAAGCCAAATGGGTCAGAAGCGCGGCGTCGGGGCCTTCGCCCACGGAGTGTCATGCCTGTCCCGTCATCTGCGAGCGGGTTGTGAGCCCGGTGTACTGCCTTCGGAGCCGGTGCCGCTTCACGTATGTATTCGAACAGCAGGGGAGCCTGTATTTCGGCTGTGTGGAGAAAGTCTTCCGTGCTGAGTTGGATCTCAGCCCTTACCGAGCCGGCTCACGCAAAGATCCCTATGGGTTCCTAAAGACGGCGCGCATGCCTTTGCCCGAGTGCAACCACCGCGTGGAACGTGCCTACGAGCACCTCTATTCACGAAGAGCATGCGAGAACCCAACGTTTGCGCATCACCCCAGCCAGTACAGCGTCGATGCCGTTCGTCGGCTGGTCCAAGGCGCGGGTGTAGACGGATCTTCTGCCCGCGCGGAGAAACCCGGCGCGTGCGAGAAGGGGTGAGCGTCGCGCGGCGTCGTAGGGCCGGCCGCGCGACAATCCTGAGAGTGGTCGGCCGTGGATCTTGAGCTCATCTTCCTGGGCACGGCCGGTGCCTTGCCCACCGTGGACCGCGGCACCAGTGGCATATTGCTTGTGCGGGGGGGAGACCGGCTGCTCATCGACTGCGGTGAGGGTACACAGCGGCAACTCATGCGGTCGGCGGGGTTGTCTCGTATTGACCGTGTGTTTCTCACGCACCTGCACGGCGACCACTACCTGGGGCTCCCAGGCCTGCTCAAGACGCTCAATCTCCAAGGGCGCACAGACCCATTCCACATATACGGGCCCACCGGGCTGGAGCGGCTGTTCTGTGAGGCGCAGCGGGTGTTCGGAAGGCACGACTATCCGCTGATCCTGAGCGAAGTGGAGCCCGGGGACCGTGTGGCATTCGATGGGTACGCAATGGCCACTGCTGCTACGGATCACGGCATCCCCGGCTTGGCGTGGTCTTTGGAGGAGGAACTGCGGCCGGGCCGTTTTCATCCGGAAGTGGCCATATCCCTTGGGGTGGAGGAGGGCCCCGACTTCCGGCGTTTGCAGATGGGGCAGACGGTGCGGAGTCGCACGGGTATAGAGGTGACACCGGCCGAAGTCATGGACGCGCCTCGACCCGGACGCAAGATAGTGGTCTCGGGAGACACTCGTCCCACCATGGCCGTGGTGGCCCTCGCCAGAGGCGCCGGTGTCCTCGTGCACGACAGCACCTTCGCCGATTCGGAGCAGGAAAGGGCCGAAGCCACCCATCATTCCACTGCACGGGAGGCTGCGCAGGTGGCCAAGATGGCGGGTGTCTCCCTGTTGGTCCTGACTCATGTGAGCTCACGCCATGGGCCCAGAGAGCTTCTTCAAGAGGCCAGAGAGGTGTTCCCCAGCTCTTATCTTCCCCGAGACCTCGATCACTTGGTGGTGCCCCTTCCAGACAAGGGACAGCCGCGGTTCGTACCCGCCGCTCGCGCGCGGGGGTCTTGTCACCCATCCGAACCGCTATAATGGCCGTGCCTCGCGTCCGTTCGGTACGCGAATCGTGCCCACGTAGCTCAGGGGATAGAGCACTGGCCTCCGGAGCCAGGTGCCGCAGGTTCGAATCCTGCCGTGGGCACTCGATCTAAGGTAGGTCCCTCAGCTTCTCCCACTCGATAGGCTGAGGCGGCGATACCTGTAGGTTGAAGACTCGGGCGAACAACTCCGCGTAGCGTCTTGCCGCCTGTGCGTGCTCCACGATCTGTCCACCCAGGTGGGCAACGCTGGTCTGGGCCAGCGTGGGGTCTCCGCAGGAGACAATGAGGTCGAACAGAGTGAGGTCAGGGCAGATATTCAGCGAAGTGCCGTGGCTGGTGACCCATCGCTCACAACGTATGCCCACCGACGCGATCTTCGCGTCAGCGACGTACAGCCCCGGCCTTCCGGCTCGGCGCTCCGCCTCGATGCCCCACTCGCGCAGAAGGAGCACCAGGACTTCTTCCAAGCCCCACACATACGAGCGCAGGTTCTTGTGGGGCAGGGGGATGATGGGGTAGCTCACGAGTTGGCCCGGGGCGTGCAGAGTGGCGAGGCCCCCGCGTTCGGACTGCACCACCGGTATGGATGGTGATCCGGCCTGCCCATAGCGTGAGGTGAACACGGCGCCTGCATCGGTTTGGTATTGCGGGGCTACGGCGCCCGATGTGTGGTTCCTTGGGACGTGGGCCCGCGCAGCGCGGGTGGCCACAGTACGGGCGCCCAGAGTGATGACCGGCTCGTGCTCCAGCAGCATGAGTGCTCCAGGGCGGGTGCCGGCGGCCACCCCGCGGCGCCACTCGCCCTGGAGTTGCTGCAGGGGCTCATATGGCACCAGGCCCAGGTCATAGCAGGCGATGGCGTCCGCCGAGGTGCGGTTATGGGTCGACCTGGTGCGGGTCACATCACGAACGTCTCGAACCCGGTGACCGGGAGGACCAAGTCGGGGTCGGCCGGTCGTGAGAACTCCACTACGGTGTAGGTGTGTCGCAATCCCGCGGCCGGGTCTTGAGGTACGGTCTCGCGGTCCAGGCGCAGAATCCATCCGGCGCGGTTGAGCCACACAGTGGTGGATACTTCTGCGTCAACGCGGGCTTCGGTCACCAGGGGGTGGCTCCACGTGAATGCCCGAGGCGCCTCGGAGGGAGCCGGCGGCGCCGGCGGCCGTAACGTGAGGGTGGGATCAATCGGTTCGGCGGCGGCCGTGACCTTTGCGATGAGATCCTTAGGGATGAGCTCGCTTTCCAGGGGGAGTCCCTGCAGCCAGGTCGAAGACTCGAACAAGGCCGCGATAGGCATCCAGACCTGGCCGGCCTCGCGGCCCGCGGCCCCACCGTCGGTGTAGACGATGTCGGCCTCGGGGCCGTCCACTCCCGCCCGTACGCGCAGCGCCGTCCAGGGCGAGACCCGTACCCCATCTGTCTGCACCAAAATTCGTGGTTCTTGTTCAGTGATCTCCCAGGTGATCATGGTGAACGCGTATGAGGGCGCAGCCGCCATGATGGTGAAGGCGCGGCCGAGGGCGGCGGTGGATGCCCCTGTCTGCGTGGTAGGGGGAGCGGTAGCTGCGCAGGTGGGATCTGTCGATGTGGGCGTGGAGGATGTGGATACCTGCGTAGTGGGTCCGCAAGCGGCGGCGACCAGGGCCAATCCCGCCCACGCTACGGCCAGCGTCAGCAATGCAGTCTGGCGCAGCAGGTTCCGCAGTGATTGCCGGCGCGGTGCCCGGCGCCGCCCTCGGCCGTGATGGCTCAGCCCTTGAGCGAGGTCGCCCCGATGTGAGACACTCTGGCCGCCGGAGCGACAACTAGGATGCTGAGGAGCGCACATTGGGCAAGAAGTACGATCCGTTGTGGGAATACGCCGGCGTGAAGCAGCCGCTGATGGGTGCGGAGCCGGAAATTGACGCCAAGTGCCCCGTATGCCACGTTACCCTCCACGTGGGCTCGGAGGCCGCAGCCGGGCAGCACGTGGAGTGCGGCCTCTGCGGCGCCCAGTTGGAGGTCCAGTTGGAGGACGGCGCGCCTGTACTGCGGCCCATCTAGTGACCGGCCGGTTTAGTAGGTGATCACGGGGCGGCCAAGCTTGTCGGCGAGGTTGCCCAGCTTCTCGGAAGTGGAGGCGGGCACTGAGACAACCGCTGGATCGCCGTCCGATATGTAACGCAGGTCCGGGTTCTTCTTGAGGTTGTCCACTGCGCGCTTGAGGGCGTCATGCTGCACTTCTATGCGCAGTATGCGCATGGGGTCGAACTTGGTGGAAAACGGTGAGTAGCTGGGACCGCCGGCGACCTCGAGCGCCGCTTTGTACGCGTAGGAGACCCCCTCGTGCTCCCCGCTTCTGAGGATGGAGACGTCTTCAGGGTAGGCGCCGTAGGGCACGCACAGCGTGTATACCTGATAATCGCCTCCCACCAACTGCTCGATCTTCTGCTTGGAGAGCGCGAGCTCTTTGCGAATGACGTCCGAAGTTGATTTCTGGAAGTTCAAATGTGTGTAGGTGTGGCTTCCCACCTCACAGCCCCACTTGACCAGGTTGCGCATCTTCTCCTGCTGCAGGTCTGGTTGACCGAAGAGAATGTTGTCCGGGGGGGTGACGTCGAGCAGGACAAAGAAGGATGCCTTCATGGGCCAAGTGCCGTCCTTGGCCGCGGCCTGGAGGATCCCCACGGCGCACTCAGGGTCTATGCTGCCGTCTTCCAGTACGCGATATTGGCCCGGGCTGGAGTCGTCGAACGTGAGTACTACCGGGCTCTTGCCGGCGGGGATGGCTATGTTGCCGGTGGCCAACTCCTTGACGGTGATGGGGTAATACCCTTCCGACTTCAGAAGTTCGATGTCCTGCTTGAAGTGGAGGGCGCTGCGGCAGTAGTCGGGCTCGGGAGCGTTCTGGTCTTCGGGCTTGGTGATCTTGTGATACTCCAGCACCAGCACCATGCCCAGTTCATTGGCTCCGATGGCTCTTGCCCTCTCTGCAGTCATGGGCTCAGGGGCCTTGTCCGCCGCCGTGGTGGAGGTGGTGGCTTTGCCTTTACCCGCGGGGGCCTTGGTGCTGTGGGCGGAAGCGTGACGCTCCCCTCCCAGGACCAGTCCTCCCACCAGTCCCAGCGCACTACCTATTATGAACGCGAAGAGGAGGAATCTGAATACCTTATCGTAGCGCATGGCATTGGTACAATACCAAAGTGACTGAGAACCGGCCAGGGAGACGGGCCGGAATTGGAAGCCAAGACGCCCGCTCCATCAGCCTGAGGTTGACCCCGGACGGAGAGAAGGCGGTGGGAAGAATCATTGGGTAGAGCCATTGGATAGGGTTGGGAGCAGGCCCTCGGGGTATTCACCGCGCTATCACACACGTCGACCGCCTCGGCGCCGCCGGCGCGCAGCTCCGGCGGCGCTGGTCGTGGTTCTCGCCGGCGGCGTAGTGGCTTTCGCCATCGGCTTCATGGTTTTCTGGGCGCTGGGCAGCGGCATCGCGGGCGGTAAGGGGTTGACCCTGCGTTGGCCGTGGAGCCAGCCGCGTGCGGCCGTACCTGAGGTGGTGGAGCGTTACGGCGAGTTGGATTTCCTGCGCGTCCCGCCCAAGGTGGATCTCACCGCCTTGCGAGATCTATCGTACGTGCCGGTGAAAGGCATATACGTCACCTCATGGACGGCGGGTATCGAAGACTACATCAACCCCCTGATTGGGCTCTGCGACCGCACTGAACTCAACGCCATGGTCATCGATGTCAAAGACGCCACCGGCTATGTTGCTTATCAGCCGGACGTGGCCATGGTGCGGGAGATGAAGCTGTGGGAGAAGAGAATCCCTGACGTAGAAGCTCTTATGGAGAGACTCCGCGAACACGGCATCTTTCCCATTGCGCGTATCGTGTGTTTCAACGATCCGCTGCTGGCCCAGAAGGCACCTCATCTCGCCGTGCAACACAAAGACGGCGGCCTGTGGAAGGATAGGTACGGCGCCTCCTACACCAACCCGTATAACAGAGAGGTGTGGGAGTACCTGGTGCAGGTGGCCGAGGACGCCGTGCGGCGTGGGTTCCGGGAGATCCAGTTCGACTACGTGCGGTTCCCCACCGACGGCATCATCGCCGATGCCGTGTATCCGGGAAAGGCGGGTCTTCAAGAGGACGCTATCGCCGCGTTCCTGCAGTACGCCCGGGAACGCCTGCACCCCCTGGGCGCGTGGGTGTCGGCCGATGTGTTCGGACACGCTTTGGACCAGAAAGGTGACGCCGGCATAGGGCAGCGCATCGAGAAGGTGTGTCAGTCGGTTGACATCGTTTGCCCCATGATCTACCCGTCGCATTACGAGAGCGGGTCGTACGGCATCAACAACCCGGACACCAACCCCTACGACACCGTCACCTTCGCCACCAAGGACGCCACCCGGCGTTTTTCGGGCAACGGCGCCCTCTACCGCCCCTGGCTCCAGGACTTCGACTTTCCCAGTTCCTACGGAGTGGCTGAAGTCAAAGCGCAGATCGAGGCCGTGGAGCAGCAGGGTTACAGCGAGTGGATACTATGGGATCCTTTTCTCAAGTATCACGAAGGAGCCCTGCGTTCGCAGTAGGCCGGCGGTGGGGTCGGTGAGCCGGGAGCCGGCGACTCGGCCGGCGCGACGCTGGGCTGGACTGCTGTGAGTCCGCGCGATGGGTATGGCTCCTCGTCGGCCCCCTGGACCCAGTGTTGGCCTCGAATCCTAATCGAGGTCCAGAGTCATGGCCGTTTCGTCGCAGTCCGGGAAGTGGGGACAGTGCACGCAATCCTGCCAGATCTTCTGGGGTAAATCGCCTTTGTTGACGGTTTGAAAACCCATGGTCCCGAAGAACCCGGGTACATAAGTCAGAACGAAGATATGGGTGAGGCCGAGGCGCTTGGCGTCCTGTAGGGCTTCCTGTACCAGAGCGCGGCCGATGCCCTTCTCGTGGTAGTCGGCCGCCACCGCCAGTGTGCGGATCTCGGCCAGGTCCTCCCATGAAACGTGGAGAGACACGCAGCCGATCACCCGCCCGTTCTCCACTGCCACTGTGTAATCGCGTATGTGCTCGTAGAGAGAGTGGAGCGAGCGGGGGAGCATAGCGCCCTGTTTTGCCCACCAGTTGACCAGTTTCTGCATCTGGGGGACATCCCTTACCATGGCCTGTCGCAAATCGTATTCCACGAGGCCCCATCCTTGTTGTTGTGCGTCACGCCGTCCGGCTACAATGGGACGATGGTTTGATAGGGTAACACCGGCAGTGAATCGGTGTCCCTTGCCGTGGACACGGTCGTGCTGTTGACCCCGGGTAAAACCGATGGCGTTCGCCATCCCCGGCTCGATGGCGGCTTGAGCCGAGTCCAACCAATGAAGCATACATGATCACCAACCCGGTAACGCGGAGGCGCGAGAACGTGCGAAACGATGAGTTCCTTTTCACCTCGGAATCGGTCAGCGAAGGGCATCCGGACAAAATGGCCGACCAGATATCCGACGCCGTGCTGGATGCGGTATTGACGAAAGACCCCGAAGGTCGTGTGGCCTGCGAGACTCTCATCACCACCGGTCTGGTCGTGGTGTCGGGAGAGTTGACGACGTCGAAATACGTCGATATCCCAACCGTGGTGCGGCGAACCATTGAGCGCATCGGCTATACACGGGCCAAATTCGGGTTCGACTATGAGACCTGCGGCATTCTCACGTCTATCGACGAGCAATCACCCGATATTGCTCAGGGGGTGAAGCGCGCCCTTGAGATGCGCACAGACCCCGGCGACGACGATATCCTCGATAGCCAGGGCGCGGGTGACCAGGGCATGGTCTTCGGATATGCGTGCGAAGACACGCCTGAGCTCATGCCCATGCCCATCCTCTTGGCACATCGTCTCTGTCACCGCTCCTCTGAGGTGCGGCGGGCCGGTCTGCTGCCGTATCTGCGCCCCGACGGCAAGAGCCAGGTCACGATTCGTTATCGTGACGGCCGACCACAGTTCATCACGGCGGTCGTATTGTCCATCCAGCATCAAGAGGGCATAGACATCGATTCGCTCATGCGCCCCGACCTCATCGAACACGTGGTCCGGCCCGTTCTGCCGCCGGATCTGTATGACCCAGATTTCAAGCACACCAAGCTGTATGTGAACCCCACCGGCAAGTTTGTGGTGGGCGGTCCCATGGGGGATACCGGCCTCACGGGTCGGAAGATCATCGTGGATACTTACGGGGGTTTCGGTGGGCACGGCGGCGGCGCCTTCTCGGGCAAAGATCCCAGCAAGGTCGACCGCTCCGGCACCTATGCGGCCCGCTATGTTGCCAAGAACGTGGTGGCGGCGGGGCTGGCTTCGCGTTGTGAAGTGCAGGTGGCCTACGCCATCGGCGTGGCGCGCCCGGTGAGTGTGATGGTGGACTGCTGCGGCACCAACGTGGTGGAGGAGGCGCTCATCGAGCGTCTGGTGGGGGAGCACTTCGATCTGCGTCCGGCGGCTATCATTCGTGATCTGGATCTCAAGCGGCCCATCTATGAGAAGACGGCCGCGTACGGGCATTTCGGACGAGAGGACCACGACTTCACGTGGGAGAAGACGGACAAGGCGGCGGCGCTGCGCGCAGCCGCAGGCCTGTAGAGGAGGAGAGCCCCGGGGCGGCGGCGCCCGCCCCGGGGCCGCATCCCGACCCAGTGGCGTGGCAGGTGGTGCCCCTACTGGCGGTGCGGTCGCTGAGCGACCGTGATTTCGATTATCTTCCCCCCGAATCCGGACCCCCCATTGAAATCGGTGGCTTGGTGCGCGTTCCTTTCGGTGGTCGCGTGGTGTTGGGGGTGGTCACGGGTCCAAGCGATGGGAGTTATCAGGCCGGCGGCCACGGCCGCCGATTGCGGCGCATACACGAAGTCCTTGCGGCCACCGTTACCCCGGAGGAGTTCGAACTGGCCCGCGCCCTGGCCGAACAGTACTGCACCACACTGGGGGCGGCTCTGCTTGCCGTGAGCGCGGCCGCTCGATTGCCGGAAGCGGTGGGCGGCGGGCGCAGAGTGGGGTGGATCACCCCCCGCCGGGGAGCAGTGCCGGATGAGCCCCTGACCGCACGGCAACGGATGGTGTGGGCGGCTCTGCCTCCAGGGGGGATGAGCGTGGCCGACGCCTGCCGAGCGTTGGGGTGCACACGGGCCCTGCTCAACGCCCTGGTTAAGAAGGGGGTGGCGGACTTGGAGCAGCGCAGCGGGCTTCATGAGGCAACCGTCGATGGGGACGACGCGGTGTTGCGGCCGCAAGCCACCGTGACGCTGACGGCAGAGCAGAGCCGCGCGCTCACTTGGTTGCAGACGGCCCTGGAGGACGGCGTGGCCGCGCACGCGCTCCTGTGGGGGGTCACGGGCAGCGGCAAGACCGAGGTCTACTTGGGTCTGCTGCGCGAAACCATTCGTAGGGGTCGGGGTGCCATCGTGTTGGTTCCCGAGATCGCACTGACCGACGCTTTGCAGCGGTACTTCGAGGAGGCGCTGGGACCGGGCGTGGTGTCCGTTGTCCACAGCGGCTTGGCTCCCGCGGCCCGAGCCAGAGCGCTGCGTCGGGCCGAGAGCGGGCGGTCCCCCGTTGTCATCGGAGCGCGGTCGGCTGTTTTCGCACGGGTTCCACGGTTGGGTCTCATCATCATCGATGAGTCCCACGACTCCTCCTACAAGAACGAAGAGGAACCCAGATATCAAGCTCGCTGGGTTGCCCGCTGGCGCACTCAACGCCACGGCGCGCTGCTGCTGGAAGGTACGGCCACTCCTCGCTTGGAGACACTGGTGGAGAGCCGCAAGACGCTTCGCCTCCAGATCCGGCCCACCGGGGGAGAGGTCCCTGAGGTAGAGGTGGTGGACATGCGGCGCCAAGGTGGCGGCAGCGTGCTGTCACCCCGTGCCGCCCATTGCCTGCGGCACACGCTGGCGGCGGGCCGGCAGGCGGTTCTGCTGGTCAACCGACGGGGGCACTCCGCATATCTCTTCTGCCCGGAGTGCGGTCACGTGGTGATGTGTCCCAGATGCGACATCTCACTGACGATGCATCGCGCGCCGCGTAGCGGGGTGGGAGGGGTGTTGGTCTGTCATCACTGCGGGCACCGCCGACCGGCCGAGCCCTTGTGTTCGGTCTGCGGTTCGGCGGCCTTGGCTCGGGCTGTGGTGGGCACACAAGGCGTGGAGGAGGAAGTGCGCCGTTTCCTGCCCGAGGATCGCATATTCCGTCTGGACTCGGACATAGCCGTAAGTCGGAACCGGGCGCGCGCCACCCTCGACACCTTCGCGCGCTCGGCGCCGGGAGTCCTACTGGGTACCCAGATGGTGGCCAAGGGCCACGATTTCCCGTGGGTCGATCTGGTGGTGGTGGTGGACGCAGACTCCGGCCTCTATCTCCCCGACTTCCGAGCAGCCGAGCGAACGTTCCAGTTGCTGCGTCAGGTGTGCGGGCGGGCAGGGCGCAGAGGTGCACCGGGTAGGGCGCTGGTGCAGACCTGGAATCCCGATTCGCCGTGCATTAGAATGGCCGTACAAGGCGAGGAGCGGGCGTTTTACCGCCGGGAGTTGGATGAACGTGGGCGTCTTGGGTTCCCGCCGGCCACCCTGCTGGTCAGGGTTGTGCTGGCCGGGAAAGGCGCGCGGATGGATGGGGCGGCTCGCTTGGTGATGGACTCCCTGGTGGGCTGGGCTAGGGAGCGGCGGGCAGCCGTGTGGGGCCCAACACAGCTACCGCGCATTCGGGAGCGCGAACGCCGGCAGGTGTTGGTGGTGTTGCCCAAGACGGATGCACCCCCGTCGCGGCTGCGGGAGCACCTGTCCAACCTACGCGCCGCACTCCTTCGCCGAGGGGTCGATCTTATGGTGGACGTTGACCCGGAATGGTTCATGTAACGGTGGCAGCAGCCCCAGGACTTGAGAGGGCGGCCGTGTACGAGATAAGGACAATGGGAGACCCGGTACTGCGCGAGCGGTGCCACGAAGTGACGCAGTTTGACGCTAAACTCCGTGCTTTGGCCGAAGCTATGCTTGAAGTCATGGATGAAGCTGAGGGTATCGGATTGGCGGCGTCTCAGGTGGGTGTACTCAAGAGGCTGTTCGTGTGGCGGCACCCCGAGACGGGTGAGCCACTGGCCTTCGTCAACCCGGTCATCACTGAGAGATCGGCCGAAGTGCAGGCCGAGTCGGAGGGTTGTCTGTCGGTGCCCAATTTCACGGTGGAAGTGCCTCGGGCCGAACGCGTGGTGGTTGAGGCCTGCGACCTGGAAGGCAACCCCATCACGTGCGAGGCCACGGCTCTTATGGCACGTATCATGCAGCACGAGATCGATCATCTGGATGGGGTGCTCATACTGGATCGTACCAGTGCAGAGGAACGCAGGCGTGTGCTCAAGGAGCGCCGGGCGGCTCAAGAAGCGGGCGAGCGGCTCACGCGGTGAGATTCGCCTTCGCCGGCACTCCTGAGTTTGGCGCCTGGGTTCTGCATGACCTGCTGAGCCTCGGCCGTCGCCCGGAGTTGGTCGTCTCTCAGCCGGCTCGTCCGCGGGGAAGGGGTCGGAAGGTGAGCGAATCCCCGGTGTCCTTGGCGGCGGCCGAGGCCGGCCTTTCCGTGCTCACGCCGCCCGACATCAACAGCGGCGAGGTTATCGGCTCGCTGGGTGCGGCGCGGGTGGACTGCCTGGTGGTGGCTGCCTTTGGTCAGTTGCTTCGCACCGATTTGCTGGATGTCCTGCCTTGCATCAACGTGCACGCCTCGCTGCTGCCGGCGTATCGGGGGGCGGCTCCCATCCATTGGGCACTGAGGAACGGAGAGCAGACCACCGGGGTCAGCATCATGCGTATCATCGAGCCCCTGGATGCAGGCCCGGTGGCGGCGAGAGTGAGTCTGTCCATCAGTCTCTGGGACGATGGGGCCTCGGTTGGCCGCGCGCTGGCTCTGTTGGGAGCACTGGCCATGGACAGAGTGTTGCAGGCCACTATCGACGGCACGGTCGTATGGCAGGACCAACCGGACCAGAGTACTTACGCCCCCAAGGTGACGGCGGCCGACAGAACGCTGGATCTGCGGCTGCCGGCCCTGGCGTGCCACAATCTGGTGCGGGCGCTGGTGCCGGATACGGCGGCCGAGATGCGGGCCCAGGGACTCACGTTGCGTGTGTGGCGTACATGGCCTTGGTTGGACGAGGAGGATGCTCGCGTTCCTGAGGCCGCGCTTCGGGTGTGGAACCGGCCTGGCAGGCTCGCGCACAGCCGTGGAGCGCGCGGGAGGTTGTTCGTGGGCTGTGGCTCTGGTGCGCTGGAGATACTGGCCGTGCAACCCGCAGGTCGTGGGGTCATGGGTCACGCTGAGTTCCTCTGTGGCTACGGCGGGAGGCTGCCCGATTGCGTGCAGGTACCCGAAGCCGAGGCCGGCTGATGGTGTTGGGCTCACGGATACTGCAGCGTCGGGCGCCGGGGGCCGTTGGGCTCCGCTCCTCGTCAACGGTGGCTTGTCGCCGCACCATGCAGGGAGGTTGACCATGGCAATCCCACAGGAGCTGTTCGGAGAGAAGCTCATCCTGCCCTCCATCCTCTCCGCCGACTTTTCACGCCTGGGTGAGCAGGTTTCCGAGGTCATTGCGGCCGGGGCCCGCCTCCTGCATATTGATGTGATGGATGGTCATTTCGTGCCCAACCTGACCATCGGGGCTCCGGTGGTGAAGTGGTTGGCGCCGGTGGTGCACGAGTCAGGGGCCTACCTCGACGTGCATCTGATGATCGATAACCCGGATTTCTTCCTGGACGATTTCGCCCAGGCGGGAGCCGACGCCTTGAGCGTGCACATCGAGACCTGCCCCCACATCCACCGCACGCTGGCGGAGATCAAAGAACGCGGCTTGAGCGCGGGTTTGGTGCTCAACCCCGGGACCGCGCTGGGCGCAATCGAGGAGGCGGCCCTCTTCGCGGACTACGTCTTGGTCATGAGCGTCAATCCCGGTTTCGGTGGCCAGCAGTTCATTGGTGAGAGCCTGTCAAAGCTACGAAGGGTCCGGGCTATGCTGCCTCCGGACGTGGCCCTGCAGGTGGACGGCGGTATGGCCGCCGACACCATACCCTCTGCGTTGGCTGCGGGTGCCGGATGGCTCGTAGCGGGCTCAGCCATTTACGGCGCCGAGGATCCGGCAGGGGAGTTCCGTCGTCTGCAGGCAATGGTGGCGCCGGGGTTGTGACACTGCTCGCGAGGGGCGTGACCACGCCGGAGATCCTAGTTCCAAGACCGGGCGGCGTGGTATAGTGCACTTGTTGAAACTCGGGTCTTCAGGGTTGGGTGCAATTCCCTACCGGCGGTTATAGCCCGCGAGCCCCCCGGGGCCGACCAGGTGAGATTCCTGGGCCGACAGTTAAAGTCTGGATGGGAGAAGGCCGTCTGCACTGACATCGCGTCAGTGCGTCCGCTCCCTGACTCCCCGCAGACCCTGGTCGTGTGCCGGCGATACTGAGGTGTGGTAGGTGGTGGAGTCGCAAGACCGGGCGGTCCTCAATGCCGCCGACGAGGAGTGGCTGAAGCGCGCTCTCGATCTAGCGGAGCGGGGCAGAGGCCGCACGGCACCCAATCCCATGGTGGGAGCCCTGGTGGTCAAGGACGGTGTGCTGCTCGGCGAAGGCTTCCACTGCCAAGCCGGAGATGACCACGCCGAGATGGCAGCCCTGCGGGCTGCTGCCCCAGGTGCGTCTCCACCGGACTTCGCCGGGCTTCTGCGCGGCGTCACCGTGTATGTGTCCCTGGAGCCGTGTGCGCATTACGGACGCACCCCGCCCTGCGCCGACCTCCTGGTGGCCTCCGGAGTGGAGCGTGTGGTGGTGGCGGCGCAAGATCCTTCACCTCGGGTCTGCGGCAAGGGATTGGCGCGCTTGCGCGAGGCCGGGGTGCAGGTGGTACTGGCCGGCGGCGCATTGGAGAGACGCGCCCGTAGGCAGAATGGACCGTTTCGGAAGTGGTCCACCACCGGACTTCCGTTCGTGACCTACAAATACGCCATGACGCTTGATGGGCGCGTGGCCACGGAGTGCGGACACTCTGCCTGGATCTCAAACGAGGCGTCACGCCGGCTGGTGCATGAAGAGAGGGCGGCCTCTGACGCGGTACTGGTGGGCGCGGGGACGTTGCGCGCCGACAACCCACTCCTCACCGCCAGAGACGTCGGGGCTGTGCGTGCGCCGCTGCGCGTAGTTGTGGATCCGCGGTTGTCGCTCGGTCCAGAATGTGCGCTCGTGCGGAGTGTGGCGCAAGGTCCGGTGCTCGCGGTGTGCGGCGCGGCTGTGGACCAGGCGCGCGTGGACGAGGTGCGGGCGTGGGGGGTCGAGGTGGAAGTGGTCGAATCCGACGCCACCGGCCGGCCCCAGCCGCGGGCCGTGGCGCAGGCGCTGGGGGGGCGGGGCGTACAGAGCATTCTGTTGGAAGGGGGGCCCACGCTGGCCGGGGCTTGGTGGGACGGCGAGTTGATTGACCGGATCATGGCCTTCGTAGCCCCGAAACTGGCAGGGGGACTGACGGTACGGTCGCCGTTGCAGGCGGCGGGCGTATGGCGGATGGACGAGGCCGTACAACTCCAGGATGCGCGTGTGCGGGAGATCGCGGGGGATGTGTTGATAGATGGCTTTGTTAGTGATCCGTATTGAACGAGAACATATACGTTAGAAGAGGAGCGGTGTGTTCACAGGCTTGATTGAAGAAGTGGGAACCGT
>MTKY01048038.1_pt1 | contig 16437 bp, 12 predicted proteins | sample 1042731 | NCBI WGS metagenome assembly MTKY01 (sample SAMN06212206, study PRJNA360538) | anaerobic digester metagenome | biome: Wastewater treatment plant; material: sludge; isolation source: anaerobic digester fed with sludge from wastewater treatment plant | place: Denmark: WWTP Soeholt ... | reverse complement strand
GGCGGGCTCGAAACCATCCGGCGCAGTATACAGCAGAGGTGCGGGTCGTGTCTCCGACGCTGGTGTGGATTCTTCTGGTTCTGGCGGGCCTGAACCTGCTGGGGCTGGTGCTGTTGTGGCTTCGATCCGGACAGACCGCGGCGGAATCCGCCGAGCCCCTGCGCCCGTTCCTGGAGTCGGTCGAACGGGCTCACGAACGGCTCGAGCGGGCATTCCGGGAGGAAGCGTCCCGGTCCCGCGAGGAATCGGCCGTTCACGCGCGCCAGTTGCGCGAAGAGCTGCTGGGCTCACAGAAAAGCGCCAACGATACCGTACGAGAACAGATGGTCGCCATCGGCGAATTGCAGAAAGGGCAGTTGGATTCGTTCGCACAGCGCCTGGGAAAGCTGACCGAAACGAATGAGAAGCAGCTCGAGAGCCTGCGAAACGCCGTCGACGCCCGGCTCAAGACCATCCAGGACGACAACGCCCGGCGCCTCGACCAGATGCGCCAGACCGTGGACGAAAAACTCCAGGGGACGTTGGAGAAACGCCTGGGCGAGTCTTTTCGGCTGGTCAGCGAGCGGCTCGAACAGGTGCACAAGGGGCTCGGCGAAATGCAGACCCTCGCCGTCGGCGTCGGCGACCTGAAAAAGGTGCTGACCAATGTCAAGACCCGGGGCATCTGGGGCGAGGTCCAGCTTGAAGCGCTGCTCACGCAGATGCTGACGCCGGAGCAGTATGATCGGAACGTGGCCACGAAGGAAGGCAGCAATGAGCGGGTGGAGTTCGCCATCCGTCTGCCCGGGCGGGATGAGGGATCGAAGGTCGTCTGGCTGCCGATCGACGCCAAGTTCCCCCAGGCCGACTACCAGCGACTGCTGGAAGCCCAGGAAGCCGGCGACGCGACCGCGGCCGAGCAGGCCCTCCGACAGCTCGAACAGCGGCTTCGCGGTGATGCGAGGAGTATCCGCGACAAATACGTCAGCCCGCCGGCGACTACGGACTTCGCCCTGATGTTCCTTCCAACGGAGGGGCTTTATGCCGAGGTGCTGCGCCGGCCGGGCCTGGTTGAGGCCCTCCAACACGACTTTCGCATTGCCATAGCCGGTCCGACCACGCTGGCCGCCCTGCTCAATGTCCTCCAGATGGGCTTCCAGACCCTGGCCATCCAGAAGCGTTCGAGCGAGGTCTGGCACCTGCTGGCGGTGGTGAAGCGGGAGTTCGGGCGGTTCGGCGAGGCGCTGGCGGCGGTCCGCAAGAAGCTGGAGGAAGCCTCCGGCAAAATCGACGTCGCCGCCCGGAAATCCAGAACCATCGAGCGAAAGCTCCGCGACGTCGAGAGCCTTCCGGCCCCCGGGCCCGAGCCGCAGGCCCCCGCGCTGGACGACGACGCCCACGAAGACGCCGACCGCTGATCGGGCGCCCGGTCCGTTTCCCGACCCGACCCGGCGGGCCTACAATGGTGTTGTGGCCAGCGACGACGAGCGTATTCAGCGGCTTCGCGATCACATCGCGAACTTTCCCAAAACCCCCGGCGTCTACCTGATGAAGGACCGGTCGGGCCAGGTGTTGTACATCGGCAAGGCCAAGGACCTTCGATCGCGGGTAAGCAGCTATTTCCAGGGCTCGGCCGATCTGTTGAACACGCGCGGGCCGGAGATCGCCCGCATGGTTACCCAGGTGGACGATATCGACTTTCTGGACGCCGACACGGAGGTCGATGCCCTGCTCCATGAGGCCCGGCTGATCAAGGACATTCAGCCGCCGTTCAACGCCCAGCTTCGGGACGACAAGACGTTTCCGTACCTGGAGATCACCACGGCGGATGACTTTCCCGGCGTCTACGTCACGCGCAAACCGCGGTTGAAGGGCAGCAAGCTGTACGGCCCGTTCGCCAGCGCCCACAGCATCCGCGCGGCCCTGAACGCCCTGCAGAAGGTCTTCCGTTTCCGCACGTGCGAGCTGGACATCCGGGAGGACGACGAGTCGCGACGATTCTTCCGCCCGTGCCTGTTGTACTCGATCCACCGGTGCACCGCCCCGTGCGGCGACCGTATCAGCCGGCAGGAGTATCGCCGGGACATCGACCGGCTCAAGCGATTCATGGCGTCCAAGCGCTCCGTCGTGCTGCGACAGATGCAGAAAGAAATGGACCAGGCGGCCAGGGAGCTGCGCTTCGAGGACGCCGCCGCCCTGCGGGACCGCATCCGGGCCATTCAGTCGCTTTCCCTTTCCGGCACCCCGGATGAAAACGTGCAGCCGGAGGTGTTTTTTGTGGACCCCACGCGCGGGCTGGAGAAGCTCGGCGATCTGCTGGAGCTCGAGCGGCCGCCCCGCACCATCGAGGGCATTGACATCGCCAATCTGCAGGGCGGCGAATCCGTCGGCTCGCTGGTGTGTTTCGTGGATGGCAAGCCGTTCAAATCGGGCTATCGCCGGTTCCGCATTCAGAGCGTCGAGGGCCAGGACGATTACGCCATGATCCGCGAGGTCGTCACGCGGCGCTACCGCCACGCGGCCGCCGGAGACGAGTTGTACCCGGACGTGATTCTGATCGACGGAGGGCTGGGACAGCTTCATGCCGCGCTGGAAGGGTTTGCGGCCATGGACCTTCGGCCGCCCATGGTCCTCTCGCTGGCCAAGCGAGAAGAGGAGATCTACATCCAGGCGCGCTCCGCGCCCGTCCGGCTGGCGCGCAACCACGAAGCCCTCCGGCTGCTCCAGCAGGTGCGTGACGAAGCCCACCGCTTCGCCCAGCATTACCACCACATTCTGCGTCGGAAAAAGACGTTCGAAGAAGAAGTGGCCGAAGGCCGCCGCCCCCCGCGGAGAAAACCGGCCGCCGCAAAGAGCAGGACCGGCAAAGGCGCCATCCGCACCGCCGCCGAACTGGAGCGGGAGCAGAAAAACGAGAACAACCCGAAGTGACAGCCGCGCTGGGGGGCCCGCGCGGCGGGTCTAACCCGCTCGATCCCGCCGGGCTCCCGACAGCGGCGGACCCACGCAGGCCACTGCGTTTGCGGAAGGCCGCGAAACCGTGATAGAATGAGCGCGGTCAAGGAAGTCCGCTCCCGACAGTGGAGGGTGGCACGTATGGGCGGCCTCGCGCCATGTAATTCAAGCATGCCGCGATCCGGGGCCTCAAGGGCATGCGCGGAATGGGTCGAGTTCCTCCGGCAACCAGATAATTGATGGCGTAGGCTCGGAGTTGTGGCAATGATTGAGGTTACCCGGGTCGCAGACATCGAAATCGGACACGGACGTCCGCTGGTGCTGATCGCGGGGCCCTGCGTCATCGAAAGCCGCGATCACACGTTGCGGATGGCCGAGGGCATCGCCCGCGTCACCCGGCGGCTGGAAATGCCGTTCATCTTCAAGGCCAGCTACGACAAGGCCAATCGCACCAGTGTGGACAGCTTTCGCGGCCCGGGCCTGGACGAAGGGCTTCGTATTCTGGCCGAAGTCCGCCGCGAGCAGGACATCCCCGTGCTTTCCGACGTGCATGCGCCGGAACAGGCCGGTCCGGCCGGCGAGGCTCTGGATTGTCTGCAGGTGCCTGCGTTTCTCTGCCGCCAGACGGACCTGCTGCTGGCCGCCGCGAAGGCCGGCAAGGCCGTCAACGTCAAGAAGGGTCAGTTCATGTCGCCCGAGGAGATGGCCAATGTGGCGGGCAAGATCATCTCAACGGGCAATCGGAACGTGCTGCTCACAGAGCGTGGCACCTTCTTCGGCTACAACCGGCTGGTGAACGATTTCACCGGCATCCGCCGGATGCAGGCATTTGCCCCGGTGATCATGGACGCGACGCACAGTTGCCAGCTTCCCGGGGGCGCCGGTTCCCAGAGCGGCGGCCTGCGGGAGTTCGTCGAGCCCCTGGCCCTGGCCGGCATCGCGGCCGGCGCCAACGCGCTGTTCCTCGAGGTTCACGACAATCCGGAGCGGGCCCGCTCCGATCCGGCGACCGTCTACCCCCTGGACCGGCTGGAAGGCCTGCTGGCCCGCAGCCTGCGCATCTTCGCCGCCTTGTAACCGTCCCCACCGAACCACCGTTGGGCCGGGGCTGTCCCGGCCTGCGTGATGACAAGCCCGCACGCCGGCACCATGCGCGCGATCATAGACGGGGCGGCGGTGGTGAATGAAGCGCCGGGTAAGGACAAGCCGGAGCGTCTGTGGATCAGCGCAAATCCGGGTCGTCCGCCAAACGAAGCGTCGTGGGTGTGGTCAACGGCGCGGCGATTGCGTTCTGCGCCTCGGTCACATCCGGGCGATGGGGGAAGGAATGACCGGTCGGAGATTCTGGTTGCATTTCGGGCAGGTGTACAGTTTCGCCTCCACTTCCGGCGTGTAGTCCTGCCACGGTCCTTGATCCACCCGCACCTTGGAGTACTGAGCCTTGTCATCGTACTGAAAGGCAATCCGTACGATTCCGTGCCGGGCGCAGGTCCATTCACGCGTGACGAACATCGGCTTGCCACACTTCGGACAGACCTTGCTGTCGGGCGATGCAGGCGCTTCTGTTACCGTGCCGCAGGCCTCGCAACGCCAGGTGACGGCGAAATCAAAATCAGATCGCGTGACGGGCGGAGAGTTGTCGTCCCGACAGCCACAGAGCGCAAGCGTGGCACTCAAGCAGTTGGCAAGCAGCAGGCATGCGATTCGGCCGGGGGCGCGTGTGTTCACTGTTGTTGAATCCTTTCGGGGTTTGCGCCCGCTCACCAGGTCCGCTTACCGATCCACCACCACAGCCGGGCGTGAGCGAAGTTGTAGTGCGCCTGATCGAATGGGTTGTTGTGATAGTTGCACAAGTAGCAATCGCCCGCTTTGCAGTCGTCATAGACCATCTTGAGCGGCTGCTTGAGCATGTGCGAAGTCCGGACGAGCTGAATGTGCCCGTCCAAAGCAGAAATCGTGATTTTCCCGTTGTGACGCCCGGTGATCCAGGTCGGACCTCGGCGGCCGGTGCCCTTGATCGTGTACCAGGAACGTGTGCCGGCGTCGTCCCAGAGAGTGCGTCCGCCGTCACGCCAGGGCACACCATACTCGTTGCTGCTGCCCAGGCTGCAGGTGACCAGTTGATCGTCCGGTCCCACCTCCACCAGCAGAATCGTCTCCGCGGGCCGCTTCGAGGGGTTCTGATCCACGAAAAACGGGTTCCCCGGCATATGGCGCATCAGGTAATTCATCCCGTACCCGCACGACGCCACCTCATTCAGCCGGTCCGTCGGGTCCGGCGTCGCCTTGTTCCAGGCATCGAAATCGAACTTCTTGCGGAACGGATCGCCCGGGCAAATGAAAAGCTTTCCGTCGGCACAGTACTTCGGGAATAGCTTGTAGAACCAGAGATCCTTCTTGGGCAATCCCCACGCGGCTTCGCTCCAGCAGTTGCCAGGCAGGTAGCCGTTGAAGTCGAGCTTATACATCAGGTTGGCCTTGGTGATCTGGTCCTGGGCGGCCATGCACATGACCGCCTGGGCCTGCCGGCGGGCGTTCTGCATCGATGGCAGCAGGATCGAGATCAACAGGGCGATGATGCTGACTACGACCAGAAGCTCGATGAGGGTGAACCCGTACTCTCGGGAGGAACGACAGACACTCCGTGACATTGCCTTCGTCTCCATTCTGATCAGGCCGCCTGAGACGGCCCGTCCCAGCAATCCCAGCAAACGACCAGCCATCACGCCCAAAAAGAATCGGTCAACGAGACGTATCCTAAGTAGTATACCTTACTGTCCCAAGCTACTACAACCGTCTCTGCCGTATTCTTCGGCAGTCCGGGCTGTTTTTTTTGACGTGGGGATCGACGAAAACCTGAGGGGAGGATGATTTGGGAGGATGGAGTTGTGGCTGCGTCTCCAATGACCGGCACTGGAAGCAGGCAGGCACACGGCGGGAGGCGATCATAGGGCTGGGCAAGCTGGCGAAGCGGATGGCCTTCCCCGCTGTCGGGGGCGGACCCGCGACTCCGCCAGGTTCAGGGGCGGGAGCGTGCCCGGTCAAGGTGCCGTCTTCACGAGAGGCCACGGACAACGAGACGACGGGCGACCTTCCGATCCCTGCGCCTGATCTGGAGGCCGCCAGTTTTCCAGCATCTCACGTCAACCAGCCAGCGTACTATCGCCCAGCCTGGCCGGAAGGCAGACACCGCGCCTCGATATCGAGACAGATTAGGGTTTGACTGCACGGTACGATTGGCTTGAAATGGCCCTGCCGTCGAACCGCTCGTCCGGGCATGGCCGGCGCGGCAAGCACGGCGTGCGAGACTCCTCCATGAAGACGATCATCGAGCCATTTCGAATCAAGGTGGTAGAGCCGATCCGCATGACAACCCCCCAGGAACGTGATGCAGCGCTGCGGGCGGCGGGCTTCAACATGTTCCTGATCCACGCGGACGACGTGCTGATCGACCTGCTGACCGACAGCGGCACGGGCGCGATGAGCAGCGAGCAGTGGGCGGGCGTCATGCGGGGCGACGAATCGTACGCCGGTGCTCGCAGCTTCTACCGATTCCAGGATCGGGTGCGCGAGATCACCGGCTTCGAAAACATTCTCCCGACGCATCAGGGCCGGGCAAGCGAGCGGATTCTGTTTGAGCTGACGGGCGCGCCGGGCAAGATCGTGCCGAGCAACAATCACTTCGATACCACCCGGGCGAACATCGAACACTCCGGAGCCGAAGCCGTCGACCTGGTCATCGACGAAGGGCGGAATCCGCGCACCCGACATCCGTTCAAGGGCAACCTGGACCCGCAGAAACTGGAGCGCTTGATCCGGGATGTCGGGGCGGACCGCGTGCCGCTGGTGATGGTCACGGTGACAAACAACAGCGGCGGCGGGCAGCCGGTGAGCCTGGAAAACCTGCGGGACATCCGGCGCATCTGCCACACGTACAACAAGCCGCTCTTCCTGGACGCCTGCCGGTTCGCCGAGAACGCTTTTTTCATCAAGAAGCGCGAGCCCGGCCAGGCCGACCGCAGCGTGGCCGCCATCGTCCGAGACATGTTTGACCTGGCCGACGGGGCCACCATCAGTGCCAAGAAGGACGGGCTGGTGAACATCGGAGGTGTGCTGCTGCTTCGGGATGCGGAGTTGATCCGCCAGGCCCGCAACCTGCTGATCCTGACCGAGGGTTTCCCGACGTACGGCGGATTGGCCGGTCGCGACCTGGAGGCGATGGCCCAGGGGTTCGAAGAGGTCCTGCACGAGGACTACCTGACGTATCGCATCCGAAGTGTGGAGTACCTCGGCGAAAAACTGCTGGCGGCGGGTGTTCAGATCGTGGAGCCGCCCGGCGGGCATGCGGTCTATCTGGATGCCGCGTCTTTCTGCCCGCACATTCCACCGCTGGAGTTCCCGGGCCAGGCGCTGGTGTGCGCCCTGTATCGTCACGCCGGCATTCGAGCGGTGGAGATCGGCAGCGTGATGTTCGGTCGCGGGAACCAGCCGGCCACGATGGAGCTGGTGCGCCTGGCGATTCCGCGGCGCGTGTATACCCAGTCGCATATCGACTACGTGCTCGAGGCGATCATCGAGGTGCATGAGAAGCGCGACCAGATTCGCGGCCTGCGGATCGTGGATGAACCGCCCGCGCTGCGGCATTTCACCGCGCGTTTCGAGGAACTCTGATCGGGCAGGAAGCCGCCTATGCCCACGAACACGGCCACGTCCGTCGGGGCGATCGACGCCGCGGAAGCTTCGCGGTGCGCGGCGTTTCGACTGGTTCGCGGCATGCGGCACGATCTGACCGGCATCGCGTGGGCGGACCTGGACGACGAGCCGACGGCTGTCTGCGTCAAATCAAACGAGCTGCGGCAGGTCTGGCGTGTCGAACGAGGCGGAGAGGTCTTCTACGCCAAAATTTTCCGTAACATCGGCGGCTGGGAAGCCTTGCGCCTGAGGCTGCGCGGCCGACCCGAAATGCGGGAATGGCAGGCCGGCCAGTGTGCGGAGCAACTTGGCGTGCCCGCGATCCGGTTTGCCGCCCTGCTCGAGCCGACCCGATCTGACGGCGACATTCGATCCGTGCTCGTATCGTATGCCGTGCCGAAGGCGATAACCCTGACGGATTTCTGGCAGCGGATTCCGACGCTGCCCGACCCGCCCGATCGAGCCCGCCAATACGCGTTGGTGATCGATGCCGTAGCACGATTGGTAGGAGACGCGCACGCCAGGGGCTTTCTGCATCGCGACACCTATTCAGATAATCTGCTGATCGTCCTCGATGAGTGCCGCAATGCGGTGGAAGCGTTGTACGCCGATCTGGGCCAGGCGCGGGGTAGCCGCCCGATCGCAGGCCGGCGGGCGGCGGCCAATCTGGCAGAGTTGGCGCAGTGGTTTCGAACCCGATCAACCACGGGCCAGCAGCTCAGATTCCTGTCCAGGTATCTCTCGACGCGCTTCGCCAGCGCGTGCGGGGAAAAACGCCGCACGGAGATGCGGGTTGTCCGCAGGCGGTTTGCCCGCCAAGTGGGCCGTCTGGCCCGGCGTCGCCAGCAACGACTGATTGCGAAGCGAGACAGCCGTATCTTTCGTAATAACAATCATTTTCATACAATACGATTCGATGGTGGATGGAGGGGAGTCTTCACCCTTCGCTTTCGGCAGCGGCAGATGGCTCCTCGGCCAAGCCAACCGGATCGCACGCCCGCCGAATGGGCCGAATGGACGCGCAGAGCGCTGACCGCGGGCCCCGATGCCGCTGGGATTGCCGTTGCGCTCGATCAACTGGGTCTGGCTGCCCGGATTTACCGCCCATGCGGCTTCCGGGAGAGGATTTTCTGGGCGTTCTGGGGCTCATCGGCGCGCAGGGCGTTCCGGACGGGGCACCAATTGCGGAATCGGGACCTGCCCGTTGCCGCCCCCATCGCGGTGTTGGAGCGACGGGCGGGGGGATTCGTGACGGAGGCGATCCTGATTACGGAGCCGGAGGGAGGCGGGCTGCAAACGTGAGCAAGAGTGCTTTTTCTCGAATCGAGATCGTGCGGGGCGACATCACCACCCAGGAGGTTGACGCCATCGTGAACGCGGCGAACACGTCTCTGCTGGGTGGAGGCGGGGTGGACGGGGCCATCCACCGGGCCGCCGGCCCGGAGCTGCTGGCCGAGTGCCGAACGCTCAACGGCTGTCCGACGGGGTCGGCGAAGATTACGAAGGGGTATCGCCTGCCAGCCAAATATGTGATCCACACTGTCGGACCGGTTTATGGTGCCGGAGGCCGGGCGGTGGCCGAGAAGCTGGCTTCGTGCTATCGAACATCGCTGCAACTTGCGGCCGAGCACGGCTGTCGGACCGTCGCGTTTCCGGCGGTAAGCTGTGGTGTGTACGGTTATCCGTTGGACGAAGCGGCGGATGTGTCGATCGGGGCGGTTCTGGCGTTTCTGCAGGGTTCTGCGCTGCCGGAGCGGGTGCGGTGGGTGCTGTTTGATTCGGCGGCTTTTTCGGCGTATGAGGCGGGTCTGCGGCGGGCGTCCGGGCGGACGAGCTCCGGGCTCTCGTGAGAGTGCTGTTGCGGCGTGCGCGGAGGGCCGTGATCGCCTTGACAGGGCTTCTGGTGGCCCGAACAATAGGCGGGTAAGCGACTGGGAAGGGCGAGCAACGCGCTCCCCGGAGGGTGGTGGTGTGCCTGTGGCCCGGCGGCCGCTGTGCCGCGAGGGGCCAGGCCTCCGGGGCAGAAGCAGCGGCCGTGAGACGGCGCTGCTATTCCACCTGCTGGAAATTCGAGCCCTCGCGCTTCCGGGGGTCCGTTTGGCAACCGCGTGAGAAAGGCCTGGGAATCAAAATGAGAAGTCCACGTTTCGCGCCCTGTCGGTACCTGTTGATTGTTCTTTGCGGCGTGCTGATCTGTGGTTCGACTCTGGCGACCGCGGACACCGGGCTGATGTACCTTTCCCGAGGACGGGCTTACGGCCTGCTGGAATCGCAGACGGAACTGGCCGTCGAATTCGCCGCAACCATGACAGCGGCCGAGGGCGGCGTCGTCAACCGGCTCGAAGAGAACGCGGGCGGCACGATTCGACCGCTTCCATGGGGTCGGGCGGACAGTCAGTTCCGGATTCTGGACGTTCCGGCGGTGACCCCCGAGGTGATCCAGTCCGTTCAGTCCACGGCGGGCGTGGCCTCTGTCAACCGCGTATACCGCTTCAGCGCCGATGGTCTGCCATCCCTTGGCACGGGCAAGATCGTTGTGAAGCTGGGGGCGGGCCTGACGGCAGCCGAGCGAGACAGTCTGTTTGACGAGTATGAAGTGGAGCTGGTCAACGCCATCGAGGGGCTTTCCGAAGTGTACGTGGTCCGGCCGCTGGACAGCACGCCGGGGGTGGAGGTGGCGATCGCCGCGGAACTCTATCGCGACGGGCGGACGCTGTATTGCCACCCGGACTTGCGGAATCCGACGCGCCTGCACCAGGTGTCCGAGACCCCAGAAGACGTGTATTTCCCCCAGCAGTGGCACCTGAACAATGTCGGCCAGGAAGGTGGAAAACCGGGCGCGGACATCAGCGCGCTCGAGGCCTGGAAAACCACCAAAGGCAGGACGATCGTAATCGGCATGTATGACGACGCTTGCGATCTGGCGCACGAGGATCTGGTGGACAACTACATCGGCAAAAGCCACGACCCTACGACCAATACGACTAGTGAGACCGCGGCGCTGCCGAAAGGCCTGGATCAACGACACGGCACGGCCGTGATGGGTCTGGCGGTGGCGGCGGCGAATGAGTTGGGGGTGCGGGGGGTGGCGCCGGAGGCTCGGTTCACGGCCTCGCGTGGTATGGGCGAACCGGCCAGCGGAGAGGAGGAATCGGAAGTCTACCTGTATGCCCGGCGGACGGACGTCGACGTGCATATCAACAGTTGGGGCTATATCGCGGCACCGACTCCGGATGTGGTGGCCGACGCGATTCGCATGGCGTTTCAGGGTGGCCGGAATGGGCTGGGCATGGTGGTGGTTTTTGCGTCCGGCAACGAAGGTCAGGAGAATGACGACACGGCGATCTCTTCGCTGCCGACGGTAATCAGCGTGGGGGCCTCGGATTCCACCGATACTCGTGCCGCATACAGCAACTACGGACCCAGCCTGGACGTTATGGCGCCCAGCGGAAGTGACTACAAGGCCGGAATGGTCACCACGGACAACACGGATGCCGCCGATTACCAGGATCCCGGGTTCAACGACGGCACGGATTCGGATGATCTGGACGATCCGAATTATACAAAAACCTTCTCTGGCACATCGGCTGCCTGTCCGGTCGCCGCGGGTGTGGCCGCCCTGGTGCTTTCGGCGAATCCCAAGTTGACCGCGACGCAGGTTCGCGCCGTGCTTGAGCATACGGCCGATCGGATTTCGCCGGCCAAGGCGGAGTACAATGCGATCACCCACAAGAGCCTGCGTTACGGATTCGGACGTGTGAACGCGGCGGCGGCGGTGGCGGCGGCCAAGGACTCCAGGGACCACAAGCACCAGACCTGGCCGGAACCCGTGCGCAACGTGGGCGTCAGCGGAACCACGTTGTCCTGGCAGGCCAACGACGATCTGCGGAACGAAGGAGGAGCGGGAGAGAAACGCGGCGATGTGACCGTCGGAACACTTCTGGTGGAGTCGAACAAAGTCTTTGCGTGGGTGCCGGAGGACGGGAAGGAGTACGCGGTCGGGCAGGAAGTGGCCGACGGCGTGAAAGTGGTGGCGAACTCCAGCGTCACGTCGTACACATTCGCCGGCGGCAAGAAACTGTACTTCGCGATCTTTGCCCGCAATTCGCGAAAACACTATTCCTGGGGCGTTGCGGTGGATTCAAACGGGAATGTGGTGAATCCGGGATCGGACACGGGCGGCGGCGGAGGGGATGGGGGAGACGGGCCGATCATTCCGATCCCGCCGCCCACCACGCCCGAAGTGAGCATCTCCGCGACGCCCTTGTCGGGCTATTCTCCGCTTCTGGTGGAGTTCCGAGGCAACGCGCGGACGGATTCCAACGTGGTCTCACGGCTGTGGGATTTTGGCGATGGGACGACGGACCCGCGCGGCACGGCCACACACACTTATCGAGTTCCGAAAGGCACGTCGCAGACCTTCCTGGCCACCTTTACAGTGACCGATTCGGAAGGGGACGTCGGCTCCAAGTCGGTGCAGATCCACGTTCGTTCGGCCGAAAGCACCGACGAGAACGACAACGGCAGCACGGCGGAGGCGAGCGTCTCGATTCGCATGAAGAACGATGCCGGCGCAACGCTCAACAGCATGACGGTCTACCCCGCGCCGCTGCGGGTGTATTTTGAGGCGCAGTTGAGCGGGTTTCCGGCGGGCTCCATCGTGACGTGGTACTTCGGAGACGGTACAGCGCCGGTGCAAGCGGTCTCAGCCGTCCATGACTACACCGTGGTCGGGAGCTTCCCCGTGACGGTGGTGGTGTCGTCCGTCTTGAGTTCCGGGAGCACGCTGGAGAGGCAGGCGACGACCATCATCCAGACGTCTCCCGGCGGAAGCGCGAATAATAATGATAATGACAACGACAACAGCACCCTGCCTCCGGTGGTCAGTCCCCGGTCCCCGGGAACCTGCGGCATCGGCATTCTTCTTCCGTTCGCCGGAGTGCTGCTGATGTCGCTGTGGCGACGCCGGTTCCGTTGATCGGGTGTTGATTCCGGCCGGACAGGCAGATCGGCCCGCGATCGTCTCGTACAATCCCCTGCGGGGACGGGCGAGACGATGGCGGGCCGTTTCTCTGCGCGAGCCCGCTTCCGTCGCGATTCGAGGCCCCTGATTCGACAGCCCGCGTGCGACCGCCCTCCACGGCTTGGGGTGCCGCCCGCTGGCCGGTACAATTGTGGGGGAGCGCGTCGCGGCCAGGGATGCAGGCAATGACCGGGGCGGATATCTTCGGCGTCTATCGTACGACGCTGGCGATCGTGTTCGGGTGCTATGCGATCGTCCGCACGGCGCGGACTCTGTGGCACTGGCAGGTCGGCACGCGGCGGGCAGGGCGCCGCGAGGCCCTGATGCGCCGTTTCCTGCTGACGTCCGTGGTTCGCGTGCGGCTGCGGCGATTCTGGTTTGACCTGGTGCAGATTGCCGTGCTGCTGGCCGTCTTCGCGTATCTGGTGGCGCTTCAGTCGCCGATCGAAAAAGGCCGCGCCTCCGCGAGGTCGGCGGCCGTGGCGAGTCCGCCCGATAGGCAGGCGATCCCGTGAGCTCGACACCGCCGTCCACGAGTGCTTCGCTGTCCGATCTTCCGCTCGATCAGTTGATCGAGTACGGGCGATCGCTGGGTCTGATTCTGGCGGACGATACGCCGCGGGGCGAGGCTTTGCGATGCGTTCGGGAGCGTCAGCAGTTGCTCGTGGATCTGGACCGGGATGCTCTGCTGGACATCGTGGTGTGGCTGCGGCTGCCGGTACGACGATCCGCCGGCAAGGAGACGCTGGCCAAGGAAATCGCGCGGTGCGATCCGTCCGGTTTTGACGGGCTTTCCCGGCGCGGCCTGGAGGCCTTCGCGCGGCTGCAGGGGCTGACGGTTGGGCCGGATGAGGAGCGCGAGAAGATCGAGCGGCGGCTGTGCCATCGTGGAGGGCTGTGGGGCCGGATGCGGCGAAAGCGCCGCCGGATCATGGGCCGGCTGATCCTGCGCGTGTTCGCCGGCGACGGTGGGGACGGGCCGAACGAGTACCGTTTCCTGCCCGAGGACGGGCCCCCCTCCCTCCAGCGAAACATTGAGCAGCAGGGCGTGGTGGGCGGCCTCGCGCGAAAATTGCGCGGCGTGGCCGATGATTACGTCCGGGAAAAACTGGACGAGATCGAACAGCGGATCGATCGCAAGCTGGACGAGATTGATGAGCGGCTGGCCGAGTGGCGCGACCGCGAAATCGCCAACCGGCTGCGAATTCTGCGCATTACCCTGGTCTTCTCTATCCTTGTGGCCTTGATCTGCCTGGTATATGATTACATCCGGCCAGACTGAGACGGACCATCCGCCGGGTGAGTGTTCGGCGGCGGCCGGAAACAGCGAACCACTGACATGTACGAGAAGTTCAGCGGCAACGTCGAACGTGTGATCAAGCTCGCGGAGGAAATCGCGCGCGAGTACGATATGGAATACGTGGGCACCGAGCACGTTCTTCTGGCGATTCAGCGGGAAGGCACGAACGTCGGGGCGCAGATTCTGGCCCGACACGGCATCACCGGTCCGCTGCTCAAGAACGAAATCGACCGTCTGACGCAGAAGAGCATGGAAGATACCTGGGTTTTCGGCCGCCTTCCGGGCACTCCGCATTTCAAGAACGTGGTGGCCATCGCGATCGAGCAGGCACGTCAACTGGAATCAAAAGATGTTCGATCGGAGCATCTGCTCCTGGCGCTGCTGCGGGAGTCCGGCAGCGTCGCCTACCAGGCCCTGCGGAACCTCGGTCTGTCCCACGAGGCGGCGGTCAAGGACGTGCTGGCGATCGAGGTCGAAAAGGGCTGACAGGCCGGAGCTTGTCGAAACGGCGATCAACCGTTCGCGTCATTCGTTAAACCCAATTGCGTATTCGGCGAAGTCGGCCAGGTCCACGTCACCGTCTTCTTCCAGGTCGGCACGGGCAAACGCGGACGCACTGCAGCCGGGCGGCGGGGTGGAGACGCCGGGACCGCTCAGGCATGTGGCAAACAGGGCGGTGTCGGCGTCGTCCACGTTTCCGTCGCGATTCAAGTCCGCTCGGGCCCAGCGCGGCGTGACAAACCACGCGGCGCGATACTCGAGCATGAAAAGATCCTGATAGCCCAGGTATCGCACTCCGCCCGGTCCCAAATCATTGGCCCAGGCGTGCAGTCCGTGCAGCGGCCAGGTGGGATCGGCCGGATTGGTCGGGTACGAGGGAAAATCCCAGAAGTTGTTCATTACGGTGTAGGCTGTGTCATAGACCCCGGTGACGGGGTTCTTTACGTCGTCCGGATGGGCCAGCCCCCAGCAGTGTCCCATCTCATGCGCCGTCGCCCCGAGCTGGTCGGTGGCATCGGACCACCACCAGACGTAATCCTCCGGCGGAATTCGGCCGGCCAGCGCATCCAGACACCAGTCGCCCAGCATGCACATGCCGCCGCCGGGACCGTGATGCCACTGCGCACCGCCGGCAAACCCGCCGGCGCCCTTGCAGAAGATCACGCTCAATCGCGGCGCGGCGCTCGAGCCGGAGGAATAGCCGCGGCTGCTCACTTCTCCGGTCACCGCCCCCCAGCAGCCGCTGCCGATCGAGATGCCACTGCTGTACCGTTGCGTCGGATCATTCCAATAGATCTGGTAGGTGTTCAGACCGAACCACGCATCCATTCGGACGACCGGCTGAACGTCCAGGCTGGTATCGAGCCCCAAGGCGTCGCCGTACCATTGGCGGACGTATTCCAGGGCGGCCGTGATGTTGTCCAGATCCTCCTGGAGAATCGCCTCCGTGGGTTGATAGCCCGCCGGGAAAGATGCGGGTTTGGGGACGAACAGTATCGGCGTGACGGAGTACGCCGGTGCCCGGTCCTCGGCGAACAGAGGGGTCGCCAGTACCAGCAGGCCGGTAAGTGCGATCTTGAGAACAGTGCGGTTCATTTCTTCTTTCCTCCGTTCGGGCGGGTGCGTCGGCGGAAACAGACCGCGCCCATCGTATCAGAAATAGTGCCGTCGGGACAAGGCTGCGTGGCTGGGTTGTTCTCGTGCCGCGGCGTTTGACCTGCACGGACGGCGAATTCGCCTCCTTCACTTCGATCCTCATGCGGTTATCGGCGTGGGCGCTACGCCAACGGCCTGAGAAAGGACTCGGTGATTCTGCCGGCCGGCCGATCCATTGTCCGGTTCTTCGTCACCCGTTACAGTGCGCGTATGCACGCGCCGCAGGCCGGCTTTGTGTCGACTCCTGAGGAATGCTTCGCCGCAAACCTGGCGGCGCTGCAGTCCGTGGCGCCCGGCTTGGCCGAAACGCTCGCCGCCCAGCCTGTCCCCCCGACCGCTCAGCCGACTCGGGGTCGGGATGGAACGCCGACGTACCTGCTGACAGAGCCCGACGGTCAGCGGGCCTGGTTTGGCGGGACCTCCATGCCCACCATCAGCGCACCGGCCATCCTCGAGCGCAGCGAGGTCGGTCGCGAGAGCACGATGCTGCCCCGCATCGGCTCGGGCATGGAAGCCCGGCTGCTGCTCGAGCGGATCGAGCCTCATTGCGCCGTCTTCGTGTATGAACCGGATCCGTTGCAACTGGTGCTGGGGCTGCGGCTGCACGACCTGGCCGGCCCCCTTCGCGACGGCCGTCTGATTCTGCTGGGCGGGCCGGATCTGACCGGGGCACTGCTGGACTTCTTCGAGCAGCATCCCGCCTATGAGTTTCCCACGCGAATTGTCCGCCCGCCGGAGTTCTCCTGGGGGCGGGTGCATACCGTCAGAGCCGAGCTGGAATCGGCCGGACGAACGGTGGCCGGCCGGCAGGCGGCCAGAACCCTGGCGATCG
>MTKY01055037.1_pt1 | contig 16452 bp, 13 predicted proteins | sample 1042731 | NCBI WGS metagenome assembly MTKY01 (sample SAMN06212206, study PRJNA360538) | anaerobic digester metagenome | biome: Wastewater treatment plant; material: sludge; isolation source: anaerobic digester fed with sludge from wastewater treatment plant | place: Denmark: WWTP Soeholt ... | reverse complement strand
CGGGACGCTCGCCTGGTGGTTCTGGCTGATCCGGTCCGCGGGAACGGGGGCCGGAACGCCCCGCAACCGGGTCGCTGTCTATTTTGCCGTGTGGATGCCCTTGACCGTCGTCGCCGTCACCGTCGCCGCCGTTGTGGGCCTGTACTACGGCACGAGGTGGGTGTTCGGCGCGTTGAATCTGCATCCGTAGCCCCGACCGTATGGAACCGCAAACGATCGCCGTCCTGGATTTCGGCAGCCAATACGCGCAGTTGATCGCACGTCGCGTCCGCGAAAACAGCGTACACAGCCTGCTCTGCCCGCCCGATGTGTCGCCGGACGATCTGCGCCGGCTGAATGTGGCGGGCCTGATTCTTTCGGACGGGCCGTCCGACGAGTGTGCGGCGGGCGCTCCCGCGTGCCATCCGGGCGTTTTCGAGCTGGGCGTTCCGGTACTGGGAATCTGCCACGGCATGCACGTGGCCAGCCGTCTTCTTGGCGGCGAAATCGGGACGACGCGTTCACGCGAGCACGGCCGAGTACGGCTCCACGTCGACGACGCCGGCAGCCTGCTGGCCAATGTGCCGTCGACCAGCACGGTGTGGATGAGCCGGGGGGAGGTGGTCGACCGGCTCTCGGACGATTTTCAGGCGATGGCCCACACGGAGTCGTGCCGGTTCGCCGTCGTCCGGCATCGAACGCGCCCCTTCTACGGGCTGCAGTTTCACCCGGAGGTCACGCACACCCCCAGCGGCTCGCAGATTCTGCGGAACTTTGTGTATGACGTCTGCGGCTGTTCGGCCACGTGGATGCCGACCAGCGTGGTCGAGCGGACCATCCAGGACGTGCGCCGTCGCGTGGGGCCGGGCGACCGCGTGATCTGCGGGCTCTCCGGCGGCGTGGATTCCAGCGTGACGGCCGCTCTTCTGCACCGGGCCATTCCGGACCGGCTGGTCTGCATCTTCGTGGACAACGGCCTGATGCGCAAAAGCGAGGTCGGTCTGGTGGAGGCCACTTTCCGCGAGCACTTCCGCATGGACCTGCGGGTAGTGGATGCGGCGGACGCCTTTCTGCGCGCGCTGGCCGGCGTGGCCGACCCGCGACAGAAGCGCATCATCATCGGGCGGGAGTTCATTGAGGCGTTCAAGTCGGAGGCACGCACCATCGCCAACGCGAGGTTCCTCGCCCAGGGCACGGTGTACCCAGACGTAATAGAATCCGGCCACAGCGCGGCCGGCACCGCGACCGGCATCAAGCTGCACCACAATGTCGGCGGGCTGCCGGCCGAACTGGGCTTCGAGCTGATCGAACCGCTGCGCGACCTGTTCAAAGACGAGGTTCGGCGCGTCGGGCACCTGCTGGGTCTGCCGCACGACATGGTGTGGAGACATCCGTTCCCGGGGCCGGGGCTGGCCGTCCGCGTGATCGGGCCGGTGACGCGCTCCGCACTGGACCTGCTGCGCGAGGTGGATGCGATTCTGCTGGAAGAGATCCGGGCGGCCGGCTGGTACGACAAAATCGCCCAGGCCTTCGCCGTGCTGCTGCCCATCCGGACGACGGGCGCGGTCGGCGACGACCGTTCCTGCGCGGACCGGCACGTGGTGGCCATCCGGGCCGTGGAATCACAGGACTTCATGACGGCCGACTGGGTCCGCATGGATGCGGATGTGCTGGCGTCCGTTTCCACCCGGATTCTCAACGAGGTGCGCGGGGTCATCCGGGTCGTGTACGACATCTCCAGCAAGCCGCCGGCCTCGATCGAGTGGGAGTAGCGGCCCGGGAGGTCGCGGGGCCGGCGGATTGGCCGACAGCAAATCGCGAATCACCAATCTCGCCGCGACGACGTGACGAAAAAAAACACCGCGGGGTCCGGTTGATTCGCTATTCGAAAGCCGCAGTGATTCCCCGTTTCGTCGTCAGGTACACCGCGAAACTCCCCAGCCAATGGCCGCCCTCGTAATGCTGATCGCCGACCGCCGCCAGCCCGGCGAGGCGATGCTCCCGCGCCGTTTGGCGGAGGCGGGCGATCCGAGGGTCGTCGGCGGGCAGCCCGGCAGCGATGCCCTCGAGCATCCACGCCCGCGAGAGGTTCAGCCCGTCGAGGTGCACCAGGTGTCCGTCCCGCCGGTCGGTGACCACCGCCGGACGCAGCCATGCCGCGCCGTCGGCCGCGCGGAGCGACGGAAGAAATCCATCCAGCCACTTTGCGAACGCCGATGGCGGGAGAATCCTCCGCATGACGTCGGCCTCCGCGAGGATCGGAGAGAGAAACGCTTGTCCGTCCGGCTCGTACGCGAGGTTCGCGGCGCGATCGGTAAGGTAATAGTCTCGCGCCCGCTGCGCGATCAGGTCGGCCATCTCCCTGTCACCCCGGGATCGAGCCCAATCCAGCGCCAGCCCCAGCGCGAAGGCCGTCTGCGTGTGCTCTCCCGTGCGCACTGGATGCGAAAGCCTGGGCAGCCAGCTCTTGAACCGCGCGGCGGCCTCCTGCTCCAGCGGGCCCAGACATTCGGCCCACCGCCGGGCCTGCGGATCGTCCCATTCGTGCAGCTCGGCGCAGAGCTGCAGAAGCCAGGCCAGGCCGTACGGCCGCTCAAACAGCTCCCGCCCCTCGCCCCGCATATACGCCACTTCGGCCGCGACCTTCTCGCGGGTGAAGCTTCCGGCCAGTGCCGCCCGCGCCCGCTCGACAAACGGCGCGTCGGGAACCGTCCGACACAGCCGCACGAGCAGCCAGTGCCCATGAACGGCCGAGTGCCAGTCGTAACAACCGAAAAACATCGGCGTCAGCTCGTGCGGCGGCCTCGCGTCCGCCGCCGAGTTCATCACGTGCGAGATTTTGTTGGGGTATTCCCGGTGGATGCAGGCCAAAGCCAGTTCCGCGAACCGGGCGGCCGCCGTTGCGTCCAGCGCGTCGTCCGCTTCCGCCGCCCGACCAGGAACCTCTTGCGCCCGCCCCAGCGTGACGAGACCGCCGACCATCAGACAGATAAGTATCCGCCCCATCGTGTGACTCCTGATCTCGGTGCCGTTCCAAATCCACAATCGAGGGCTTTCGCCGGGCCGAGATATCTTCGCGCTTCACCAATCGCGATTCGCGATTGCAGACGCCCCCCACTCCCGCCGGACACGCCAGTATTCACGCAGGCGGTCGATCTGCCAACGCCGCAGCGGTTCGTCTTCAAACCAGTCGAAGGTCGGCGCGTCCGGGTCGTAACGCCGGATAATCTCGATGAACCGGGCGTCGCGGAGGAAGGACTCCACGTCCAGACGGCCGGGGCGGGTCAGCAGCAGGTCCAGGGGCAGCGGGTCGCCCGCGTGGAGAAGCGTGGCGTAGAGCCCGATTCGCGGGAAGCTCGCGTTGCGGATGAACGGATCCATCTTCTCGCGCACGCCCCGGTCACCCAGCGCCAACCGGGCGCAAAGGTAGTAGCCGTGCGGCTTCCAGCGGTCTTCGTGTCGGTCGGATTCCGGATCGGTCCGATCGGCAAGCCATTCCGATAACGGGCGACCTTCGATCGACACGTCCGCACGGCCGGCGAAGGCCAGCGCCAGGGCCGCCGAGGCGCGCGAGCGTTCGTTGCCCAGAACAAGGAGGTCGCGGAGAGCCGCGAGGGGCGGTTCGTCCGCTTCCGCCAATTGCAGGGCCGCCAGATCACAGATGACGTCCGACGGATGATCCAACAGGTGCAACAGAGCCTGCTGGCCGGCACTCGGGTTCAGTTTGAGCGCGGAAGCCGCGGCGACGTACTGCACCATGGGTTGATCCGTCGCGTCGCATGCCAGATCCAGCATCAGGGGCAGGGCCGAGACGTCACCAAGGGCCGCCAGCGCTTCGCAGGCTATTGCGACCAGGGCGCCATTCCCACTGTCCAACCCAGTCTCCAGAAGGTTCTGAACCGCAGCGGTCCCACCCCGTTCCGAGCATCGGCCCAGCGCATAGGCGGCGGCCAACTCTGCCTCACCGGACAGGACCGGATCGCCTGCCAGCATCTGCTCCACCTCCCCAGCCCACCGGCACCGGCCGGCCGCAACGAGACCGCGCGCCAGCGACAGCGAATCGCCGGCCCCGGCGGCGTCGACCAAAACGGCTCGCGCCCCCTCCTCCGACGTCGATCGACGACCGATCGCCCAAACGGCCATGGCCCGAACGCCGGGGTCGTTCTCCTTTTCCAGTAGCCGGACCAGCGCCGGCCCGGCATCTGGGGTCGGCAGCCGGCCGAGCGCCCACGCCACCGCCTCCCGAACCGAAGCGGCCGGGTCGTTCTGAAGGCGGACCGGGATGGCGAGCCCACGCGCGGACGCAAACAAAACGGCCTGGCGACGCACCCCCTCTGAGGTGTCAGTGTAACACGCTGTCAATAAGGGACTTAGGGATTGTTCCTCCAGGCAGAGCGTTGCCGCGCACACTGCGTGCAGGCGAACCGATTCATCCGGATCTCCCAAAGCGGATGGCAGAACCTCGGCGAGAAAGGGGCCGGCCGGGCGGCCGTAGTCGGCCAGCTTTCGGACGGCTGCCAGCCGGGTGGCTGGGTCTGGGCTGGTCAGTCTGAGTCGCTCACGTCGACTGAGGGATTCCCAATCCACTCGTGGCGGGTGCCACGTGCCGGCCCGGCTGAGCCACTCTGCCAGTACTAAGAATGCGGTGTTGTCCGCCGCGGGCAGGCGGCCCAAAGCAACAGACTGAACGATGGAGGAGCGTTCCAAAGTCCAGACGGCCATTTTGTCCACCAAGGCGCGGGTTTCAGGCGTGCCGATGGTCTGCTCTCGCAGGATGGCATCGAGCCAGACAGCGGCAGTAGCCGAATCCTGCAAACTTAGTGCTGACAAGATGTTGAGTGCATTCATACGGGTCGTATCGTTGGGATCACCGGCCATCCGCGCGTAATAGGCCACTCGCACCGCCGGCCAAGCAATGAGGCCGCCGGTCAGACCGCAAAGAGCGACCATGATCAGCAGGCTCGCGCGGGCGAGAATCGGGCGTGGCGAGCGGGGGGAACCTGGACTCCGGCGTCTGGTCGTCCTCATCTGGGCGCCTCCCAGGCATTCCGCCGAAGTCGAGACGCGCGTTCAGACCCGCCGTGGATGCGACCGATAAAGCGTCGTACGCCACACCGTGGACACACGGAATGAGAGAACCACCCCTCATCACGGTCATCCTGGCCACGTACAACCGTCGCGAGGTGACGCTGGCAACACTGGCGCGGGTAATGGCTTCGGCAGGCCCGGAGTACCGCCTGCATGTGGTGGCGGTGGACAATGGTTCGCGCGACGGCACCGCCGAGGCCATCCAGAAGCGTTTTGCCGGCGTGACGCTCTTGCGCGCGCCGCGGAACCTCGGGAGTTGCGCCAAAGCGCTGGGGATTCCCCATGCGCAGGGCGAATACGTCTTGTTTCTGGACGACGACAGCCATCCCCGCCCCGGATCGCTCTGGCAGATGCTCCGGCACTTTCAGGCGAATCCCGACCTCGGCGCCGCCGGCTTTCGCGTACACCTGCCGGACGGCTCGCAGGAGTCCGCCGCCCTTCCGGAGGTGTTCGTCGGCTGCGGCGTCGGATTCCGGACGCAGGCGCTGCGGGACGCGGGCGGGTTGGACGGCGATCTGTTCATGCAGGCGGAGGAATACCACCTGGCGTTCCGGCTCGTGAATGCCGGTTGGTCCATGCGACTGTTTGATGATCTGCACGTGGAACACCTGAAAAGCCCACGGGCACGCCGTCGCCGCCGCACGACGTACCTGGACACGCGCAACAACCTGCTGCTCGCCGCCCGGTATCTGCCGGACCCATATTACACGATCTACACGCAAGACTGGCGTCAACGGTATGACTGGCTGGCCCGCGCAACCGGCCACCGGTGGGCGTTCCGGCGCGGCTGGGTGGCCGGAGCCCTGCGCGGACGGCGGAATCGCCGGGACGAGATCTGGGCCGCGCAGCGACTGCGTCCGGCCGCAATGGAAACCCTGTTCCGCCTGGAGTTCGTGCAGCGGAAGCTTTCGGATCTGCGTGTGACCGGAGTTCGACGGATTGTCCTGGCGGACCTGGGCAAGAACGTCTGGGCGTTTCACGCCGGGGCCGCCCAGGCGGGTCTGGAGGTATTGGCCATCGCGGACGACGGTTTCGCCCGCGAGGGCCGGTCTTATCGGGGCACGCCGGTGGTTTCCCTGGACCGTGTCGGCCGTCTGGCGCCGGACGCCCTGGTCATCGCCAACATGTCGCCGGTCCACGCGAACCGGACTCGGCAGCGGCTCCTCCAGCAGTTCACCCTGCCTGTTCACGATTGGTTCTCCCGCCCGGCGGTGCCGGCCCCGACATCAAATCGCGCTTTGCGGGCCGCCGCCATCCCGGCTACAATTCGGGACTTCGATTGACCCTGAGATTCCGAAACCCCCTGTTCTCTGTGGGAGGCGTCTATGGCTGCTCTGAAGACTCAAGATATCCGCAACGTGGTGCTGGTCGGACACGGCGGCGCCGGGAAAACGCCCCTGGCGGAGGCCCTGCTCCACAAGACCGGCGCGACCAACCGGCTGGGCAGCGTGCAGGACAAATCCTCGATTCTGGACTCGGCGGAGGATGAAAAGGAAAAGCAGTGTTCCATCGACTCGGCGATCTGTCACGTAACTCACGCCGGCAAGCACATTAACATTGTTGACACGCCGGGTGGGATCGACTTCTGCGGGCAGGCGATTGCAGGGCTGATCGCGGCGGAAACCGCAGTTCTGGTCATCTCCGCCACCGCCGGCATTGAGGTCAACACCCGCAAGATGATGGAGCGGGCCGGGCGGTACGGGCTGGGACGATTCATCGTCATCAACAAAATCGGCGCGGAAAACGTCAACATTGAGCCGTTGCTCAGATCGATCCAGGAGGTGTTCGGGCCGCAATGCCAGCCGCTGAACCTGCCAGGACCCGGAATGAAAAGCGTCGTGGATTGCTTCGGTCAAGACTCCGGGGAAGCGGCGGTCGGCGACGTGGCCGCCGCCCACGAAGGCGTCGTCGAGGCCATCGTCGGGGCAGACGAAGCCCTGATGGAGAAATACCTCGGCGGAGAGGCTACCCAAGAGGAGATTGTCTCCGCCGCGGCCAAGGCGGTGGCCGGCGGGGAGCTGATTCCCGTCCTGTTCACTGACGCGCGGACGGAAATCGGCATTTCCGAGTTGCTGGATGCCATCTGCACTTTCGCGCCCAGCCCGGAGGTGGGCCTGAAGCGCGTGCTTCGCCGGGAGGATAGCGAGGTCGAGATCCAGCCGGGCGACAGCAATTTCGTCGGACAGGTCTTCAAGGTCACCAACCGGGCCAATATCAAGTACGTCTCCCTGCGGGTGTTTTCCGGGAAACTGACCAGCGATCTGTCCCTGCACACTGTGGATGAGCGCAAAGGCCTGCGGCCCGGGCAGTTACATCGTTCGCAGGGCGACCAACTCAGCGACCTGTCGGAGGGGATTCCCGGCGATCTGGTCACCCTGGCGAAGCTGGACGTGAAGGTGGGAGACACCCTGTTCACGGGGCCGGGGGGCGTGGTTGCCATGCCGCCCCTGCCGTCGCCGATGTGTTCGAAGGCTATCACGCCGCAGAGTCGCGGCGACGAGGACAAAGTGTCTGGCGCGCTGCGGCGGTTCACAGAGGAGGATCCGTGCTTCCGGATCGAACGCATCGCCCAGACCCACGAACTGGTGATCCAGGGCGTGGGCGACCTGCACTTGCAGACGCTCCTGAACCGGATGGCTCGGCAATTCAAGCTCCACGTAGATGTGCATCCACAGAAAATCCCCTACCGTGAGACAATCATGGGCTCGGCCATGAACGTGGAGTACACCCACAAGAAACAGACCGGCGGGGCCGGGCAGTTCGGCCGGGTGATCATTAACCTGCTGCCCAACGAGCGGGGCGCAGGTTACGAGTTCGTGGACAAGATTTTCGGTGGGGCCATCGACCTGTCGTTCCGCCCGAGCGTGGACAAGGGGATTCGCCAGCAACTGGAGGAGGGCGTGCTGGCCGGCTATCCGGTGGTGGACGTGAAGGTGGAACTGATCGACGGCAAAACGCACCCGGTGGACAGCAAGGACATCGCTTTCCAGATCGCCGGCCGCGGCGCCTTCAAGGAGGCTTTCATGAAAGCCAAGCCCGTCCTGTTGGAGCCGATCGTATTTGTCGAGGTGACGGTCCCTTCTGAGTTTGTCGGCGACATCCTGGGCGATATCGCGTCGCGCCGCGGCCGCCCGGAGGGTCAGGACTCGCTTCCGGGGGATCTGGCCGTGGTCAAGGCCAAAGTGCCGCTGGCCGAGGTGTCGGACTACAACTCTCGACTCTCAAGCATTACGGGCGGTCAGGGGAGTTTCTCGATGGAGCTGTCGCACTACGAGCAGGTTCCCTCGAACGTGCAGCAGCAGGTCGTCGCGGCCTCCCAGAAGAAGAAAGAGGCGGAGTAGCAGGCCGATAAAATCCATATATTTTGCCTGTTTTTTGTACTCGACCCAGATTGTCGCAAAACGCAACGAATCGGCGTAACTAATTGTTTAACAATTGGTTACAGTCGTGTTCCTGTGGACTGCTGATCGTTCTCATGCTGGGCCGCACAGGTTCGGCATTTGCCTTCGGCTAGGGGCGCGCCTATGGTGCAGATGGAACGGATTATGCGGACGTTCGCCCTCGGGCGTGAACCATAACGCTTTTCCCCTCCGGAAAGCACCGGTGCTGTCCCCCAAAGACAGCCCGGTGTTTTCTTTTTTTCCGCCGGGTTTAAGGGCGTCGGACGCCTCCTGGAGATTCGGGCAATGCCGCGCTGCGGCGGTCAGAGATGCTCCACGAACAGGGATCTGCCGCGGAGCGCGCGCATGCGGGAACGAATGATCTCGGCCACGTGATCGGGTTCGCGCACGCCACGGAGAATCGCGGAGGGATGGGAAGCGTCGGTCGAGAGCACTTCGACGGACCCGAGCCCGAAGAGCCGATCCACCACGGTCTTGTACACGCGCACATCATCCACACGAATCAGTTCGGTCTGGTCTATGGTGAGTCGGAGGATGCCCTGGTTGAGGAAGAGTCTTTCCTGAGTGACTCGGTAGCGCGCACCGTAGATTTCCAGGAGCAGGCGTCCGCCCAGGATCAACGCGGACAGGAGAACGGGGATTCCCGCGATGTACCACGCGGCGGCACCCGCGAGCGCATCGATCCGGGTGATAAGGAAGACATATCCAACGGCAGCGACGAACCAGAGTCCGATTCCGCCGGCATGGTGGAGCCAGTGGGGCCGCCCGACCCAGAGGTCGGGGTCCGAGTTCGCGGAGGCGGTCTGGTAAGGCGCGAGCCGGGGGACCTCGTGCGTTTCTTGTCCTGGTGGTTTCTGGTCCATGAGGTGCCTCAGACCGAGTGTTGATGGTTTTCCAGGCAACCGCCGGAACCTATTCTACCGCGGAGCGATCCGGTTGGCATCCGCGATGCCAACCCGGCCCGCGAGCGGGTCGTCCGGCCGCCATCCGGGGGGTCGGGAGCCCGCCGCCGACCGGGGTGGAAAAACGTGGTTCTGGCAGCGCATTTTTGGGTTGCGGACCCGTTTTGGCCGATGTGACAAATCCCCGGGAAACCGGCTTGACGAAGGGGCGCGTCCTACTAGACTGCTGGCGCGATTCGCCCGCCGGGCATGCGAGGCGGATTGTCGGTGATGCGAATTCGGCGTTTTCGAAGCGAGCGAGAAGCTATGGTACATCAGGAGTTCGGACAACCTGTTCCGGGAGTTGAGACGCTTCACAGTGAGTTCGTTCCGGTGCTGTTTGCGGCTGGGATGCAGCAGGCGCGCTCGTGCAAGGCGATGCTGGAGAGCCACAACATTCCCGTGGTTCTCGAGAGCGAACGCGGGCTCGACAAGATCTACAGCACGTTCGCCCGATCCATTCCCGTACTCGTGCCGGACAGTCTGCACGATCGGGCATCGGAGCTGATTGCCGAAGCCGAACAACACGGGGCGGCGGGGTTGCGCTACAGCAACGATGATGACGACGAGGACTTCGACGACGACCTCGACGACGACGACGACGACCTCGACGACGAGGACTTCGACGACGATTTCGACGACTTCGACGACGACGAGGACGAGGAAGACTTCGAAGAGGAGTAATCCGTCCGAGCCGGCGGGCCATTACCCAGGCGTGTTCCAGTCCGCTGCCGGACTCAAACTATCCCCCCCGGTTGTCCGATAACAGCATCATGGATTCGCGACCGACCAGTGCGGAGGACGGGCACGGGCCCGGTGTGGACCCCGCGCGCCCGCCGGTGGAGCGTCGCCGCGGCACCGAACGACGATCGGGAGTGGAGCGTCGTAGCGGGCTGGACCGGCGCCGCGGTCCCGGGCGCCGTCGTGGCGATCTGCGTCGGGAGGCCGAAGAAGGCGAAATTTCGGGCGATTTGCTCGAATTTCTGATGGCCATCGACGAGTACAAGCGGGTCAACGAACGTCCGTTCCCCTCTTGGTCGGAAGTCTTTGAGATCGTACACTATCTGGGGTATCGAAAGGTGGCCCCCCGGGCGTCCCATGTCAATGCGCCCAGCGATCCGAACCGACCCGGCGGGGGATAAGACCCGGCAGGGGGTGGGCGTCGTGGAGGGACCCCAGGAGACGCAGAACGGATGGATCCGGCCGGACAGGTTATTCTGGTGCTCAAAGTGCTGCTCCACGTCGGCCCGGTGGCGGCGTATTTCCTCACCCTGGGTCTGCTGAACAGCCAGTCCAGTCCGAAAATAGTGGACGCCCGGACGGATTTCCTCGCTCTGACTTTTGTCTTCTGCCCGTTGCTGTACTGGCCGGTGCCCGGTCTGGTGCAGGGCGGGTTGTGGTGGGTGGTTCTGATCGGGCTGGCTCTGTTGCCGCCGACGTTCCACATCTTTCTGGGCCGCATGAGCGACGGTTGGGTGATCTACAACATCTCCGATCGGCGTGCGATCCGCCTTCTGACCCGGGCGGCGAGCGGGATGGGCCTGGCCTGCTCGTGGGACGACCGCACGTTGCGGCTGGATGACGGCAGCCTGACTCTGCGACTCTCCGCGTTGCCTTTGCTCCGTAACGTGACCGTGCATGTGCGGGCGACGGACGACGAGGGTCGGCGGGTGGCGGCCACCCTGCGTCAGCGGTTTGCCGCCCTGCTGGCCACGCAGCAGTTGTTGCCCTCGGCGACCGGCTCGTGCCTGCTGCTGTTGGGCGTCGGTCTGATGATGGTTCCCCTCTGGATGATGTCGCAGCACAGCACCGCGATCGCGGAAGTGGTCAATCGCTGGCTGATCAGTTGACCTTCGCGTTTTTTTTCTTCCGGGTTTTCGCCCACTCAAAAAGAACAAAGCACGCGGCGCGAGCCGGGTGTGGGTCCGGCGGTCTGCGCCCGTCTTCATCGGGCGGCGCTGGCTGCGCGCTCCGGCGGGTCTGCCGGCGCCGGCAGCGTCAGAGAGAAGCAGGCGCCCGTAGATGCCGTGGTAGGTCGCAGCTTCAGCCGGCCGCCGAGCAGTCGGGCCCAGCTTCGGGCCAGCGCCAGGCCCAGGCCGATGCCTCCCGGTTGGGCGGCGACATCGGATCGCCCGCGGCGGAATGGTCGAAAGATCACCCGCCGGTCGCGGCGGCGGATGCCGGGGCCGTTGTCCTCCACGTCCAGGCGGAGCATATGGCGGTCGGCGGCCGCGCGAAGCACGACGCGGGGAGGGCGTCCGCCGGCGGCGTATTTGCAGGCGTTGTCAATGAGGTTGCCCAGGATCTGTGTGACGAGCTGCGCATCGGTCCGCACGGTGCGCTCGCCCAGGCCGTTGAGATCGGTTTGCAGTGTGAGGCCGGCTCGCCGGCAGCGCTCCTCGCATTGCCGCGTCACGTCGTGGATCAGTTCGTCGACTCGCATGTCACGCGTGTTGAGGCGCAGGGTCCGGTTTTCCACGCGCGAGTATTCGAGAATGCCGGAAACCAGTTCGGACAGCCGCTGGGACTCGCTTCGCAGGGCCTCGATGTAGCTGTCGCGCCGGTCCGGCGGCACCAGGCCCTCCGAAAGCATATCCGTGTAGAGGCAGAGCGTGGTGAGCGGCGTGCGCAACTCGTGGGTGACGGCGTACGCAAACTGCGAGCGTCGTTCGCTCATGACCAGCAGGCTGCGGATGCCGAGGCCCACCGCCGCCAGAGCCAGCAGGGCCGCGCCCCAGGCGAACAGAAGCGTATTGTCCAATCCCTGCCAGGCGGAACGGCCCGTCAGGGCAACCGGCGCGGTCGCCAGCCGTACCGGAATGGACGCCAGCGTCACCTCCGGGTCGCACGGGCTGCCGGGCTCGACGATCTCCAGTCGCGCGGAAGGAAACAGATCGTGGATCTCCTCCAGCAACCGGGCGGACAGCGCGGACCAGTCCACCAGGAACCCCTGGTATACGGTATAGCCCTCGGCCTCGACGGTGCGGACCATGGCCAGCGTGGGGGCATCGGCGTTCAGGGGAGTCAGCCAGAGAGGGGTCATGGGGCTGACCGTCACGGACACGCATCCCATCGCGGAGAGCTGCCACGTCGGATCGTTGAGGAGTACGCCATTGTCCAGGTTGCTCAGGGCCACGTACAACGGATCACAGACCTCCGGCGGGTGCAAGGCCTCCTGGATTGCCACGTTCCATGCGGCTCGACTCCGCGGCTCCCCGCGCGGCTGTGGCGTCCGCGGTTGCCGGCTTCGGGCATTGGTTTGAAGCGATTGGGCGTCGCTCCGCGGTGGAGCGGCCGTCGTTCCGGCCGGTCGATCCTCGACGACACTGGCCTGACCCTCTCCAATGCTCCAGAGGCAAGACGCCTGCGCCAGGGCCCGCCCCTGCGCCACGTTTTCGGCGAAATCCGCGTAGCCGTACGACCGGGCCAGCGATGCCAGCAGAGCCTCCCGCGCGACGGAATCGTCGCTGTCGGCCGGCCGGTCCCAGGGTGCTTCCACATCGCCGATCGGAATCTGCGGCGAGCTCCAGCCGGTGCGCGGCGAAAGGTGGAAGTGCAGGAGAATCCACTGCTCGACGTTCCGACGATCCAGCAGGGGCGAGGGCTCCATGACCCGGCCGGTCAGGTCTTCGCCGGTGCTGAGCAGGGCTTTGGGCGCCAGATAATAGCTGGCGTACTCCCAGTACGGGCGCGACGCCTCCTTGGCAAACACGTTCATCACGAGCGGATCGATGCGCCAGAGGGCGAGCCGCAATTGCCGCTGGTGCTCCTCCCGCAGATCGGCCTGCGTCCGGGCGTTCCGCAGGCGCAGCGAGACCAGGCTGGCCCAGGTCAGACCGCCGAGCACCAGCACGGCTATCAGGCCGAAGCACAGCGTTGCGAGTTTCGCGCTTCGGGAGGCTGTGGACATGGAATCAGCTTCCGCTTTCGGCGGGTTCGGCCTCCGCCCGCACGTGCGGCCCCAGCATATAGCCCTGGCCACGAACCGTCACCACCCACTCGCCGCCGGTCCGACGATCCTCTCCGGCGAGCTTGGCCCGCAGCCGCGTGATGTGCATGTCGATCGCCCGGGTCTCCAGCGACTCGGCACTGATGCCCCAGACGTGAGTGAGCAGCTCTTCGCGTGAGATGGTCCGACCGGGATTGGCCGCCAGGAGCAGCAGCACGCCGGATTCCATTTCGGTCAGGGCCGCGCGACGACCGTCCACAAAGACGATTTCCCTCCTCTGAAAATCCACCGCGGCGCCCGGACCGGCCAATCCCCGGATGGCCGGGGGCCGTCCGCCGCTGCGTCGAAGAACGGCCTCCACGCGGGCGAGCAGTTCCCGGGCGGAGAACGGCTTGACGACGTAGTCGTCCGCGCCTCGGCGCAGGCCGCGGACCCGGTCTTCCTCGGCCCCTCGCGCAGTAAGGATGATTACGGGCAGGTGCGTGTGCGTCTGGCGGAGCTGGGTCAGCACGTCCAGTCCGTCCAGGCGGGGCAGAAGCAGGTCCAGCAGCACCAGGTCCACGCCCAGGCGGCGGGCTTCCAGCAGGCCGGCGGGGCCGTCGGCCGCCTCGATGGCCTGGTAGCCGGCGGCCGTCAGCGCGTCGGCGATTCCGCGACGGATCAACTCTTCATCCTCAATGATGACCACGCGGCGTTTTCTCATGATCGGCCCTCGCCGGTGAGCGATCGGACGGGATCCTCAACGGCAGGCTGAACGGCGCTTGCTCCGGGAGTCGCCCCCGGCATTCTTCTTCATCGTACCATCCCCGGGGCGAGCGTGCCGTAACCGCATTGTAACAAGGGTCAGGCAGCGTCATCCTCCGGATCGGCCTACAGCGGAAAGCGGTAGAGAAGGGCCGCCAGAACGGCGGTGAAGATGGGCGCCAGAAGCCAGTTCACGCTGATCCGCTTGAGTTCGGTCGCGTGGACGGCCCGGGTGCCCCGCATCAGACCGACACCGACGACGGCGCCGATGATCGCCTGAGACCCCGACACGGGCACGCCGATCCACGCGAACAGGTGAAGGGTGAACGATTGGGCGGACGTTGCGATCAGCGCCGCGTACGCGTCCATCCGCACCAGGCGGGCGCCCACGGTCATCATGACGCGCCGGTTGAACGTGATGGCGCCCAGGCCCATGAAGATGCCGCCCAGCAGAGCCAGCAGGCTCGGATCGCGCAGGATCCCCGTGCCGGCGTAGACGCCGGTGGCGTTGGCCACATTGTTGGCGCCGAGGGTATACGACCCGTACGCGCCCACCAGCACGAGCAGTCCCCACAGCACGTTGTCCCGGGTCAGCATGGACATCCGGCAGTATTTGAGGATCTGACTGCCCAGAAGGTAGAGAATACAGGCGAAGACGATCGCCGCGACGGGCGTGGCCACCCAGCACAGGATGATCTTGGGCAGTCCGGACCAGTTCGGCGCGTTTACCGTCAGGCCGACGCCGATGATCGCCGCGACCACGGTATGTGACGCGGATGTGGGAACGCCCTGCCACGTCATGAACGTCACCACGATCGCGGAAGAAAGGGTCACCACCACCGCGGTCCGCAGGTCGTGCGATGTCAGAGCGCCCAGCGTCCGGATGCCCGTCCGGCCCTCCAGCCACGCCCCCAGGAACACACACGCTCCACAGAGGACGGCGGCCGTCGAGGTCCGGACGATGCGTGCGGCCACCGCGGTCCCGAACACGTTGGCCGCGCCGTTGGCCCCCATGGCCCAGCCGAGGAATGCCGCGCCGCCCAGAGCCAGCATCTCACACCGTCCTCTTGATGGCCGTGATCCGGACGTGATCCGCGGCGCTTTCGGCCCGGTCGGCAATATCGCCGATTTTGACGGCCAGGTCCCGCAGGAGGATTTTGTGGCCGGTGTCGAGGTCGGAGGCGAAGACGCGTTCGATGATGCGGAACTCGGCCAGGTCCGCGCGGCTTTCCAGGTCTCCCACGCGATCAGAAACATGCACGGCGGCGTTATAGTCACTGAAAAGCATGCGGACAGCTTTGATCATTTCCTCCGCACAGGGCTGCACGCGAAGAAGAAGCTCGCGATAGTCGGCCCGGAGATCCGCGGGGATGGCCGTTCGCTCGAAGCGGATGCGGCGGGCGACGGAATCGGCCGCGTTGGCCACGCGGTCCACGCCTTCGAGTATGCGCAGCAGGTCGCTGCGTGACTCCGGAAACAGGGCCTTGCCGTAAAGCAGGATGGCGGCCTCCCGTCGCGTATCATCCGCCCGAGACTCCGCCCGGTGCGTGGCCTGAGCCTGTTCGAGGATCTGCTCGTAGGGCGCCCCAGACAGCGCGGAATCCAGGCACGCCGCCAGGCAGGCCAGGCATTCCTCCACGCAGTCCAGGTATCGAGCGATCAGGGTCTCAACGGCCTTCTGCTTGCGGCTGAAGAACACGACACGGCTCCGAACGGGGAAAACCCCTGGGCGCAACGGGAACACCCGAGGCGGAAGCGTACTTGGTATGGGCGAGGGTCGCAACGGGGAACGGATCAGAGGGAGGCGGGGACGGGGGCGGTTTCGACGGCGTCTTTTCCGCCGCGCTTGGCGCGGTACAGCGCGGCGTCCGCTGCTTGGAGCAACTCCCGGCCGGTCTGGTAGCGGCCGGCCCGCATGGAAGCCACGCCGCCGCTCATGCTCACGGGCGCCCCCACGTTCAGCAGCGCGGCCCGCTGGCCGAACAGGCGGACCAGCCGTTCGGCCAGTGTCGCGGCCTCGGTCGCCGACGCGCCCAACAGCAATACGACGAACTCGTCGCCGCCCAGACGGACGCCGATGTCGGTGCTGCGCAGAGTGGCCCGCAGCAGCTCGCCCACGAAGATCAGAAGCTCATCGCCGGCCGCGTGCCCCAGGGTGTCGTTGACCTGCTTGAAGTGATCGATGTCCAGCGCAATGACGGCCAGGTCTTCCCCCGCGGCCACTTGCTCCTGGAACAGGTTCTCCAACTGGTCGTCGAGAAACCGCCGGTTGTACAGACGCGTCAGCGACTCCACCCAGGTCTCTTTGCGGGCCTGGTTCAGCATCGCCACGATGCGGCGGGTTCGGTCG